>Ga0114920_10000057_pt1 | contig 48122 bp, 39 predicted proteins | sample ChitaG_FD_88683 | JGI IMG/M metagenome (GOLD analysis project Ga0114920, IMG submission 88683) | Deep subsurface microbial communities from South Pacific Ocean to uncover new lineages of life (NeLLi) - Chile_00310 metaG | ecosystem: Environmental > Aquatic > Marine > Oceanic > Sediment ...
AGTCCGCCTCGGCGGACCAGGCGGCGATTCGGGAAGCCGTCACGCCCCCCGCCGTGGTGAAGTATCCCCCCGCGATCAGCTTGTTGTCATAGACCGTGAGAGCCCAGACATCATTATTCATCCCTGAGCCGAGGGGCGACCAGTCCGCCTCGGCGGACCAGGCGGCGATGAAATCGGCCGCCACGCCCCCCGCCGTGGTGAAGTATCCCCCCGCGATCAGCTTGTTGTCATAGACCGTGAGAGCATAGACCCGACCATTCATCCCTGAGCCGAGGGGCGACCAGCCCGCCTCGGCGGACCAGGCGGCGATGTAATAGGCCGCCATACCCCCCGCTGTGGTGAACCTCCCGCCGGCGATCAGCTTGTTGTCATAGACCGTGAGAGCATAGACATAATGATTTATCCCTGAGCCGAGGGGCGACCAGTCCGCCTCGGCGGACCAGGCGGCGATGTAATCGACCGACACGCCCCCCGCCGTGGTGAACTCTCCGCCCGCGATCAACTTGTTGTCATAGACTGTGAGAGCATAGACATAATTATTCATCCCTGAGCCGAGGGGCGACCAGCCCGCCTCGGCGGACCAGGCGGCGATGTGACGGGCCGCCACGCCACCCGCCGTGGTGAACTCTCCCCCCGCGATCAACTTATTGTCATACACCGTGAGAGTAGTGACCTCATAATCCATCCCTGAGCCGAGGGACGACCAGGACAAACCGTCCCAGACGGCGATATGATTGGCAATTGTATCCCCGGCAATGGTGAATGCTCCCCCGACAGCAAGCAACCCGTTGTAAACCGTCGCCGCGTACACGGGGCCGCCTACTCCAGCAACCGATGGTGAAATGCTGTTGTCCCAGAAAATGTCGTCGGGATGATCAGCGGGAACATGCGCCGCCGCTGGCCGGAACAAGGGCTCACCCGACACAAGGTCCAACGACCCCCGGAAACCCTCTAGGCTCACCGGACCTTGGTAGCCCAGGCGACGCACCGCCCCAAGGTCAAACCGGCCCTCCGGCGTGAGAAACCGCTCGATGCCGACTCCGGAAGGCAAAACGCCCGGGAAGTTAATAAGTTGCGGCACATCAGTTTGTGCCGTTGACACTGTGCCGAACAATACCAGCACGGCGCTGAGGCAAAACATGGCACGAAAAGACATGGCGCTCCTCCCAGGAGAAAAAGGTTAGCGATAACGGAATGATTGTGTGCTGGCCCACAGCAACAGCCTTCCGATGTAATAGCCTCTGGACTCGCGCCCGACAGCCGGGCGTTAGAGGTAAAAAGACGTCAATTCTAAGCTGAACAAACCTGATCAATTATAAAGCGAGACACGCAAGATGTCAAGCTGTTTTTGGCCCGGCCCCGCAATCAAGATGTCAAGCGCCCTGGCGCCTGATTTTTCCTGATTTACCTTGTCAGCAGGTGAATTTGGTCAATAATCTCAAAACTTGCCGAACCGCGGCATTCAAACGTTGAACCATCAACATTGACCGGGAAAGAACCATCATCGTCAGGTCGAATTATCAGGCGGTTTTTTACGCGGAAGGATTCGAAACCCCACCGGGTGGGATCGTCCAGCATCGACGCATCCCAGGCATGTTTCAATTGCCGGTATAGGTTCACCGTTCCCATATCTCTGATAGTAAATAAGTAGAAGTCTCCCGACCCCAGAGGCACCGACCGGGCAAACGGAAGATTCGGCCCCAGGTCGCCGTTAACAATGATCATTGCCTGAAAACAACCATGCGCAACGACGAAATCATCAACTGTAATTCTCCATTGTCGCTGATGCCGCCCCGTGCTTTTGAAAAATCTTGCCCAGATCGCCAGGTTTGTCCCGACGAAAAACGGACCCAGGTCGCCAAACAGTTGACTCAAGATACCCTTGTAATACTTGATAAAACGATTTTCGGTGTAGTGGGGAATTTCACCGAAAAGCTCCGCGCCGCCGTAACCGACAAAACGCCGGTGTGGCGAGTCTCCTGCTTCGCTGGTTGCCAGAATAACATCACAGGGAATCACCCTGTTGTTTCGAATGGAGTTCACAAAAACTTCCACGGCGGCTTCAATCTCATCCGGCATACCCAGTACCTTACCAATGAGATCAGCCGAGCCCTTTCTTAAAAAACCAAGCTTGACCTGGCCCAGATCTGATTGCGCATCGTAGCAGCCTTCCAGCACACTATTAAACGTACCCGACCCACCGGCGGAAATCAGGATCCGGCTTCCGGACCGGATCAACTCACAGGCCTTCCGGCGTGCCTCCCGATGACTGTCCACCGTAAACAGTCTGACATCGTCTTCGCCGTGTTCGGCGAATAACGGGACAATGTGTTTTGTTTTTCCCCAGTCCCGCATGGAGCCAGAGATAGTGGTGGCGATAACATCGATATGACGGCTCATAAACTCAATTCTCCACGTTCAAGCTTCTCCTGACGAATTCCAATCCGGCGGAGGCGACGTTTTCAGGTGTATCTTCACCGCTTATCCTGGATGTAGGAATGCGCCACTGTTGCTGAATGACTCTGCATACTTGAAGATAAGCCTCGTGAAGTTGACAAAGTTTCTCTTCGGTTTCATGTACTTGCTTCTGTTCACCCCGTGCGGTGATCCGTTGGCAGGCGACGGTGGGATCAACATCGAGAAAAATCACCACATCAGGGAGCATCAGCTTGTTCAATTTCATACGCCTCAGATATGACAGCTCAGGGAAGCGAACGAAGATGGGGTCACCTTGCCGTGTCTTAAGATCTTCGCCGGTGAGGATCGTCATGGCTTTGATGAGAGTCTCGTTGTCCAGGGGGTCTTTCTTGTATAATACTGCCCATGCTGCAATGTTCAGCAAAGGACATCCGTCCATCACGACAATGTCCGGAGAGTACCATCTCCGTACTTCATGAAGAAGATGATCCCGGAGGAGAAGTTCGGCCAACTTGGGGATTTTGTACAGTTTTAAGGACTTGGCTTTCTTGGCATAGCCGCCGATAACCTCCCGCAGCTTTTCGGTCACCAGCGGTTGAATTCCTTGATGATCGCCATGCTCATAGAATTCCAGGCGGTCACTGATGAGGCATACACTGGATGTGCCGGATAACTCCTGGGCCACACTCCGCGAGAGTGTACTTTTCCCCGATCCATCTATGCCCAGGCAGGCAATGAGTGGCGGATATTTTTTCTTTCTTGGTTTTCTCTTGTGTCTTCGAGCTGCCGCCGAAGATGACAATCCGATCAGGATACCTTCCAGTGATTGTGTGATCTCCCGATGGGTTCCCTGGCTGACCTGGGGTGGCCCGATGATAACGTGATTCCAAAAGGGTAAAAGCAGGGAACTTGCCTTGGGCAATGCACGCTCCGGGCCGGAGAGGAAGACCGGGACAATGGGTAAATCGGGATACTGCGCGACCAGTCGGCCAATCCCGCTCTTGAAATGCTGCAGTTCTCCCGGTTTGCCCCGCGTACCTTCAGGAAAGATGATGACCTTGTGCCCATTGTCGATCTTTTCCTTTATTCCTCCCAGGGGGTCACCCGCATGATCCGGTTTTCCCCGCGTGATCCAAATGGGTTTGAAGAAAAAATCCACCAGACGGAAAACAATCCGGGATTTCGAAAAATAATCTTCGTCGGCAATGGGGTGTGTAAGGACGATGTCTCTTACCGGCAGGAGGCAAAACAACAGGACAATGTCGAGATGACTATTATGGTTGGCAATGATAATGTATTTGTCCAGATTCCGCAGGTTTTCTTTGCCGATAAAATTGACGCCAAAAACCAGTTTCAACAGGGGCCGCAAGAACAGGATGTGCGCGAGCTTCCGCAAGAAGGATATGTCACCCAGCTTCTTCATGTCAGGAAATACCGGATGTAATGGAATACAACCGGCGCCGTGAAGAAAAGAGATTTCAGGTTGTCGAGTATCTGGCCCCGACCCGGGAAAAGCGAGTCTTCCTGGACGCCCAGGTCTGCCTTGACATAATCGCCTGTATGATGTCCCATAATCACTAGTATTGGGATCAACAATCCCAGCATGAGCGAGTGCGTCGGCGGTATCCCGGTCCATCCCGATAAGAGCAGGGTGATTACAATCGTGAGTGGGAGGGGTGCTAGATATCGGAAAAGAATGTTGGGCCACGTTGATTTTATCCTGCTTCGGACTATGTGGGTGGTTACATCGCACACCGCTACATTGATGATCAGCAGCGCAGCTTTCCACGGTGCGAAAAACAACAGATAACCGATGTGCCCCATGCAGAAAACGAAAAGGAACAGGCCAAAATCTATTGCCCCGATGGAAAAGACGGTGCCCTCCGTTTCTTTACCACCCAGGGTCACCAGCAGGGGTATCGCCAGAAAACCGTATACGGGAATCGATATAATAAACATCCCATACCAATCGATGAGGATAAAATAGAACATGAAGGGGATAGACATATACGCCCCCAGAATACCAAGACGATCCTGGAGCCGGATGTCGATTAATGAGAAATATTCCCGGAGAGCCCAGAAAGACACCAAAGCCAGAATCCAGATGCCCACGGAAAAGGAGATGAGTTCACAGATCGTAAAGCTGAGGAAAAATAGGCAGGTGTATTTGGCGTAAGAATCGAAGGGAAAATGCTTGCGCGACACTGCCCGGGCAATGTTGATCAAAAGCAGGCCCGCGAAAATCCCGATCAAAGTAACTGCAGAACCGGAGTTGGACATCCTTTGCCCCTCGCCACACGGTTGAAGAAGTTTCAAGGTAACGTAACGATATCCACCTGCTTGTCATTGGGAATTCCGGGCAGTAAGGCAGGACCCTTCAGCGGTCCTGCCTTACTCTTTAATCTGGCAGAACCGCTTCGGGTTCTGCCCTACATTACTGTGCTACATTACTGTGCGCACGGACCATCACAGAACAAATCGTTGATCATGTATACGTACTGCACATAGTACGTCACGTCCTGCGGGTTGACCTTCCCATCGCAGTTGACGTCGCTGGCTTCTAACGGGCAGTCCGGCGGTTGTACCCGGATGTCATTGGTCATGTAAACGTATTGTACCATGAACGTCACGTCCTGCGGGTTGATCGTACCATCGCCGGTCACGTCACCCCAGATGCCGCAATCACAATGGAATGGGCTCTCGGCGAACGGGATATAATCGACCTCGGGGCTTGACGAGTAGTCGTGGCGATGGTACACCATCGCCTCGATGGAAGCAGAATCAGCAACACCCCACCAATTCTGTTCTGCATTTATTACCGTCCCCGGGTCACTGCAGGACGACGCGTAGTAAGCATATTCGCCATTATTCACAATATCACAACCCTGCACCGAACCCGCCGGTGTAGGGGTACCTCACCCCGCGTGCGTATAAATGCCGTGTAACGCATGGTTACTAATCGTGCAATTGGATACCTGAAAATGCGGAGCCAGGGAAATATTTGCGTAAAACTCCATCCCAATGCGACAGTTACGAATCGTGCAACCCGACACCGTGAGGTCCACTTTGCGCTGCGCGAAAATCCCATTCCCCGTTCCCCGCAGGCCCGGATCATTCTGCCCAATGACACACCCACCGATGACCGGTGCGATGGGCGGATTCGACGTGTAGCCGTCTATATTAATGCCGGCGCCTAAGAAGCCCTCTATTACACAACTGTCAAGTTCCGGGGAGGATCGGTAAATGTAGACACAGTTGGTGGCATAGCGCAGATCACAATTGCGCAACAACCCGTCACTGCCGGTCAGGAAGTTTACTCCATACCAACTACCAGCCAGTGGGCTACCACCTGGCGTGTCAGCGCTGGAGGTAAACACGATGCGGTCGCCGCTCTCACCATCGCCCGTCAATCGACCGTCAACGTATAATCCGGTCCCGGCATCGAAGAGGATAATCGCCCCGGCTTGAATGGTCAATTGACCTGAACTGGTGATGTCTACGTTACCGATTACGTTGATAGTGTCCGCGCTGGTCCAGGTTGTGTCGCCCGAGATGGTTCCGCTGATCTTAATCGTCGCGGACAACGGTTGGCCAAACGCGAGAAATGACAGAACCAGGCCCACGGCGAAAGCTCTTGACCGAGTGTTCATGCTTGTCCTCCTATCTTATTATTATAAAACCGATTATATTGCTCATAATTTTGCCCACCGGATAACCAAGTCGGTCGCCACTAAACACGCCGAAGGACTTGCGGCAATTCGCGGTTATCCAGTACTGGCTTGGCCCACCGGCCCTGCCCGGATAACATTTTTTCGCCTGGCTCCCGCCTCCTGGGGTTAGCCTCCGGCGCAGGGCTTTATTGTAATATAACAAATAACCCTGTCCAGTCAATGAGAAATCGGGGCGTCCGCGGGGATTTGCGGCGAGAGTGCCCGGCGGCCACTTCCTGATTGTTCACTTGCCTGACACACTCGAATTTTCCATCTTGGCGAGTAATATGCCGGTAATCTGGAGGAGCCGATGCTTTATGAGAAGACAAAAGGCGGGTACTTCGTTCGGTTGCATAAGGGCGAGGAAATCTTAACCACACTAGGCGAGTTTGTCAGCCGGCGCAGAATCGGCGGCGGCTTTGTCTGCGGACTCGGTGCAGTGGAGAAGGTCATCCTGGGATATTTTGACCGCGAGCGGCAAAAATATGTGCAGAAGAAATTTACCGGCGTCTATGAGCTGGTCAACTTGACCGGCAACATTGCCTATGTCGAGGGCAGCCCGTTTGTCCACGCCCACGCGGTCATCTCCGATCAGAAAATGGTCCCGCATGCGGGGCATCTGTTTTCCGGCACGATCGCGGTTACCGGAGAGTTTTATATCGCCGTCGCGGGTAAGAAGTTCATCCGCAAGCCGGATCATAAGATTGGCCTGAACCTTTTGGATTTCAGACATCCGAGAACATGATTACCCCGGCGCCCATCATTACGTTAATCACTGACTTCGGCGATGCCGATGGATACGTCGGCGCGGTCAAAGGCGTGATCTATTCGATTTGCCCGCAGGCGCGGATTGTCGACGTCGCGCACGACGTCGTCCCGCATGATATTGTCCAGGCGGCGATGGCCCTCGAGGCGGCCGCCGGGTATTTTCCGCGGGGAACCGTACACTTGGCGGTGGTCGATCCGACAGTGGGCACCAGCCGCCGAAGGATTGTGGCGCTTCTGGAAGAGGCGTATTTCGTCGGTCCGGACAACGGAATTTTTGGCTTGGTATTCCGCCGCCGACCGCCAAGACGCATTATCTCCATCGAAAACCGGAAGTTCATGCTTTCCGGCCGCGCAACGACGTTTGATGCCCGCGACGTTTTCGCCCCGGCGGCGGCCTACCTAGCCAACGGGCTTGATCCGACCGAACTGGGTCCGGAAATCGACGACCCGGTTCCTCTGGACTGGCCGGAAAATGTTTTTACTGAAGGCGAGGTGACCGGCGCGGTGGTCAGCGCCGACCGGTTCGGTAATCTGATCACCTCGATTAGTCGCAGTGATATCCTCGAAGGGGTTTTTTCGTTTACGGTAAGGATCAAAGACCGGGAGGTCCCCGGACCTGCGTCTTCGTATTATGGCGATGGTGTGCCGACGGCGGGAGGCGGCTATCGGGCGCTCTTCGGCAGCGCCGGGTACCTCGAGGTTGCCCTGCCGGGCTTCTCGGCGAAAGAAAGGCTATCTGCTGAACGCGGAGAAGTGGTGCGCGTATGCTGGTGAGACCGCAAGCAAAAACCGGAGATGGTGATGAAATGCCCGTATTGCGGTCATGAGGAGGACAAAGTGGTCGATTCCCGTTCAGTCCGGGAAGGGCGGGGCGTGCGGCGGCGGCGGGAATGCCTCAAGTGCCATGAACGGTTCACCACCCATGAGTACATTGAGAAAGTCGAGCTCACCGTGGCCAAGAGTGACGGGCGTACCGAACCCTATGACCGCGCAAAACTCATCGAGGGAATACGCCTGGCCTGCAAGAAGCGACCGGTGAGCAGCAAGAAAGTCGAAGCCATCGTTGATGAGCTCGAAAAGCGGTTGTACAACCTTTCGCAGGGCGAGGTAAGTTCCCACCAGATCGGCGAGTTCGTCATGGAACTCCTGCGCCGCACCGACGAGGTCGCCTATGTCCGCTTCGCGTCGGTGTACCGGAAGTTTCAGGACAAGACCGAGTTTTTGGCCGAACTTAAGCGCATGCTGGAGTGACCAGTGGCGAAAAGAAATTCTGAGATGGGTTTTTTAGAACACCTGGAGGAACTGCGCCGCCGGTTGATTACGTGTCTGGCTTCGGTTTTGGTCCTCTCGATCATCGGTTACTTCTTTGCCGAATACATGATCGACTTTCTTACCCGGCCGGTGGGGGAAGTGTATTTTATGGCGCCCACCGAGGCGTTCGGCGTGCGGATTAAGATTTCCCTTTTTGCCGGGGCGATCGCCTCGATTCCGGTCATCCTGTATCAGTCGTGGCAGTTTGTTGTTCCCGGATTGTACGAACATGAGGTTAAGCTGGTCATACCGGTGGTATTTTTCGGGACGTTGTTTTTCTTGATCGGTTCGAGTTTTTGTTTTCTGGTTGTCCTGCCCGTGGGGGTGAAGTTCCTGGTCGGTTTCGGCACGGAGAATCTCAAGCCATTGATCTCGGTTGGCAAGTATCTGTCGTTTGCCGCCTGGATGGTGTTGGCTTTCGGCATTGTTTTTGAGCTGCCGGTGGTTTCGTTTTTTCTGGGCAAGGCCGGGATCATTACCCACCGCACGCTGAGCAAGGCGCGGCGTTATGCCATTGTCGGGATCTTGCTTCTGGCCGGGGCGATTACACCGTCGCCGGATGTGTTTTCCCAGTTAATGCTTGCCGGACCGCTTTATTTTTTGTACGAAGTCTCGGTTATCCTGGTGCGGTATACCGGGCGGAAAAGACCGGACAAACCGAAAGATGAGGATATGCCCGACAAGGCACGCTCTTCTTTAGCCGGATGAAACCGGATCGTGGAGGTTAATCATGATAAACCGCCAAGTGTTACTTTTGATTGTCCCAATTGTGTTTTTTGTTACCCTGCCGCCTTCGGAGTGCAGGGCTGTCACCGGCCTGGGTATTGGCGCCCGGGTTGGGTTCATCTTCGACTACGATCACCCGCAACTTAAAAAGGAAAAGATCGAACCCAAAGATCTCTCCATGTTCGGCGGGCAATTGACCTTGCTGTCAATCAGCAAGCTGAGTGTGGAACTTTCCGGTGAATATACCTACCGTGATTATCGGCGGGAAATAGTCAGTCCTTTTGACGGCGGAATAGAAGCCACTACCGCCATCGTCACGTTCAAGGTCCGCGATTATGCGGCTTATGCTACTGCTCGGTATAAACTTATTGAAGGAAACCTCGGCATTCACCTCGGCGGTGGGATAAATGCCCATCGTTTCACCTATGGCATGAATTTGCCTTACAAGATACCCTGGCTGGACGATGCGGTGGAAATACCGGGAAACGGCTGGCATACGGGCTTTCATACCCTGGTGGGGGTCTCGCTCGGCATGCCGATGATGCCCTTCCGCGCCTTCGGCGAGGTACGCCTCACAAAGATCAACGTCTCGGGCAAAGCCAGCCAACAGGCCGCGATCATCGGCGGCCTGACCTTCGGCGCATTCTAAGCGGCCGAGCCCATCTTACCGATTTGCCTGCATCCGGGTTTGCAGCCGGAGTTGCGCCCGCTAAAATGAATTTCTCGTGAATACAATTTGACGCCCGGTAGCAGCTTGGCGAAACGGGGGGGGAGACATTATCAGTCAATAAAATACCCGGTAAAAACGCGGTTTTCTAGTTGACATCTGTGGGTAAACGCTTACCATACTATCGGTAGTGTGGGGTACAGCCGCACGCATTTGAGAAAGTAAATCAAGCTCCTTGCGGTTTTGACCCTGTACTCATAAACGATATGTCGATTCCCTGGGTTTCGACATGTGATTACCGCAATGATCGGTCTTGAGCCGTGAATAAAGCATCCTCTTCACAAGGAGGCAATGATGTATAACCTGAGAAAGTTGAGCATTGTGATTTCCCTCACGTTGTTTGCCCTCCTCGGTTGGCGGGGAGTTGCTTGCTCACAGGAGCCGGTACTCGACCCCGTAAAGGAGGTACGGGAGCCGGGCCCCAAGCCCCCCAAGATAGAGGCGGAATTATCTGAGCGTTTGCCGGCTTTGCGTGCTGATGAGACGGTTGCTGTGGGTATCTGGTTTAGGGTTCCTGATTATTCTGCTGTTCAGGGGATGCTGCAAAAGCAGCCGAGAACCAAGGCGTTAAGGCAATTGGTTAGTACCGCGTTAGCGGAACGGATCGAGCAGGGCAACCAACCGCTGATTGCTCTGCTTGTCGCGGAGGGATTTGAGGTCGACTATGCGAGCACGAAAGCCCCGATCGTTTTTGCCGGTTTAAACAGGGAGATGATCGAGATTCTGGCGCAAAGGGAGGATGTCGAGGCGATCTACCTTTGTCGAAGGTACGTTCCGGCCATTGAGCATGCGGCCAAGACAGACCGCGCCGATGTTGTCTGGGCCAGAGGGATCGACGGTTCCAGTGCTACTAAAGTAGCTGTTGTGGAAGTGCCCGAGGAGGGAAACCCCGACGGAAGCAGGATCGAGCGCCCTCATGACTGGATACCCGGGGCTAACGATGCCAATACTGCTTTTCTCCCGGCCAATCCGGCGAGTGACCACGCGACACGAGTGGCGGGCCGTATTGCCGCTCTGCACAATCCGCCCGACAGATGGAGGGGTATAGCGCCGGGGGTGGATGTGCTATTGAGTGCAAATTCGGAGGGCACCACCGCTGATATTATTGATGCGTCTGACTGGGCCATCGGTGAGGATGCGGATATTTTGAACTTCAGCCTTGAGTACCGGACCGACTTTTCCGGCGTCCCGAATCAGCTGGCCCGCTATTGTGATTGGATTGTCTACAATCACTGGAGGACCGTCACAACCGTTGCGGGCAACGAGGGTAGCGATGTCAACCATGTAGTCACTAACCCCGGACTATCTTATAACAGCATCACTGTCGGGGCGTACGAAGATGTCGGCGATAACCGATGGTTCAATCCCGATGACTGGATAGCTGAGTTTTCCAACTATAACGATCCGCCTGGTTCAGACCGGGAATTGCCCGAGGTGGTTGCAGTGGGCAGGACCGTCGAAGCCCCTGCCCTGGGTAATACTATCGGCGGATCGGAGAGTGGAACCAGTTTTGCCGCTCCTGCCGTTGCCGGTGTGGCTGCTTTGATCCTGGAGAGAAGGCCGAATCTCTTTAACGACCCGGAGATAATAAAGGCAATTATCATGGCCGGCGCCTGTCACAATGTTGAAGGCAACAGCCGTCTGAGCGACCAGGATGGGGCTGGTGCGGTGGTGGCATGCGAGGCTGATGAAATAGCCGAAAAGGAAAAATACAAGGGGGAACTTCTTCAGGATAGTAGCTTTGATGGGCCTGCCCCGGCCGGGAATTGGAATTACAGCGGCATGATCCTGGAGCGCTCGCTGGAAGCGCGGGTCGTCATTTGCTGGCTGGTTGCTGCAGGTGGTGCCCCCAATTACAACTATCCCGCCGGAGGCCCCTTGCAAGCCGACCTGGATTTACGGGTGTACGATCCCAATGGCACCCTGGTCGCCGTGTCCGGCAGCAACGACAACAACTACGAGATCGTCCAGTTTACTCCCGCTCAAACCGGCATCCATCGGATCGAGGTACGCAGGCACACCTGGACAGACGGCTACCAGACCTGGCTGGGTATTGCCTGGACCCAGGATCCTTGTTGCTCACCTGATTGGGGTGATGCCCCGGATGACATGATGCATTGTTTGCCGCGACCCAAGCGAGGGGATTTTCTGACTAAGAAAGTCAGCGACGGCGCCAATGTCCGCGAGTTTGAAGTCGAGTGGTTGAGCGAGGATAACACAACCTCACCCGGAGCTACCTGGGAGATGGATGCTTATGTGGATCCCTTCCAGAATGAGCAGGATGAGGACAATGTGAGCAATATCGATCCGCCCGGCTGCGTCCCCGATCAGGATGGTGAAGATGACGGGGTCCTGCCTGATCCTATCTATGTTGCGGGGACGAAGGGCTATGTCACTTTCTGGGTGAACTCGGCTACTCCGAATGTCGGCCGGTATTCCGCCGCGAGGGACGACGAAAAGATCTACGTGAGCGGCTGGTTCGATTGGGAACATGATGACGCCACCTGGACGGGCAATGAAATGGTTCACTGGGTAGGTGGTCCGGGTATGGTGGGGGCAATGGATAAAGGTATCTGCGTTGAGGGATGCGATCTGTGGAATCAAACTGACCACCAGAAGAGAGTGATCGCCAAGTTTGACGTACCGGACTTCCTTCCTTCAGGACCTTTCTGGATACGTTTCCGGGCGGACTATGGTGAGAATATAGAATCCGAGAAAGATACGGCAACATATGGTGAAGTCGAGGATCACATCAGTTCTCAGGCCCTTTTCCCGCCGTTTCATGGGTGGCATTATGGTTATGACTACTTCCGCCCCTGGGAATGGCCATCATGGGAGTATCCCAGTGTTTACAGCAGATCCGAGGAGGCTGGGTATAGTCTATGGATAGATGTGCCCTGGTGGTGGTGGTGCTACGAGTTCCCGCCCCCGGTAGAAATATTCTATTTCGGCATTGCCGTCCCAAAATATTTCCTGGCTTTGGGGTGGGCTGTCGACAGTGTTACCTTCAGAGAATATGCTCCCTATGGCGGTGGGGCGGTTCTGGCGACTCTTATAGGAGATAACACAATCTCGGCAGAACTAAACGCTTCTTTCCCTATGGGAGACGGCACGACCTGGTTTGGGTACGGGCTTGCGGACTACAAACTGCCCGAGACGACCATGGTTCTCTACTATAAGTTGGTTGGTCCGACCTCACAGGAGGCGCTGACGGGGATCTTCCATTTTATCGCCGGCGATAACCTTTACGGCTGGAGCGAAGAGATGTACGTTGAGGTACCGGTGACGATTTTCGCCTGTGACTGTGGGGTCTGGGGTGACGTGAACGGTGATGGCCAGATCAACCCGCAGGATGTAACGTTTATGGTGCAATACGTCTACTACCAGAATGACATGCGGACGCAGCCGCCGAACTGCCCGTATGAGGCCGGCGACGCGAACTGCGACGGCCAGGTCAACCCACAGGACGTGACGTTCTATGTGCAGTTTGTCTATTACCAGAATGACATGTTCTGCCCCGATCCTTGTGGGGAGTAACGCTGCTCACCGGCTTGTTCCTGGTGGGATGGGAGGTTGGCCCTCCCATCCCGCTTTTTCCTGTATTGTGTTGAATGACAATCTGTTGTAACCATACAGCCCCGGATCACAGGGGCGGTGTTTTTTGTAATTCTTTTTGCCCATGAATGCAGTATAAGAATAAGGGGAGAAGTTGGATTCGTCGATGATTTAGTGTCGGCGGATGTTGGCTGCGGGGCCGCATTTTCTCCGGAGACCGGAAATGGAGCCAAAACCGGACGAATTAAAAGTCAATTCGGAAAGCCCGAGTCGAGCCGAGGCCGAAGACAGCCTGCCGCCGGAGTTGCCCTGCCTGGTCGTGAATTCGGCGGTTCTGTTTCCCCAGGGGACGGTAACCGTACGCCTGCGGATGCCTTATAACCTCCATCTCCTGGAAGAAGTTACCGACCCCGAGACGCCGGTGGGGATTGTGTATATGTCCGGGGAGCTCGACGGTCGGGTTCACCCCGACCGGCTGAGCAAAATCGCGGTTTTAGCCACCGTGATCAACCGGCGCTATTTTGGCAAGGATTCGGTCCGGGTAACACTTGAGGGGCACCGCCGGGTTTATCTCCGCCGGCTGCGGCAATACGAGCCGACGGCGCTTGCGGAAATCGGGGCAGCCGAAGACTCCAGTTTCGATGCCGCCCGCTCCGAACAACTGGTCAGCGATTGTTTTTCCCTGGCCCGGCGGTTAATTGAGAAGTCTCCTTCCTATCCCGAGGAGTATGCCAACATCTTTCACCTCTCGCAGGACCAGCCGTCCCGCTTTGCCGATCTGGTCGCCTCGGTCTTGCATCTTTCGGTCCGGGACCGGCTGCGCATTTTGGAAGCGGTCGATGTTATCGACCGCTTGACTTTGCTTAAAGCCATCCTGCGCGACGAACTCATCGGCGAAACAATGGCCGAGGAGCTGTCGCAACGCGCGCGAGTAAGCGTCGCCCGGCACCAGCGTAATTTGTTCTTGCGCGCGCAGTTGCAGGAGATCCGCAAGGAACTGGCCGAGACCGATCCTTCGACTAACGAGGTTGCCCGCCTGGAGCAGCGGATTGCCCAGGCCGCGCTGCCGGTGGACGTGGAATCGCGTGCGCGCACCGAACTGGAACGCCTGCAGGTCATTTCCACCGCCTCGGCCGAATATGTGGGCATTCGCAATTACATCGATTGGCTGGTCTCTCTGCCCTGGGAGAAAACGACGGCTCCGCCCGTCGATCCCCAGGGGGTGCGCAATATCCTGGATAGTGAGTTTTACGGTCAGAAGAAGGCAAAGGAACGGTTGCTTGAATTCTTGACTTCACCCATGGCAGCGCGCCGCGGGGGATCGGTCCCCTGCCTGGTCGGCCCCGCGGGAAGCGGGAAGGTGCTCTTAGCGCGACTGGCGGCCAAGGCCCTGGGGCGTGAGTTTATCAGCATTAACCTTGGCCTCCTGCGCTCGGAAACCACGCTGAAAGGAGACCGCCGCACGTTCCCGGGAGCAATGCCCGGCCGTTTTTTGCGCCTGCTCTCCGAAAAGGGCACCAGCGACCCGGTCTGTGTCCTGGAAGAAGTGGACCGACTGACTGATGCCGAGCGGCCCGACCTGTCGGGGATCATTCTTGAGGCGGTCGATCCCGGCGAAAACGCCAACTTCCTGGATTTTTACCTTGGTTTTCCCTTTGATCTGTCGCGAGTCTTGTTTGTGGCCACAGCGACCTCGGATGATGCCGTGCCGGAAATTCTGGCCAACCGCATGGAGTTCATCGAGTTGCCGGGGTACTTAGAGGACGAAAAAATTGAAATCACCTTCCATCATCTCGTCCCGGAACTGATCGGTCGCTACGGCCTGGACCCCGAGGAGATCAGTTTCACCATCGGTGCTGTGCGCAAGATCATTCGGGAGTATACGCTGGAAGCCGGGTTGGCCAATTTGAAAAAGAACCTGGAGGCGATCTTCCGCCGCGTTGCCGCCGAAAAGCCAGTCACGAAAAAACCGTTCTTCCGGGTGAATGCAGTCCTGGTGGAAAAGCTCCTGGGGACGCCGGTATTTATTCCTGAGGTGGCCGAACTCCGGCCGGAGGTGGGGGTGGCTACCGGGTTGGCCTGGACCCAAACCGGCGGTGATCTCATGTTGATCGAAGCGCTGAAAATGCGCGGCTCGGGGACGGTAACCACCACGGGATACTTGGGTGACGTGATGAAAGAATCGATCCAGGCCGCACATTCGTATATCCGTTCCCGGGCGGACTGGTTGGGAATCCGCTACGATGATTTCACCCGCCACGACGTGCACATCCACTTCCCTTCGGGGGCCATTCCCAAGGACGGCCCCTCCGCCGGGCTCACGGTTTGCCTGGTCTTAGCTTCGGTGATGTCCGGCCGGCCGATCCGCAACGACATCGCCTTCACCGGCGAAGTTTCCCTGCGGGGCAAGGTATTGCCGGTTGGCGGACTTAAAGAGAAGATCGCCGCCGCTCATCGCGCCGGCATCCACCAAATCGTGCTCCCCAAACAAAACGTCAAAGACCTCAAGGAGATCCCCCGGGGAATCGCCAAGAACATGACCTATCTCCCGGTCGAACACACCGACGAAGTTTTCGAGATTGCCCTCTTAGACTTCGATCCCGCGCAGCAAAGCCTGGAAGCGCTCTTACAGCGGGAACTGGAAAAAGCGTTGGTTGCCGAACGGAAAAAGACCGCCAGGAAAACAAAAAAACGCAGGGTTTCCGCTTCGCGAACTTCTCCAAAAAGTAACTTGGGGCGCAAGCGACGCAGCGGAAAGTAAACTCTCCTGTTGCCGCCAAACAGTAATTTGTAAACGTGTCGGCAACGTTGGACGGCGCAGCGCACAGAGGATTCTCTATCAGGCAAAGCACGAATTATCCGGCGAAGATCATATCGTAGTTTGGCGCTCGACAGACAGACTTCGGGATCAATAAGACAATTCTCCACCGGTGAAACGCGGTGTATTGAACTTGGCATAAGCCGGGGCATTGGCCATATTCGTTGTGGAGGAGTAAACCGGAAGGAGTAACCGGATGAAACGCAGATTTTTGGCTGTCCATCGGGTGACGATCTTTGTCGCCATCGCTGTATTGTCTTTTGGCCGCCCCGGCAGGCCGGCTTCTGCCGAGACACAAGCCCCGGCAGAAGAAAGCCCGGTTTTGCTGGCCATGTCCCAGGAGCTTGAGCGTTCGTTGAATAAGCTGGTCATGGAGGAGTATGAAGCACCTTATTTTATCAGCTACCGCATTGCCGATGCGCAGACATTTCGCGTGGCCGCCTCTTATGGCGCCATCGAAAACGTGGTCGATGATCGGTACCGTTCCCTTTCGGTGGACGTCCGCGTGGGTGATTACGAGCGCGACAATTCCACTGATGACGGGGGATTTTACTATAATCCCCGGGGCGACGAATCGTTTTTGTATTCGCGGATGAACGTACCCATCGAGGACGATCTCGACGCGCTGCGCCAAAAGCTGTGGCTGGCCACCGACTACAAATACAAACGCGCCCTTGACGAGCACCTAGGGAAAAAAGGGCGTCAGGTCCACAAAGTCGAAGAGCCCGACCGGCCGGACGATTTTTCTCAGGAAGACCCCGCGACCTTTGTTGAAAAAACAGCGGGATTGGACTTTGACCGGCAGGCATGGATCGGGACGGTCCGGGAACTATCCGCGCGATTTGTCGCCCATCGGCTGATCCATCTTTCCCGGGTGGAATTTAAGGCGGTGCGCATTAACCGCTTTTTTGTCAGCTCGGAAGGTTCCCGGTTGCAGACGACGTCGGCGAATTATTCTCTGTCGGTGTCCGCCCGCACGCGTTGCGCGGACGGGATGTCCTTGTCCTTGGGCCACACCTGGAAAGCACACCACATCTCACGGCTGCCGGACGCCGAGGAGCTGACCGCCGTGGTCGATTCGCTGGCCACAACGCTTCTGGCCCTGCGCGATGCGCCGGTGATGGAGCCGTACTCCGGCCCGGCGATCGTTGAGGCCCCGGCCGCCGGCGTGTTTTTCCACGAAGCACTGGGGCACCGCCTCGAAGGTCACCGCATCAGGCGCGAGGGAGAAGGCCATACCTTTAAGGACAAGCTGGGCGAGCAGATCCTGCCCGAGTTTTTGTCGGTTTTTGATGATCCGACGTTGACCGAGTTTGCCGGCATTGAACTATATGGTCATTACCGGTATGATGAGCAGGGCATTCCCGCCCGGCGAGTAGAGTTGGTCAAAAACGGGGTCTTGCAAGGATTCCTCATGTCCCGCGCGCCGATCAAGGGCATCGATCGTTCGAACGGCCACGGGCGCTCTGATGTTTGGCGCGATCCCGTCTCGCGTATGGGAAATCTGGTTGTCCAGACCAACCGTCCGCGGTCCGACAAAAAGCTCAAACAGCTATTAATCAAGGAGTGCAAAAAGAAGAAGAAGACATACGGTCTGGTTTTTCTGGCGATGTCGTCAGGGGAAACCAACACCTCTGCGGTCGGTATCCAGGTGCTGCGGGCGCGGCCCACTCTGGTGAAGAAGGTGTACGTCAAAGACGGCCGGGAGGAATTGGTTCGGGGAGTGGAGCTGATTGGCACCCCCCTCAACATGCTGGAAAATATCATCGCGGTGGGCAATGATCCGGCGGTGTTTAACGGGGTCTGCGGAGCGGAGTCCGGCTGGATCCCGGTGTCGTCAATTTCCCCCAGCATTTTAATCAGCGAGGTCGAAGTGCAAAAATCAGACAAAAACATGCGCAAGGCCCAAATTCTATCCCCGCCCCTTTTTGACCGCTAATCCGGCTGATCTAAGTGGGCGTCCTGTCGAGTGGTACACAGTATCAGTTGACAAAATTAAAAAAACGTATATATATTTGATAAGTTTCGTTCCCCGGCGGTGCATGAGCCATGTTGTGCCCCGGAGGGGCCGCAGAAAATCTTGTACTGACCTGATCGGCGTCGTATATGGCGGTCGATTGTACCTCTTGTCGGGTAACGATAGTCAGAACGGAAAGATAATCATGGCCATTGCCGTCGCCGTTGGAATAATGCCGAATTTGGGATGTATGCCATGAGCAGAGAGTCAAATCCGCGCCACGGGTTATATCCCTGGTCGCGTGCGTTGGCGACGACGGTGAATGTGGTATGTGTGTTCCCCGCTTTAGCCGGTGAGCAACGTGACGGAATGGGGGGTGTTTTGTGAAGTTCCTGCGCTGGTCTTTCCTGGTCCTCTTCGCGGTCTTGGTTTTTCCCGGCCTGATTGTGGCCTCTGATTTGAATCGCGCGACACCTTACAGCCAATTGGTCCCCATCTCACCCGACGAACTTCATCGGTTTCTGGCGAAGGGCAAGGCGCAGGCGCTTGACCGAACACAGCGCCTGGCCGCGATGTACCGCCAGCCCGCGGCCGGACAGGAGGACATGGATGCGCGGTATTACAGGATAGAGCTGCGCATTGACGAGGTCGCGGAACTCGTTTACGGACGCGTGACGATGCGCGCTCGCGCACTGGTTGACGGTTTTTCCCAGCCGGTGCTTGACTTCTATAGCAGTATGACCGTCGATTCAGTGTACGATTCTGGGGTGTATACGACCTCCTGGACTCACGCCTCCGACCTGTTGACGATTAACCTGGCTTCCTCGTACGATGTTGATGAGGAGTTCGCGGTGACCGTGGTGTACCACGGCCACCCGACCGAGGGCGGATTTCAAGGGTTTTACTTCGGGAGTCACGGTGGAACGCCGGTCATCTCCACGTTGTCCGAACCATATATGGCCCGCACCTGGTGGCCGTGCAAGGACCGGCCCGACGATAAGGCCGATTCGGTGGACATCATCGTCGAGGTCAACGAGGATTTCCTCGTTTCCTCTAACGGGACGCTGCGGGACTCCGTCGACAATGGCTTAACGGTTACCTACTCCTGGCACGAACAGTATCCGATTACCACCTACCTGGTCTCGCTGGCCATCACCGATTACAGCCATTTCCGGCGGGCGTATGTCTATGGTCCGGCCGATGCTGATACCATGCCCGTGGATTTTTATCCTTATCCGGAAAAGTATTGGGACGCGGTGGCCTCCTGGCCGGAGGCGGTCGACCAGATTGAGTTTTTTGCCGGTGTCTTCGGCGAATACCCCTTTGTCGAGGAAAAGTACGGCATGACGCACTTTCCCTGGGGTGGGGCGATGGAACACCAAACCAATACCTCGGCCACCTCGGGTGCGTTCGGTTTCTACCGGTACCTGATCGCCCATGAACTGGCCCACCAGTGGTGGGGTAATTATATCACCTGCGAGACGTGGAGTCACATCTGGCTGAACGAGGGCTTTGCCTCCTACTGCGAGGCGCTGTACGCCGAGCACCTTGGTGCGTGGTCGGCCTTGCACAGCTATATGAGCGGCATGCAGTACTGGCGGGGGGGCACGATCTACATCTACGACACCTCATCGATTGGGGCCATTTTCAGCTCTCGGGTGTACGACAAGGGTGCCTGGGTTTTGCACATGCTGCGCCGCCACGTTGGTCACCAGACCTTTTTTGATATCCTGCGCGCGTATTACAGCGACCCGGCCTTGGCCCACGCCCACGCCAGCACCGAGGACTTCCGCGACGTGTGCGAGTCTGTTTCCGGCCAGGACCTGCATGAGTTTTTTCAGGATTGGATTTATGGCGAGTACTATCCGAAGTACAATTACTCCTGGCTGACCGAACCCGGGGCCAGCGGCGAATACAATGTCTTCTTGCACATTTATCAAAACCAGACCACTAACCCGACGGTTTTCGACATGCCGATTGATATTGGCCTCCAGCGTTTTTCCGGCGTGGTTGATACGGCGAGGGTATACAACAACAAGCGCAGCCAGAACTTTATGTTCACGATTGCCGATGACCAACCGCCGCAGTCGGTGATCATCGATCCGGGCAACTGGATCCTGAACACGGATAACCCGGTTGCCTACACGTTCCATATCATCAACGACACGCTGGCCGACGGTGCGCAGTATTTCGCGTACGAAGATTCGGTGATTGCCAAGGGCGGGGTCGAACCCTACGAGTTTGCCATTACCTCCGGCTCCCTGCCCGCGGGGCTGCAGCTGGGCCAGGTCACCGGGAAAATCACCGGCACGCCGACCGCAGCAGGCACTTTCACGTTCACCGTGAGGGCAGATGGCGGTTATTCCGATACGCGGACGTACGACCTCGAGATTGCTGAAACCCAATACGTTCCCGGCGACCTGGATCTGAGCGGAGAGGTGCAGCCGCCGGATGTGGTGTTGATGGTCAACTATGTCTATATGTCTCTTGCGCCGCCGCTGATTATGAATTCCGCCGACGTCAACGGCGACTGTGCTGTCAACCCCCTGGATGTGGTCTGGCTGGTTAATTATGTGTATCGGGAGATCGGAACCCTCGTACCCGGATGTGTTGATTAGCGGCACATTGGTGACGTCGGGGAGGCGGTCAACTCGTTGGGACTCTTGAGGTTTGCCTCCAGAATTGTACCATGATGCGGAAAAAAGATGGAATAATCCCCGTTGTGTGTCGTATAATACTTACAAAACGCAGTAAGCACCTCGGGCCGGCCTGGGGGCCGCCCGGGAAACCGCTTGTCGGGGGAGCGATCATGCCTAAGAAAAGCCTGGCCATAGCCGCTGTCGCGGCGATTCTTCTTAGTCTTGTCTGGGGGTGTAGCGAGACCGGCACCGAACCTCAACAACTTCAACTGTTGTACTCACAAAGCGGGTGCCGGCCGGGAAGTGAGACTCCCACAGCTGCCGCCCTGGGGAAGGGCGATCCGGGTCCGCCCTTACTAAGTTCCTCGCCAAGCGGGTGCCTGGAAGGTTCGGAAGGAGCTCCCTCAGATCCGCCCTGGCCCGGGGGATCGGTGCGCTTCGCGGTATCGTATGATACCCTCTTTGTTTATCATGACTCGGCCGTATACCAATGCTGTGCTGATATTGTTTTCAATTTTGAAGCGCAGGGTTCAACGCTGGACTTCATCGAGCGGGATGTTGGGGAGCCATGCGATTGCATGTGCTTATTTAATCTGGAATTTTCCTTGGCCAGCATACCGCCCGGAACCTACACGGCCCGCCTCTGGACCGAAAACAAGGGTCAGCTCCTCGGTGAGGCTGAGGTGACCATTCCCGGTGCGGACGGTGTCTATTTTGAAACGCGCTGCGATACGCTGATCGTCTCCCACAACGGCATGTTTGCCAACTGTTGTGCTGAGATCATGTTTGATTTCCAGCAGGATGGCTCGCTGCTGGTTTTCAGTGAACTGGACACCGCATCCTTGTGGTGTTGGTGCTTGTGCTATTTTGACTTGACGGCCCAGGTTTCAGGTCTGGCGAATGGTATCTATACCGTGCAGGTCTGGGACAGAGGGCATGTGGAGGACTGGGACGGCGCCCCGGATAGCCTGATCGCCGAGGGAGAAATCGAAATTTCGTGTATTCCTTTCCACACCAGGATGGCCCGAATTCGGTAGTTGGGCATGGCGCAGCGAGTGGTCAGGTTGCAAAGGAGAAAGAGGATTTAGGCCGGCCAAAGGCCGCCGAGAAATCCGTTGGCCGGGGAGGTAGTCGATGTCCAGGATCGGTTTTGTAATCGTCTTCATCGCGGTGGTCCTTCTTACGCTGGCTTGGGGATGCAGCAAGTCGGGCACCGAATCGCGGCAACCGCAACTTATGTATCCACCGAGTGCCTGCCGGCCGGGAAGCGAAACTTCCACGGCGGCGGCATTGGGGAAAAGCCCTTATCTTTACAACTTTGATACGATTTACTTTGAAACGCGCTGTGACACGCTAATCGTTTACCACGGTGCCAAGTGGGCCAATTGCGGGTCGAAATTCATTTTTGATTTTCAGCAGGAGGGGCCGCTTTTAGTCTTCACCGAGATCGATACGTCGTCGCAGATGTTGAGATGCATGTGCGTATTCGACTTAATGGCTCAGGTCTCGGATTTGGCCAATGGCACTTACACGGTACAGCTCTGGGACGGAGGGAATGTGCACGGCTGGGGCGGCCCCGCGGATAGTCTCATCCTCCAGGAGGAAGTTGAGATATCTTGTCCGTAGGTGGTTGAGTCAATGAGTTTGTCCCCTGGTGCATGAGTGCCGAACGGGGATCTGCAATCAAGCCTCACCTCTGGTCTGCTCCGATATCCACTTCAGATAACTCTCTGATCCCTCAACAATGGGGATGGCGATGATCTCCGGCACATCATAGGAATGCAGCTTCGCGATTATCTCGCGCAGGCGAGAGAACAAAGCAGAAGTCGTCTTGATTAATAACAGAACTTCCTTGTCGTCCTCCAGTTTGCCCAGCCAGAAATAGAGCGACCGTATCCCCCCGATGATATTGCAGCATGCCGCCGCCTTCTCCGATACCAGGGCGGTGGCGATTTTGCCCGCTTCTTCTTCTGAGGAGCAGGTGGTCAATACCAGGAGGTATTCGTCTTGCATGTTCGCCTTATGACCGGGATATTTTCCGTCCCAGCACTTCTTCCAGCTTATCCACTTTGGCCTGCAGGCGGCCGGTCTTGCCGCGCCGGTGGTCGATTAGGATTTTTGAGGTGACGCGGGGGTGTTCGTGCTGCATCAACTCGTGGCACTTATACAACAGATCAAAGACCTCTCGGGGTTCACCCTCGATGATTGTGCCCATTGCTGTCGTCGTATATTCCAGCCCGCTTTTCTCGACTAAATCAATCACTTTAGCGACGGCGCCGGAAACCGATTCCCCGGCACCCAGCGGGGAGATCGAAAAGAACGCCAACGTCGGTCCCATTGTTCGGCTCCTCTTTAGTGACCTCGATCCTTCTACGCCGGTTTTTCGGCGAGCCGCTCGCCATATAGTGGGAAGCGGCGGCACAGTTCGAGCACGCGTTCGCCCACTTGGGTATATATCTCTTCGTCGCCCAGATTCGCGATCATCTCGTGGATGAAACCGGCGATGGCCGCCATTTCCGGTTCCTTCATCCCGCGCGTGGTGATCGCCGGGGTGCCGATACGAATCCCGGAGGTGACCAGCGGCTTGCGCGTATCAAACGGCACGGTGTTTTTATTCACCGTGATATTTGCCTTGTCCAGCGCCCGTTCCACTTTCCTGCCCGAGAAATCGCATTCGATAAACGACAGAAGCATCAGGTGCGTGTCCGTCCCGCCGGAGACGACGTGGTAACCGTCGTCCACGAAGCACTTGGCCATGGCCGCCGCGTTGGCCACAATTTGTTTTTGATATTCTTTGAATTTTTCCGTGGCGGCTTCCTTGAAGGCCACCGCCTTGGCCGCAATCACGTGCATCAGCGGGCCGCCCTGGATACCGGGCATGACCATGCGGTCCAGGTCGGCGGCATATTTTTCCTTGCACATGATAAACCCGCCGCGCGGCCCGCGCAGGGTCTTATGTGTGGTCGAGGTCACAAAATCGGCAAACGGCACCGGCGAGGGATGCAGCCCGGCCACGATCAGCCCGGCGATATGCGCGATATCAACCATCAGCTTTGCCCCACAGGCCTCGGCGATCTCGTGGAACTTGTCAAAATGGAGAATCCGGGGGTAGGCCGAGGCCCCGGCGACGATGAGTTTGGGTTTATGTTCGTCAGCCAGCTGGGCGAGTTCGTCATAGTCGATGGTCTCAGTGTCTTTGCGGACGCCGTAGCCGACAACGTTGTACAAGAACCCGGAAAAGTTCAGCGGGTGGCCGTGGGTGAGATGTCCCCCGCAGGCCAAATCCAGACCGAGAATGGTATCGCCAGGTTTGCACACGGTCATATACACTGCCATGTTGGCCTGCGAACCAGCGTGGGGCTGGACGTTGGCGTGCTCGCAGCCGAAGAGCGCTTTGACGCGGTCGCGGGCCAGGTTCTCGGCCACGTCGACATATTCACAGCCGCCGTAATACCGGCGGCCGGGATACCCCTCGGCATACTTGTTGGTCATCACCCCGCCCTGGGCTTCCAGGACATCTTCGGAGACAAAGTTCTCCGAGGCGATCAGCTCCAGCTTTTCGGCCTGGCGGCGGGTCTCGTTGTACAGCGCCTCGTAAACTTCCGGATCGGCGGTCTTGAGTATGCTCATCGGATTGCCTTTCTGCCCTAAAATCCGTTACTTTGAACATACAATATGTGTGGGCTCCGCCGGAAAGGCAAGTCTTGCGAAATGCGGAGGTGTGTCCAAGCCAGCCGAGAATGCAGAAAATAGGCCAGCAGGGCAGAGAGACGAGGCGTAAATCTGCTGACATAAAGGAATTGGTGAGCTACATGGTCAGCCACGCCTCTTAATGAATATGCCAAGAATCTTCTTGACGGCATTCCAAAAGCCCCTTTTTTAACGGCATGGCAGCGAATCATCTATACTATGGCGACAACCTCGATATCCTCTCCAGATACATCAAGGATGAAGCGGTAGACCTGATTTATCTGGATCCCCCATTCAAAAGCAACCAAGACTATAACGTTCTCTTCACTGAGCAAAATGGCTCACGCTCAAAGGCTCAAATCAAGGCCTTTGAAGATACCTGGCAATGGGACGAGGGCGCCGCAGAATCATATGAGAAAGTGGTGGAGCGCGGAGGCAGTGTTTCTCAAGCCCTTCAAGCCTTTCGGCAGTTGTTGGGTGAAAATGACATGATGGCATACCTGAGTATGATGGCTCCTCGATTGGCTGAGTTGCGTCGCGTTTTGAAGCCATCGGGTTCGATCTACCTTCATTGCGATTCAACCGCAAGCGCCCACCTCAGATTACTTATGGATGCCGTTTTCGGACCCAATAATTTTCGCAATGAGATCATCTGGCACTATCGTCGCTGGACTTCCCGTGCCAAAAGATTCCAAAGGCTCCATGATGTTATATTGTTCTATACGAAGGGTAAACAATACTATTTCAAAACCCTAATCATACCTTATACAAAAGGATCAATTAAACGCAAAAAACAAGGAGTTTTGCACCGCTTTAAGAGAGGAGAGGAGCCTGTTCTTGTCAGTGATAGGAAAATACAATCAGCTGGCGTACCGGAAAATGATGTCTGGCAGATTCCGTTTGTTGCGCCTTCTGCGAAAGAACGTCTTGGATATCCAACTCAGAAACCAGAAGCGCTATTGGAAAGAGTAATCAAGGCGAGCAGCAACCAGGGTGATACGGTCCTAGACCCTTTCTGCGGCTGCGGAACGACGATCGCAGTGGCCCAAGCATTAGGTCGTAAATGGATCGGTATAGATATCACCCCTCTTGCGATTGCTCTTATTAAACATCGTTTGATGAGCGCTTTTGGTGAAGAGGTGCAATATGAAGTAGTCGGTGAGCCCGTTTCCCTTCCAGACGCAAAGATGCTCGCTAGTCAAGACCCGTTTCATTTCCAGTGCTGGGTGTTAGGTTTACTGGGAGCCAGGCCGGTAGAGCCAAAAAAAGGGGCTGACAAAGGAATCGATGGGCGCGTTTACTTCCACGACGATTCAACGCGGGTGACAAAGCAAATAATCTTTTCTGTCAAGTCGGGCCATGTTTCAGTCAAGGACATTCGTGAATTAGCGGCTGTCGTGGCGCGAGAAAAGGCACAAATAGGAGTCTTTATAACGTTACGAACTCCAACGAAATCTATGAAATCTGAGGCGGCATCGTGTGGATTTTATGAATCTCCTTGGGGAAAGCGGTATCCGCGCCTGCAAATCTTGACGACATCAGAAATCCTAGATGGTAAAGGAATCAAGTATCCCCCCTCTGGTCAAGTCAACGTTACTTTCAAGAAGGCGCAGAGAGCCAATAAGGATAAACCGACCAAGTCGGGAAGCCTTTTCTCTCTATAGTAAGACTATCGGACGGGTGCAGAAGTTTGCCGTCAGCACGAGGTTTCGGAAGCAACGGTACACCGCTGGCGGAATAAGTACCGGGAGATGGACCTAGCACAACTACGGCGGCTGAAGGAATTGGAAACCGATAATGCTCATTTACGCAAGATCGTGGCGCAACAAGCGATAGACAAAGATGCTTTGAAAGACCTGTTGGGAAAAGAATGGTAAGTCCTTCGGCCAGGCCGCAGGGTTCTACAAGGTCAAGGCCTCTCTAGCCCGGATGTTTCGTGAGCTTGATTTGAACCGTCATTAAGGCGCACCAGGCGTTGTGCCAACCTCTTGCGGTATAATCAGGTGCAGGAATTGAAATCGGTAAACGCGCTTGGTTCGCTGGTGACACTAAAGGTGACAAAGTGTAACAAGAGAAAATCGACCATTGGCACGCGCAAGTGTCTGCAGGTCAAAGCGTTACGACAGATTACCCGGGAAACTCGTGAAATGACCGGGCTAATGGCGGAAAAGCATACCTTTCGCTTGACGGAGTGTACTTCAACAGATAAATTGTGCAATGTATGGTGCAAGGTACGGTGATGAGCCCTATAATCTGGAACATGAGAATTGGACAGAAGGGGTCTTGTCCATGCTGCAGCATGGGACTGGCGACTCTTTCTTAAAGTCACCACAAATCATGGGAATGTGTTCGGAAGCGTAGCCCTTAAAGAGGGTGAAAGGAGGTTAAAGAGAAAAACTATCGACTCGCAGTGTCAAAAGAATGTTGGATGAAAGCGGTGGTATTGATCTGGAAACAGAAAGGAGAAATGCCATGTCCCACAAGAAGTCTGCACTGATTTGTCTTACCGCGCTTGTAGCCTTCGTGGCAGTGATTGCCTTAGCCGGGGCAGTCAAAATTGAGTTGATGCCGTACCCACCGGCTGCCCCTATTGATGAGGATGCATCTGGTCAGGCGATATTGAACTATGTCAAGGGAGCTGATAAGACTGAAGTTCAGGTGAACTGTCTGGGCCTTGAGCCTCAAATGGAATACACCGTCTATCTCGATGAGGGTGGTTGGAATGCCATCGGTACCTTTACGACGAGAAAGAACGGCAGTGGCAACTTCCATGCCAAGCTCGATGGTGACCACTCAGGAGCTTCACAGGTCGCCGTGAACAATTCCGGAGGTTCAACCGTACTGCTTGGCCCATAAGCTGAGAATGAGCTGAGAAGAGTAATGCTTTGCTGAAGCGGCACCTTCCTCGGTGCCGTTTTGGCTTTTGTTGCCTGTTGTATGGCAGGACGGACCTGCGTTGACACTTCGGTAAAAGAAGTGGTCATTTGCCTCTGAGAAACTGAACCAAGGAGGAGGCAGAATGACCACCCAACAGAAACTGATCAGCCAGAAGCTTTCACTTCCCTGGACTTGGCCAGGGACAGGTCTGGAACTGGGGGAGTACTTGCAAAACGTGTCCGCGGCAGGTGTGGCCCCGACCTTCCCCAAGGGGAGTGTTGAAAAAGCGTACTGAAATGGAACATCAGGTCAACGACCTCAAAGGGTCGTCTTTGCGAGCGACCGCAGGGAGCGCGGCAATCTCTTGCCTGGCAGTCAATTGCGCAAAAAGAGATCGCCACGTCGTCCCGCCTCCAAAGGAGCCGGGACTCCTCGCGAAGACGATTTCACCCACTTTTGCCCAAAGAGGGGTTTTTCAACAAGCCCCAAGGTCAGGGCCACCCAGCTGTAAACTTCCGGATCGGCGGTTTTGAGTATGCTCATGGCTAGGCCTTTCTCTTCTTCTGCTAAGTAGGACTCCGTCACAAAACGTGTTCCTTTTTAGATTAATCATAAGCTGCCAATCGGGTACGAAGTCAAGTATCTTGCCTCCAGAATGGCGAGAATCCTGGACATTGGTGAAAGTTTTACCGTTCTAATCCTTCTTTCCGACCAAACCTGCCAAATCGGACGCCAGCCCTGATAATGTGGCAATCATCTCTTTCTCCCGCTGGGGGCATAGACTCGGTACAAGTACAATAAGCAATTTCAGGAAATTTGAGGTCGTTGCATACAAGGCCTCTTCGACCCCCTCCTCAGTAGGTCCTGTGAGGTACGACCCTATTGCTCTCCAGCGTTTCAACACAGGAGCTCTTGAGATTCCAGCAGAATGGACGAATTGACAATCGGGTTTGTAGTTGTACTCGTAGGCATCGTTCAGGCTCTTTGACAGCGAGGAATCCTCATAGTGTTGCTTAAGCTTGGCAACCATATCAGCAATCCCAATGCCAGCCCAACCCCGTCTTTGGCTTTGGGTCAACTTGTTTATACTGTCATAGAACGGAATACCCCGTTTGCCAAATTCCTCTCTAAGATCTCCGAACGCCTGTAAAGCCCACTCCTTTCTTTCCTGCATGTTGGGCATTGTGGGTTGATATATTGGGTCTTCGGGGGTAGTCATCCGATACATAGTTGTGATTAGGTTCAACAGATGATTGATATTGTATAACCGGGCCGTAGAGATTGGGTCCATTGAAACGTATAGAGCGCTCACCCAGTGTTCGAATAGGCTTCTAGAGTGCACCCTTGCCTCGGAGGCATACCCAGAATTGCACAAAATGGCTGCTGCAGCAACCCCACGGTCTGCCAGCCCGAGAATAGTCAGAAAAGCGTGTTCAACCTCATCACCATCGCCTTCTTTCTTGGCTGCCCCTTCAAGCTTTTCCCCGATTTCCTGACATGCCCCTATGATATCGTAGAACCTTCGGTACTTCTGATAAATGGCTGTCGGTTTGCCCCACAACCCATCAACGTGATCAAAATCGCTAGACAACATCAATCCGGAGGTTTAATGGTTACTCAATCCTCGAGCGCACCAAATTTTCCGCGCCGCCGGCGACCACCAGCTCCTGCGCTACCGTGGACAGCGGGGGGAAGACAAACGTCCAGCCGTTACAGGCAATCACCGACTCTTGATAATCGATCTTGATTGCCGGGCCAATGATCGTCAGGTCGCTCGTGTCACTATATTTCTCCCGCAGATAATCGACCAGCGCCGGGCACTCAAAAACGACAAAACCGTTGTTAAAGGCATTGCGCTTGTAAGTTTCCGAGAACGACGCGGCGATTACACACTGGATGCCACGATAAGCCAGCGCCGTGGCGGCCTGTTCGCGCGAGGAGCCGGTGCCGAAATTGCGGCCGGCAACGATCACGTCGCCATCCTGCGCAATCTCCTGGAATTTCGGATCGTAATTGAGCATGCAAGCGGCGGCCATTTCCTCTTGGGTGAGGTTGTCTTGGTAGGTGTACTCGCCGCCGTAGATGCCGTCGGTATTCAAGTTGTCCACCGGCAGCCACAGCACGCGTCCCCGGATGGCGGCAGGGAATCCCTCGATGATCCTGACTGCCTCTGCGGGGCGGGAAGCCTTGCCGTGGATGGTGATCGTAGTTTTCCCCCTGATGTCTTTAAACTCCCTCGGGGCGCAGATATACCCCGCGGCGGCCGAAGCAGCCACAACTGCGGGACTGCCCAGGTAAACCTGTGCCTCGCGGTGCCCCATGCGGCCCTTGAAGTTGCGGTTGGTGGCGCTGATCCCGACCTCCCCGGTTTTCAGGGTGCCAGTGCCCAGGCCGATGCACGGGCCACATCCGCTGGGCAGCATGATCGCCCCGGCGTCGAGCAGTGTTTTCCAATAGCCCTGCTTTTCCGCTTCTTTTTGTATGTTGGCCGAGGCCGCGGCCACATAGAACTCAACGCCCGCGGCCACTTTTTTCCCCGCGATGACTTTCGCCGCCTCGGCGAGGTCTTCGATACGCGCGTTGACACAACTGAGCAGGTACGCCTTGTCGATCTTAACCCGCTTTTTTTCGATCTGTGGCAGTGATGTCATTACCTTCACATGATTCGGGCCGGACACATGCGGGATGACCGTGGGAAGGTCCAGGGTCAAATCGACTGCATAGTGAGCGTCAGGGTCGGCTGCAATCCGGTTGGCATACCACTTATCGATATCACGGCGGGTGAATCGCGGAGTATCCTTTTCGCTCAGATAATCGGCGCGGTCATAGAGAAAATCCCGCAGGACATCATCAAAGGGGAAAACACCGGCCAGCGCGCCCCATTCGGTAGTCATGTTTGCTATGCTCAGGCGCTGGTCCATCGACATGCCGGTGATGCCTTCACCGACAAACTCCACGGCCATATTCAAGACTTCATCGTTGTTAAACAACCCGCAGAGGACAATGATCACATCTTTTCCCACGGCACCCGGCTGGAGCCTGCCGGTGAGGGCCAGCCGGGCGATCTGGGGCACCTGCCACCATGTCCGGCCGGTAGCCCAGATGGACGCGGCGTCGGTACGCACCACCGGCGTCCCCAAAGCGGCGAGGGCGCCGTAGAGGTTTGAGTGCGAATCGCTGGCCACGACCATGCTGCCCGGGATGACATATCCCTCCTCGACCATCACCTGGTGGCCGATGCCCGTCCCCGCCGGGTAGAAATCCACGCCCTGTTCTTCGGCAAACGCCTCGATCTTTTCGTATTTGGCCAGGTTTTCCGGCGATTTATTTTGGATATCGTGGTCGATGGCGAACACCGGCTGGCGGGGGTTAGCGACTTCGCGGGCGCCGATTTTTTTGAACTTGCCGATGACGGCGCTGGTGTTGTCATGTGTCATAATGTGCTTTGGGCGGCAGGTGATAAAATCCCCGGCGAATACTCTCTGTTTTGGCTTAAGCCCCACGGCGTGCGCCGTGGCGATCTTTTCCACGACAGTCTGACCCATTATTCAGCCCCTCTTTTCAAATTCGAATATCCTAAAAATATACGGTGAAGAGAAGGAATAGTCCAACCCCGCGCTCCGCCTGCATTGAGAACAATAAAACGTCCATCTCCAACAAGGCAAATATGATCTACTTGTAACAAATCAAGTGATCAGTTAAGTTCTTACTCAAAGGGACCTATTATAAGTCCGGATACGGGGGATAAAAGCATGGATTTCTTTGATGTTGTCAAAACGCGGAAGTCGGTGCGGGCGTTCAAGAAGCAGAAGATTGAGCCGGAAGTCATGATGCGGCTTTTGGAGGCAGTGCGATCATGCCCCACGGCGGGAAACCTGCAAGCATACCAGGTGTACCTGGTCGAGACTCCCGAGATGATTAAGTCGCTGGCGAAGGCGGCGTACGGGCAGACGTGTGTGTCCGGGGCACGGGCGGTGCTGGTGTTCTTAACCGATGCGCTACGGTCGGAGGCCAAGTACCGCGAACGCGGGGTCACGTTGTACTGTATCCAGGATGCAACGATAGCCGCGACGTTTGCTCACCTGGCTGCCGTGGCTTTGGAATTGGGCAGCGTAATGGTCGGCGCGTTTTCGGAGGCCGAGGTGGCCCGGGTTATCGATGCCCCAACCACCCAGCGCCCCGTTCTCATGTTGCCCGTGGGGTATCCTGATGAAACGCCCGCCCCCACCGACCGGCGTTTGCTCGACGACCTGGTTATCCGCTGCTGAGACCAGAAGCATCCTGGGTTGTCGCCTAAACAGTATGTTTTGGCATCTGCGCCGGATCAGCCCCATCAAGCCGCGAAACGGCAGGGGCACCCATGCCGGATGGGCACTCTGGGCAATTCTCACAGGTGCATATGAAATGGGCGTCTGCCCCGTGATATAACCCGCCAAATAGTGCAATGAGCGGTCGCAGGAAGAGGAGTCGGATATCTGCCCCGGGTCGAAATCATCGGCGACGCAGTGGATGAGAGCTGTTTTTCATGGACAAAACAGGATTTTTGGTTATACTTAAAACGGGTTGAGGTGAGCGGAAATCGCCCAGATAAGTCCCGGCACCGTTTACTGGGGAGGCAAGATGGCGTGATTACAATAACTTACCCCCCGAGCCTGTTCTCATCTCCCGTTTGTAGCTAAAGGAGTCTGCTATGCCACATCGGTCAGGGTTTGGAAGGAAAGGACATCTACTCGGATTCAACGTTTTGGCCATGCTGGCCGCCGTCTTTATGATGGCGGCCCCGACCTTTGCGGGATTGACCGCGGAAGATATTGCCGCCTTGCAGGAACGTGCCGAAAGGGAGGGCTGGACCTTTACGGTTGGTGAAAACTCAGCTACACAATACTCGCTTGAAGAATTATGCGGATTGAAAAAGCCGGATAATTGGCAGGCCGCGGCACGTTTTGACCCCTGCACAGCGACGGCAGATTTGCCGTCGTCGTTCGACTGGCGGGAGCTCGATGGTTGTACGCGGATTAAAAGCCAGGGGCAATGCGGAAGCTGCTGGGCCTTTGGAACTGTCGGAGCCTTGGAATGTGCGATCAAAATCATTGATGGTGTAACTGAGGACCTTTCGGAACAATGGATAGTCAGCTGCAATCAGGATGATTGGAGCTGCGGCGGCGGGTGGTTTGCCCACGATTACCACCAGTGGAAGACCGATCCCTGCGGGGGCACCGGAGCGGTTTTGGAATCCGATTTCCCGTATAAGGCTCAAGACCTGCCGTGCGATTGTCCCTATCCGCATCACTATTTGATACAATCCTGGGCATTTATTGGTGATCCTTTTCCGAGTGTCCCGGCGATGAAGCAGGCGATTGTGGACCACGGTCCCATATCGGTGTGCGTTTACGCCAATGACGCCATGCAAGGTTATAATGGCGGGGTATTCAATGCCTGCGAAAATGATCAGGGCACCAATCACATCGTCTGTCTCGTCGGCTGGGACGACAACCAGGGAACAGACGGTGTCTGGATTATGCGCAATTCATGGGGTGGAGGCTGGGGTGAAGGCGGCGGTTACATGCGTATCGAGTACGGTTGCTCACGTATCGGTGAGGCCGCCTGTTATGTCGATTATGGCCCTCTTCCTCCCATCATCGTGCGGGATGATTTTGCCATTGACGATAGCCAGGGGGATGGAAACGGCCGCCCCGATCCCGAGGAAAGCAATATTCAGTTGATCGTGACGGTCTCCAACTTCGGCGCCGATGCGCTGGGGATGGCCATGCAGGTGTCTACGACATATCCCCAAATCATCTTTTCCAACGCCGAATCGAATATCGGCGACGTACCGCGGTGGGCACAGGTCTCTAATTCCTCCGACCCCATTATTTTTTCAGTGGAGGCAAACTTCCCGCCGACGATCGTGGATTTCGTGGTGACGTTTTCCGCCAACGGCGGGGAGTACACGCGTGTCGAAACGCTCAGGGTGGACGTCGGACAGCCGCAGTTTATTCTTATCGACGATGATGAGGCCGACCCGTACAAGTATGAAAGGTACTATACTTACATCCTCGATTCCCTGCGCACACCTCACGTGGTGTGGGGCAAAGATACTCTTTCCTCCCCGCCGGTGGATACGCTGGCCGATTATCCTTTCACCATCTGGTTTACCGGTGACGCCCGCAGTGAGGTGCTCTCTGCCGAAGACGTGGCCCACCTCAAGGACTTTCTCGACGGTGGCGGGAGATTGTTTATAACCGGGCAGGATATCGCCGAGGATCTTTCGGATGACGCCGATTCCACGTTTTTGCGCGATTACCTGCACGTGCGCTTTGTTCCCGGTTCGCCGATCATTGCGGTGGAGGGTGTTCCCGGCGATCCCATCGGGGACGGGCATTGGGTTCCGCTGGGTGGTTCGGGGGGTGCGGCCAACCAGAGCTCCCCCGACATCATCGAACCGGTCGATACACTGGCCAAGCCGATTTATACGTACTACCGCTCATCTGATATAGCCGGCGTTCATGTGGCGACGGACGACTACCGGGTGGTGTTTTTCGGGTTCGGGTCGGAGGCGATTGCCAACGATCTGGGATATACCACGCGCGAACAAGTCTTCGAGCGGGTGTTCAACTGGCTCCTTGGCTATACCCCCGGCGATCTTAATCTCGATAGAGAGGTGAACCCTCTGGATGTCGTGTTGATGGTCAACTATGTGTACAGGAGTCTTAACCCGCCGCCGATTATCAACACGGCGGATGTCAATACCGATTGTGAGGTCAACCCGGTCGATGTCACGGTTCTTGTTAACTACGTTTATCTAAGCCGGGGCCGACTATTGCCGGGCTGCGTGCCTGAATGAACCGCCTGGCGGGCTGCGTAGAGTAATTCCGCAGGGAAGTAGTCTCGCTTACTCGGGGAAGGGCAATATCCCCGGTGAGTGCAATACCGCGGGCGGGAAGATTGCTATTCAGTCCGGTCTTCCAGTTCGGCCAGCCGGTTTTCGAGTTCTTTGATGCGTTTGGCCATCTCGGGGAGCTTGCCGATCAGAACATGAATACGTTTTTCCCTGCCTAGCTCACGCGCGGGAGAGCCAAGTACCTTCATGTTGGCGGGGATGGAATTGGCGACGCCCGACTGCGCGGCGACTATGGCACCGTCACCGATTTCGATATGCCCGACCAGTCCCGCCTGGCCGGCGAGGACCACGTTTTTCCCGACTTTCGTCGACCCGGAAATTCCGACCTGTGAAACGATGATCGTGTGCTCTCCCACCTGCACGTTATGCGCGATTTGGACGAGGTTGTCGATCTTCGTTCCCTTCTTGATGCGGGTTTCACCCATGGTGGCCCGGTCGATGCACACGCAGGCACCGATTTCCACGTCATCCTCAATGACTACCTTCCCCACCTGCGGGATTTTATGATGCACCCCGCCCTGCTGCACGTAACCGAAGCCGTCCGCACCGATAACGGTGCCCGGGTGCACGCGCACGCGGTTGCCCAGTTCACAATCGTGCATGACCGAGACGTTCGGCCCGATGGTGGTTTCGCTGCCGATCTTCGCCCCACGGCCGACGTAACATCCCGGCAGAATGCAGCTCTCTGCGCCGATCTCTGCGCGGTCTTCAACAACTGCGTTCTGGCCAATGTGAACGCCTGGCGCAATCCCGACATTTTCTCCGATGGAGGCTCGGGGGTCAATTCCCGGTTTGATGCCCGTATCTTCGGGGTGGAAGATGCGCAGGGCGAGCAGGAAGGCATAGTACGGCTGGGAATGGGCAATCAGCACCGGGGAATCTTCGGTGGCGGCCGACCAGAACTCTTCGGAGTCCGGCACGATGACCGCGGAAGCGTTGGTCGTCTTCAGGTGTGGGGAGTATTTTTTATGGGCAATGAAAGAGAGCTGCCCCGGCCCCGCCCGCTCGATCCCTTCCACGCCGGTAACGGAGACGGCGGCATCGCCCTGCTTGACGCCGCCGCCGATTCGTTCAACCAACTGTTGTATCGTGACGAACACGGTCAGTCCAGTCTGTTGAGTTCTTCCAAAACCTGATCGGTGAGGTCAAACTCCTTCTTGGCATAGGCGATATTGCCGTTTACCGAATCAAAAATATAATCATAGTTGTTTTCAACCGCCAGCTTTTCCAGCACCGCGTTGATTTTATCCAGGATCGGCTTGACCAGTTCGGCGTTCTCGCGTTCGGCCCTGCCGTCCGGGCCAAAAATGGAGTTGGTCGCCTGCTGGAACTGTTGTTCGGTGGCACGCAGTTTTTGTTCTTTGTCTTTTTTGGCCTGTTCCGAGAGGATCAGTCGCTGGCGTTGATACTCTTCGGCCAGCACTTCCAGTTCCTGGCGCATGGAATCCAGTTCGGCCTGCCAGGTGGCGACTTCTTTGTCGAATTTGGCCTGCGCCTCGCTGAATTCCTTGAAGTCTTTGCGGATGCGGTAAGAATCAATATACCCGATCTTGGCTTCCGCGCTCGCTTCGGCGGCGAGGACGGCCACGGCCATAAGGCTGAGAATTATCACGGGAAAGGTGCGCATCGTACATTTTCTCCTGGACATCTATCGCCTCCGGAAAAGGGCAGGTGCGGCCCGCCGCGGCGGGTGCCTGCCCGGATTAAAATGAGCTTCCAAACTGGAAATGCGGTTTCATCTTTCCCTTTTCCCGGCCGCGGAACGGCCAGCCGAAGTCAAAGCCCATCATGCCCATCCCGGGGATCGACAACCGCAAGCCGAAGCCGACCGAGGTATACATATCCGCAAACGGCCGCATCTGTGTGGGGTGGGCCCAGACGTTGCCGGCATCGAAAAAGAGGATGCCATAAATCTGCTGGGCGACCAGGGGGGCGGTGATTTCCAGATTCATCACCGCCAGCGAGCGACCGCGTACGCTTCGGGCACTTGTCGTGGTGTCCATGGTCATCAGCCCGCGCACATCCGGCGTGACAGGCACAGTCGCGTAAATCGTACCGTCTTCGTACCCGCGGATGATCCCGTCCGAATGTACGCCTCCGGCATAAAATCTCTCCGAGTGGGGCAGACCATTGATGTCCGCGGTGCCTTCAATGGTGCCAATCTTGAACTTGGGAGCGAAAGCGAACTTCCAGAGAAGCGGTCGAAAAAACGCGTAGCGGAGGGCATTTTTCATATAATTCCACTTGCCGCCGAGAATGCCGCCGCCGAACTCTACCCGGTACACTGCCCGCGACCCGTGAGTGGCAAACTCCGGTAAGTCCCGCGAATCGCGCACGATGGTGAACGCCATCGAGGAGGTCACCTGCGGCCAGGAGATCCGGTTTAGCGCAAACGGGTTGTCGTCCGACGAGCTTTCGTACGCATCTGAAAATTCCGTGTAGGAAATGTTTTCCAGCCGGTAGCTCCCGAAGACGCGAAAATAATCGTCCGGCCAGGTCAAGCGCCTCCCGATCTGCAAACCCAGTCCGCTGCGTTGCTCAACATAATCTTTTGTGCCGCTGATGAGCGGTTCGTCCCAGGCGCGACTGGTGCGAAATACATCGAACCCTACGGTGGTCGGGGTATCAAGAAACCACGGTTCGGTGAACCCGACCGTGTAAGATTGGCGGCGCTTGCCGAAATCCAACATCAAATTCAAGCTCTGGCCATTACCCAGCAGGTTAGGCCAGCCCAGAGAGATGGTGCCGACAAACTTGTCCTGCGCGGAGTACCCACCCCCGACCTGGAACTGGTTGGTCGGCTTTTCCTCCACGGTGAGGTTCAAATCGACGTCCCCGTCATCCAGGATCTTGTAGTCCGGCTCGACATTGGCGAAGAAATTGAGCTGCATCACGTTGCGTACCGAACGGATCAAAGCCGAGCGCCTGAGCACCTGCCCGGGGAAAATGGCCAGCTCGCGCCGGATGACTTTATCTTTGGTCTTGGTGTTGCCCAGGATGTTGACCCGGCGGACGTGAGCCGGTACGCCCTCGGAAATCTCGAAGGTGACGGCCACCGTTGAATCTTCGGTCCTGGTCTGGTCCTGGATACGGGCGTACAGGTAGCCTTCTTCCATGTACGCCCCGTAAATCTCGCCCATCGACTTTTCGAACTTTTCCTGGTCGAAGACCTTGCCCTCTTTGTACTTCAGCAGCCGGCGCAGGTGATCGGCGGTGAGCAATTCGTTGCCCTTAAACGATGTTCGGCCGAAAAAGTAGCGTGGGCCCTCTTCAACGATCATTTCGATCGTAACCGACTTTTTGTCTTGAGCGACAATAACCGTATCGGAGTGGATGACGAAATCCAGGTATCCCTTTTTGTGGTAGAACTCGATGATTTTCTCTTTATCCTCGGCGTATTTCTCCTTGTTAAAATCCCCGCCCCCGAAGATCGATTTCAGGAATGACTTCGGCTTGTTGGACATCTTGCCCCGGAGTTCACCATCATCGAATTTCTCGTTGCCCTCAAAGACGACTTCCTTTACCGAGACTTTGTTGTTTTCGGTGATTTTGAAGGCCACGTCGACAAAGCCAGCCGAATCGGCGGGGGTGGTTTCGGCCTCCACCTCGGCTAAGTAGTAACCTTCGGTGCGGTAGTGCGACTTGATCTTGCGCCGCGCCTCGATGACCTGGTAGGGGCTGATGATTTGCCCCTCGCGCAGGCGGGAGAGCGTGGTAAGCTTCTCGTCGTCGGCCTTCTTGTTGCCGTTAAGGGACAGTTTGCGCAGGCGGGGGAATTCGTCAAGCCCGATGGTGAGATTCACACTGTCCGGGTCGTCGGAGGCCACAACCACCACGTCGGAGAAAAGCAAGAGGCCGTATATCCAGCGCACGGCGTCAGGGATGGCCGTGGCAGTCAAGTTGTTGCCGACGCGCAGGCCGCTCACGTTGATGATGAGGCGTTCGTCGGCAGTTGTATTGCCCTCGATCGTAATCGAGCGGATTATCGGATCGGCCTGGCTGGCACCGTGCCCGAAAAGCACGACCAGACAGATAAAGGCAAGAACAAATCGAGATCGCACCTTGATCTGCATTTCCCCCCTTCACCAAAGCGCCGCCACTCGGTCGCCGCACATATCAAAAGGCCATCCCGGTGATTTCGACCCGGGTGTAGTCCTGGCGATGCCCGGTTTTGCGGCGGTATTTCGTGCGCCGTTTGAACTTGAAGACGATAACCTTCTCGCTGCGCCCGTGGGCGAGGATTTTTCCTTCGACTTTGGCCTCGGGCAAGGTCGGCGTGCCCACGAGCTTGTCGTCTCCCTTGGAGGCAAAAAGCACCCGGTCGAAGATCACCCGGTCACCGACCTGGCCCTCCAGCCGCGGGACATCGATCGTCTCGCCTTGGGTTACCGGAAACTGCATGCCGCCGGTTTCGATAATTGCGCTATTCACTGGTTGGACTCCAATTGCCTGTTGCTTTTGATTCCCCACAAAATCTTTACTATATTTTATTTCGGGCCGTTGTCAAGGTATTTCAACCGCTTAGCCGGGCTGAAGTTCCCCGAGAATCGCTTCAAAAAACGCATTTTTCCTGTACACCGAGGAGGTCGCGTCAACGGGAGAGCGTGCCGACCTCTCTTCGCGCAAGCCAATGTTTGGCAAGAGGTTTGCCGCCGAAGGGCACAATCATGTAGGTCGGGAGCCCTGTGCTCCTGACGCGGGCCGAAGGCCCGATGGTTTTACTATGCCCGCCACAGGTGAAGCTCGAAATCGTGGGAATCTTCAAAAGATCCGATATCCCACCGAGGCATTGATCTCCCACTCCCGGTAAGCATCGCGGGATTCGGTAATTCCACTGTCCATGGAATTGGAGAATTTCTCGTTGAAGTGTTCAAGCCGTGCCTCAAGTTTGACGGTGAGTTGGTTTTCGAGGTAGAAGAGAAAGGCCAAGGCGGTTTCGTTTAGCCGCCGAGTGTGGCGGTCATATTGCAGATGGTCGCTTTCGTAGTGCTTATTCCAGTATGTTTCGGTGACCAGCAGGTCAATACGGTTGGATAGCTCATAGACAAACGAAAAGGAACCCCTTATGGAGAACAGCTCGCCAAACTGTTCATCCACGCGCCCGGAGAGACGCCCCGACGCAGCAAACTGGCCGCATAACCCCAGCGGCCAGGAAAAGGTCCCCGAGAAAAAAGGCCAGGTACTCATATGGCCGGATTCCATGGCCCGGGAGAAATACGAACCTTCACCCACTTCCACCTTCCAGCCATGAGTCCGCGGGCGTACGGTTTCGCGCTCGATGACCTCCCGCATCCGATAAACCCCCACGGCCCCGATGGTATCACCGCTCACCAGCCCGGACGCTATAACCGCCTTTTCCATGTCCGCGTACCACCGGACCCAGTAAGTCTCGCCATAGCGCTTTTTGTATTCTCTTTCGCGGTCGATTATTGATGCCAGCACGAGCATTGTCTCTTTCGGCAGATGCCCGGCGAGGACTTTCTCTTGTTGCAGGAATTGTTCGATGCGCAATGCTTTGGCCAGTGCCGTGGCATCAACAAAACGGCCCAGACCCACAGACCACCCCGTCCAAAGTTGCACATGCTTATACGTGTACTTCCAGTCCGCGCCTACCTTCGCTCCGATGAAAAACAGGCCCTGATCTCTAAGATACTTGTGAATATCTGATTCTACCGCAGCCTTCTCGTGATATCGCGCCGCGCGGCCCGAGAGCTTGTACACCCCTAAATCACCGGATACATTCACCCACCAGGCAAAGGGCAAAGAATTGTAAAAACTCTCCCATTGTCCACTGAACCGGTATCGAGAAGTGGTATAGTGTTCGTAACCTCCGATCTGCGCGCTGGCAGCTACATCGAAGCGGTCGGCACGGCTGACCGGGATGTCGTAATCAGTAATCCTGATGTTCTGACCGCGGGCAGATGATCCGCTGAGGATGACTGAGAAAGCTCCGACGCATAGTCCAATCAAAGCGTGCCCCAGATAACGCATTATCCGAAGACTGCTGGCATGCCGGAAGTGAGCTGCCCTTATCTGGTTAGAAAACATGATACCCTACGGAGAAATCAATCAACCAGCTTTTGCGCCAGCCAGTGAAGAGGTAACCGTCTTGGTGATGGAGCGAGCCCGAGAGGTTTATCGTCACCCTGTTTTCGACATAATACAAAATCAGCAACCGCGCCCGGTTCTGCCGTTGTTTGGTGAGCAAAGGGCCAAACCAACCCTCATGTATTCGGCGAACATTGGAGTAGTCGTCGGTGAAAATGAGGTCGATTCGGTTGGACAACTCAAAGGAGTATATCAAAGATGCCTCGACCTCAAAATAATCCCCAAAGTCGCCGGTCGCTTCGGTTGCCGCCCGGACTTCCCCCGAGATTTGATGCTTCAATCCCAGGGGCCGGGCAAAAGATGCTGCGAAAAACGGCTGGGGGTCTCCCGGATCGGGGACATGCCCGTCGGCTATCGGTAGACCGATTCCCACTTCGATGTTCCAGCCGTGGGCACGGGGGCGCACTTCTTCACGTTCCAGCACATCACGCATGCGCATGATGCCCAGCGCGCCGATCGTACCATTGGGCAGTCCTTCACCCAAAACGATCACCTTTTCCATGTCATCGTACCACCAGACAGTGTAGGTGTCGCCATAGCGGTGTAGGTATTCGCCTTCACGGTTGATTATCGAGGCCAGTTCCAGCAGGCCTTCTTTCGGCAGGTGTTTGGCGAGGACGTGTTCCGCTAATAAGAATTCCTCAATGCGTAACGCCTTGGCTAATGCTGTTGCCTCGACATAGCGTCCGAGGCCGGCAGAAAGGCTGATGTCGACATTTGGGCGCCTGTATCTGTGCCACCAGGTCGACTTTATGCTGCCCCCACCAAATAGTAGGCCTTCTTCCCTTATGTATTTGTGTATGGAACCCGCAAAAGACGCACTTTCCTGAAAAGTCAGTCGCTCGTCGAACCATCTATTACCCCGCCAAGAGGCGCCGAAGTCAATTTTCCATGCGTAGGGCAAAGAGTTGTAAAAACTCTCTAGCCTGCCGGCAAAGACATACCTGTCTCGACGATAATATTCTCCAAATTCATCGCTTTCTTCCAGTGACATCTCGGCGGTTAGGTTGAGGCGGTGTGACTGACTGACCGGGACGTCGTAATCGGTGATTTTGACGTTTTGCCCGGCAGCTGGTGAGCAGAAGAAGAACGTTGCGCAAATCCAAACGCCGATTACGTGGGCAATCTGTCTCATGGTATTCTGCACGTGCGTTGACATGACAGAACATGCAAGCATGATAGATTACTGCCTGATGCGGAAGAAGTTGCGCACCACCGACGCGGCGATGCGGGGGTTGGCGCTCAGGCGGCGGCGGCAGTAAGTGGCCCAGTGTTTGCCGTAGGGGACATACAACCGCACCTTGATGCCCTGCGCGACCAGCTCATCCTGGAAGCGGTTCAGCGGCACACCCAAAAGCATCTGGATTTCATAATTGTTGGGCGTCTTGCCCATCTTTTTGGCCAGGGCCAGTGCCCGCCGGATCACCTTGCGGTCGTGCGTGGCAATCGCCACGTACGAACCGCCGGCCCACATCTTTTCGGACAATTCGAGCAGTTTTTCTTTCATCGTCGGCTTGTCGGTGTGGGCGATCTCCGGGGGTTCACGATAAATCCCGATCACCCCACGGACGTTGGGCCGCAGGTGGGAAAGCGCATCGTAATCTGCCGGCGTGCGAAACAGCATCGACTGCAGCACAATTCCCGTGCGTGGAAAATCGCCGATGAACCTCTTGTACGTCGCCAGCGTGGCGTCGACCGTTGAGTGGTCCTCCATGTCATAGCGCACAAATAGCCCGTACTCGGCCGCGCGCCCCAATAGTGTCTCCACGTTTTTGTCGCACAGTCCTTGATCGATGCCCTGGCCGAGCGCCGATAGTTTGACCGAGACCGAGATCTGGTCCGATTGGCCAATATCACCAATCAGCCGCAGGTATTCCTCCAGTGCTTCAACACTTTCAGCGGGGCTTAAAACCGATTCCCCCAGAACATCGACCGTCGAGTGAATCCCCCGTTGGTCGTGCAGCCGCCGGGCAACAGCCAGGGCGTCCGACCGGTGGGATCCCGCGATATATGGAAAGGTGAAAAAGCGCAGGGCAAAGGTGGGAATCGATTGGATCGCTCCCCAGCGCAGACGGCTGGCCAACGATGCTTCGCGGGTGGGAGGAGTTTGTCCCCAGGGAGTTGGTGCGCTGCCGACGTTTGGCGCCGGACTTGCGGCCTGCTCCGGTTTTCGGGGAGCACGTTCGGCAGTCTCCGGAACACCTACGACGTCTTGGGCCTTCTTATCCACAGGCTCCTCATTGCACCACCGAGATCCCTGGGCCAATATACACGGTAAGAACGCTCACACAAAGGCGATTTGCAGCGATTTGAATTCTCCTGGGGATTCCATTTGCCCCTCGTGTTCTCAAGAAGTATGCTTGTTTAACGATAGGGACGAGATCAGAGAGGATTTCAGATCATGGGCGGAAAGTTTCCCCATATTCCCCTGACCAGGCCAAGTATGCCTCCGTTCTCTGCGGTCGCGCCGCACCTGAAGAAAGCTGCCGCCAGCGGTTTTCTGACCAACGCCGAATATGTCCGCAAACTGGAAAAGCGTGCTGCAGAGTTGCTCTTGGTTCCCCATGCGGTCGCTGTCTCATCAGCTACATCCGGTTTGATGCTTGTCTGCCGGCTTCTGGGCTTAACCGGCGAGGTGATCGTGCCCTCGTTTACCTTTATTGCCACCGTGCAGGCGTTGTTGTGGAATAACCTTATCCCCGTCTTCTGTGATTGCGCTCCGGAGACCTTTGCTGCCGATCCGGCATCGGTTGAACGCCTGATTACCAGGAGGACCTCGGCGATCCTGGCGGTGCACGTGTTCGGCAACCCGGCGGGCGTTGCGGCCCTGTCGCGCCTCGCCAAAAAGCACCGCCTTCGACTGATCTTCGATGCCGCCCACGGGTTCGGCGCCTCGTACCGGGGGAAGCCCCTTGGCGCCAACGGGGATGCGGAAGTGTTTTCCCTAAGCCCGACCAAGCTGGTCCCGGCCGGAGAGGGCGGGGTGGTGACAACCTGCTCGCGGGATCTGGCCGATCAATTAAAAATCGCCCGCGACTACGGCAACCCGGGGGGTTACAATTGCCGTATCGTCGGTTTGAACGCCCGCCTGGCCGAATGGAACGCAGTCTTCGGCTGGATCGCACTCCAGCGGTTGTCCAGGTTGGCCGAACGGCGGCGGAAGCTCGTTAGCCGGTACAAAAAGAAACTGGCCGGCTTGCCGGGCTTATCCTTTCAGAGAATTCCCCGGACAAACGTTTCATCATATAAGGACTTTTCCATTCTACTTGACCCGCGCCAGGCCGGTTTCCATCGCGACGTCCTGGCCGGCTTCTTAGCCGAGCACAACATCGACACGCGAAAGTATTTCTTTCCGCCGATACATCGGCAGGACGCCTTTCGCGCGTTCGTCAAGCGAAGTCAAAGATTCCCGGTCACCGATTATGTCGCGGAAAACATCTTGTGCCTGCCTCTGTATTCGCATCAAAAGGTGGCCGAAATAGATCGTGTGGTACGCACGGTAAAAGCCTGTTACCGGAGGTATGGTGGCTAAGCGAAGAAGACACGGCGAAGCCGTCGATTTTTACCGCCCGCCGATCGGCGGGGCCGAAAAAGCGGCCGTGGCTGTCGTGCTCGGCCGCGGGTGGTTGACCTCCGGACCGGAGACGGCCCGGTTCGAGGAGGAAATGCAATCGCACCTCGGGGTGAAACACGCCCTGGCGACCTCCAGCGGTACGGCGGCTCTGCACCTGGGTCTTCTGGCCGCCGGGGTTGGGCCGGGTGATGAAGTCATTACCTCGCCATATACGTTTGTCGCTACCGCCGAGGCGATCGCCTACTGTGGAGCCAAACCAGTGTTTGTCGATGTTGAGTCCGGCGGGTATAACATCGATCCGGACCTCATCGAAGGAGCAATTACACCGCGTACCCGTGTCATTCTGCCGGTTGGCATCGGCGGCATCCCCTGCCGCTCAGACCGAATCAGGCAAATCGCTCGCCGGTACAAGCTGGCGGTGGTGGAGGACGGCGCGCATACCCTCGGCGGCTCGTACAAGAATAAGCCTATCGGCCGCTGGGCGGACGCTACCGCGTTTAGCTTTTACTCGACAAAAAATCTGACCACCGGCGAGGGTGGCATGGTGGTCACCGACCGTGCCGCCTGGCATAAGAAAATGCGCGTGCTATCCCGGCACGGGCTCAGCAAGGCCACCTGGGACCGCTACGGCAGCCGTTCCTGGTCGTATGACGTTGCCCTTCAGGGGTACAAGTACAACATGTCCGATCTTTTGGCCGCGCTCGGACGCGTTCAACTTCGGCGGTTTGCCCGGTTGCAAAAGAGGCGGGAGGCGGTAGCGCGGTGGTATCGTGAGTGCGCCGCGGATATCGCCGGGCTTTCGTTCACCGAAGTCCCGCCGCATTGCCGTTCAGCACATCATTTGCTGATGGTTCGCCTGACGGATCGGTTGCTGATCAAAAAACGTGACCGGATACTCTCCGAACTTGCGCGCCGCAACATCGGCGTCAGCGTGCATTTTATCCCGTTACACGCCATGACTCATTTTCGCCGGCGTTATGGGTGTAAACGGGGGGATTTTCCCCGGGCGGAGGCAAGCTTCCGGGCCACGATGAGTCTGCCTTTTTATCCGACAATGACCAGGGATACGGTGAAGCGGGTTGTTGATACTTTACGCTCTGTCATGGATCACCTGGGCTGAGCTGGCATGATCGCGCCACTGAGGGTGAGCGCAGAGTTCGCGCCGATGAAGTTCGTCGATGAAACGGAAATTGAGGTTGTTGCCGGTCGGGGCGGCCACGGATGTGTGAGTTTTCGCCGGGAGAAGCACGTGGCCAAGGGCGGACCGGATGGGGGTGACGGAGGCCGGGGAGGGGATGTGATCTGCCGGGCCGATGAGAACTTAGGAACGCTTTTGGACCTGCAGCACCGCCGTCGTTACCGGGCGAAAAATGGAAAGCATGGTTCCGGGGGAAACAAGACCGGGGAGTCAGGCGCGGATGCGGTGATCCGCGTGCCCCGGGGGTCGGTAATCACCGACGCCGAATCGGGAGAAATTCTGGCCGACCTGACCAGAGACGGGCAGTCGGTAGTGGTTGCTTGCGGTGGTAAAGGGGGTCGGGGAAACACCTACTTCAAATCATCGACCCATCAAAGCCCGCGCAAGGCCACGCGCGGCGCGCCCGGGCAGAAGCGCCGGCTGAAAATCGAATTATGGCTGATTGCCGATGTCGGTCTGGTGGGCTTTCCCAATGCCGGCAAGTCCACCTTCTTAAAACAAGTCTCCGCCGCCGAGCCGAAAATCGCGGCTTATCCCTTCACCACGCTCCAGCCGCAGTTGGGGGTCGTCGAACGGCCCACCTACCGGACCTTCAGTGTGGCGGATATCCCCGGACTGATCGAGGGCGCTTCCGCGGGGAAGGGGTTGGGACTGCAATTCTTGCGCCATATCCGGCGCACGAAGGTCTTGTTATTCATCCTTGATGGGCAGGGAAACAAAGTTGAAGAACAACTGACGGCGTTGCTTGCCGAGTTGCGGGAGTTTGACTCACAGCTGTTGAAAAAACCGCACTTGGTGATGATCAACAAAATCGACCTCTGGAACGCACAGACTAAAAAAGAGAAAAAAAGTCAGTTTGCGTGGGCGGATTTTCTGGCCTCGGCGCTTTCCGGTGAGGGTATAAGAGAAATCCTGCAGGAGCTGGAAAAGATCCTTTTTGCGGCAGCGCAAGGATAAACCGCAAGGACTCCCGCGTGCGGCGCGCAGGAGAAAGGTCGAAAGACAGCAGGCGGCGAAATGGGAAAACCCGGTAGAATACCCGCGGATGCCCGCGACTGGTTGGCCCTTTCTTCACTTAAGGGGATCGGCCCGGCCCGCTTTACGCAACTGGTGTCGGCATTTGGCTCGCCGCGATCGGCGCTGGATGCCTCGCCCGAGGAGTGGGTGTCTTTACCCGGGTTTAGTGCAAAAACCGCCGGGGCGCTGCGTGCCGGGCCGGATGAAAAATTCGTGGCCGGGCAGTTGCGTGCGCTGGAGAAAAGCGGTGCCTCAATGGCCGCTTTGGGGAGTGAGGACTATCCTCCCTTGCTGGCCAGGATTCCTGACGCCCCACCCTACTTTTTTTACCGGGGAGAGTTTACCCCTGCCGATCTGCGGGCGGTGGCCGTCGTCGGCGCACGCTCTCCCACGCCGTACGGCCGCAAAATGGCTGGCTCCATCGCCGGCGGACTGGCGCGGGTCGGGTTGACCATCGTCTCCGGGTTGGCGCACGGCGTGGACGGTCTGGCTCATCAGGCTGCTCTGCAAGCCGGTGGACGCACGATTGCCATTCTCGGTTGTGGACTGGATATCGTCTACCCGCGTGATCACCGGGCCCTGGCGGAGCAAGCAGAGCAATCAGGGATGGTAATCAGCGAGTTCCCCTTTGGCACCCCGCCGGCCAGGGAGAACTTTCCCAAACGCAACCGGCTCATTTCTGGCCTGTCCCTGGGGGTGGTGATTGTCGAGGCGCGTGGGGTTTCCGGGGCGCTCTTGACCGCACGACATGCGTTGGAGCAAAACCGCGAAGTCTTTGCTGTTCCCGGCCCGGCAGGAGCCGACTTATCGGTAGGAACGAACAATCTCATTAAGGCCGGTGCCCGGTTGATCACCGCCGCCGAAGATGTCCTCTCTGATCTGGGAATCCAGGCGAGACCACAACCAGAGGCGGTTTTGCCGCTCCCCACGCTCACCCCGATACAACAGAAAGTATACAGTCGCATGAGTGAAACCCCTTGCCACATTGATCAGCTGAGTATAGATTTGTCACTCACGGCGGGAGAGTTGTCTACAATCCTTTTGGATTTGGAGCTCTTGGGCGTCGTTGGTCAGGTGGCGGGGAAACGGTTCTACAGGGTCCGCGGACAAGGCTGGTGAAATCGTAGCCCGTGGTCGAAAAGAAAGTTACAGTGACCAACCCGTTGGGGATACACGCACGGCCGGCGGCGCTTATCGTGCAGACGGCTGACAAGTATAAAGCGGAAGTCCGTTTAGTCAGGGACGATCTGGAGGTCAACGGGAAGAGTATCATGGGCGTAATGATGCTGGCTGCCGAAATGGGTGCAGTGATCACCATCAGGGTCTGGGGCGATGGCGAACTTGAATGCGCACGAGCTTTGGAGAGGGCCTTTGCGGTGCGGTTCGACGATGACTGATCCTACGGGAGTCATCTGGCGGAATATGAATACAAATGGCGCTTAATCCCGATAATCCCGGTCAGAGCGGTGCATCCGCTGCTGCCCGGGCTCATCTTACCCGGCGTGTGCTCCGAGGCTTCCCCGGTGCGCCGGGCATCGCGGTGGGCCAGGCGTTTGTCTTCGTGGTGAAGACCCCGCATGTCCCGTCACGCAGTATCGACCGCACCCGGGTAGAGGCCGAAAAAGAGCGGTTCGGTGAGGCGCTCGAGTTGACGCGCAGCGAGTTGCTCGCGCTCAAGAAGCGCGCCAGCGAGATGGTCGGGGACAACCTCGCCCGGATTTTCGATGCACAGATTCTTATTCTCTCCGATCCGGAAATCCACTCCTCGGTTATGGCCGCAATTGAAAACAAGAATTCCGCGGCGGAAAGCGCGTTTGACCGGGTGGTCCAGCGGACCCTGGCCAAGCTGGCCTCTTCGCCCGATGCGTACCTGCGCGGGATGCGCCAGGGAATTGAAGCTGTGCGCACCAGAGTTGTCAGCCGGCTTTTAGGTTTACCGACTTTGGGTTTAACCGATTTGACCCGGCCGGCCGTTCTGGTTGCTTCCTTGCTGACCCCCGGCGACATCGTCGGACTGAAAAAGCAAAACCTGCTGGCCATCGTCAGTGAGGTCGGGGGCCAGACCTCGCATACCACTCTCCTGGCGAAATCGCTCAATATTCCGGCCGTCGTCGGGGTGAGCGGCGCG
>Ga0114920_10000058_pt1 | contig 47968 bp, 79 predicted proteins | sample ChitaG_FD_88683 | JGI IMG/M metagenome (GOLD analysis project Ga0114920, IMG submission 88683) | Deep subsurface microbial communities from South Pacific Ocean to uncover new lineages of life (NeLLi) - Chile_00310 metaG | ecosystem: Environmental > Aquatic > Marine > Oceanic > Sediment ...
AAGATACTTGGATTGAAATAAAAGGTCGTATGGAGGGTACAAGCAAAACAAAATTGTCCAGGTTTAAGAAATACTATCCAGACGAGTTTAGAAAATTGCAGGTTATGATACTTGACCCATACGCAATGAAAAATAAAGCCCAGAGAAAGGCCATAAGATTCTTATCGAGGATTCTTAGTATGCCATTTGAAAGCTATATGTTTGGTTATAGGCAACTCGATGAAAAGTGTAGAAGTATTATTCCAGGATGGGAAAAACGGTGATTTACGCAGGGCCGATATTCCACAAGCTCGGAATCAAAGCCCCTGGCTGCCGCCCGATAGGGCAAGGAGAATGAGATGAGTAGAAGTGTTCAAGAGGAGATATTATCTGTCTTATGGTTTATTCTTGCACTGCTACTTTGCAGATATGACTACAAGATATTAAGCATTTTAGCCCTTCTTAAGGGGATAGAGTGTACGGTATGTTCTCTTAGTCTCGCCCTTATAGCCGCAGTGAAGAAATATAGAAAGAAGCTTGAGGCCCTAAAGCCAGGAGGCTGACAAATGACAGTACAAGAGATTATTACAAAGTGGCTTACGGACAAGGGCTATGAAGGTCTATTTGCTCTTGACGAGTGCGGTTGTGAGGTTTCAGACTTAATGCCCTGCGGCGAATGGGTGGGAAATTGTGAGCCAGGCTATAAAGTGCCCTGCCCTGGCGCTGAAGATTGTTGGGCTGGCGGGGATTGTGAGTTTCACATTGGAGCCAAAAAACCGGAGAATGACAAATGCCAAATATAACTGACGAACAACTACTTGCCATACTCAAAATACCAACTCAAGAAGGGCAGATTAAGCGCCTGATTGAGTTAGGTTATACGGATTTGTTTGTTGAAAGAAAGTGTGGCAGAGACGGGACAACATACGAGGTACGTCAAGGCTCTCTTGAGGGCTTGGCGTTTCGATTGCGGGATGAAGCGTACACAATTGATGGTGGAGTTTGGTTCGGTCGAGGGATATACAAAATAATCTATAAGGTCGAGGGCCACGATTTTAGTCTGAACGAGTATTTAGCTTGGTCAACGCTTAAAGCAAAGCCAATCGACTGGGTAATCGCCGCCTTGATGGCAAAGGAGCACGCGAAAGAATGAAACCTGTCGCTTTTTATAGGAGAATGAGATGAGGGTTGTAGTTGAACGGGCAGAACGCTCGCCGAAGTTTGAGTGGGTGGTATTGCACAGAAATAATCAGCGGCTATGTGTTTCTGATAGACTTTATACTGAACGGTATCAAGCCGTCTCTGGCGCGAAGGCTTTTATAAAACTCGTCAACAAGACCACAGGTTTGAAACTCGCTGTTGTTTGAAGGAGAATAAAATGCAGGAACGAGATGGAACATTCACTCAATTATCGGAAACAGAAGTTGGCAATTTGCGTTTTTGGCAACAACCCAAAATGGTAAGTGTAGGCCAGGTATTCAAAATACGCTGGTGTCATTTTCAAATAACTGGGATTACAGAAAAGGGGATTGACGCGAAGGGAATATCTCGCAAAGAATACTACGCGCTGAAGCGAGGCCGACCAGATTGGTGCTGATTGGAGCAAAGCCCTGACAGGAGAATAAGATGGCAGAAGTTGTAATAACTTACCTCAAAAACGGTTGTGGATTCAAGGCGCGTTGTTCAGCTTGCAAAACACTACTGAGATATGCTCACGGCTGTAACAGAGCAGGCATGGCCTACGCAGAAGCAGGCACAAAAGAGGATATGGAAAAACACATAAAAACATGCCCAGGAGAATAAGATGAGCGAAGAACATATCGAAGACGCCGATGTTATAGCTGACCTCTCCGGTGGTCGGCTTGCCGTTCAAGCATTTCGTAAGCGAATAGCTGATTTGCAAGCGGAGAACAAGCGGCTGAGAGAAATAATTGCGAGAGAAGTAGATGTTGGTCGAGCCGACGTAGATGACATTGGCATTGATGCGTGGATTGAGGCAGCCCTGAAAGCCACCCAATGACCCTGCCTATAAAAGAACGGATAATACTTGACCTCTGTGGGGGAACTGGCAGCTGGTCGAAGCCCTACAAGGACGCTGGGTACGATGTACGGCTTGTGACCCTGCCTGACCACGATGTTCGCACCTATGAGCCCCCTGGGAGCGTATATGGTATTCTGGCAGCTCCACCGTGTACTGAATTTTCCTTTGCTAAACATTTTCACGGAAAAGGCAATTATCACCACGATTTCGCATTGGGTCTTGAAGTTGTCTGTGCCTGTTTAATGATTATTGCTGAGATACGGCCTGATTGGTGGTGCTTAGAAAATCCTCGCGGCTATGTGAAACGCTGGCTCGGCAAGCCGCAGGCAACGTTTGAGCCTTGGCAATACGGCGACAACTATCAGAAGCGGACTGATTTGTGGGGAAGGTTTAATATCCCGCCGCGGACTACGGTTAGAAAACCCAATGGGCTAAAAAAATTCTCATTGTTGAAGAACAGCGAAATTCAACCTGAATATCTCGAGCATTTAAGCCGGACAGAACGCAGAGCAATTACCCCCCCTGGCTTTGCTCAAGCATTTCACAAGGCCAATCGATGACCCTGCCTACCAATACAAAGATAAGATTTTTCGGCCAGAAGATACTGATTGAATCGTCTGGCGACAAGGAGATTGACAAGGCCCTACGCTCCGCATTCGAGGACAGCTATTGGCGGACAGGGATAAGTGCGCGGCGCTTTGATGTGCAATTACTTCTCAATTGGACTTCTCAGCCCAAAGAGGCCTCTGCCTACCAATTAGCCCTTTTCCCTTGACCCCTTGAAGTTGGCAATGGCGGCTTCAACGAATGCAATATCATCAGGGTTTACAAGTTCGCGGGTCATTGCTAAGGCTGCCACTTCACACGCTTTTAGCAACTCCGACACTATCCCGTTTGGCTCAAAGGCGTTCCAGCGGCGGACGATTTCTTCGGCAGCAGATTCACATAGACCACCAATAACCTCGGTAAGCGAACCATCCTTGTTTTTGATGACTACTCCATAGCTGCCGTGTCCCATACCTTGGTCCTTGAAGGCGACGGCCCATTTCTGTTTTGTAAATTCGCTCATCTTTCAATCTCCTTTTTCACTTTGTCACGGTCTGCAAACACTTCCGCTGGTATTTTGCTGTGGTGAATATCGTAGCACATTTTGGTCTTATGGCACACTTCGCAAGGCCCGTAGGACTCACACGCCAGAGCCTTGTGGCCCAAACATTCTTGGCAAATGAACATATTAGTCCCCTTTCAATCTGTATCACAAATTCACACTTTTGGCCTGTTTGGTCATATCAGCCCGTTATCAGCTATCGCCAAGGCCCCAGGATGCTCTGTGCTGGACGAACGGCCCTCGGTCTATGGTAAACCCTACCCTATTTCGCAGAATCGAGAATGCTGTCATTGAAGTGAATATCAAAATCAGTTTGCATCAATTCTGCTATTAACTGCCATTTTAGTTTCTGATAACCAGCCGCTCTGCCAGTAAGTTTAAGCTGTATAGCTAAAGCTAATTGAGCAGGACCGCTTCCGCCATATCCCCAATTAAAACCATCAGGGGAATGGTTGTAAATATCTTGGCTTGGGCCAGGGGGCAACCACTTGCCGTCAAGCCATACAGCCCTATCAGACATTCTACCTTTTAATGTATGAATCATCATTCTCCTTTCAAAGCCCCAAGACTGCCGGGGGGCAGTTATAATTTAGGTTGCCTTCTTGATTCGGTATAATCCTTACAAAAAGAACCGTCTATAACATCTCTGGGTTCGCGATGTTCAGTGGCTTCTATTTTACACCAAGCCTTGTCTCCATATACGCCAGAGTCAATCCAATCAAGATGTGAGCAGCGGACACAAAAACATTCGCCTGCCATTGTTCTATCTCCTAAAAGACAGCCCCGCCGGCCTCGCTCGGAGCTCTGGTAAGCAGAGGTTGAGACCTTTGGGGCTGATTGATTCGTTTCGGGTTGTGCCTACCAGAGCATTCATTTCAATTACAATCCTATCATATATCGGCAGGAAGTCAAAATAAATCTTGAGAATACGAAGTTTTTTTTGAGGGCATAACAGACGCCAGGATAAGCACTTACAAAAACCAAGGTAGGATATTCGGAATAAAATCTTGAGTTGTCGCACGGATACTCGTATAGAATGGAGTATGAGAACAGGGATGTTCTACAGAATGATAGCAACGCGGTCAGTCTTACTCAGCTAACCACTGAAACCAAGGCTGGCCGCTTGTTTTTTGGTCGGGGAAGCCGAAGGAACTCCCGTAAGCCGAATCGGCCGAAGACAATTGATTATGGTATGGCTACACAATATCGAGTCCGGGCGTGGCAAGTATGAAAGTCCACAGGGCAAGTGAGCGAGGATAGAGTTAATTACTCTATGCAAATTGGTTACGTGGTTAGAGGCGTGTAGAGAGCGAACCCCCAGCACGCTCCGTCCAACAGGACGCCTGGGCTATACCTTGCAAGGGATTGCTCCACATAAAAAAAGCAATAAATGGGCTAAACGGTATAGGGCAATTGACCGACCGACGCCTGACGCAGGCAGAAGTCTCCATAGCAGGGGGCTTCTCTCTCTCCCTCTGCCCTCTACAGGTAGGGGGGAAAGGATAAAGAATGGCTGAAACAGATTGGCAGAAAGGCTTATGTAAGGGCTTAATAAATAAACAGTTTAAGCGCAAGTATGGGGTTATAACAAAAAGGGGGATTGCGCGTGCCCAGAAAATCGTGGCAAAACCGTGGAAGACCAAAAAGCAGCGTCAGCAATGGTGGAATGATTTAACCCCTGAGCAGCAAGCGGAGCAAATAGAAAAGTGGCAAGCCCAAAAGGCGGACAAGCGGAGAAACGGCTCGATTCAGAAGATGGCTCGAGTTAAGGAGAAGTTCGATTGCGGGGACTGTTTTCACCGCTGGACTCGTAGCTGTGTAGATATGATGCCGAATGGTTGCGAATACTGGTTTAATCCCACCAGCAAACTGAGGCCGTTAAGGCGACACAATGCGAAATACCCGTGGGTAACTGATGGGGTAAATGATGAGAATAGGGTAGATTGGCGGGCGGTAATAAACAAGAAGAATCCGTGGTTGAAAGTAGCTTAACCACGCTTTTCAGGTGAAAAATGAAGATTTCTAATTAGCATCCATGCCGAGTGAGTCGGTTATGTGCATTAGCACCAGCTGGCTCACTTTTTGAATTGTGTAGATAACGCACAGGATGTAGGGCAATTTGGTAGCCTACTCGGCTTGGAACCGAGATGTTGCTGGTTCGAGTCCAGCCATCCTGATAGTAGTCAGTTTATCCGTTGAGCTACGGGAATTCCGGTGCCAGCCAAAATGGTGAAATAGTGAGGCTTAATCGATTTCGAATGGGATTTGTTGGGTGAAAAATGAAAGAGTTTGAGAAATGGTGGAGAAAATCTGTTCAAGTATATATTCATAATCCAAAAGATAAAGAAATACTTAAATGTGGTTGGAAAGCAGCCTTGGAGTGGGTTCTGGATGAGGGTAAGGTGGCTTGTGACCCGGACATAATTGAGGCAGAACTGAAAAATGATGCTCCAAATACAGATACGTTGGACTAATTTGAAGGTGTGGCTCTCGCGTCTGCGTTGGTGGTGGGGCCACGGGAGGTACTTTTGAGATGAGCGTTGGTGGCATAGTTATAGAGGTACGCGAGGTTGGAGACGCGTTGCGAGTCATTGTTCAAGATACGACATACCGTGATAAAACTGAGGTCTGCTTAGAAAAGGGAGAGGATATACAATTTGGCGACAGTTTGTGGTGGCACGCTTTTGAAGCATATTGGACGCCGGTTGACAGGCATGTTGAGGATAAAGCAATTAAGAAAATTGGCGGTTCTGTAGGTGTAAAGGTGTTGAATGCCTGATGATAATGGAAATACCTTTTAGCTTTTGTAACGGCACTAAAAATGGCTGAATCAGCGACAATAATGGCAGCAAGCACTACAGCGACGCAGAGGGGTCGAATGGTAACGCTGGAGAGTTTACGGAAGATGCTCAGTAGCCTACCAGAGCCGGCAAGTGTTTACGCTATGGATTTCAAGGTGTTTCAGGTCTTGCCGAGCAACGTACTGCCAAACAATACGATAATAGTGAGTATGGATTTAGCAGAGAGACTGGGTTGGTTTGATGTCTGACGGCAACGAGAACAACAGCGCGCCAAACGTGAACATTGAGCATGTGGAGGCGATAGAAGGCTGTGTAATTCAGGCCACACAGCATTTGATGATGATTCAGGTTGAGAACAATCCCCGCTTCATACCACAGAGAGTATCGAGGCATAAGGTGAGGGCCGCCTTGAAGCAATTGAAGCAAATAGGCCTTGTCGAGCTTAGGAAAGCGTTTCAATGAGCGGGAAGGACGAGAAATGAAAATACAGGTCGCAGCAATAACAGACGAGGAAGCCCGTTTCGAGAACACGGAGCCAGTTGTAATGAGGTGGTATTTAGCTTTCGAGACGCTTGATGAGGCTGAAGCCGTCAAGGCGTTTCTTGAGGAAGTGTTAACAATGAGAGCAAGTGTTGATAATGAGGATGTACGCGGGATTAAGGCCGCGTTTGGGGTTGGCGATGAGGACACAGTAAGGGAGCCATTCAAGGCTTCGTACACAGATGAAGTAAAGAGGGCATAACTTATGAAAGCTAAACTATTTATCGCGTGCGTATTTGTATTGTGGCTACCGAGCTGTAATATGCTGCCAAACGAGCGGGTGGCCGTGCTTGAGGAGATGTTAGTCCGGGCTGAAGCAATCAGTACGGAGCTTGACAATCGGCTCGCGGACGTTGAGACAGTAGCGCTTGAGGCCCAAACGGCTATTGCTGATGTGAACCTACCCGCTGAACAGAAGGCAGAAATGCTCAAGATTGTGGACGAGTCCTTGGCTCAAATCAAGAAAATATCAGCCATAAGGGGCGAATACACGGCCAAAATCACTAACTTGAGGGCCAAGATAGAAGTTGCGAAAGTTGACGGTGTGTCTTTCGGAGAAGAATTACAGTTGTACGCAGAGGGATTACAGAGCGTGGCCGGCAAGATACCAGGGGTTGGTAGCTACGTCACAATAGGCAGTATGATATTGGCCGTGATAGGAGGTGTTATAGCTCGTAGGCGTAGCCAACAGCGAGATATTGTCGTAGCTGAGCGCGATGAAGTTATAGGCCAACGCAACGAGGCTGAGAACGCAGTAGAGGGCGTTGTGCGCTCTGTGGATAGGCTTTTGGCCTCTGATGCGGTAAAGGACCCGAAAGCCGCTAAGCAAGTGCTCAAAGACGCGCAGGACTCCGATGTGAGGATAGTTGTGGACACGATAAGGGGATAGTATGGGAATCGCAAGGATATTAGGCAAGATAGTAGCTGCTCCGATTAGGGTTGCAGATATACCCTTCAGGGTAATGAGGGAGTTGATGGATGACCCTGACCCCGAACAAGGAGCTTTGGCTGATGTAGCGAAGGCGGTTGAGAAGGGCGTTGAGGGAGCCTTGGAGGATAAATAAATGCCATTGTGTACCAAACACAAAGATTCTCACGCCCCGATGTGTGTGATGTGTGTAGTCGGCGAGCGCGACGCCGCGATTGAGGAGAACGAGCGGTTAGAACAAAAGAACAGAGATTTACAGGCTTGCCACGAATCTGAGTTAGGCGTGTGTTTTCAACATTGCGAAGAAGTTAAGGGACTGACACAGGCGTTGAATCGCATAGACGCTTTGACTCTTGACCGCAATGTAATGGCGGTGGTTGAGATTAAGGATATAGTTCAGCAAGCCCTAAAGGGCGTCAAGAACGGGAAGGGATAGATGACAGGAGATTGTGAAAAGTGTCGTTGGTGTGTTAAACTTAGTAGGTTTCTGGGGCGATGTCGCAAGAAACCACCAATAGCCCATATTGATAAACCACACGATGCGTATTGGCCGAGAGTGGATTTAGCGGACTGTTGTGGGAGCTACCTTGAAAAACCAGAGGTAGGCAAGGGATAATGGGACTACTTGATTATTACGGTGCGTTGGGTGGTATGGTTGGTGGTGGCCCCATAGACCCAGCCGGCCAGTCCGGCTACCAGCAACAGCAAGCGCCGATGATGCCATATCAAGTCCAACAAATAGCAGCACAGCACGGCCTACCATGGGCTCCCTTCGGGAAGATTTGATATCCGACCGCGTAAGAAAGTTGAGAGTCGCACCCTATCGGTAACAGAAATAGGCAAGAATCAGGTACAAACGGCCGTAGAGGCAGTGAGGACGGCTAGTGGCTAAAGTGAGTGTAATTGACTGTGCAATCAGGGACTTGCAGGAGCAAGTGTTAGCTGTTGAACAGAAGGTTGCTGACCTTCAAAGATTAGTAGGTCGGGTGCTTGACGTGTGCCAGTTGAAACCAGTACCGGAACTTTCTGATTCAGAGAAAGAGATATTGGCGATGTTGAGGAATCAACAGGATGAAGCAATTGCCGAAGTAATGGCGAATCAGAAGGTTGCGCCGACTGTTATGGTAAAGGAGTTTTAGGTTAGCTAATGGCTGATAACGAAACAGAAAAGCCGAAAGAGAAGCACGCAGGGGGCAGGCCGAGAAGATACCCTACCCTCGAATTGATGCAAAAGGCGGTTGATGCGTACTTCGAGACGTGTATTGTGGCTAAAGTGCCAACGACAGTATGCGGGTTAGCCTTGGCATTAGGATTTGCTCAACGTAAGTCGTTATTTGATTACAAAGGGTATGGCGAGGAGTTTTGTAACATTATTAAAAAAGCAATAACCACAATAGAGGCAAACTATGAGTCGATGTTGTCGCGTAGCACACAGGTCGCTGGTCCGATATTTGCGCTCAAGAATATGGGCTGGCGTGACCAGAAGGACGTAAATGTCGGTGGCTCAGTTACGTTGATACTCAAGGACGATGAGGACTGCAAAGATGAGGATAATTAAGTGTGATTATTGCGGTGCTGAGATTGAAAACGGGGGACCGAAGCATATTATTCCATCAGACAACGGATGGGCTGTAATTAAGGGCTTGAAGTTTAGTCGGGTGTGGGAGACGGACGTTTGCCCTCAATGCGTACCAAAGCCAATTGAAACGAATAGGGACGATAAAGATGATAGATAAAGAAAGGGAATTAGTGTGTGTGGCGGCAGAATCAATGGAGTCATTAGACCGCGATATGAGCGATGTAGAAGATAAAGAAACTAACCGCATTTTGATAATTGAGCTGACCCTTAAGAACTTAAAGGAGCGCGTCGCGTTCCTTGAGGATGAAAGGTATGGCGATGCTATGGCACAAGTTGGCCCTGATAGCTTAGAAAAGCGTGTCTCACGCCTCGAGGCTCAACACGATAAGGAATGTAAAGAATGACTAATTTAGAACAAATAGCGGAGATTTTACAAACAAATCTGCAAAGTATCACGGCCTTGAATGAAGCTATTGAACGGCTTAACGCTCGCTTATCAGCGCTTGAGGCCCGTACAGGCCTTCCTAAGCCCGTCAGTCTCGCCGATAGGCAGAGGGGGGGAGAAGACGCTGTATGAGACGTAGGAGCATATTGAAGGCATTGTTGATGAGTCCTTTGGGGTTGTTGTTGAGGGGTAAGAAGGCTGAGGCTTTGCCAAAGTTGTGTACTGGCTACAAGGGTGGCTATTATGGGCTGTTTAAGAGAGCAAAAGCCACGCCGATACATCGGTTTTGGTGTGACCACCCCTATAACCTGACTTGTGAGTTTTGGAGAGCACCAATTGGTGAGTGTGCATTGCCTTTAGGGAATTCTTGTAGTGGACGTACTAAAACGACCTACGCTAAACACAGTGACTTGCCGAGGAGTACACGATAAGTAAGATTTGAGAAGTGTAGTACCCCGCCGGGGCAATGAAAAAGTAACCAATGGGGGTTTATAGGACAATTCAGGAGATTAGATTATGGCGATTATATGTAGTGTAAAGCTAACTCAAATTAGCAAAGCCGAGGGCAAAGAGGTTGCCGAAGGTAGTTACCGTGTACGTGCTGAAATCACAGATGATACTCTACCGGCGGAAATACAGACCGAAATAGTGAACATTCTGTCTGCTAAGATAGACACGCCGGAGCGCAAAGAGGCTCTGTGGGAGAATATCTGGACGCACTACCAGGCGCAGAAAGCTGCTGTCGTTGACTTAGCGGACATTGAGGCAGCGGCCAAGACGTATTTAGAGGGGAAATAGCTTAGAAAGGTAGGATAAAGCCATCGCAGATACAGGTTATAATTGGGAGGCGAATTGGAGCGCGATAGATACAAGCCTTGAACAGCAGGAAGGTGAGACGAATGCCGAGGATTATTCTGAGGTCATTGACTTGGACAACAAGGCCGCGTGTCTAATTAGTGTTAGCACCGTTTACGGGGACCAGTCAAAGGCAACGCAAGGACTCGTTGTCGGCATCTGCCGTGATATAGACGGGACAAACTACGAGATTATTGTGGACAAGCCCTGGACGTTTGAGATGGAGTTTGTGCAAGATGGTACTCGTAAAAGGACGTTTTTCCTGAGTGCCGCTCAGTATCAGAAGTTCAAACTCCTACTTGATTGGAACAATACCACAACGGATGCGATAGCAACTTCGACCACAAAGATTAAATACGCAACTATTCCGGCGGCTTCATAATGTGGCAGAAACCACCTTTAGGTGCACAAATTGAATACAAAGTACCAGGCCTTGTCGGCTGCTGGCTGATGAATGAACGCTCTAGTGGTAAGGTCTTTGACCTGAGCGGCCACGGAAACGATGGCACACACGCTGGGGTTATTTGGCAACCTGGTCAATATGGGCCTTCTTGTTACTACGATGGCAGTAATGATAAAACAACAATCGCTGATGCTGATATTTTAAGTTTCGGTGATGGTGTTGCTGACTGTCCATTTTCTATTGTGCTGTCCGTGAAAAAGAGGACAGAAGCTTACGCCGTTGTCTTATCAAAAAGCGAAAACACAGCCGATGTAGAATATCTCATACGGATAAACGCAGATGAGCAAATAGGGTTCTTTCTTTATGATGACAGTTCTGCTGTTCATTTAGATATAACGTCCGCAGACGGCGCCGTCACAGTTGATGAGTGGACACACCTGGCATTTACCTATGATGGTTCGGGAAGCCAAAATGGGGCATATATTTATAAAAATGGTGCCGATGTAACGAGCACAAGAGGAACGACTGGTACTTATACGGCTATGCACAATGAAGCCAGCCCTGTATATTTTGGCGTGTATATTCCATCCAGCGCCAGTGTCTTGTGGGGTAATATCAATCTTGAGTATGTCTCTTTTTTCAAATGTGTCCTCACTCCCTCTGAAATCACCCGACTGTACCGTGAGCCGTTCTGGATGTTCGAGCAAGAGCCAATAGAGTTGTGGGCGGCGGCAAGTGGCGCGGCTCCGGCGGGAATAAGTATGCCTCTTGTAATGCAGCAAATGAACCATTTTAGCGGAGGTATGGTTGCCTAATGGGAAGACCGATTAAAAAAGGTTCCACAGACCAATCCACCGTTATTCGGATTATTGATAGCACTACGGGTCTGCCGGAAACGGTAGTTGAGCACAATACCTCTGGGATAGACCTTTGGTGGAGGCGTGAGAAAGAGACAAAAACAGCTATTACCGAGGCAGCTTTGGCGGCGCTCGATTCGGCTCATAGTGACGGAGGTATAGAGCACATTGGGGATGGCTATTACCGGCTTGATTTGCCTGATGCTGCTGTAGCCGCTGGCTCAGGAGAAAATAGCGTTCAGATTGGTGGTGCGGTTACAGGAATGGTCGTTATTGGCAATGAGCACGCCTTAGTTGATTACGACCCCTATGATTCGGTTCGGGCGGGATTGACTGCTCTACCTAACGCTGCCGCTGATGCTGCTGGTGGCCTGCCGATAAGCGATGCGGGCGCATTAGATATTGATACCATTCTGGGCAGAATTACTGGGAATGTTGCTTTGGCTTCGGTGCTCGGAGCATTAGATGACGGCGCTGCTGAGGATGATGTAACTGAGGCCGATACTCTGATGCAGTATCTCAAGCAGTTGATTAACGCCTTAAACGCCTTCGACTTAATGACGTGGTTGGGGTTGGATAGATGATAGCAAAAATATGGTGTAAATTATTTGGGCACAAGAAGCCGTGGCTGTTTTCGCGTGACGGGATGCGGTGTATTTGTGCTCGGTGCGGCTATAAGAATATTTCAATTAAGGGGCTACGTGAAGTTTTTGAGAACCCGCACCCTTTAGCCAAGTTAAGGAGTTTACAAGGGCCTTTTGAATGGCTAACATAACCAAAGAAATTTCGAGGCGGCCCTACCAGAAGCGATTTATGCAGTCGAAGTCGCGGTATCCGGCTATGGTATCGGCGTGGGGTTCGGGCAAAACAATGTTCGTCTGCTGCCTGAAGCCGTTGGAGCAGTGCTCGAAATACCCTGGCAATCAGTGGCTTATTGTGAGGAAAGAGTTTGCTCGTCTTGAGGATTCGACAATTCCTGATTTCGAGAGATATTCAGGCCTGAGGGTTGGCAGTGATAAGAATGTCCTGATAAGAAACGACAAGTGGCCAGCAGGCTCACCGCCTTCGGTTATAATGTTCCGGCACGGAGACCAGATAAACCAGGTCCAAGTCCTTCAGAATATGAACCTTGGCGGTTTTAGTATCGAGCAGGCAGAGGAGTTCGAGACCGACCAGGAGTTCCAGATGCTCCGAGGGCGCTTGAGACGTGCTGATGTCCCTCACTTTGGTTGTATAAGCGCCAATACCAAAGGCCACAACTGGATTTATAAGATATGGAAAAAGAAGGATTTACCAGTCTTAACGGACGAGCTTCTAACGGAGCTTGTAGAGGATTCAGGCTTATCTGAGGACGAGATACGGGATGCTTACAAGCCAGAGCACTATTTCTTATCTGAGGCGACCAGCTACGACAATAAGAGGAATTTGCCACTCGATTTCCTCCAGGACATTGCTCGATTGAAGGTCGAATCCCCGCACCATTACAATCGGTTCGTAATGAATTCGTGGGAAGATGTCGATGTCGAAGATAAGGTTATCCCGTACTCTCACATTATGAGGGCCATTAGTAAGACGTTGGTTGAGCTTCGGCGGAAGACCCTTGTTGCTTGTGACCCGTGCGAATTTGGGGATGATGAGGGCGTGATATACGGTCTGCGGAACGGCGAGATTGTCGCTCACGACTTCTTCAAGGAGAAGGACGGTTCCCAAATAGCGGCCAAATGCCAGATAATGAGGAAGGAAATTAAGGGCCAGATAACGGTCCTTGACAATATCGGCATTGGGGCATCCACGCGAGATTTCCTAACTAAGATGACCGAGCCTCTTATGTTAGCTGATTCGAGGGTAACGACAGCGAAAAAGGACAAGGTGGGATTAGGGTTCTTCAACCAACGGGCTGAGATGTGGTGGGCCGCGAAGGCGATGTTTGCCGAGAATCTCGTTTCTATCCCCGATGACCCGAAGCTAATCGAGGAGCTGGCGGCGGTATCCTTTGAGCTTACTGCCAGGGGCTACAAGGTCGAATCAAAGGAGCTTTTGAAGAAGGCCGATAGGTTGGGCCATTCACCGAACCGTGCTGATTGTTTAGTTTACGGTTTGTGGGCTCTTGGCCGGATCGAGTACGACAGCGAGGCGATTTACCCCGATGATGACGGTAGTTATCCGGACGAGTCCGACACAGCAGACTCGTACAGTATGGAGACGGTGATATGAGAACACCGTTTGATACTATGACAGGTGCTTTGAACGAAGTGTGATTATGGCAAAGAAGAAACAGGAATGTAGCACTTGTGGGTACTGGGTTTTAGAATACGATTTAATTACGCGAAATCAGTTGCCTAAAGGAGACAAACTTCGTGGTCAATGTTTAGCTGCTTTAGAGATTTGGGCTGAAGATTCTAAGTTAGCTGCAATGGTAACGGCCGATGGCAGTTGTTATATGGCAGTATTGCTGACAAAGCCTGACCATTACTGTAAGGAATATAAGTTATAATGGCAAAGAAAAAAGACGAAGTTAGCGGTACTTTCAAGGCCAGGCAGGAGGCCCTGCCGAAGTCTGACGATGAAAAAGACTCCGAGGACGATGGCAGCCTTGAAGATGACAAGTACCTTATAGAGTACATTAAGAACTGCAAGAAAGAGGGCGAGCAGGCCTCAAAGGACATAAGGGAAGTTCAGCGTGAGCTTTGGCTTCTTTTTCAGAACAAAGAGGACTGGTCTAAGAAGAAGAAATGGCAGTCGAAGATATTCATTCCGAAGATATTTATGGCCGTTATTCGCGCAGCAGCGCTTGTTAAGCGGGCGATACTCCAAACCAGCAAGCTCTTTTCGATGAAGATAAAGGACGAGGATATTTCTCCTCTGCGTGCCGAAATCAAGCAAATGAAGAAGAAGTTGGCGAAAGAGGCCAAGAACACCCCAGAGGGCGCACAGGCAACGCAAGAGCGGACACAAGGCCGGAAGGCCCTTGAGGGGATACTTGAGGCCTCTGAGGAGCGCCTGGAGAGTAAGGAGGAGCAGAGGGACGAGGACGATAGGCGATTCAAGGGTGAGTTGAAAAAGAGCAATTTCTCGAAGGCTTACGGCGAAATGATAACTTCCGCGATACTCTTAGGGATGGGGGACTTGAAGACCTTGTGGGATGATAGAAAAAAGAAACTAACCTACGAGAACATTGACATTCTGAACCTTTATATCTCACCGGACTATATGCCGAGTGAGGACGAAGACCCTGAATATCTTATAGAGTACAAAGAGATGAGCCTCGCAAAACTCCGCAAGATGGCTGAGGCGGTGAACAAGGCGGCTGGCGATGATATTTTTGATATGGACGAAATTGAGAAAATCAAGGCAGGGCATATCAAGACTGAGGCTGCCGAGAAGGAGCGGCAGCGGCGGGGCCTTTCGCAATTCGGTCGGAGGTCTAAGAAGGTCGGTATCTTGGAGTTTTTTGGTAATGTAGAATCCAAAGACGGCAAGACGGAGAAAGAGAACCAACTTATGGTGCTGGTCAACGAGAAGCACTTGATTCGCAACCAACCGAACCCAATGCCTAACGGCAATTCCCCACACAACCTTACAGTTCCTATGGTCTATCCGCACCGAGGTATAGCTGGTGTGAGTCTTGTGTCCTCAGCTGTGCGATTGCAGTACACAGAAAATAACGTCCTAAATATGGTTATCGATAACCTAAACTTCATCGTCAATCAGGTTAGGACATACGACCCCAATTTGCTTAAAAAGCCACAGGATGCCTTTTCTGTATATCCTGGCAAGATGATTCCGGTCAATAGCGGGCCAGGGAAGGCGATTGATGTCGTAGAGACCAAACCGTTGGGTCAGGACGTTTGGAAGGCCCTTGAGGTTATCAATACGGAGACGCAGGAGGCGCACGCTATTACTGAGTTCATTACGGGCATGACCGGAAAGCGGCAGAAGACCCTCGGTGAGGTAGAGATAAAGACGGCTGAATCTCACGGGCTATTTGACGTGATTGCCAGGGAGCTTGAGAATAATTCCGTACGTCCGGTCTTGTCCGATTCGTGGGACTTGTTAGTGGCCTTTTCTAAGGGGTTTAAGGGTTCGTATGAGTTCAACGTAGGCGGCTTGAGTCTCTTACTGCTCCAAAAAGACCAGGTTGACAAACTTATGCAAGCCCTGGCGATTGCCTTGAAGGCCCAGCCGATTCTCGGCCCCGTAACGGATATTGACAACCTCTGGCAGCAAATCCTCAGCTTGTGGAATGTTACAGACGTCTTTAAGGAACGTGAGGAGGAGCCGGAAGTCGGCGTTTTGCAGCCAGGTATGCCACAATCAGGCGCGCCGCAGTCAGGTCAGCCTCAGTTGCAGCCAGGACAACCGCAAGGCCCAGCACCCGAACAGGTTGAGATGCAGGCGGCACAGGACGCCCGACAGTTTGTAGCACAAATGCCACCGGAAGAAATTATGAGAGCATAGAATGAAACTACCCAGGACAGTATGCATTTACGGTAAAACCCGGAAGGTCGTAAGAAACCCGAAAAGTGGTGGTGGTTGGTTTGATGAGGAAGTAATTGAAATAGGAACTAAATACAAAGCGCGTATCCCTGAGATTTTCATACACGAAGTAATTGAGCTTGTATTGGCAGAGAGTTGCTTACGGTATGCTACCGCGAACAACCCAACTGAGAACGGAGATTATATTTTCGTATGTAACCATAAGGAATTTACGAATCTTGTCCCTCAAATAGCTTTGGCGTTAAAGGATGTCTTGAAGGAGTAATCGTGATATACCAACTACATCATCAGAGCAAAGTTGATGGGACTAAAACGGAGTTTTGTTCGCAGAAAGAAATTGAACCAGAGCCTAATCAGGGAGAGTTTATGCAATGGTTTAATGATGTTACGGCGAGATTCCCTATTCCTGACGGGTTTCAGTGGCTTTGCTGCCTTGAAGATTCAGAGTATTTCATTAAGCAGGCCGTGGAAAAAGGAGTAACGTAAAATGACTGGGCCAGGATGCCGTAAAAAAGGCAAGCGGCGCAAGCACACACCGTATATGTCAGAAAGTCAGGCTACGGCCGGCAATATCGCGCTTGCTGTCAAGAAGGGCAAGCTGCCGAAGTCTAAGCTCAAAGGGGCGTCAAAGTCGATGCACAAGGGTATGACCTTGCAGGAGCTTGAGAGCCACAGTGCAGAAGCCAAAGGCAAAAAGCTCCCGAAGAAGAAGGGCGTGGGCGCAGGATTCAGCAAGTACATCAAGGGCCGAAAGAGCAAGGCCGGAAAGAAGAAAAGATAATGGGTAAAGTATTAAGACCAGCGAAAAGAGGCAAAATACCGATATGTGTTGTTCGTGCAGCTATTAAAAAGGCGCACGATGCTGACAGAGAAAGCCGGACATTCAGAATATACTATGTAGGCTCTCCGAGAGTTGCGTTAGACAAAGCTCTTACAAAAATAGCGGAGGAACAGGCTTACGACTTTCTTGGCAGTGGTTATAATTTCAAGACAAACATCCGTGATTTGGCATTTGAGAAACCGCAGGCTTGGGAAAAATTGGACAAAACAGCATAGTAAAGGAAAAGATAATGGCTATAATTGACTTGGACAAAGCATCTTATCCGTTCATACATCTCCAGGGCCAGCAACTTCCCTTTGATGAGACGGATGTTGGCAAGCCGGTCAGGATAACGGGTACAGTCCAACTAAAGAGTATAAAATATCAGGGATACAACTATGAGTTCGAGCTGACGCAGATTGAGTTTGAGGGCAGGGACATCGACAAGGGTACGGCAAAGGCTCGAAAGCGGAAGAAAGAGAAACGAATAAATATAGTAAGTAAACCTATTTTGGACGAGGGCGCGGCAATTCCCAAAAAGGAAGAAAAGTACAAACGTTGGTTAGACAGGAAGCCAAATGCCTGAAGAACTAACACAAGATGAACAGGCTATGCAGGATGCCCAGGATGCGAGCAAGGTGCAGACTACGCTTGCAACGGCTGGCTGGACAGAGATTCTACAGCCTCGGCTTGACCAATACCGAGAAATCTATCTCAAGAATTTATTATCGAAACTACACGGGATGGATGAAGTTGTATTTGCTCAGCAGAGCGTGTTGGCGATAGACGACCTATTTGGCTTCATACAGTTTATCGCAGATGAGGGCAAGCAAGCGGTGGACTATTTCGCTGCAAAAGAAGGGAAATCGCAGCAATGACCGTTGAGTGTCAGGATAAATTGGAGCAGTCGCAGAGCCGGCTAATGCAGGCCGTTAGTAAGGTCTTTGGGCAGAATCCTGAATTTACAGGGCAAATAGAGTTGGAGTTGCACTGCAAAAACGGTATAGTAGTCGATGTCTATGAAATCAGGCGTAGAAGAAAGGTATAAATAGTGAGGCTATTGGAACGTTTCATACGAAAACACGGGTATAAAGTAACAATGATTGACCGGCGTCCTTTTGGCGAGGTAACGATGCGCTTTTTTGAACCTAAAAATACAATGGGGCGTATTCATTGTAGATGGCAAAGTGCCAAAAGAATCCGTAGATTAAGGAGATTAGAGGAAGAAGAAAAGGTATGAAACACCTTGTAGTCAGAGAGCTTTTTGAAGGTAAATGGTTTATTTGTTGGTTGAACCCGTGTACAGACAAGGCAACACTTACTTACAAAAAGACGTTTGGAACAGCCAAAGAGGCGTATGAGCAGTTGGATGAGTTGAAACAATGAAAAGACGTAGCTTTGTCCAATATGTTTTGGGGTTGTTGGGGATAGGCGTTACCGGCTTACCCGCAAAGGCAGATGTGCCAGAAGTAATTATAGCAAACGGCACAGGTGCTATCCAAACTTGGGAATCTAATACGGGCGGAGTGATGGATGTTTCGCCTGATTCAGTAGTGAGTTTGGAGAAAATGAACGATAGCATCTTGGTGTTTTGTGAGTGTTCTATTTGGGAGATGAGGCAGGATTCTTGTGGTAATTGGCATAGTAAACAATTGTCTTATAATTAGCATAGCTCTTTGCAATAACGAGGTTGCTGTGGGACTTGGGCTGAAGTGCCCTTGTCTAAGCCAAACACAGGTCTGGGGATAGGAATGAGTTCCTATTGTTGGTTCAAATCCAACCGGCCTCTTTTGATAATTGAATAAGTTTTACACGATAAGCTGAAAGAAGCCCGTGTTAGTTCACTTTGTTGGTGAATTTTCACGGGCTTTTCTATTTGTCGCGGCTCTTTGGGGTACTCCCAAACGGGAGTCTCAGGGTGCGGCACAAGGATATTATTGAAACGGCAATTGTCTGGGGGGACTCAGGCAGCCAAGAAAAAGGAGATGTAAGAATGGCAGACGAAGACAAAGACAAAACCGAAGAAGGCACGGCCGATACGGAGACTCAAGAGGCTGATTCTACCGCTACTACTGAAACGAAAGATACGGATACTGCCGCCGCCGATGAGGCGAAGGCTATTCGTGATGAACGGGATGCACTTAAAAAAGAGCTCCAGGACTCTCACGGCGCGAGGAATGACCTTCAAAGCAAGTACGACACGGGTCAACAGGAGTTAGTTAAGACCAAGAAAACTCTTGATGAGCTTACTCCACTTGTTGATTTCGATGCCGTAGGTGGCGCAGGTGCTCCCGCTGGCGGGGAAGGAGAGCAAACTTTCCTTACCCGTGACGAAGCTAAAGCCCTTGAAGTCCGCCTTGACCAGAAAATCCGAACCAATGAGTTTATGGCGGACTTTAGGAGCAAGTATCCTGACCTCGGTGACAAGGGGCCGAAAGAGCAGATGGTTACGTACTTCTTTACGGAGAAAACCCTGCATACTGAGTCCTTTGATAAGAGAGTCGAAAGCGCCGTCAAGGCGGTGCGGACACTTTTGAAGTCCGAGCAAACTAAGGGTGCGGATGAGGTCAAGGAAACTGCTGACAAAGACAAGAAAGAGACTGAAGCAAAGGCCAAGGCCGCTGCCCAGGCTTCGGGACTGTCTTCTGCCGGAATAACATCTCCTCAATCGAAGACCGCAGACGAGAACGAAGACGAGAGTCTTTCGGACTACGCTGCGAATCGAAAAGCGAAAACTGAAAAGTTGAAGTCACCTGGTGGCTAATTGATTAAGGAGATAGAACTATGGCACAGCAACTATGGGTTACGAACACTTTGGGAGGCTACATGGGTTGCCCAAAGCTGTCTCGTGAGTTGCGACATGCTGCCGAGCCGTTGATGCGGTTCAGGCAGTTCTGCCGGATAAAAGAAGAATTCGGCAAAAACAAAAACGACACGATATACTTCGATAAAATATCGAAGATTTCAACGGCGGGCGGCACGCTGGTCGAAACTGATACTATGCCGAGACATAACTATACGGTCGTGCGTGGCACGGCAGTAATTACTGAATTCGGGAACGCTATTCCGTTTACGGGAAAGTTGGAAGCATTGGCTGAGTTTGACGTTGACAACGCCACTACGAAGGTACTCCGCAATGACGAGGCTTCTACGCTCGACAACGCGGTAGCCGATGAGTTTCAGACTTCCCTGGCGAAGTACATCTGCGTAAAGACCAACTCGTACAATCTGACAACGCTTGGTACGGCTGGTGGAACGGCGACTGCTAACTTGAACGACTATCACATCAAGAACATCGTTGACCAACTGAAGAAGTGGGACGTTCAGCCCTATGATAACCAGGGCCACTACATCTGCATCGCCAGTGTGGATGCGCTTCGTGGCTTGAGGGATGATACCAACTTCATCAACGCATTGCGATACGGCAAGCCGGAGAACCTCTTTACCGGCGAGATAGGGATGTACGGAGGCGTTCGATTCATCGAAGAAACGAATGCCCTGTCCAACTCGATTGCCGCGAGCGGTTACGGTGAGGCAGTAGTTTTTGGTGACGATGCTGTCCTGGAGGCTATCGCCATTCCAGAGGAAGTGCGTTACGACATTCCGAAAGACTTCGGCAGGGACAAGGCCATTGCTTGGTACGGCCTGCTCGGCTTCCAGATTGTATGGTGCGGCACGGGCTCTGGCGAAGGTGGTGTTTCTACGGCAAAGGGATTCGTACCCCATATTATTCATGTGACGAGCGCTTAGTCCGAAGGGACAGAAAGGAGATTAAAACTATGACTAGGTATTCAGACCCAAGATACGATATACGACATATACACCAGTTTCCTACAGTGGTTGACTTTGCGGCTGCGACTGGGATAAATCTCGGCCCCGCGTCGAGAACGAATATGTTTCACGTGCCTTTCAAAGCAAAAGTAGTAAAGTTTGGGATAATCCCAACTACTGGGTCGGTAATATTTGCTACCGCCGACCCCGTGTTTTGCTTGAAACTCGAAACAAATTCAACAACTGGTGCAACGCAATTGGCCACATATCGACCGGGCAAGTATGTAACTGCGGCAACGCTTACTCCCAGAGAGGCGACTGGCTGTGCCCCGGAAACGGCAACTAATATTCCGAAGGGTAGGACGGTTATGCCCTGCATATTATCTGCTGGCGGCAGTTCTGGTAGCTGCCTGTTCTTTATGGAATACCAGGAAGTGTACGAAACAGCCTAACGGCAAAGGAATTGAATGTGGGGGGCGCAACCCGCCCCCTACGTTTTCAGCACAATGAAGATAGTCAAAATTGGTTTTCACTGTTGTATTCGCCTTCAGAAAGAGGCATTTGCTCTTTTAGCCAAGGGACACGAAGTTCACGTAATTGGTAATTCAATACCATCTGCCGTACAAGAATTTACGACCTTTTCGCAATTTATAACGAGTGACCAGTTGAGAAAGACCCTATTACTTCATAAGGACGCGGACATTATTCACGTTCACAATGAGCCATCCTGGCCGGTAATAGTGGCGAAGGAAGTTCTTCCAGATATTCCTGTAGTGCTGGATGTTCACGATGCGATGATATTTAGAAGTACGGACGTTAAACATAAATCAGCAGAGGAACGGCTTACTTTCGATATGGCCGATGGTATGGTCTTTGTGAGCGAGAAATGCAGAGAGGTCATCAATCCGAAATCGCCGAGTTGCCTATTATTATCTTACGTGAATGAAATGTTTTATCAGTTCAATGCCTGGCAGTGGATTGGTGGTTTGGCTTATGAGGGTAGGATAGACACGCCGGAACAAAAAGGATTTATGTTCTATTGTAACTACGTTGATTTGTGCAAGGAACTACGGAAAGAAGACATCCCGTTTCACATTTACGCACCAGGCGTTCGTGAGAGAAACCTGACCGATTGTTATGAACAAATCTGTAAGCTTCATCCAGCTTTACCTTACGACAAATTGATACAAATCTTAGGTTGCCACGACTGGGGTCTCTGTGGCAATATCAAAAAGTACCGCGAGTGGGATTTGGCAATGCCAAACAAGCTCTTTGAGTATATGGCCGGCGGCATCCCGACAATCGCCCTGAATTGTGGCGAAGTGGCGGATTTCGTTCTAAAACACGGGGTAGGTATCGCCGTTAAGAGCGTTAAGGAAATAGTGGACAGGTGGGATGAACGGCAGGAGTGCCAGAAGAATGTCTTTTTGAAGCGGTTCGAGTTCACGATGGAGAAGCACATCGGAATTTTAGAGGACTTTTATAAGAAGTTGATACGAGGTAAGTAAGATGGATTATGAATTACAAGAACTTATGATGTGGTTGGTCGGTGAGATGGACCAGCGGTCTGGCGAATTTTTTTATAGCACTCGAAGTGGTTATTGGTATGCGTCTCTGCCAGTAACAAACCAAGATGAGGACGGCATACAGGAGTATGTTTTGGCTCAATCAACAAACCTTAAGACGTGCTTAAGGTGTCTAAGGTCAAAAGTAGAAGCAAGAGTAGAAGTTGTCTGCTGATATGAAGCGTTTCGCACTAATAGGCGTTGGTGGGTTCGTAGCACCGAGGCACTTGGCCGCTATTCGGGACACGGGGAACGTTCTGGTTGCTGCTGTGGACATACACGACTCCGTAGGTATCCTCGACAGCTATTTCCCTGAAGCGGACTTCTTCACTGAGATTGAGCGGTTTGAGCGGCACTTAGAAAAGCTCCGCAGGGAAGACAAGGGGATTGACTATTTGGTTGTATGCAGCCCGAACTATTTGCACGATGCGCATATCAGGTGCGGTATGCGTCTTGGCGCGGATGTTATTTGTGAAAAGCCCGTAACGATTAAGCCGCACAACCTTCTGGCCGTTTCTGATATGGCTAAGAGATTGAATCGCAAGATTTATACGATTATGCAAATGAGATTGCATCCGAACACAGAGCAAATAAAAGCCCATTGGGACGATGACCCAGATATAATAGCTGTAAGGATTGAGTATATTGCACCGAGGGGCAAGTGGTACGACTATTCTTGGAAGGGCGACCCTGAAAAGTCTGGGGGTCTGATTTACAATCTCGGTATCCATTTTATTGATTTGATGTGCTATTTGTTTGGCGGAGCCTCTATGGCTTGTCAGACAGCCACATTCTATAATCCAAGAAAGGTCAGTGGTACGATTCGTCTTAAGGCAGCGCAAGCGGATTTCATATTAGCAACTGTCGGAAAGAAACCGAAAAGAATGGTTAGTATTGGCATTAAAGAATATGACTTCTCCCAGGGATTCGAGGGTCTTCATACGAAGTGTTACGAATCAATCCTAAGAGGCGACAAGTTGTTTGATATAGATTCGGCCTATCCGGCAATCCACATAGCGGACGAATTGAGAAAGGACTAATTTCTTGGAAAAAGTGCTCGTTACTGGCGGTGCAGGCTATAAGGGAGTGAAGGTCGTACAGGCTCTCTTAGAGAAGGGGTTTCGCGTTACGATACTGGACAATTTTATGTACGGCTGCGATTCTGTTTTGCACTTACTCAAATACGAGAATCTTGACATTGTAAGGGCTGATATTCGCAACGATATAGATAACATCGGTTGCTACGACATAATTATCCACTTGGCGGGCATTAGTGGCTATCCTGCCTGCGAGGCGAATGTGAACTCTGCTCAACTAATCAACGTTGGGGCTACTGGGAGGTTGGTACATTCCTTGAGCAAGAGCCAACTCCTGATTTACGCATCCACGACCTCGTTTTACGGAAACTCAGGGAAAGTCTGTGATGAAGATACAGTAATTCGCCCCAGTAGTATGTACGGTATTACGAAATACCAGGCAGAGCAGATTGTAGCGGAAAAGGAGAACGCGATAAGTTTGCGTTTCGCCACGGTATTTGGTGTTTCCCCCAGAATGCGAACAGATTTAATGGTGAATGATTTTACGTATAGGGCAGTCAGTGAAGGGACTCTTGTATTATTTGACGGTTACGCCAAGCGCACTTTCATTCACATCGAGGATGCGGCGGTTGCCTATTTATTTGCCATTGAGCATCGGGACGAAATGAAGGGAAACATCTATAACGCAGGGGGGAATGAGCTTAACTATTCAAAAACAGAGGTCGCCAGAATCATTCAGAGGAAAGTTGACTTTAGCGTCATTGAGTCTGGCATTAAAGGTAGGGATGTTCGCAACTTCATTGTTTTATTCGACAAGATTGAGAAGTTGGGCTTTAGACCTAAAAGGACAATTGAGGAAGGTGTCATAGAGTTGCTTAGATTATTTCGGTTCTTCGAGCCACATTCGCAATGAGAACTATAGCTAAAGACGGTAGGACATACGCAATTATTCACCTAACGAGTGAATGGAAGGAACGCCTTGACTTTCTTACTCCGCCGAACTGTTTTTGCCAAGTTGGTACATGGCACTATTCTAAAGGAAAAAGGCTTCGGCAACATCGACATATTCACAATGAACGGGTTAGTACACTGACGCAAGAATGCGTGGTAGTTATGCAGGGTTCAGTGCAAGTTGATTTTTATGATGATGATAACAAGGTGTTTTGTTCCGAGACCCTTAAGCGTGGCGATTTGGCGATTATGCTTTCGGGTGGCCACGGGTACGAAATTCTCGAAGACAATACAAAAATTGTTGAATGCAAAAATGGGCCTTTTGTATCAGTTGGCAAGGACAAGGAATTGATATGAAGTTAGTGCAGTTGAATTTGGGTTGCGGAAAACGGTATATCCCAGGATTTATACATATAGACATAGGCAACTTTCCGCATATTGACCACCGTGCCTCAATGGACAATCTTGAAATGTTCTCGGATGGCACGGTCGATTTGATTTACTGCTGCCACGCTTTTGAATGTTTTGACCGCCAAGAAGCCCCGAAGGTGCTGAGGGAGTGGCATCATGTTTTAAAAGACAAGGGGTTGTTGCGTTTGGCAGTACCCGACTTCGATGCGCTAATTGCTATTGGCGATTTAGATATAATCCTTGGCCCTCTTTATGGCCGTATGGAAGTTTACACGCCCGAACTAAGAGTTATTTACCATAAGACCGTGTATGACTTCGCAGCATTGAAACAAATGTTGGAATCAAGTGGTTTTACGGATGTTCACCGTTACGATTGGCGAGATACGCTACATAGAGACTATGACGATTTCTCGCAAGCGTACATTCCTCACATGGACAAGGAGAATGGGCGGTTGATTAGCTTGAATGTTGAGGCGATAAAAGGATGAATTTTATCCATCAAATAGAACCTTGGATTGACGATAGGGAAGTCGATTCTATGACCGAATATCTACAATCAGGGGCTTGGCTAACCGAATTCAGGAAAACGGCGGCGTTCGAGGTAATAATTGCCGAATATACCGGCAGTGGATATTGCTCCGTTGTAACGAACGGTACAGCGAGTTTATTCATCTCTTTAGTTGTCGCAGGCGTTGGCTCTGGCGACGAAGTATTAGTCCCGAATCTGACTATGATTGCAACGCCAAATGCCGTTAGAATGGCTGGCGGCATACCTGTTTTAGTTGATATAGAACCCGAAACATTATGTATGGATTTAGCGTGTGCCCGAAAGGCGGTGACGAAAAGGACAAAGGCGGTTTTGCTTGTCACTTTGAACGGTCGCGCCCCTGATATGAAGGGTTACATAGATTTTTGTAAAGAGTGTGATTTAGTTTTTCTCGAAGACGCTGCACAAGCGTTAGGTTCTTTTCAAAACAGCAGGCACCTGGGTACTTTCGGCGAGATGGGGTCTTTTTCCTTTAGCTCACCGAAGATTATCACAACTGGCCAAGGCGGGGCGTTGGTTACCGACAATGACCGTTTTCACGAACAGATTGAAAGAATCAAGGACTTCGGCAGGGATTCTGGGGGAGCCGACCGCCACGACTCGATAGGTTATAATTTCAAATTTACTGATATACAGGCCATTATAGGCATAGAACAAATGAAAAAGTTGCCTGGTCGGGTCAACCGGAAAAAGGAAATCTACAAGCTGTACGAAAGAGAATTGGAAGGCATCGTTGAATTCGTCCCTATTTCCGATGAAACTACACCGTGGTTTACTGACGTTTACCTGGATAGGCCGGACGAGTTAATGGTGGCTCTTAGGCAGCATTCCATTGGTTCCCGTAGGACCTATCCACCCATCAATCACCAGGCGATATACACCAATGGCTCAAGGTATTTGTGTTCGGAAAAGTATTCGTCCCGTGGGTTGTGGTTGCCTTCTTCGGGCTTTCTTAGGGATGACCAGATAATCCACATTTGCGATTTGATTAAGCAGGAAGTCTAATGCTGGATTTGACACAGTTTTTTTCGGGTATCGACAATTACGTAATACTCCGATTGTCGGACGACTTCCCTGATTGTGCCGAGGGCAGCGACATTGATATTCTCTGTGAAGACAAAGAGCAAGCGCTCAATCATATATTGAAAGTTGGGAAGACTTACAAGGAGCAGGGATTCCAAATAAAAGTCAGCAGGGCCGACAATCATATACACATAGACTTCTACTCTCCAAGCGCGGATAAGTTGAGTCTCAGATTTGACTTGATTGAGAACATCGCGTACAAGACTTTTCTTATCGACTTCAGGTTTAGTGGGGTTGTTTTGGGCGACCGGCATACAGTTCTTCGCAAGGATGTGACTGTCTGCGTGCCATCATTGGAGAACGACCTTGCGGTCAGGTTTTTTGAATACTATGAGTATTATCAGAGCGGCCGGCCGGAGAAGATTAAGCATTATAAATATGTCGAGAAGCATTATTGTTCCAAATTTATTGATGTCATAAATACATATAGTGACCTTAAGGTCGTTGTTAGAAATGAGGACAAACATCGGGTCCTGGAAGTGTTTAAGGGCAAAGATAAATTCTACAAGTTTTCACAGAAAAGCCAAATACGCGACCTTAGTGTTATTTACGAGAACTATTTTGGTCGGCGTACTGATGGTTGTTTCGTAGAGATTGGGGCATACGATGGTGATTACGTCAGCAGTACGAGCGTTTTAGCGGATATGGGTTGGACGGGGTATTATGTTGAACCCATACCAGAGTATTCCGACCAATGTAAAACAAGGCACGCAAATAACAAGAATGTTACGGTCAGTCAAATTGCCATTGGACCCGAATCAGGAACAGCGAAGATTCACGTAGGCGGGCCACTTTCGACTATCAAGGACGATATGCAACGTCTTTTTGAGTTTAGAACGTTAAAAGGGAATGATGTTTATGAACCTATCGAGGTCGAGCAGATACCATTGGGAGATTATCTTGCCGAACATCAAGTCAGACCCAACTTTGAACTATTAGTAGTTGATGTTGAGGGTTACGAATGGGAGGTCTTTCGGAATTTCGATATTGAGAAATGGAGACCGCAAGTAATAATCGTTGAGTTGCTTGACCAGAACGATAGATACGCTTTCCTGCGGGAAGATTGCGAAAACGTTATTTCTTATTTTAAGGAACACGATTACAGGTTAATCTATAAAGACTTTACAAACACGATTTACGTATCAAATGTTAACCCGACCGTTACGAGCCGCTTGGACTATTTTTTAATTTGGGGTCACGGGGTTCAATATACTGAGGAAATTCTCGATATAATCAGGAAACATACAGACCTTGACATACTATTCATCAAAAGGAAGTCTATTGATAATCTTAATGAATTCATAGAAAGGGTTTATTCCTGCGATGCTGTTCCCCTTAGGCATCTGATTGACAAAAGCAGATATTTATTGGATACAGAGCCAGAGGTGATATTTATTTTAGTCAAGAACAACAACGTCCAGGAAAGACTCTTTGGCAGAGGGCCATTTAGGCATATTCAATGCAACTTAATTAAAGATATAAAAAAGCAAATACGGGAAAGGTTTGACCCTAAAGGGACAGAGCATCATGTAGTTCACGCATCGGATTACGAGAGTCAGACAAGGCATCTATTGGAAGTGTTGAATTTTCCGCCGCCAGAACATTTCTTTTGTCAGCCAAATTCTGAGTTTGATGTTCCTTATCACGTTAAGCCTTTTGATAATTATATCGTAAAGGATGTAAGTATCAACCAACTGTACGTCAATATATTAGGACAAGGGATACTTCCGATACGTGAGACCCCACACTACAAATATTTGACTGGGGATAAGCAAGCATATCGTGATTACTATAGGGAGAATCTTGGGAAAAAGCTAACTGATGACCATTCACCCGCCGCCTTTGATTTAATGATTGCGAACTTGCAATATGATTATAGAGAAAAACGATGGCCGTGCGTGAACGGCAAGAGGTCTTTTATTATTGCTCAAGGAGTCAATAAATACACCTATGAACTTGTTGATGGCATACACCGAGCGGCTATTCTGAGGCATGAGGGCGTTGAAATCCTACCGATATTGATACCTGTTGCGAAAAGTGTAGTATGTCTTATCTACAGTAAAGATAGGGCTATGCAACTCGAAGCTGTCATAGAATCCTTCTTTGCGAACTGCATCAATTGTGTGGATGTGCAGGTGCTATATAAAACTTCAAATTCGTCACATCAACGACAGTACGACCAGTTACGGGAAAGATTTAGGAATGTTAAGTTTCACAAAGAGTACGATTTTAGAGGTCAGACAATATCAATCTTGAATTCGTATCAATACTTCCTGTTAGTGGTTGACGATACCCTATTTGTAAATAAGTTCAGTCTATGTGATGTATTGCAATGTTTGAAAGACAATAGGAACGTAATTGGGTTCTCGCTAAGATTGGGCAGGAACATCAATTACTGTTATCCAAAAAGTACCAGTCAGGTTGCGCCTGTTTTTGAAACACTTGACATCGCTGGTTTTCAACTTGAGCAGGAAATATTGGGATATGACTGGACGAGGGCGGAATATGATTTTGGGTATCCGTTTGAAATATCCAGTTCAGTTTACGCCATACAGACGCTTATGCCGTTATTGAAAAAGGTGGATTTTCATAACCCTAATACGCTCGAAGGGGTATTGGCCAATAGCGCAAACCGTTTTGGCCAGTGCAAAAAACAACTATTGTGTTACGGTCAGTCGGTTGCATTTTGCGTTCCCGTAAATTTAGTGCAGGATGTGACCGCAAATCGCATAGGGGGCGATAACAAGCAATCTGCGGAGAATCTCGCTAAGCTATATGATGAAGGTTATCGAATTGATGTAGAGAGTTATTTCGGCACTATAGTAACTGCCTGTGAACAAGAAATGGAATATACGTATAAAAAAAATGATTGCACGAGAAAAACAGCGATTTCTTCGAGACATTAGCGATATATATGCCTTTGATGGTATCGCTCACGATAGTATCGTTTTTGATATTGGTCTTTTCAAGGGTGTCTGGGCAAACAAAATTATCCAGAAATACGACCCCTACTTCTATGGTTTTGAACCCATAAAGCGGTACTTTTTGCAAGCCAAAGCAACTTTAGGCGTAAGCCCAAAAGTCCGGTTGTTCAATTTCGGATTAGGTAGGGAATCAGGCCAAGTTGAATTTGCGATTAAGAGCGACAAATCCAGGCCAGTGAGGGAAAACGAGAGCTATGAACCTGATAGGGTCGAGTCTGTTGAAATCAAGTCTATTGATAAATTTATGTCGGACATAGATTTTGTTGACCTTGCGTGCATCAATATCGAAGGCAGTGAATACGACTTGCTTGAGGGTATGATTGAATCAGGACTAATATCGAAATTCGGCCAATTATTGATTCAGTTTCACGAAACCCAACACTGTCCGACCAGAGACGCCATTAGGGAGAAACTTAACCTAACCCACGGAATGGTCTATAGTTACGATACTGTTTGGGACTTATGGCAGAAAAGAAAATGAAACCGATAGTTACAATCTATACAGTGGCCTACAATTCGGAGAAGTTTATTGCTCAGGCCATCGATTCCGTCTTGGCCCAGACGTACACGGACTTCGAGTTATTGATAGTCGATGATGGCAGTACGGACAAAACAGAGCAGATAGCGAAATCGTATTCAGACGACAGGATACGCTACATTCATCAGGAGCATAAAAACTTCGCGGCGGGTATGAACCGGGCAATTACCGAAGCGAGGGGTGAGTATATTCTTGGCGTTGATTCAGACGATTTTATAGCCCCTGATTATCTCCAAAAAATGGTTGCTTGCGCAGAGCAATACCCGGATTCTGACTATTTCTATCCGAGCAAGCTAACGATTGTGGACGAGCGCGGTAATCTTATAGGTGCGTGGGATTATCAGGACTTCTCGGACAATAATGCGCTTGTAGCATTTCTCTTAGACAAAAAATGCGGCCCAATTCCGAATCCGGGAAGTCTGAAGCGCAAATCCTTATTTGAGAGGGTCGGATTATACGAGGAGTTGGAAACGTGTGAAGACTTCGCTTTCCTGTGCAAAAACGTACTATCAATGCGGTTCGTGAAGGTTAATGATAATTCCGATTACTTTTACCGCAATATGGCATCTGGCAATTCGCATAAGATAGAAGGGCGAAAAATTGTTCACGCAAAGGCATTGGAGTACCTGGAAGGGCCAACGAGCGCAACACCACAAGATAAATCAAAGTTATTGATATGCTCCCCCTGGGACAATTGTTGGTTGCGATACTACGAAAGATATTTTGGTGATAGGTATGAGGTTAAGAGATGTATATACGATAGTGATGTTTCACAAACTAAGGATATGATTGCGTGGGCTGACGTCATCTTATTCAACTGGTCTGACTGGTTTTTGAAATACTGGTCGAATCAGGACAAGCCAAAGGGCAAGAAGTACATAGCGTTTCTGCGTTCTTACGAGATTTGGGACACGAATACTCCCTGGCAGATAAATTGGAGTAACATAGACCATTTGATTTTCGTCAACAACGCGATACGCCAGTGTTTTCTTGCAAACGCGAAAGAGCACATAGAGGAAGAATTCAAGACCCCTACCCACTGTATTCCTAACGGGATAGACCTTGACGAGTGGAAGTTCGCAGACAGAGTGCCGAATAGGAATATAGCATTTGTGGCTGAGATAGGTTACAAGAAGGGGATTCAACTACTGACCCAATTTGCGTTCTCTATTCCTTATGACTGTTCAATCTTTCCCGCTGGTAGGCCCGCTTATGCACGGTCGGCATTCTATTTTGATTACATAACAAAGACCTTGAGGGTGGATAACAAAATAGCACCTGTTAGAGAATATGATAATGTCCAGGAGTTTCTGACGAACAAGAGTTTCATTTTGTGCACTTCGATAGTTGAGGGCCACCCTAACTCTCTGCTTGAAGCAATGGCAGTGGGCATTAAGCCAATAATCCATAATTGGCCTGGTTCCAAAGACTTGTTCCCTGAAAAGTTTATCTGGAACACCGTAGATGAGGCGGTCGAAATACTCAATGGCGATTATCAACCCACTGAGTACAGGGCATTCATTGAGGCAAATTACGATATGCGGAAAGTGTATAAAAAGATAGAGGAATTGTTTTAATGCAGACGTTTAACCAGCTCGTCAATAACACGAACATTCCTGTCCTTGAGTACAATTTCTACTTGAGGGCCGTCCGCAGGGGCGGGGATTGGATGGATATGGAAGCCGCCGTTGTGAACCTCAAAGACTGTACGAAAGTCTTCAATGAGCATGGGGTCAAATCGTGGCTTCAGTTTGGGACGCTTTTAGGTGCTATACGAGACGGTTGCTTGATTCCACACGACAAAGACGTTGACGTGGGGGTATTCAGGAAAGACACAATGTTGCTCGTTGACGTATTTAAGGAGCTGTGCAAGGACTACAACTTCGAGTTCATTAGGAACGTCTGCCTTGATAGCACCGTTTCGTTGATGCGCAACGATGAGTACATTGACTTCTATGTCTTTAACGAATGCGCCATTTGGTATATGTGCGTGATGATTCCCGAAGTTTGCATCTTCAAGGATTATCAGTTGAATGACTTGCAGACTATCCGGTTCCTAGGAATGGATTTTAATGTGCCGAAGGATTACGAGGATATGTTTGTCAAGTGGTACGGGGATGATTGGAGAGTTCCTATCAAAGAAAAGTCGGCTTATTATAAGGATTGATAGTGATACCAGTAGTGATTCCATTTTACAAGAATGGAGAACAGCTTCATAAATGTAGGCGGCATTTGGCCGCACAAACTGTTCTTATCGATGTGTTCATTCGCGACAATAGTAAGGATAATATCTATTTTACTGCTGCCGTCAATGAGGGGATTCGGAAATATCTTACTGACCCAAACTGGGACTACATTCTCATTATCAATCAGGATATGTACTTACAAGCGAATGCTCTGCGTGAAATGCTCAAGTTTATGGACAGTCATCTGAAGTGCGGGATTGGGATGCCGATACAAGTTACCAGCGACAATGAGGATTTGGCCTGCTATGCCGGTGGCGCACAGGCATTCCCAAAGGGTTCGGCTCTGGCTGGCAATGTACAATTGTACTGGGCCGATGCCAAGATACCCTGGGCGTCCGGCGGGTGCTTGATATTGAGAAGGGAGATGATTCAAGAGATAGGTCTCTTTGACAAAAACCTTCGCTTTGTTGGTAGTGATAGCGATTACTGTTTTACGGCAAGGTCAAGGGGTTGGGAAGTGTGGAGAATAGCACAGGCCGTAGGAGTACACGAAGACGGCCAGGCGATTACTGCGGACTGCGGGGAGGCACTCAATCTAATCAAGGTAGAGGATATGCTGTATTTCGCCAGCAAGTGGCTTACCGGTGACTTGTATAGAGGGTTGGCAGATAGGTGCGAAGATACTACCGCTGAGAAGATACAAAAAGAGATTGCAGATATGCTTACCATAAAACGGACATTACATAAGGCGTAAAATGAATTTGGATTATTGGAACAAGTATTACGAAAACTCAAATAGTGCCAAGCCGTCATTGTTTGCATCATTTTGTTTGCGATATATGGAGGCCCCTGGCTCAGTTATCGATTTAGGTTGCGGGGTCGGTCAGGATTCAGCCTTCTTTGCAAAGAAGGGTTTTCTGGTCAGGGGTATTGACCAGTCGAAAACCGCAATCGATGTGTGCAAAAAACACAAAGACAATGGGTTATTGTCTTTTACTAAGATGTCCTTTTTGGATATCGAAACCCTGTATGGCCACGCAGAGTATATGTACCTTCGGTTCGTTCTGTGCGCGATTGACCAAACAGAAGAAGAGCTTCTTTTGCCCTGGATTCAGTCCCATATTGCCAAGGGGGGGAAACTGTTTATTGAGACCCGAAGCGTCAATGATACGCATATTCCCCATATTCCTCGTACTGCTCACAACCGGAGACTTATATCTAAGCCGGCGTTGGAGGCAGACCTTAAGAAGCTCGGTTTCAAAATTGCGTACTCAAAGGAAAAGCGAAACTTCTCGCCAATCGAAGGTGAAAACCCGTTACTTATTCGCATAGTAGCTGTTGAGAAAGGAGTTAGCAAATGTGGAAAACAATAGTGCGAAAACTTAAAGAGATTTGCCATGTGTGGGGGCATTTCCGAGGCTCATACTATTGGAAGGAAGCGTTTGTATGCCTATTCAAAGGGCACGACACACAAGAAACAGGGATATTTCATTTTCCGGACCGAGATGTAATATTTACGAGATTCGAGTGCAAACGATGCCAAGAGGAATTTTGGCAAAATAGCAACGGATACACGGTTCCTTGTCCATTGGACAGGTATTATTACGCTCCCGGTGATGATGAATTGTTGGGGGTAGAATAAATGTGGACTCGTGAACTGAGTAGCGGTCTTGAGGCAGCCAAGTGCAGAGGTCGGATAATCTCTTACTTGAAAGGCGCAGGTCTTGACATTGGTTGCGGGAACGAAAAAATAGTCTCGACTGCAATTGGCGTAGGGGCATCGGGTTCGGCCATAGACTTGCATCTGGACCTGTCCTCTAACGATTCCCTGGCGATGTTTTCCGACAATTTCTTCGACTATGTATTCTCCGCCCATTGTCTTGAGGATTTCTACGCTACTGAAGCCGTTTTGCGGCAGTGGTGGAGAGTAATAAGGCCAGGTGGCCATTTACTCATCTACACCCCTGACCCAGACTACTATCCGCGAATAGGAACGGATGGCTGTAACCCGACCCACAAGCGAGATTTGTATTGGCAGGATGTCTGGAAGATACTCAAGGGGTTCGGGAACGCGAAGAAGGTCAATGCGTCAAGGCACAATTTGTCCAACGAATACAGTTGGTTACTCTGTGTACGCAAGACTTATGGTTTTTATCAAGGTCGATGTTCAGATTGTCCCTATAAATGGAACTTGTTTCGGCAATTATGGTTAAGCATAACGAATTTATTTAAGGCGTAGTTTTGTATGGCAATCTATGCAAACGGGGATAACGTCAAGCCAGTGCTCAGGTGCGTAGCCAAGATGATGATGGTATTGTTTTGCTTGTTCACCGCAAGAGCATTGCAAAGAATTAGGGCGGGGCAATTTGCCAGCTTCAATAGCGTTTCCCAGAGCATTACAAGCCTCACGATATTCAGGATGGCGAAGAAAGTAGCGCTTAGAGTAGCGATTACTGGTGGCTTTGCCCTGTGGGCTATGCTGGTAACGCTTTTTTACAACTTTGCCGTGTGGACTTTGTCGGTAATGTTCTGCAGTCGCCTTGCATTTTTCTGTATTATTTTTGTAATATTGTTTGACACGTTTCAAGTCGCAAACTTTGCAATCATTTTGGCGTTCATCTTTTGCTCTGTTGTCCTTATAAAACTCCGAGAGAGGTTTAGATTGTTTGCACACTCGACAGGTTTTCATTATAATTTCAGTAGCCATTTTCGTCTCCTAAATAGACGATTTTGGTTAGAGCCGGTTGCAGGACACGCTCCTGCGGTCGGCTCGTCTTATTATACACAACAGAAAAACTTTGTCAATGGAGAAATATAAGAAAAATGCCAACCCAACCACCACAAATGATGCTTGAGGGTTCAGAGAGTGATAAAGGGACTATCTCTTTCCCACGCAAAAAGAAAACTGCAAAAGACTGCTTAATCGTGCGTTACGGGGCGTTAGGTGACGCGATTTGGGCAACTCCCGTTCTGCGACTCTTAAAGGAACAGGGATATTATATTGTCTACAACTGTACCCCGTATTCTGCCCAGGTACTCAAGGAAAATCCTTACATTGACGAGTTTTTGTTTCAGGACACGGATGCTATTCCGAATAAAGACCTTGGCGATTACTGGAAGGAAATCGGTGAGAGTTTCGATAAGGTCATCAACTTCAGTCAATCGGTCGAGGGAGACCTTCTGAAGACAGAGGGGTCTGAGGAGTTTAAGTGGCCTCACAAAAGGAGGCATAGAGAGTGCAACATCAATTATATAGACAGGACACTTGAGGTTGCCGGCTTTCCCAATAAAAAGGGTCTGAAGCCAGAACTGTTCTTTTCTCAGACCGAAGAATATCTGGCTGGAATTTTCAGGCAGCATTACAAGGACAAGTTTCTTATAGAGGTCTCGTTATCTGGTTCGGCTGTCCACAAGACCTATCCGTGGCTGCCATACGTTATGAACGAGATTCACAACAACTACAAAGATATAGCGATAGTGACTGTGGGGGATTATCTCTGTACGCTCCTGGAGAACTGGCAGCATCCGAACACGGTCAACAAGGCGGGCATCTTCACCGTTAGGCAGTCGATGATTCTAACAAAGTACGTTGACCTGGTACTTGGCACTGAGACGGGGATACTCAACGCGGCTTCGTGTTTCGATACGCCCAAAATTATCCTCTTGAGTCATTCGTCCGTAGAAAACCTCACGAAATACTGGAAAAACTGCACAAGCTTGACCGCAAAGTCCTGCAATTGCCAGCCATGTCATCGCCTAATATACACGCTAAAGGACACTTGTCCGCTCGAAACAGTACGATTACCAAGCTCAAAGGGCATCGCGGATGTAAAGATACCCGTCTGTATGACAGGTATTCGGCCCGAAGAGGTGTACAAAAGTATAGAATTGTGGTATAATATCTGGAAACAGAACCGTGAAAAGGAAAAGTAGAATGGCAACGGCAGGCAGGCAATACAACCCACCTCTTGACAAGGGAATAAAAAGGTATGTTGAGATATTGGTTGCGGCTGGAATTGAAACATACGAATCTTGTGAAGGCGGGGAAGGACACGCCTATCCAGAGCCAACTATAGTATTTCACGGTGAAATCGGAGAGGGCTTTAGGGCATTAGCCATAGCCATAGAAAATGGTCTGCCAATATATGAAATTAGACAGTTCTGGTCAATAAGAGACTTACAACCAGTTGGGCCAGATTGGGCAATGACATTTTATAAGAAGGCCGAATGAGTGTTTATTTAACTTAGGAACATAAACGATGGAACTATCAGTATTAAGAACAAACGTCCAGGGCAATTGGCCGATTGGGTATCATTCTACTGAACTCACGAGCGCCAAAGTCACTGGCTTTATCAACGATGCTCAGAAATGGGTGTGTAGGGGTAATCTGGTCTTGCCGTCTGGTCAGGTCATTAGCCACAACTTCTCTTTTCTTGAGCAAGAGGTAACGCGGAGTACGACAACTCAGCAGCAGAAATACAGTCTGCCGACCGCTGGTAGCACAGACTGGACAGAAGTAGCATCGGGTACGGTCAGACGGTTCAAGTCTGAGATTACCTGCGAGATAATAAACTCAGAGAATTACCGCCTACCGTTAGAGCGCCGATTCAAGACCCATATCGAGAACGATTCGGAGTTTGCCAATACGTTAGGTTATGGGATTCCAAGTGTTTATTGCATAACGCAAGAATACTTATGGCTTTACAAAATCCCTGACCACGACTACAATAACAGTACGGCGTTTACGATAAACTTTGAGTTTTACGGGTATTTGCCTCCATTGGTCGAGGATACCGACTCGAACGTTTTGACGAACAACTTTGATGAGGTTCTCGAATATAGGGCAACGGCTATGGGTTTCCGCTTCGGCTACGATGCCGACAAGGCTGAGTATTTCGAGGCCAAGGCCAAGGAACGGCTTTACGAAATGATACGGGAGGACGAGGATAGGAAACTGACGGGAATCGAAACTGGGTTGGAGCCTGATGCGGGGCAGTCGCTCAACTTGAATGCGTGAAAGGGTAATTTAGTAGTAAGTAAATAAACAGTTAGTAAGAGAACTTGTGAGATAGCCTTACGATTCGTTTCCAACGAAATTGTAGGGCTGTTTTTATTATAGGGGATTAAAAATGGCGCATACTCGCGTGTGGGAAGAAGAAGCACCAACTGGTACGGAAGCCGCCTCGCTGGGCGACGACCGAATCCGCAATCTGAAAGTCGATATAGGTGAGCGATTTGAAGACATTCTTTACGGTTTTGATGTTTCAAGTGGCACTGGCGATGAAGCGACCGTTGGCATTAAGAAGCTAAACTTCAAAGAACAATCGTCCATCGCTACGCCTTTAGCGAACCAGATTGTAATTGCCGCCAAAGAAGCCGATAGCAAGGCTGAGCTTTTCTTTGTGGATGAGGACGGTAACGAGAGGCAGTGGACAAGTGGTGGGAAATTGAAGGTTATCGCCGGTGATTACGCCGCCAACTCGATAGACGAGGACGATATTCGCCTTGCTAACAACGCCTATCTTACGGCTCGTAATGCAGCGGGTACTGGCGATATTAACCTCGCCAAAGTCAACGCCAGTGATGTTACCGAAATTCCCGTTGGGGCAGTTCTGTCGGCGGATACCGCACCAGCGTCCGACCCAGCCATTGCCAACAAAAAATATGTAGACGACAATATAGGCTCTGCTAATTGGACGCCTACATCTTATGCAGGAGAAGAATCTGTAACTTTCCCAAATGGCCTTATATTAAAACAAGGAAATACCAATAAAGCAGATACAACAACGCCTATTTTATTTGCTGAGGCTTTTCCAACTGCTTGCACAAGAGTAACAGTCAGTGGTGTCGATGACGCCTCAACAGATACCTATGTACCTGTGATAGATGGTGTAAGTAAAACCGGCTTTGACGTTATCACGGGTTCTCCAATTGATTCATATAACTGGATTGCAATAGGGTATTGATGGCGCAGACTCAAATAGAACCTGTTCTTGCTCCACGTGGTGGCCTCAGGCTGGACTTGCCTTCTGATTTGATAAGTCCGCTTGAGATGACTGACTGTGCAAATGTCTTCTTTGAGGATGGTCTTGTTAAGAAGCGCTACGGATACAAGCGGATGGGGGGCAATTTACCTTTGCACGGCGCCGTTATGGGCAGCGACCAGTATTATAAATTCGGCGGGCAGAACTACCTTCTGGTTATGACTACGAAGGACATTTATCAATGGAATCCCGTAACAAGTGAATGGGACTCAATTGGCGTAGGTACAGGAGCTTCAGGGGCTTATGGTGCGGGGGTTTACGGTAGTCGCGCTTATGGTATGCAGCCTAATGCCTACGGGGCACGTGCTTACGGTGAAAGTTTCTACGGCTCGCAAAAAGGCTCGATATTTACGGGTACGGACGCCGACCCTTTTAGCTACGACTACATAAGGAAGTTGACGGAAAGCGAACCTTGGTGGGTATGTACCAACGGCGTTGATAACATAAAGAAATACAATGGTGAAAACCTTGTCGATTTGGGTGGTTCACCGCCAATAGCAAAACGTTTAGTGGCGTTCAAAGACTATCTGCATCTTCTGGACGTTACTGAAGGAGGGAATCGCTTTCCACAAAGGGACAGATGGTCGGATACTGGCAACCCTGAAAACTGGTTGACCGGCAACGCAAGCTACAAAGACCTGCCAGGCGCAGACTGGATTTCCAACGGGATGAAGTTCAAGGGCGATTATATGGTCGTCTTGAAGGAAAGGAGCATTGAGGTCGGTTACGCTACGGCTGATGAAGAAATCTTTGAGTTCGACTGCAAGGTAACAGGTGCGGGTTGTGCCGCACCAAATACTATCGAGAGTCTCGGTGATGAAATAATCTTTTTAGGTTGGGATGATGTTTACGTCTTTAACGGCATAGACTATGAGCCGATAGGAACGCCGATTCAGAGGGAGCTTTTCAGAACCCTTAACCCTGAACAGATAGGCAGATGTTTCGGCGTGATTATTGAGGAGCAGAAAGAATATTGGCTATTTGTCCCTTCGACACGCTCGACATATCCAGATATGGCTTGGTGCTTTAACTACAATCTCAATAAGTGGACACGGCATACTTTCGGCAACTACATTACGGCATTCGGCTATTACTTCCTCGAAAGAGCGATGACCTGGAACGATTTGGTCGGAAGTTGGGACAGTCAAGCCTGGCGATGGGATGACAGGACGATTCTTTCGCACGCACCGACAACGCTATTCGGAGATGTAGATGGGTACGTCTTCGAGTACGACAAACTAACAAATAACGATGACGGTACGGCGATAGACGCCTATTTCGACACCAAAGATTTCGTAAGACGAGACCCGAATACCGGTCGGGTTGTACGCCAAAGAATTTTGCAACTCGATGTTTATTACACTGGCCAAAGCCTTGATGTGTCATATTCGATTGATAAGGGGCGTAATTGGACAGCGATAGGAACACTTCCCGCGAGTACGAATATGGAAATAGCACGCAGTCTATATTTGCGTTTGGATTGCGAAAGGGTTCGTTACAGATTCAGGAACGCGAACCTAAACCAGCATTTTGAATTTAACTCGGCGAATATTTATTGGCAGTTCGCCGGTACGAGATTGAATTGAAAGGAGAAATACAATGGGAAGGAGACCAGTTGTAGGCTCTGACGAAGGCACTTGGGGTACAATAGATAACGAGTGGTGCCGAGTAGAGCACAACGCCAACGGCACACACAACGACCCTATGTGCTATCTGAACCACGTAGTTTGTAACGAAGACCAGGTATTAACTAACCAAACGGATTTTAGTGCAGCCTAATTTAAGGAGACAAAACAATGGCAATTAACAATCCAAGTATTCTGAATCATTGCGCGGTAGCGCTTTTGGGCAGTGTAGATTCTGTGAATCTTAATTCAGAGACACAGACGACTCTTTTTACCGTTCCGACAGGCAAAAAATGCGTTCTCGACCACATTCGGATAAGAAATGTAAGTGCGGACTGTTCAAGTGCCACAGTTACGATAGGTCTCTCAACTGCCTTGACTGATTTTCTTGGCACTCAGACACTCTCTGCTCTCAACGCAGCGGCGACGACAGGCATTCTACGTCCCGTCCCGAATGCAACAACTGTCTTAGGGCAGGAATATACCGCCGCTGAGATTATTCAAATAGACGTATCGGCAGCGGCCGGCAGCGCCTGTACCGCCACAGTTGAATTGTTCGGTACGTTAGATGATGCTTAAAACTGAAGTTACGGAGTAAATAATGGGAATTAACAATCCGACAGTATTGCCAAACAATACGATATGTATGTTAGGCAGCGTTGATAGTGTTGATATTAGCGATGATGCCTCATCGAATACGATTTACACCGTTCCCGTGGGCAAAAAGTGCTGCCTTCACCACGTAAGGATTAGGAATGTCAGTGAGAACTTAACCACCGGAACCTGTACGATTGGCCAGTCAGGGGCCTTGACTGACTTTCTTGATACTCAGACGCTATCAAGTCTCAACGCAGCGGCGTGTTCTGGTATTCTGGAACCTGTCGCACACGCTACGACACCAATAGGCATCGAATACACCGCAGGAGAGGTATTGGTTTTCAGAGTAGTTGCGGCTGGTGCTGGTACTTGTACGGTTGAGTTTTTCGGCACGCTTGATGACGCCTGACATTAAAGAGTAATAACAATGAAGTTGCAGTTTACGCATATAATCCCGCCGACAAGCGGGATTGCCGACCCTGCCACTAAGAAGTGGGCTGACAGGATAGTGCAATTTCTGGATGATACTTTCAGGAAGGTTGCCTCGATACCTTTTAATCGCAGTGAAAGCCTTAGCATAACCAGTACGGGCTCAGCAGATACGACTTTCACGGTGACTCATCATATTGGCAGAGTCCCGACCGGATACATTGTGAATTATATAGATAAGGCCGCCGTAGTATATTGCGATTCTACGGACCTCGGCAATTGGTCCACAACGCAAATAAAGTTGAAATGCGATACGGCGAATACGAAGGTCAAGATAGTGGTGTTCTAACAATGAAGATATTTAACGCGAACATACCAACTGCCAAAGAGATTATCTTGGAGTTGATTGCTAAAATCGACAAGGTGGAACGAACGCCGAGGGAGATTGACGCCTGGCTAATCTTAAATTTAGGTACAGACATCTTCGGCGCGTGGGTAGCGATAGAGAATGATGAGCCGGTTGGGGTCTTGACGTGTGAGGTTGTCGAGCAGGAAACTGACCCGAAAGTCTTTATTTCATTTTGCTATTGCGAACCGAATCTCAAAGCAAATTGTTGCAAGAAACTTTTGACTAAGTGTGAAGAATGGGCGAAAGCTGCGAATGTCAAGAAGTTGATGTTTTACACAAAACGCAGCTATCGTACATTTGAAAAGAAATACGGATTCAAACTTCAAAAGAGCATACTCGAAAAGGAATTATAGCTATGGGCGATTTATTTGGTGGTTCAGAATCGGACAAGCCAGTTTCTATGGAACCCCCCTGGCAATCGGAACTAAGAAGGCGAATAGCAGAGGCAGCGGAACCGAAGGCGAAGGAACGCATTGCCCGCGCTGGAGAGCCGTACCCTGGAGAGTTAGTAGCTGGTCTCGGCGAATACGAGACGATGGGACTTGAAAGTCTCGGCGAATTTCTCAAGTCGCCTTCGCCAATAGCAGGGCCGCTTTACGCGGGTGCTAAGGGAGAAGTACAGAGGACACTCGGCGGCGAGTATTACGACCCCGCTGAAGGGCCATATTATCAGGCGTTTAGAACGAATGTGATGCGTGAGCTTGCCGAAGCTAAAGATAGGATACGCAATGTCGCATCGGCCAGGGACGCCCTTTATGGCGGCGGTAGGATAGCTACCGAAGGTGAGCTTGAGGAAACGGCGGTCGGGGGACTTCAACAGACTTTGGGTGGATTGTACGAGCGCGAGCGGCAGACGAGACTCGGTACAGTTCCGTTGGCTACGGAGATGCTGGCCTTTGAGGAACGGATGCCGCTCGGTCGGGTAGCAGCCGCACAGCAACTTGGTGCTCTACCGAGACAGTGGGAGCAAGCAGTCCTTGATGCGGAGCAGCAAGAATGGCTGAGACAATTGGCCGACCTCGGCATCCCTCTTGACGTAGCAACACAGATGTCAACCTACCAGCCAGCAATGTACCAGCCGACTTACGGACAATCCCCAGTTAGTCAAATGATGCCTGGTTTGGGAGGCTTGTTTATGGGCGCCGGTATGGCTGGGGGCTTCGGTAATCTGTTTGGGGCAGGAGCGGCGGCTCCTGGTGCGCCACTAACTCCGATGCAATTAGCTACAGTACCACATTAAAAAGAAAGGGAAACATTATGATAGGGAGCAAAGTCAAGCCGCCAATGTACACGCCCCGATTACCCATCGGTGGCGGCGGTGGCGTATTCCAGCCCGCAGGCGGAACACCGTACAAGACAAGCCCGTTGGCAGGTGCAGCGGGTGGTTTGGCAGGGCTATACGGTACTTACTTGCAGGGTAAGGCGCAAGCGCCGCAATTGGAAGCTCAAAGGAAATATCTCGATGCGCGAACACAAGCGACTCTGGCCTCAATTGCTCCGCAGAGACCAATGAGCGCTGCCGAACTTATGGCAAGTGTGCCGGAAGGTCACGAACTTGTGAGTTATAGTCGTGACCCAAAAACAGGCGGTTATACAAATCCAAGGTATAAACCGAAAGGGGCAAGCATTGAAGAAACGATGGCGCAAATCGCAGCCGCTCAAGACAGTTTCGGTGATTATGAGCAACCAGGCGTAAATATTCCTATTGGTCGCGGCGCAAGTGTAAGTCTTCGGCCACGAGAGAAAAGAACGGTAGAGGTTGTAGCAAAAGATATTAGTGACTTGATTTGGTATCGTAAAGATTTAGGCGAAGACGACCCTGCAATTCCAATTATTGATGCACGATTAAAGGCGCTTCGTGCCGAATTGGAACAGTTGGCAGAATCCTCAAAGAAACCACTGCCTAAAGGCGCCCCACCAGGACCGCCCGTAGGGCCACCGAAACCTTCCGGATTAGAACGGATTGCGCTCGAATCCGATAAGTGGTTGCAGCCAGATAAACCCAAAGCGTTAGATGCTAAGGAATTGCCATTTATGCAACGTGCACGAGGGGCACAGAAGAAAGTAGGAGAGGTAAGCAGGAGATTCGGCCAGCGAGGATTCAAAGCGCCTTCAGGTGCAGAGCCGAACCTACCTGAACCAAAGACCAAAGAAGAATTTGATAGAACAGGTCAGATGATAGCAGACGAGAACATTGCACGGAAGTATTTCGAGAAATGGCGAAGCAAGTTTTACCGGTAACATCGTTTGACGAATGGAGAAAACCTAATACTCCATCTTTCGACCCTGAAGGAACTGGGTACGACTATGATACGGCTACTGCTGCTGGCGGAAAACCTGATGCAAGCGGTCATTGGGGCAGTTTAGACCCTCGTACTGGTATGGTATTGAAAGGACGACAACACGATACTTGGCATCTTATGCTTGAGGAAGAAGAAAGACGTGGAAACACAATCGCAAAGAGAGGGAATAGATATTATTCGGTTAAGCCGACTGCGCCATCTTTCGATAGTTGGCGCAAGCAGGTATCTCCTACTCGCCCTGCGAAACCAGTCGTTGGGTTACTTGATGTTGATAAAGGTCCAACTGTTCGTCCTCGTACTACACCAGAGCAAATTAGTCAAGCGGCGGAGCGCATAGGTAAATTTGAGGCCGGTCATCGGCTTCCTGAACAAACAAGGGACGTAATGATGCGTCCACCAGAACGCCCTGGATTCTTGAAGCGTTTTGGCAAAGGTATCATGAGAAAAGGTATTGTAGAACCGCTAAAGGCAATTGAGACGAGAAGTCGAGCATTTGGTGGTGCCGGTGTAATTATCGAAATGGGCAAGGGTTTTGAGGAGTTCAGGAAAGTAACAGGCAGAAAACCAACTCCAGAAGAAGTCATTCAAATACAACACCTTGCGGTTGAGAACCTGAAGCGCATAACCGATGAAAAATATTCATTCTTTGACGTTCCACCGCCCGAAACCGTAGGCGAAAAGGCCACTGAGGTTGCTACTGGACTTGGTGCTTTTGTAGGCAAGATAGCAATTGCTAAGAAGATTCTTGGTGGTCACGGTCTTGCTACTAATGTTGCCGCGTGGGAAGCAGAGAATATCGTCTCTGGTGGGACACCTGGCACGGGGGCAGCTATACGTCTGACTCTTGGGGCAATAGGGAAGATACCAGGCACTTCGATTTACGCTAAGACAGGTCGTTTTCTTGGCCCTTCCGGCGCGTTAGCTGGTCTTGTTGCCGTTAGCGGTGGAACAAAAGAGGACATTGCCGTTGCCGCCCTTATTCCTTTGGCTCTGAGAGCAATTGATACCAGTGGTCGATACGCCCTCAGAGTTCGCGCTTCACACCAGATTAAGTCTATGAGAATGGATGCAAAGACGCACGGTCTGGACTTGAAAAATGTCCCAGACCAGACGTTGCGAGTCATAATAGACAATGCCAAAACTGCCCGATGGTGGCAGCAACAACACAAAAAAGGCAAAGTAACCACAGAGGTTCGGGATGCACGGGTTTCCGAGATAAAGGACAGACTCACGCCTATAATGTCTGCTATCGCCAAGCAGCAAGTAGTGAAAGCCCCGCCGACTAAAGAGCGGGCAATAATGAAGAAATACGGCGATGAAGCAGAGCGTCTAAAAGCACAGGGAGGTCCCACAGCCAAAGAGGACTTGTTGGCTATGAGAGCACGAGGAATGGCCGAGCTTGGTCAAGTCGCTGGCAAACCACCTCTGGTTACACCGCCACCTATTCCTACAGGTCTTGCCAGAGTAGCAGAGGGAATGGAATTATCGAAAGCCGACATTACGGCCTTAAAGACCCGTGGATTGAGGGATGAGGCGATTACGGCAATGACGCCAGAGCGGGCCAGAGAGGTGCTCAGGACGCTCGTAGAGGCCCCGCCAGTGGGCAAACCCGCCCCAAAGGGTAAGATTACCCCTAAAGTGGTAGAAAAAGAGGCCCCAGTAGAGGAAAAAGTCAAAGCATTTCACGGAACAAGGGCAGACATTGAGACTTTCAGGCCATTATCACACTTCGGGACAGAAAGGGCGGCGGAAAGAGCATTAGAATCTGTCAAGGGCAAGGGGGAACCTAAAGTTATTTCAGCAGAATTGACACTTAAAAATCCACTCGAAGTAACTGATGTTCCGCACGGCGAAGAAGTTGTTTGGTGGAGTAATGATGCTGTAGAAAAAGGAGCAATTACAGAACAGGAAGCTGCAACGATAGAGGACATTTTGAATGAAAGCGGAGTAGAAAAAGCCGAAACAGCATTTGTAAAATTGCTGAAATCCAAAGGCTATGATGGATTAAAATACATAAACAAGACAGAAGATGTTGGTTCTGTTTCCTACGTCATTTTTGACCCTAAACAAGTAAAGGTAGCCCAGCCCCCAGTAGCCGAAGGGGCGAAAGAGGCAGTAATTCCCGCGCGACCAATGGTGAATCCTAAAGCGACTGCTTTAGAGCAAGACAAGCAACTGCGGAGACAACAGGTTTGGGATAGAAAGTATGGGAAGATTCAATACGGAACCGAAGCATTGCCAAAGCCATTAGCCGAAGGAGCAAAGAGACAAAGAGGGGAGATACTCCAAGCTCGTCTCAAGCGCGGGGAATCCGTACCAGGCAAATTGCTCACTGAATTTGAGTCCGAGAAATGGGCGCAAGAGGCGCTGGGGAAGAAAGTAGCTCCTAAAAAAGTTCTCCCATCAGTACACCGCCAAGTAAGCCAGTCTTTGGGTGCTGCCAAGATAGGATTTGAGACCTTCGACCCCGCCGTACAAAGGGCGCAGAAGATGGCCGCCAAGGCGGGTAAGGATGTCTTTGTTGTTCAGAGTCCGATTACCAGTAAGTTCGCTACGCAACTCACAAAGCCGGCGAAGGGCAATTATACGATAGTCCGTCCTGACGGCACGGCTGAGTTCATAGAGCAAGCCAAGGTTCTTGTAACACAACGTAGGGGAGTATTAAATGTAAAACCGCTTTTGCAAGCTCATAAAACATTTATGGCTATCATTGAGCCGAGCAAGGCAGTTGAAATGAAGGTCGGCAAAGAACCGTATGCTGCTGTCATAAAAGGGATTCACCAAGTTGATGTCGGGCGGTTGGAGTTCAATCAGGCCAAACTAACTGGTCACGACAAGAATCTCCAAAAGTTAGGGGAGTGGTTTGACAAATTCCCAGACAAAGACCTGAAGAACCTTATGCTCACGCGGGGCCAACCGATGAGCGTAAATGCACAGCTAATCCAAAGAGAGGCTCTTAAGGCACTTCCGAAAGAATTGAGGGGGCCGAAAGTCCGCAACGCTATACAACAGGCAGCGGATTTCAACTATCAGTATCTTCAAAAGGTAGTTGGTGATGACATTAACAAAGTTGCAGACTATTTTTATGGAATCTACAAAGACCGAAAAATGGTCGGTAAGTTTCTCGACTATTGGCGGACAACGAAACGGTTCACTAAAGAGAAGAAATTACCTACTGTTGCCGATGCGGTCGATTACGGTTTGGAGTTGAGAAACTACAATCCTATCAATAACTTGCGGACAGAGTATATTGCCATAGCACACTTGGACGGTATGAACTGGCTCAAAAACGAGTTGATGCGTACAGGCAAGGGAAAGTTTATAGACGAAGTTCCGATTGCGCCAACTGACTGGGATATAATTCAAGACCCAGTATTCACGGGCTTGAGGATACAACCAGACTTGGCTAAGATGATAAATAATCTTATTGCAACGAACAAACTCACCCAAGTTCCATTACTCAATACAATTAGGCAAACAAATAACTTCTTGCGAACCTTGAAATTTATGGGCAGTGCATTCCACTTACTCTCTGTGGCCAAGCAATCAGTTGCTGATAGTGGGTACTTAGGATTTCTCTACAAGCCGACCGCCTTGCGTGGTGTTACTACTGGATTTCGCAAAGACGACCCGATTTTTAGGACGCCTTTTTACAAGCGATACATCGGCCTGGGTGGTGGTCATCATTACGCAGTAGAATCTGAGGCGCGCAAAGCATTTACCCAAGCTGTCAATGAACTAAACACGAATGCAGGCAGGATTGTGAAAGTTGGTGCATTGCCGTTACGAATCCCAGTTAGCTTCGTCAATTGGATGTTTAATAGTTATATTCCAAAAGTCAAATACTCAAAGACTCTTGACTGGTACAATGCGCGGTCTAAGCAATTGGGTCGAGAGCTTAGTGATGCTGAGCTTATAGACATCATTAAAGAAGGACAGAACTTCTACGGCATGATGAATGAGCGTCTGTTTGGTAGGAGTGGCACGGTAACAACTGGGATGCGATTTTACTGGTTTTCTCCTGGGTATGCTGAAGGTAATTACCGTTCAATGCTAAAAGGCGCTGTGCAGTGGGGAGGCAAAGAAGGGTACAATGCGAATCGGTCTCGCTCAAATATCATCAACTCTTGGATTTTAACAGCGGCGGCGGCAACTGTTGGCACATTGATAATGACTGGCAAGCCTCCAAAGAAACCAGAGACTCTTGATGATATGAGAGACTTGTTCAAAATTGACACGGGCAAACTCGACAATAAAGACAAGCGCATAATGATAGACCTTATGACCTACGATAAGGACTATTGGAATGTCGCGTTTAATACGCTGAGGCTAAGGCCTGATAAGGCGCTAAGCCAAAGCGTCAAGAGAATTGGTGGTATGAAAGCCCCTATGGCTGATATGTTCCACGATTTAGCCGCAATGTCTTTAGGCAAAGCCGTGTATGATTGGAAGGGTGATAGGGTGGTTGAGATTACAGACCCGTTCTTACAGAAGGCGCTAAAACTCAGCATTTATGAAATCAAGAAAATAGAGCCGATTTCAGTGAGCGTCTTTAAGCAATCCAGGCGTAGGGGTATTGATAAGATTATTGCTGCGGTTCAAACACTTGCTGGCTATCGGCCTACATATACTGA
>Ga0114920_10000060_pt1 | contig 47422 bp, 39 predicted proteins | sample ChitaG_FD_88683 | JGI IMG/M metagenome (GOLD analysis project Ga0114920, IMG submission 88683) | Deep subsurface microbial communities from South Pacific Ocean to uncover new lineages of life (NeLLi) - Chile_00310 metaG | ecosystem: Environmental > Aquatic > Marine > Oceanic > Sediment ...
AGTACGATCTTTGCTTTGGTTTTGCTGTCCCACCGACGTCGCTTCATGACTGATCTCCTTTGTGAAATCAGCCACAAGATACTCCCTTATCAACCCTCACGCACTAATGGGGAGCAGTATAGTATCTATGATTATACATAAGCCGACAATTCGACTGGTAGATGCATCTGTTCTAAACGACTACGAAATCTGGTTTTCTATCTCTTCATTATTGTTCTCTGCCCTTATTGCATTTCTTGTGGCTTACTCTCAGAATAAGACTAATTCTACCTTACTATTGGCCGGGCTCGTGTTCGCATTCTTCTTCATAATAGCTATAATTATGGCCGTTAATAAAAGGCGCCAATTGATGAAAAGCAAGGAGGAGGTAACGTACAAAGCCTCAGGTTGGAGGGCCGAATCCAAAAAATGAACGCTTCGACGTCAACTTATGCTCCAATCGTAGTTACTATGGTATTCTGGGGAGAGTTTTTGGTTTTGGCCAATTGAGAAAACGAGGCTACCTTTTCAAAAACAGAAACTTTCACCGTGGTCGCAAAGCGCCACATTTGAAGGAGGTAGCCTCATGAGAAAGATGCAAGCATTCATTGTCCGGGACAAGTGCATTTTTGTGGGTTTGGAAGATTCCAAGCGCACTTGGAAGCTGTGTGTGTGGAGTGCGGGGATGGTGGTCAAGCACCATTGCGCTTGATTTACATCCGCTCATTGTCTTTTCCGCCCCCGCTATCACAAGGATAAACTCCGGCGGGAATCCATTAAAGCCGGCGGGACGCCGGCGCTACATGGCACTAAGCGCAAATACACCACTTGTCATACGAATTCTCCAACGCTCGTGTCTTCCTTTATTGTCTGAGCGGTTATGTTTCACGTGAAACATGCCGGTCAATCTTTCGGGATGGCAGGACCACTGGCGGGTCCTGCTCTACTCTTGTTGTTCAATGGCCGGTCAACGGGACGCGGACTTCAATTGTGGTGCCGCTGCCAGGTTGGCTTTCGACATCGATGGTGCCGTTGAAGTCGGCGATGACGCGGGCGGTGATCGCTAAACCCAATCCCGTTCCCTGCGGTTTGGTGCTGAAATATGGCTGAAAGATCTTGTCACGATCTTCGGATGGTATCCCCTCCCCTGTGTCGGAGATACGAACGATCGCCTGACGGTCATCAGAAGATTTCAAATAACGCACTTCGATTTTCCCCCCGGTGGGCGTGGCGGCAAGGGCATTCGATAAGATATTGATTACCGCCTTCTTTAATTCACCCGGTATGCCGAAAAGTTCAATGCCCGATTCACCGGAGACCACTAAGTCAATGCCCTTATCCTTTGCCTCCAGGCCAAAAAGCGCGGTGACTTCATCCAACACATCGGAGAGGGCAAACTTCTCCGGTGACTCACGCGGTGAACGCGCCAGCTCCAAAAAGTCGTCAATGATTTTATCCAACCGCTTGCTTTCTTTGAGAATCGATCCGGTGAATTGTTGAAACTCTTCGGCGTCACGCACGACTTCGAATTCGAGCGCAAGTCTTTGCGCCGCCAGGGCAATCGCATTCAGTGGATTGCGTATTTCGTGCGCCACGCCGGCAGCCATCGTACCCAACTCCGAAAGGCGTTCGGCCCGCCGAATGCGCTCGGCCATTTTTCGCGATTCGGTCTGATCGACGATGACGGCCACGGTCCCGCCGGGCGTGCCGTCGGGCCGTCTGATCGGCGAGGTACTCACAGTGAGGAATTGCTGCTTGCCGCCGGAGTTGCGCGTCCAGTCGCGCTCCCGGATGGCCTCGCCGCCCGAGCCGACAAGGGTTAGTCCGGCTTCATCATTGGGAAAAAGTCGTTGGGCGAGAGTGCCGTGCATATCGGCGGCGCGCCGGTCAAAAAGCCGTTCGGCGGCGGGATTGAAATGCGTGATTTTTCCCTCCGCATCCGTCGCTACTACAGCACCATCCATAGCGTCGAGAATCCGTCCGGTCAGCGTGCTGATTTGAATATAGGCACGGCTCACCGTGGCGAGGTTCTGGCGCACGATCACAAAACCAACTGCGGCCAGAGTCAAAAGTCCCAGGAAGACCGAAGAGATGATCAATTGATTCTTCAGCTGATCTTCGGCGCGCTGCACGGCGTGTAAGTTCAAACCAATGCGGATAACCCCGTGCGCAACATGCTCGGAGATGAAAGGCCGCACTGCCTCCAGCACCGGCAAACCCTCAAAGACAAATTCACGCGTGGCGGTTTTGGCCTCGGCAATGGCATCAACCAAAAATGGATCGTTGGCGATCTTCAACACCGGTTTTACATCACGCGAGGAAAACAAAATCCCGTCCGGCGTCTGCAAGAGGATATAGTTGATTCCGGCCTTCTGCCCCACTTTCTGAATTAAACGCCCGATGCCAATTTCGCGGAAGAGCTCCTCGATACGAGTGACTTTCTGCCAGGCGGAGTAAACGCTTATTGGCGGATCCCCGGCGACTAACGCCCCAATCCATTCTTCCCCGGTGGTGCCGTCGGTGCGATAGAGGGTCTCCCAGGGAGCAAGGCCTGAGCGGATGTTATCCAGAGCGTCCGCGACGTCCGGGTCATCGGGGTTGAGGAATGATGCAATTATTTGCGGGGTCGCGGTCAGCTTATCCCCAGGGTCGATCAGGGCGATGCCGTCGAGATCGTTTTCGGCCAAGACGTGCCCCAAAGTGGCGAAATCGATTTTCCGGGCAGCGGCTTGCGCGGCGATTAACGAGGCCTTGTCACTGAGAATCTGGATTTGCTGCAGGCGCATAAACTGATTGGCCTGCGCCGTCACCTCAGTTGCCTGGATTAACGATTCCAGCAGCGCCCGGCCCTGGCGCTCGGCAGCCTGCAACAGCGTCGAACGAAAGGCGCTGAACCCGAAATACGCCCAGACAGCAAAGACCGTGGCGACCAGCAACCCCAGCCCACCGATGTAATAAGGGTTGATCGGCACCCGGATTGGTACCCCCGATGGCCTGGGTCCTGAAATTGCTCGGTCGAAAACCGGACTATCCTGGCGGCGACGATCCCCCATAGGGAAAAGGAAACCCGATCATGATTTGCGAGTCAACACAAACTCTGTTGCGCGTCAAGCTGTTACGTCAAAGCGGGAGCCGTCACTGACGAAAAAGCGAAAAGTTCGGCCTTCACAATACCGATAGGAGAATAAGGAGGCAGATCAATGAGTATCTCCATGATCCTGAACGTTTCGGCGCTGGGCATTCACCGCAATATTGAGCGGCTTAACGCGGCGGCCGCGAAAGTCGCCGAACCCGACAATGCCGGCGACGTGCAACCGACAGTCGAGATGATCGTTGCCCAACACGGTGCCCAGGCCAATCTGAACGCCTTCAAATGCGCGGCACGAATGAACCGGGCCATGCTGGACATTTTGGCCTGAGACAAATTCATCGGGCCCCTGACCGCCTCGCCATTCGACCCCGGGAGGCTGCCGACGCACCGCAAAACCATAAAGGCACCCCCAGACAAATGACGGATCAACAACAGCCCAAACGGCCTGACGCAAATCGAAACCCGGACGTTTCTTGCTCTTCGCCAAACGGGCCGACAAGTGGCGATCTTTCGTCCCGCCTGAGCAATGATCAGATTACCTGGATCGTCTCGATTGCGGTCTTCATCTTCGCTCTGGTCTTGTATGCGACAACGATGTGCCGGACAGTCTTCTGGTGGGACTCCGGAGAACTGGTGGCCAACGCCAGCATCCTGGGTATTCCCCATCGTCCGGGGTTCCCTCTCTATATCCTGCTGGCCAGGGTTTTCGGGATGATGCCGGTGGGGAGTTATTTTTGTCGCATAAGCTTTTTTTCGGTTCTCTGTGCGGCGGTCAGCGCCGGCATGCTCACCTATGTACTCATCCGCCTGCTCCTGCGGTACGTCGAGGCCCGTTGGTCGGCGGTTTGCGCCGCCCTTCTGGCGGCATCCGCGCTCGTGTTGACGTACACTTTCTGGATTCAGGCTGTACGGACGGAGGTGTACGCATTAAATGCGCTGGTCGTGGCGGTTGTTGTTTTGTTGTTGGAACGTGCGGACACCGCAGCTAAAGCCAATGATCGAGCGGGCACCCGTTGTTTTTATGCGGCAGCGTTCCTGTTCGGGTTAGGCCTGGGCGGACATCACGCCACGCTGGCCTCGGCGGCGCCGGCGGCAGCCGTGCTGGCGGCGGTCATTCTCGGCCGGCAGATCATGCGCCCCGGTTTTTTGCTTGTGGGAGCGGCATTCTTTGCCGCGGGGCTGTCGGTCTATTTGTATCTGCCGATTCGCGCCCTGCAATCGCCCCTTTTGAACTGGGGGTGGGATACCGGATCGATCGCCGAGGGTGCGCAGTCAGTGATGGCCACCGATGCATACGGATACCTGACCGCGCTTACGCCGAAGCTGATCGCCCACAAGTTCCTCCTAACTTTGAAATTGGTCAGTGACCAGACTGGCCGTCCGCTGGCTCTCCTTTCCGGAATTGGGTTGCTCTTCTGGTTTACCCGGTCCCGCCGATGGGCTTGGTTTTTCGTGCTTCTGGCCCTGGGAAACATGTTGGTCGTGGCGATATTGGCCACGGAGTTTATTGAGTGGAACGCAGATCTGCATGGGTACCTGCTGCCCACCCTGGTAACGATGGTTTGCGGAATGGCGGCGGGATTCTTTCTTATCCTGGGGCACACCTTCCGGCTTTTGAACCGGGTAATGCGCACAAGCCATCTGCGCCTGGCGGCCAAGACCTGCCTGGTCATAATAGCGATTACGCTCGCGCTGACCCCGGGGTTGCTCGGCGGACCGTTCTGCGACCTTTCGGAAAATCGCTTGGCGTATGATTTGGGCTATGAGACACTGGCCGGTCTGCCGCCAGGCGCAGTGGTGATCATGGAGGGGGTAAACTGGAATTTCGTCCTGCGCGGGCTGCAGTTCGCCGCCGGTCTGCGTCCGGACGTGGCCCTGATCAACCGTTCGTTAATGCCCGCCGGGTGGTACCAAAGCCAGTGTCGCCGGCGGTATCCGCACCTTCTTGCCGACGTGGGTTTCCCTTCCGGAACCAGGGTGCGAGAAACAATCGCCTGGGCCGATGAAATTCGGGCTACCGGGCGACCGGTTTATTGGGAATTCACCGAACGCGAGTTGCCCTATTTTAAGAGGTTCAAGCCGGCCGGGCACCTTTACCGGCTAAGCCAGCCTGATTCCACGCTCGCCGATTCGTTGATCCTCCTCCAGGAGCACTTTGAACGATCCTCCCGGTTCTACGGCGCCGTCGAAGCGCTGCGCTACGATTTCGACGCCCAGGGTATCTACATCCAGAACCTGTACCGGGCGGGATTATTCTATGAAAACTGGGGGCTTCTGTACCGCGCGAAGGAGTTGTATCGGCGGGCGCTTTCGGTCCAACCGACCGAAGGAATCCTCCAGCAAGCCTTACAACGCGTCGAAACACTGCCCGTTGTTTCCTCTGACGACATGGGAGAATAGATGTCCCGTCTGTTGATGGGGTGACGGAGCCCGCGTTATTATGACGCGACAATGAAGTCACTCCAGGCGAAGGAGCGGTCTGGTCAGGCAGGTGGGACCGCCAGCGCCCTTTTTGGAAATTTCTTCTCCGAGGTACTCCCGGACTTCGACACCTTCATCTTTGAGTATGCTTTTTGTCCGAGGATTTCCCGAAAGCATAATACATCTCCGTGGGGCGATAGCCAGGACATTGCCGGCCATCGTCGCGAATTCGGAGTCCGGCACTTCCAGGAGCTTCAGTCCCCGATCAACAAGTTGCTCCCTAAAGAAAACCGGAAGCAATCTGGAGTAAACCACCGCCAGGTTTTGATCGACCGGGCTGATAAGAGACATTAAATGGAGGACATTCCCGGGGCCTTGCCAATGCGGGAGGGGAACGGTTATGAATTCATCGATCAGGTCGGCAGTGAGTTTTTTCAACTGGTGGATGCCGTCGTCATTGGTCCGGTAACCCCGCCCGACGGCCAGCGTGCGCTCATCCAACCACACCACGTCGCCCCCCTCCAATCTTCCCGCTCCGGTTATCGCTCCCAGAATCGGGATACCCAGGTCGGAGAGAAACTCTCCGGCGGCCTCCGGTTCGGCTTGCCGCTCTTGCTTGCCCATGTTGCAGAGGACGGCCCCCTTGTTGGTGATGATCACCGGATCATGGACATAAATTGAATCCAGTCCAGTTTTGTCGTTTCGCGGGAGGTAATATATCTCTGATACATCCTTCTTTAACAGGTCAGCGAAATTCTCATATTCTCTGAGGGCTTTGTTGAAATCCGGACAGCCGGAATAGTTGAGCGCTTTCCACTGAGCATCAATGCTTTTCTGGCTGATGAAGCCATCCTTGGGATGTTTGATTAAGACGCTCTTGACTTTCCCGACCTCGGACTGGCAGCCATATTTCATAACCCTGGTTCTCCTCGCGGCATGGGTGAATCATTGAAGCCGCGAACCCTGCTTTTCTTTTGGATAATCGTAAACGGCCAGGGGCCTCGTCAAATACTAAATAGGCCGGGTGGCCTACTACGGAAGGATTTCGACAAGAAATCCTGAAGTGGTGGGATTGCAGAATGTTCGATAGATAACCAACACCGATAATTGATTTTTCAGAGCGAAGCATTCTGCTCACCCACCATTACGGCATCTGCTTCGCAGCTCCCTCCATGGTGGGCCACCCGCCTCAGTCTTCAAGGCTGAAGTCTTCCTCGCTGGTCTCCTTCATTTGCTCAGAAACATAGTGACTATGAAATCCATGCTTTTGTCGTAATGAATGAATATGGTCGCGGACCTTCCGTTTGATATACTGCTCAGGTTTCCCGATAAGGTCATTCCGAATCTTGGCTGCTTCCTCCAGAACATCAGGGGTGGCGAACGGCAGATAAACGAGGTCGGGCAAAACGGGGATATTGACGTCAGAGGAATGCGGAGCGTCACTGAAGGAGACATAGTTGGCCAAGAAATCCAAGCCCATGGCAGGAGACAAATGGTGCCACGAGGGATTCTCATCTTTTAAGACACCGGGAGCTCTGTAAGCTGCGAAGTCTAGCGTAAGCCACCAACTCTGGTATCCTAGTGGCGAGTGAGTCTCCTTCTTCCTTGCAGAGAGGACACCCAGATAGTTCTCCACGTCATGGCCGGCCATACGCTGAACGATCGAAGGCTCTAACTCCATTCCCTTCCGGGCTCGCCTCTTTTCATGAAGCCGGCACCAGTACTCATGAAGCCTGGCATGGAACTCGAAACATTCATAATTATTTAAAGGCGGCTGACTGAGTGTAATTGGGAACTCATCATCCAGAAATGCTGTCAGATTTCCCTGGAAATCGTCATCACCGCGAAATATATATGCCCAGTCACTAAAAGAGACCCCCGATTCACCAGATTCACAGTAGGCTGCATAAAGAAAAGGGATGTCTCCTTGCCATGTACCCAGAGAGAGGCGAGAGCATGCGATGCAGCGATGAATGTGGGCTAACACCTCCTCGAGAACGCCAGAAGTCACAAAAAGCTTCATGCCTATTTTCACCGCGTTCTTGAGAACGCACGTATATGGCCTATCCCCTTCGTCTCGAAGGAACTCGGCAAGAAGAGGGAGCAAGATGCATGCGTCCAACCATACGTTGCCGCCTACAATTTTCTTGCATAATGTCTTGACGTTGGGAGTCTTCTTGAAAAACGCAAGCACAATGTAGGCATTGGCTCTGCTGCGTAGATAGGATCGAACTTTGCTGTCGGTGGACCGAAGGATCGAGTCTACTGCTGCACCAAGTTTCTCGAATAGGTTCGGAACCGAAGATTCAGCATCTTGAAGTTCTTTTTTCTTGGAAAGTCGTGTTGTGATCACAATTTTGAGATCATTTAAACTTAGGTCGACAGGACGGCCGTCGGCAATGCATATACAAAAGGCTTCACTGCGTCTACTTAGATACTCCTCCAAAATACAAAGCGTATGTTCCGCCAGCCGTAGCGTAACCTGATCTGAGATGTTAGACTGTAGAAATTGCGCCTGAAGTTCGGAGAGAATCCGTCTGCGGCAAGATTCTGCCGCAGCTATTTCCTCTGCAACTCGCTGCCTCTCTTCGTAGGACAAACAGAATTCATCGGTCTTCGTCCAGTGTCTTACAGAATTCTTGGAAAGTCGTTCTAGTGCTCGGTCAATGTATGCCGTCACCTCACCAGGAACACTCTCAGGCAATAGGGCACAGGCTGTCTCATGAATTTTCGTCTTGGCCATTTTGTTCTCGGAATCCGTGCCTCTCAAAATCGATAAAACTACAGCTTTAAACGATGCCTTGGTGAGGTTTCGACCTTGGGTTTGATCTCTCACTTGCAGTGACAAAAATAAATGCGCCATTGGGAGTTCTTCGCTGTCTATTCCAGGAATTGTGATAGACGAAAGGCTCCGTTCTCTAACGATTGGATCGACGACCTTCTCTGCCAGTTTTTCTGCCGCAAGCAACTGTGCATCCGTGTTATTCACCCGCTCTAGGAACCAGTTACAGTCATAGATATCAAGTAAGAATCCGAAATTCGTACGGAGTTCTCTTTTCAACGCGTCCGCTTTGGCTCCTATTTCCTGTGGAGAAACGAAGATTAGAAGCTTAATCGGGTCGTCAGCAAAGTATTTAGCCAACCTCTGCGCGGTCCTGCGGATTTTCGCTTCCCAGTCTTTCGCAACCGAATACTGAAACACGACTGACGGGTCGCCTTCTGGCGAGAATAGTTCAGAATCTCGCCCGCCATCTCCAGATGGATTAGCCATTGTCCGAATTATAGGATAGTCAGGCGATAGAAAGGACGACGCGAACTCTTCAAATAGCTTCCAGTCTCCAGGCTTTAGCTTTTCCAAAGCGAATTGCAGGCGGTCCCTATCTCCCATGTCATATCTCCTCGGCCATTTTTTCGCCGGCTGGCAGCTCTATCCGATATTCCCCATATCAACCGGTGATCTGAGTTCTTTCGGTTTTCCATCTTCAGAAGACCATCTTGTCTCTGTTCCGATTCTGGCAAATCCCCACTCCAATAATACGTAATAGCCTGTCGCCTTCTGATGTCAAATAATTTTCCTAAAAAACAGGCATTTAGAGATCCCTCTCCACAGAAAACTCTCAAAAAATGATTGGAACGTCAAGCTGGACAACATCTTAACCGCCTCCGTTCCGTGAGTCTCCGATCGATCCGCGACAAGATTTCCGCAGAAAGGTCTTTACTAACCGCCACCTCCGCCATCTGGAAAGCCACGTATCGGCTGCTTTGAATGACCTTCGCCCCGATCCCTGGACCTGGCCAGGGACAGGTCTTGATCACCTTCACCAGCAGGCTGCGGAGCGACCAGTGCTTAATTTTTGTCGGCCGGGGTGCCCCACGGCTTGCCGTGGGGAATAGATTCGTTAGGGATTGGCATGACCAGACTCCGCCATATTGACGGGTTAGTCCGGTACCCCGCGCAGAGCGCAACGGCGGTGTTATGATCATAATCGTCGGACGCCGGAGACGGTTCGAGAGAAAATACAATATTGTCATAAGGATCTGGTGACGAAGGATTTGGTGAACGAACCGGGACAGTGCCGTTCATCCAGTTACTGTTGGTATGCCGGTCGGCGGGATGTTCCGATTAGAATTGATACAATTGGAGATTAAGTCTCAACCCACGGCAAGCCGTGGGGCACCCGGGTTCGAGAGAAAATACAATATTGTCATAAGGATCCGGTGACGAGGGATTTGGTGAACGAACCGGGACAGTGCCGTTCATCCAGTTACTGTTGGTATGCCGGTCGGCGGGATGTTCCGATTAGAATTGATACATTTGGAGATTAAGTCTCAACCCACGGCAAGCCGTGGGGCACCCGGGTCTCAACCCACGGCAAGCCGTGGGGCACCCGGCGCCAGGAAGAGCAGCGCGAGCCGGACCGCGGTCGGGGAAGGAGCACTGGCCGATTTTTCCGAAATTCCGCAGAAAAGCCAACATATTAAGCTGTATTAGATTTTTGCCGTTGAGAAAACCAGGGGCAGCAACCGGCGGAACTTTCGCCCAAAGACGGGGTGAAAACAGAAAGACCAGACGCATTGAAAGGTGGTCACCAGCGAACATGAGGAAAATAGCATTCGTTACCGTGGCCGTCATCGTGTACGGGGCGACTCTTGCCGCCGCCGAGAACGAGCCACGCGATGAGTTCGGGCAGGCGCACAGGATTACCATCGAGATCGCTCCCCTTCCCGCAAAGGGCCAGTGGGTCGCCGGTGTCCTTCTGGAAAACGACAAGGAACTGGCGGCGATCACCGTACCCCTGAAATTCGGGGAGCAGGTCGGGGAATTCCAACTCGATTCGGTTCTCTTTGAGACCCGCGTTTCGTATTTTGCCTTGAAGGTCAGCAACATTCACGACAGTATTCACTCGGTGCTGATTGGCCTTTTGGCTGACCTGGGCGACAACCGCCCTCCACTCGAAGCGGGGTCCGGTCGGGTGGCCCGGCTGTATTTCACACAAATGAAAAACATAGACGGGCTGCCAATACCGCTGGTGATTGATTCGACATTTTTCCCTCCCTATAACACGCTGGAACTGGTCACGGCAAGTGCCGAAGCCATCACCCCGATCTTCAAAACGGTTCAAGTCGAAAGACTCACCGAATTCACCGCACCGGAGAAAAGCAAGCCCCAACCCCGCGGCGGCAAAAGCGGCACGATGTAGGGCGGTAGGAAACTCCGGTGAAACTTCTTGCTATTTGAGCAGTTCTGGTTATCTTAAAATATAATGGAGTCTGTGGGGCGGTGACGCCTCATTCAGTCGGGCAACTGCCGCCGACCGGCGCGAAGCGTAGCTTGGCTTTTCGGGCGTATGTTCAAGTACCGCAAGAACTTCTCTGCTGGAGGCACCATGAGATCAATGGCTGTCACCCGATACATTGTTCTCGCAGCGATCGTCTCCGCCGCGTTTGCTATCAATGCCCATGCAGAACCGCCGGATATCGAACAAGCCCGCGCCCATAAGATCGTCGCTGTCTGGCATTTTGCCGACAAGGCACAGATGCATGAGGCCTTCGAGGAACATCTGGATGTGATGGAATTCGCTTACGGCCGCTGGGTGAAGTTCTTAACCGACGCCGAGTCGCTTAACCGGCTGCGCGCCCGCGGATATGACATCGAAATCGAAACGCCGGATATCTATGAGTTCTACGGCTCCCGCCTGGCCCCCACCGGCATGGGTGGGTACCGCACCTTTGACGAAATCGTCATGACCATGGATACGCTGCACAACCTGAACCCGGCAATCTCAACTGCGCGCTTCTCCATCGGCCAGACCCTTGAGGGCCGCGAGATATGGGTGATGAAGATTTCGGACAATCCCGCGATCGACGAAGATGAACCGGAATCCTTTTTCAGTGCCGCTATCCATGCGCGCGAGGTAATCACCCCCGCGGTGCTTTTGGAAACGATGCGCACCCTGATTGAGGGATACGGCAGCGATACCATGATCACGCGGCTGATCGACACGCGGGAGATTTTCTTTATGCCCTGCATCAACGCCGACGGGTACGTTTACAATGAAATAATCGCCCCGTCGGGCGGCGGGATGTGGCGCAAGAACCGCCGAGATAACGGCGATGGCTCTTTCGGTGTCGATTTAAATCGCAATTTCCCATATGAATGGGGGTACGACAACAATGGCTCTTCCCCCTACACCGGCGACCCGACCTATCGCGGGACCGGACCGGCCTCGGAACCGGAAACCCAGCGTTTCATTGATTTCGTCGAAGGCCGCAATTTTGCGATTACGGTGACTTACCACTCTTACTCGAATCTGATCCTCTGGCCCTGGGGATATGATTACAACCTCTACACTCCCGACCAGGATCTTTTCCAGGCGATGGGAGATTCAATTTCCGTTTTCAACGGGTATACACCCACGGTGGCCTGGGGATTTTATCCGGTCAACGGAGATACCGACGACTGGCTGTACGGCGAGCAGACGGCCAAAGATAAAATCTTCGCCTTTACTTTTGAGGTGGGCAGTTACTCCGATGGGTTCTGGCCAGCGACCTATCGTATCCCGCAGCTGGTGGCCGAGAACATCCCGGCGAACCTGTTTTTGATCGACCTTTCGGTGAACCCTTATGCGGTGGCGGTGCCGCTGGCGCCGGAATGGGCGGTGACCGATACGTTCCCCACCGGTTTTTTTGACCTTACCTGGTCGCAACCGGACAACGCAGGCGAGATCGTGTCATTCACCCTGGTGGAATTTTCTGATCCCCAGGTCGGTACCGATGGCGCCGAAGAGGGCGATGATCGCTGGAGCCTGGGCGGGTTTTACAACAACATCAACCGGGTGTATGAAGGCGGGCACGCCTTCTATTCCGACATGGGCCATAACCTTCACCACAAGATGACCAGTGTGTATTCTTTGCATGTTGCCCCGGGCGATACGTTGACGTTTTACACCTGGTACGATATCGAGACCGACTGGGACTACGCTTACGTTGAAGTATCCACCAACAGCCAAACGGGATTTATCACCATCCCGGGCGACATTACCACCAATTACAATCCCCACGGCACCAACCTGGGGAACGGGATTACCGGCCAGTCGTTTGACTGGCAACCGGCCAAATTCGACCTGTCAGCTTTCACTGGAGAGTATATTTATCTTCGTTTCTCCTATGTAACGGACGGCGCTGTCGCCAAGCGGGGGTTTTACTTAGACCTCATTTCCCCGGTGGCCTGGTTTGAGGAAGTTACGGTGTTGGCCGAGGGTTATGAAGATTCCACGTATTCATTTGGCGGGCGGCCGATGGGCGATTATTTCTTCGGCGTTTGTGCCACCGATGCCGAAGGGCGGACCGGTCCGTTTTCCGTGGTCAAGACAGTGCACGTCGAGTCCGACGTCCTTTACGGTGATATGAACAATGACGGCGCCATCAACCCGCTCGACGTGGTGTTGCTGGTCAATTATGTTTATTTCAGTGGAGCGCTACCGGTGATCCCGGGGGCGCAGTACATCAATGGGGATAATGAATGCAACCCCCTCGACGTGACACACCTGGTAAACTACGTTTACTTTGACCTGACCCCGCCGTTGGGTTACGGAGAGTGACCGACCCCCGCGAAAGAGTATGTAAACGGCGCCGGATGGCGCCGTTTTTCTTGTGGGAATCTCGCCAGAAGAGCCGCTTATTATTGCCGGCAAAATCGGATCGAGTGTTACGGCCGGAGACATAAAATGAGCCACAGGTCGCAGGTTGCGCCAAGAGAGGACGGCCGGGTCTGGGGGTCGCTTGCCGAGAACGTCATTTACACGCTGGTTTTGGCGAGTTGTTTCTTAATTGCTACAACCATAGTCTCCTTTGCCCGTTCGCAGGACAATTTCTCCCCCGCCTGGAAGGCGCAACTGGATTCGCTGGCCCGGCCGGTTTACGATCACCAGCGCATCGGCAGAATCATGCAGCCGATCGTCCTGCGCCGGGACGCGGCGCGGTTTTCTCTCCAAACAGGGACAGTCATTTTCTTTCAACCGGTGCAGGGCCGGGTAACCGGGGCCTTGTTCCGTGGTCAGGGAACATTCGAACTGACTCCGCCGACGTCGCTGGAAAAGCAGCAGCTTGCGCGGTTCACCGGGGATACCATCCGCTTCTGCAACGTTGACGAGTTGTATTTCCGCTTTACCGATTCCACGTTTGAGGAGATTTACCCGCAACTTGAGCCAACAGACGACCCGGATGTTCGTCCGGGCGACGAACCCCCGGGCAAATTCACCCGGAGAATAGAGGACGAATTGTACTACTCCATGGGCAGCCGCCTGCTTATGGATTTGTGTAATCAGACAGACGACGGGCTGTTTTACGCGGCTATCGATCCCGACGACGACACGCGTTATCATTTCCTGATCGATCCTTTGTATGATGAAGCAGTCAAGCTTTACCGCCGTCCTTCAACACCGGATGTACATCCCATTGACCTGGCCTGCTCGTGGCCGCGCCGGCAGGACGTGGCCCGCTTCGGCTACGTTCCCGCGGATATCCGCAACAACCAGATTGCCTCGCGCCACTACGCCCTGCACACCGTGATCAACGTACCGTCGCGCACCGCGGTGACTGCCCAACTCGATTTTGTTCCCCTACAGGAGAAGCTGCGTGCGGTCCGCTTTAACCTGGCGGCCAACCTGAAAATCGACTCGGTCCGGGGCGACCGTGGTCCAGTGTATTTTTATTATAACAACCCTGAAGTTCCACTCAATTACAACGCCCCCTTTCCCATCGTTGGCAGCGGGGGTGGCTGGGGCACCCTCGACCTTTTCTGGGAAGAGCCGCTGCCGAAGGACTCGACAATTCGGGTTTCATTTTCCTATCACGGCAAGTATCTCCTGTACCAATTTCCCTGGGGAGATTTCTATATCAACGAGGCCACGACCTGGTATCCCGTGCACGACTGGCGCGACAGGACCACTTATGAGATGAGCTTCGAGTTCCCCGATACACGCGACATTGTCGCGGTGGGGCAAAAGCTCGAAGAGACGACAATAGGCGATCGCAAGACGTCGTACTGGAGGATGGATTACCCGGTGGCCTACGTTTCGTTCAACTACGGCCATTTCGAACAGTTGGATATGCCCCCGGAAGAGAGCATTCCCCGGGTTGAAATCTACCGGAGCAAGAACCACCAGGCGAGCTTGTTCGGCAAGGATATGAAAAAGAAAGTGGGCCGGGACATCGTCGGGGCGCTGGAACTGTTTACCGAAGCATACGGCCCGCTGCCGTTTGACCGGCTGGCCGCCACCGAGATTCCCGCCGCCCACGGCCAGGGGTTCCCGCAGCTATTACACTTATCCTGGGGATCCTTTCACGAAGAACATGAAGGAAAAACCGAGTTGTTTCGCGCGCACGAGGTAGCCCACCAGTGGTGGGGACATCTGGTCGGCTGGAAGACATACCACGACCAGTGGCTCTCGGAGGGGTTTGCCGAGTTTTCCGGGGCGTGGTACGTCGAGCGAAAGTACGGGTTCGGCAAGGAGTGGAATGAGATTCTCAAGAACTGGAAAAAAGCGATACTCCAGCGCGGCGGGCGGCGCTCCTGGCACGAAGGGCCACACGTCGCGCCGATCTGGATGGGCGGACGATGCAGCTCGTACGATTCCCCTGGCTCATACAGCGCGCTGGTCTACAGCAAGGGCGCGTATGTAATGCATATGCTGCGCATGATGATGCGCGACTTCAAAACCGGCTCCGACCAGCACTTCATCAAGATGATGCAAGACTTTGTCCGGCGTTTTCGCGATCGCAGTGCCGCAACCGAAGATTTCAAAATGGTGGTCGAAGATCACCTTGGCGGTTCCATGGACTGGTTTTTTGACCAGTGGGTGTACGGCACGGAGATTCCAAAGCTGAAATACTCATCCAAAATTACGAAGACCAAGGATGGAGAATTCATTGTTTCCGGCCGGATCGCACAGTCAAAAGTGAGCGTACCATTCCGGATGTTCATGCCGATCACGCTTGATTTCGGCAAGAAACGCCGGTCGACCTTCCTGCAGGAGATCACCGACCGGGTAACGGAGTTCACCTCTCTCCCCCTGCCGGCAAAACCGAAGAAGGTTATCTTCAATGACTACCGGACAATCCTCTGCCGCTAAGGAGACGCCGTTCTAAAAGGCCCGTGCGGGCACACCCAACTGTTGGCTGGCGGTGGCGGCAATCTCCGCGAGACGTTCGCGGGAAACCTTTTTGAGCTTTTTTTCCGCGACAAAACTTGCGACATGGGCAAACGGCCCTTTTATTTATTAGGAATTGTACACGCAAGCGGCCGAAAAGAAAGCTAACAATGAGCAGCACAAAGAAAAAGACACAAAACCCAAGCCGAAGGCCCCGGGGAAAAAAGGGGGCATCCTCCCCGCCCCCCCGAACCACCCGGGCAAGAAGAGAGACCCCGACGTCCGACCAATTCGAGGATGTCTCGTCGATTTTTGCGGCCCTCGGCGACACCACGCGGGTCAAAATCATCCAGGCGCTTCTGGATACCGAACGAAGCGTGGGCAATCTCGCGGAAACTCTCGATTTTTCGATTTCCGCGGTCTCGCATCAGCTGCGGCGTCTGAAAGACCTCAAGATCGTCCGTTCGCGCAGAAAGGGCCAGAACGTCTACTACGCCCTGGACGACGCGCACGTAGCCGGGCTTTTCCAGATGGCTCTGGATCATGTCCGGCATAAGAAAAGTCCCAGAGCCCGGACGCGCGGGAGGGCAAGTTGACAGGCCCGCAGGCATTCCAATGAAATGTCAAAAACATATTAAACAGTTGAATAATTGCTCAATTATTGTATTGTTTGCCGCGTATTTATTTGAGCCGGAGGGACGATGGTGGCTATCTTGACTTATGCGCGAGAGGTTGTACTGGAAACATACGCTGTGTTCATCCAAGCGTCGCCGTATATCCTTTTCGGGCTTCTGGCGGCCGGGATACTGTATGCTTTTATCCCGAAGGAGAAAATCCATGTTTTCCTCGGCCGGAAGTCGTTCGGCTCAGTGCTCAAGGCATCGCTTGTGGGCATCCCTCTGCCGCTGTGCTCCTGCGGAGTGATCCCGGCGGCGATGGCGCTCTGGCGGCGCGGGGCGTCGCGCGGGGCAACGACTTCGTTTCTGATATCCACCCCCGAAACGAGTGTGGAATCAATTGCCCTGACTTACGGGCTTCTAGGACCGTTTATGGCGGTGGTGCGGCCGATTGCCGCCCTGATTACCTCGGCGACTGCCGGGCTCCTGGTCAACAGGGCCGATCGGGCTGCGACCGGCGAGCCGTCAAGGCGGGTTGAAACTTGTCCGTCCTGTGAATCGGATTCCAGTGCTAAGGGTCACTCGTACCTGTCCCAGATAAGAGGTTCTGTGCGCTACGTGTTTGTCGATCTTTTGGGCGATATCGGGGGCTGGCTGCTCTTAGGGTTTGCGCTTTCCGGTCTGATTGCCGCGTTTGTGCCGGAGGATTTTTTCCGGGAAAGTCTCGGGCCGGACTGGGTGAGCGTGCTTTTGATGCTGGTTGTTGGTTTGCCGATGTACATCTGCGCTTCGGCCTCGACGCCGGTGGCTGCGGCTTTGATGTTCAAGGGTGTCTCTCCCGGGGCCGCGCTGATTCTTTTACTGGTGGGACCGGCAACCAATATGGCGACGATCCTTGTGGTCTCGCGCGAGCTGGGAAAGAAGTCGGCCGGGATCTATCTGGCGACGATTGTTGTTTGCAGCTTAATGATCGCCTTCGCGGTCAATGCCCTGGCCGCCTACCTCAATTTGGACTTTGTGATTTCATTTTCGCCCGAGCACCACATGGTACCCCTCTGGATCGGGATATCCTCCGCGGTGGTTCTGCTGGCGTTCATCGCCAACCATTACCGGAAAAAACTTTTTGTCCAAACCGTTCGGGATTGACCCGCCGTCACGGGCCGGGTTTTGACAACACGGTTTTCCGGAGCGCCGCCATCTTGGCGGCGGAATTGACAGCAGGATGCCGCCGCTCCGATTTCGTCTCCGGTCCCGTAGGTCAGGACCCCTGCGGTCCTGACGGAGGGGCGGGTTTCAAACCCGCCCCTATAAGAATGGGGGCAATTGAACACCCGGACGTTACTTCATCAACACCATTTTCTTGGTATCGTTGAATCTGCCCGCGGTCAACTTATAGAAATAAATCCCCGAGGCAGCGTCAGTGGCATCCCAATTGACGGTGACATAACCGGATTCGGCGGAACCTCTGAACTCTTCAACCAGCCGGCCGGCAACGCTGTAAATCTTGAGGGTCCAATCCGATGGTGCAGGCAACGCAAAACGAATCGCCGTGCTGGCGTTAAACGGGTTGGGGTAGTTTTGGTCCAATGCCTACCTCTCCGGCATATTATCCTCACTCTGCCGCTTGTAGGCAATCTGCGGTATACCGAGCCGTATAATTCCTGATGGCAAGTGGAACCAAGCGAGCTCGAATCCCTCCCCTTGGGCTCATCTAAAGTTTGCATATCACCAACTACGGATAACTCGGGCAATCGTCCGGGTATGGGTTACATTCACAAGGATCACACGGACCGTCGCCAATGCCCAAATACACGTAGTTTACATACAACACTACGTCCACCGGATTGATCGCACCATCACAATTCCAGTCACCATTCCTTCCGGGACAGGAAGCTATCTCCTCCCGCATGTCTATACCCCTGTATACATAGTTCACGATAAACACTACATCGACGGGATTGATTCCGCCGTCAAGGTTCAAATCACAGTGGTCGGTGCAATCACACCCGATCGTGATCACACCTGGTTTGAACGTAACCTCACCTGTACCAAGCGGTCCGTGGTCAGTAGCGTCCGGTTCAACCATAAAGATCGTTCCGAGATCGGGCGTGGCGCACGCTGTATCAAAAACAAACCTCCCTTCAACCTCGGTGACTGCAAACTGGATTGTCAGACAAACGCGGCCATCCGGTTCGCCCGGAGTCGTCCCTGTCCCGTGTGCCTGAATGATGAAGTTGTCTGGGGAGACACCATCGTAGTCGTTGTCCGGTGTAGCACAACCCGGTATGGGTCTTACGGCCTGCATGATGTCGGCCCAGCCGGGATTCGACCAGTTCCAGGTCACTCCTGAATACGGTAACCGCTTAAGGTTCGTGCTGTCATAAGGTAACGGAGGTGCCCAGAATGAGCCAGAATCGAGCTCTGTGACGACAACGGGGACGGTAATTGCGCACAAGTCCTCGGCCCAGTAGAACTTGAAAGCTACTGTCACGTTGGGGTTACCGGGGTATACGGTTTTGCTTTCAATTTCAACGCACCACTCATGAGGAGGAGGTTGACAAGCATCTCCAATGCCATCACCGTCACTGTCTCCCTGTGTGGGATTCCAAACATCGGGGCAATTATCGCAGACATCTCCTACACCGTCGCCATCGGAATCGGTTTGATCTTCATTGTCTTGATCTGGACAGTTATCGCATGCGTCACCAAAGGTGTCATTATCGGAATTCAACTGGTCGGTATTTGGTACGGTCGGGCAATTATCGCAAACATCACCGACGTTGTCGCTGTCGCCATCTTCCTGCTCCGGGTTATAGTCAGCGGGACAGTTGTCGCAAACATCGCCGACAGCATCGCTGTCGCCATCAGCCTCGTCGTTATTGTCGACGGTGGGACAATTGTCACAGGCATTGCCCAACGAATCAGTGTCCTCATTCAGCTGATCGTCGTTGGCCACCAGATCGCAGTTATCGCACGCATTTCCAAGGGTATCGGTATCGGAATTCAGCTGGTCGGTATTCGGTACCGTCGCGCAATTGTCACAAACATCACCGACGTTGTCGCTGTCGCCATCTTCCTGCCCCGGGTTATAGTCCTCGGGACAGTTATCACAGACATCACCGATACCATCGCCGTCTCCATCTTCCTGGTGTGAAAACCCCAATGTGATTCTACTATAATATCCACCCATGTATGTACAGATTCCATCTGCAGGTCCTAACGCGTCTGTGGCATGGCCGAGACTCTCCAAGTCAGCATTATCACCTAGGACAACGCTACAGACAAGAATAGCCCATTCTTTTGTGTCGTCTTCGTAGTTTAAGGAAACTGCATCTATATTGTTGCCTGTACCTCCTACAGCATTATGATAGCACTCAATTGTTAAAAACTCACCTTCTTCTATATCTAAAAGACCATTACCATCACTAACAAACACGTCGTAACATTCTGTCGGCGTGCCTTGAAAATCACATTGAGACGAAGGTGGATTTTGATCAATATCTAAAACTAGTCTTTCATCATCAATGGTAAACGTGAATACCCGCACACTACCTGTCTTCTCATGTATCGTAACAGATACTAGGCCTGGATTGTTCAATAATCCGTCTGCCCTTGCATTCATTGATATTGCAAATAGAGCGATAATGAAGATGGCAGACGACACTCTTGGGTTTGCGTTTCTGCTATACATTTCTCTCCTCCGCGCGACGTAACCTACTCGGTTTTACTGCCGGTCCTCGGTCACTTCATGCTTTCGAGGTCATGGCTTGTTCATGCCCCTTTACTACCCTGTGTTTGACTTGCGTACCGTTGACTGCGACGGGCACCTGCACCTTCATTTTGCACCGTGCTAAATCGTCCCATCATCTATTTCATGGATAGATACCAAAAAGGAAGTTTGTAGATTATTTCTTTACATTTGTTTCCGCTGCCCGAAGTTGGCCTTCAGTCACCCAGCCGGAGTCCGCCCAATATTTGACTGAATGGCGCATTTTAGCCAAGTACTCGCTCCGATCAACCGCCGGGAGCTTTCCTTCCTTGACTAAGCGGTCTCGGTAAACAGTAAAAAAACAGTCATCAGCCTTCACGTTAACAACACGGAAATCGCTGTCAAGGTAGTAACTGAGTCCGCCAGCCGGAGCCTTACCGCTCGCCTCAATAACGTCAACTCTTAACCCGTTGTCTGGTTCAATGAAAAGGCCGTTTGGGCTGTTGTACTGGGTATGTGTTGCCCTATTCACATCCGAACGCGGGAAAAGGACGTGGCATATCTGGTTCCCCGGTCTGATATCTTCAAGATCATATTCAGGATCAGTATAAGGAGGTGATACCCCGAAGCTCGAATCAGGGTCAAGAGCAAACAGGCATGCACAGTCCATACGATTATTGAAACTGAGAAAAACCATTTCTGACCGCCTTTTGCATAAAAAGTTCTGGCCCCTGGCTCCGCTGAATCCAGCATTTATGTACCAGCCGAGTGAATCCCCCATTGCATTCCAAAATCTTAAATGCAGGCGGGCAGGATAAGACCGGTAAACTCTGGTGATTATAACCGTGCCATCGGCGATCTGTAGGAAATCTATATCCTCTGGCGTGTAAGGCTGTTCGAGTGAATTATCGCCAGGATATTCGCCCGGGATGGCACATTGTCGCTGAAAGAGCTGTCTGCCCTTGTGATCGTATACATAGAGGTTGGCGTTGCTTTCGCAAGGCGAGGTCGCTGTTGCTTTTGGCACGAACGCTACCTCGTTCTTGCCGTCACCGTCCAGGTCGCCGATCTTCCAGGTTGATCTCGGATCGAGGGATTCACACTGATATTGCACAGACCACAAAGGAATTGAGTCGACATTCATCGCCACAAATCCCGTTTCTGTCAGCTTCACATATTGGGGATTCCAGTCAAAGAGGATCCAGGCGCGAGGCTCCATGAGGCAAACCAAGAGGTATGCCAACAGCAAGAGAGCCGGCACCTGGACTTTGACACTGCGGGAATATCGCGTTGCCTTGCGCACAACAAATTCACCCATACAGACTCTCTCCGGGCGGAAGATGTTATGGTCGGCGATGACGTCAGCTGTGCGCTCGATACCCACGATGTACAGGCGGCGGGGGGGGTATTCTTTGCGCAGTGCTTCGGCAACACTTTCGGCGGCCTTGCGGTTGGCCTCGGGAACGATGAGGTGGGTCAGCGGGGAACGGAAGGCGCGGTCTACTTTCAGGGTTAGTGATTCCTCGGCGATGGGCTGTATCTCGCCTCCTTCACCGATGGCGCCGGTGAAGGCTACCGAGCGGCCAATCAGCCGTCGCTCGCGATGGACCTCACTATTCCACCAGGCGCCGTAGGCTACAGCAAACGCCGCCAGCCCGACGGAGTTGCCGGTATAGGTCTCACTGTCCTCGCCGGTGATCTCAAAGCGTCCCCGAAAATGCCGACGGCCAGCCTTCGCCCCGCGGCTATTCGCCATTTGCCGCAAAGCAACCAGGGCGTTATAGACCGTGCCGACAAAGGGGTCGTCAGGTGATTTCAACTGGTGGTGGAAAATGACCTCGTCGGTGTCGGCCCGCTTGCCGCGCTCTTCGATTTTTCCCTTTAGCCGCCGCAGACGTCCGCGCACCGGCCGGCCGTTGGCGTCATATTCGACCAGGAGGCATTGGGCGGAGTTGGGTTCGCCGCTTTCTGATACGGCCCCCCATGACGCCGCGAATGACTTCAGCCAGCGCGCCAGGTCCGGGTAATCATGTTCGAGGTGTTTAGTTAGTAGCGCCGGCGTCTCGCCGGCGTCATACGAACCGCTGTCCTCCAAAACTCCAGCAAGCTCCTGACCAGAAGGAACAGCACAGACCCCGGCTTTCATCAGCGCATCAAGCGCACGATCAGCTTGTCCCAAGTAGAACCACTGCCTGGCGGCAAGCTCCCAAATCTCTCCTGCCTGAAGACGGTCACCAACGGATTCTGCAACAACCGCAGTACTGCGCTCGACAAAAGCCGCTACCTCCTCCACTTCCTCGGCGGTGAGATCAGCCAGTACGTCGGCATCGGCGCCGGCCAGGAGTGGCGGTAAGTCTTCCCGCCAGTAGGTCGTGAACGCACCAGCGCCAAGCGCCTTCGGATATTCACCCCAAAACCGTGCCGCCATGAGAAGCCGGCTGTCGGCAAAAGGCGTCCGGGCGGCGGTGTTTCTGTACTGCTGATATGCCCGGGTAAAGGCCAGGGGTGAAAGAGGGTCGTTGTCGGTGGGAATCTGGCGGGTCATTAGGGGCTGTCCCAAGTCTCTCGGTTACTTATGACTCCTGTTGGCGCACGAGGACGTACGCCAACCACTAAATATCGCCGTTAACGGCCATCCGTCAGCCCAAGGGCTGACCGGCACCTCGGACAACTTTTGTCACAGCCTCAGGACATACCCCGTGCACAAACCTCATTCTGTACGTTTCGATACCGCCTCATTGGCTTACTCGGCGAAGATGCGGATGTTGATTGGCGCTGATGCAGTCAGGCCTGTCACCGTACAAGCCTTATCCGGTTGCGCAGTCACAGACTGGAACTCGGCTGTACCTTGCGACACGACGACGCGGGCGCTCTCCAAATCCTCGTGCCCTCCAATGCGCAGCAGAGTCAATCGCAGCATGATTCCCTCCGCCCGGCCTTCCAACTCCACCCTGACACGATTGTCTTTATCAGCCTCCAAATCGAACTGCTGCTTTGCCCCGGGTTTTTCCGGATCGTATTCCAGCGGCTTTAGCATGAAAGTGGCGTCCGGCAGCCTAATCTGCCACTTGAGGTCAGCGGGGTTATCTAATTGACGTTCACCGAGATAGGCCACCCCGAGGCCGTCAGTAACAAAATCCATCGAGGGTTCCACGATCTGGATCATGACGTTAGTAGTCTGCTGCGGGTCAGTGCCGATAAGATGAAGCGACTTTTCTCCGGTCTCACGGTCGCGCATAATGCGGAGCACAACTTCGGGGTCCTCGGAAAAGAGCGTGGCAATTTGCTCCAAACCCTTTTTGAGCGGGGCCTCCCTCTGTCCATCAGCGGCCAGGCGCACCTGCTCGGCGGCCGGCTCTATCGCCATGGGGGTCAATTCGATGATCCGCGACACACTCACGGCCTCAAGGCACAGGCGATCCGCCAGTAGGCCTGCCTCCGCCGGGAGACCCTGGGCCGTTGATTCGGCGGTAGCCTGATTCCAGGCCTCGATCCGTGCCAGTGCCGCGCGACAGACCGCACACTGCTCAAGATGAGCGGCGGTATCGCCAAGTTTTTGCCGATCTCCGGGATCAGCGGTCAAATATTTTATCAGATCAGCACGTGATGGATGCATAATGCCCCGCCTTGATAGCTCTACCATAACAATATAGTGGCCGAGGCGAGATTCTGTCGATCATTCATTCGATTCACAGTCAACCAAAATGTCGGGGTTCTCCCCCGCCTCCGCGAGGGCAGGCCATTTCGCTTCGCGAATTTCGGAACCCGACCTACGCCCCGCTAACCCCTTATCCGCCAAGTAATTTCCGAATTCGCGCCATACAATCGGCGGCACAGGTTTCCCAGACATATTTATGTTTTTTTAAGTATGTTTCGGTATCCAGTGACGGGATAGATTCTTTCAGATAATGCGGCAACGGGTCATAATCACCATGACACACGAAATCAAACATCAGGTTGGTTAGCGCTTCATAATACCCACCGCGTTCCTTTACCGAAAAATCGCGTTTGTCGGCCAAAGCAGTAAATGTCTGCTCGATAGTCTGTTCAATGGCCGTGGCAACGTGGCGTAAACGGGTGGTCAGCAGATAGGCGGTCTCCGGGGTAGGTGGGCCTTGTGGTGCGTAATCGCGCTGATCAATCAGCACATTAATCAGGGTTGCGTTCAGCCGACGTTTTTCGATGCAGTTGGCAAAGTGTTCCTCCTTGTCGAGCATCTGAAAAACAGCCCGGCAGCGCTCAGGCATGTTCGGATGTAGGCGGCAGGCCTCGAGGACAAAGGAATGCAGGGCGTTATCATCGATCGGCGGTAGTTCCCGGCGCCGGCGATTGCCCGTTGCCCGCAACGCCCAGGCCAACGCACCATTGTATGTAATGGTGTCATATTCTCCGGCATCCATCGCCCGGCGCACTGCGCGACGAATATTCGCCGCCTGGGGATCGCGTTCCTCTGTTAGATGGAAAAGCTCCTGCCGGGCATGCTTCCTGATTATGCCTTGCAGCAGGACCATGATTTCTTCCGCCGGGGTCTGGGAGTCGATTTTGGCCTTGAGATAGTCCCGAATCGGATAATAAGGTCGGCCCGGCTCGCTGGCAAAAAGAGTGGCCAGGCAGTCGAATGTCAGGTCATCGCGTGGGGTCGTTCCGGAATATTCGTCCACCGGGAGGTGATGCCCCCTGCTCTCCAGAATTCTCAGGTAACCGCGTGTCAGGTGAAAGCACACGTCGAAGAAACCACGAAAGCATTGCCTATCGAGCGGCCGCTGGAGGAATTCCCGGGTAATTTGGGCGATCTCGTGGATGTCGAGCATCGATCTCATCTCCGATGGGATCTGACGTGATTTTCACGCCTTACTGACGGTCGACGGACGCCATCGCAAGCGGTGGGCCACCCGTGCTAATCAATTACAATAATAAACGCCCACTGGTTTGGCAAGTAGGATGCCATCCCACCGCAAGCGGCGGGCCACCCGTCGTACGCCACCCGTCAATTCACGGATTTGTCTTGACCATGCCAAGTACATGCCTTATCAGGCGGTATGATCTTCGTGGGGGGAGGCAGGCGATTTTTCGCAAGAGCGGGATCGGGTTTTTTATTCGGTATGGCAATCCTGTTTACCTTACCGGAAAAGGCCATCGCTGCCGATTGGTTTGCCGCCGAGCGGACACCGGAACTGGTCGCAGTTGTGGTTTGTGCCATTGCCATCCTCGTTTCGGTGTATGCCGCCCGGCGGCGGCGGTTCTATGTCCGTCCGCTTGCCGGGTTGACCGCGATTGATGATGCCCTGGGTCGGGCGACGGAGTTGGGGTCCCCGGTTGTATACATCACCGGCTGGGGCGGTGACTTGGCCCGGCCCACCACGATGGCATCGCTGGCTATTCTGTCTCACATTGCCGAGCGTGTGGCCGCATACGGCACACGGATACTTTTTCCTTCGCATGATCCGATGGTGGCTTCGGCGGCACAGGATACCATTCGCCAGGGCTACATGAAGGCCGGGCGTCCGGAGCTGTTTCGCGCCGAGGACGTTGCCTTTGTCACCCAGTCACAATTGGGATACGCCGCCGCCGTGGATGGCATCATGTCGCGGGAAAAACCGGGAGCGGTGTTTCTATTGGGTACCTTCGAGGGCGAGGCATTGATTCTGGCCGAGACGGCGCACAACGTGGGCGCGGTGCAAATCTCCGGTACCGATTCGACGATCCAGTTGTCGTTTTTCCTGGTGGCCTGCGATTACACGCTGATCGGTGAGGAGCTTTTCGCCGCCTCGGGATACATCTCGGGCGACCCGTTGATCTTAGGAGCAGTGCGCGGCCAGGATATTTTGAAAATCATCATCGTGGCGCTCTTGTTGTTGGGTGTCCTGCTTGGCGGATTTGGTGTTGATGTAATCGCCGACTGGTTGTCCTAGGTAAAGGCATGCTCAAGAAATCCCCCATACTCGTCTGCGCCGTCTGCGGCGTGTTCATGATAACCCAATACTTCATCACTGCCGAACCGGTCACCGACCTTTACCGCTCGGTGTTGGATTGGATGCAGATTATTTTTGTCTGCGCACTCCTGGTTGGGATCATCAACGTGATCCTCAGGCAAGTTAGGATGGCATCTCGACCCGGCCGGGAACGTATCTATCCGTTCATCACCCTGTTCGGCATCGCGTTGATGGTCATTTTGGGTTTCGGCTGGGGGATCGCTCGCGGGTCACCGTTTCTGTGGGTGTTCGACAACCTCCAGGCGCCGATGCAAAGTACGGTGTTTTCGCTTTTGGCCTTTTATGTGGCCTCGGCTGCTTACCGCGGTTTTCGCGCCCGCCGGGCGGAGTCAATCATTCTGGTATTGGCGGCGCTAATCATCCTGCTGGGCCGCGTACCGATCGGCGAGATCGTTTCACCTCATGTCCCCAGTGTTGTGGGTTGGGTATTGGCGGTGCCCGCGGTGGCCGCCAAGCGCGCCATCTTGATCGGCATCGGCTTGGGGATGACCGCCACAGCCATCAAGGTCATCGCCGGGATGGAACGAGCTTACCTGGGAGGACGATAAACCAATGAAATTTGATCGCCGGTTTATTTTCATTCTCATCGTCCTGGCCGTGATGATACCCCTGCTTTTTCCCATCGACCTGCCGGTGGCGATTACCGACGAGACACGCGCGGTATATGACAGGATCAACGTATTGGATTCCAACTCGGTCATATTGATGTCCTTCGACCATGAAGCTTCATCCCTTCCCGAGGTGCGCCCGCTGGCCGAGGCGGTCTTGACGCACTGCTTTCAAAGAGACGTCAAAACAGTGGGATTGGCCCTCTTCGCCGAGGGGACCGCAATCGGGTATGATATCCTGAACGACGTTGCCGCGCGATATGGCAAGATGTATGGCATCGATTATGTCTACCTGGGATATCGCCCGCAGTATTCGGCGGCCATCCTGGGGATGGGCGAATCGATTCGTGGAGTTTTTCCCGCCGACTATGATGACACTCCGTACGACAGCATCCCGCTGCTTTCCGGAGTGCGCAACTATGATGATATCGATCTGGTGATCTCCGTGGCGGACGGATCACTGCCCACGTATTGGGTGGAATACGCCCAGGCCCGTTACGGACAAAAGATTATCGCGGCATTGGCCGCGGTAATGGTAACTGCCTACACACCTTATGTCGACGCGGGCCAGATCGACGGCCTTCTCGGTGGGTTGAAGGGCGCGGCGGAATATGAAAAACTGCTGGGCCAACCGGCCGCCGCCACACGCCGGATGGACGCGCAATCTCTGGCGCATCTTTCTATCGCTGTGTTGATCGTTATCGGTAATATCATCGCCTTTGCGGTCAGAAGGGGAAAGCGAATAACTGAGGAAGGGCGGTCGTGAGCGAGCTGGGCACCTGGATTACGGCGCTCTTGACACTGGCGATTTACTCGTTCTTATATCGTGATAACCCGTTTTACCGGGCTGCCGAGTATCTGCTTATCGGGCTCACCGTCGGGTATTCGTTGGTCATCTCCGTTAAGACCGTCCTCTGGCCGGGGCTGATTGTCCCGCTGGTTTCCGGGGAGGTGGCGAAAATCATCCCGCTGGTCTTGGGCGGCATGATGCTGATACGCCTGGTTCCCCGGCTGTCGAGCTGGTCGCGCATCCCGCTCGCCGTCATCGTCGGTGCCGGCGCAGGAGTCTCCATTCCCGCGATGCTTAAAGCTCGCGTTTTGCAGCAAATGGGCGCGACGATTTCCCATGCCCTTTCGCTCAACGGGATTATCATGCTGGTGGGGGTGATCGCCACGATTTTGTATTTCTATTTCTCGCGCGAACAAAAGGGTCTCTTGCAACCAATAGCGAAGATCGGAACCTATTATATGATGGTCTTTTTTGGCGCGACATTCGGTTACACCGTCATGTCCCGCATCTCGCTTCTCATCGGCCGCATGGAATTCTTGCTGGGAGATTGGCTGCACCTCGTCCCGCGGTAACGGCCGCAAAATCAAGATCTCAGCGAAGAAGTGTTACTCACGTTGCCCGTATCGAAGGCGACCTATGTGCAGGGTCAAATGCATGTAACGCTGGAGTAGGTGTGGAGATCTGCGATCCATAATAAAATCTTTCGCTTGCCCGGCCACGTGTGCCTTTCTTTTAATTAAAAATTGAATCATTGTGTTGGCGAAGGAGACCGGTGGCGATCTCGGATACACAGACTAAGCCGTTGGAGTTCGACAATTCCCTGTGCGCCGAATGTGGTGCCTGCGTGGCGGTGTGTGCATTTGATGCCATTTACCTGCGCGGCTGGGGGATTAAGATCCTCGATGATGAATGCACTCTTTGCGGGTTGTGTGTGCTGGTCTGTCCCACAACCGCCCTGATGGAGAATGAAGCCTGAAGTTTTTTTTGAGGCCGTAGTCGTGGGTGCCGGGCCGGCCGGCTCGATTGCCGCCTATGAAATCGCCCGAGCCGGTTTTTCCGTGCTGCTCGTCGAAAAGCATCCGGTAATCGGTGTCCCGGTCTGTTGCGGTGAGGCTATCACCCATGAAGGCCTGACCCAGGTGCTCCCCCTCGACTCCCGCTGGGTGGCCTGCGACGTTTCAGGCGTAATCTTGGTCAGCCCCGGTGGTCAGACAGTGGACGTTACTCATCCCGATGCGGGCTACATCCTTGACCGGAAAACACTTGATCACGACCTGGCCCAACGTGCGGCCGAGGCCGGGGCGACCGTCTGGGTCAATACCGAGGCCGTCGGCCTGGATTCGGACAACGGCAAGACATTCGATGGAGTCGTGCTGCGCCGGGAGGGTAAGGTCCTGCCGATTGGCTGCCGCATAATTCTCGGGTGTGACGGGATCGAATCGCTGGTCGGCCGTTGGGCCGGGCTGAACACCATAGTTTCACCCGAGGCAATGGACAGCAGCGCCCAGTATCTCCTGGGAAATCTCAAAGACCTCAACCCGGATAAAATGGTTTTATACTTTTCCAGCAAGTTGGCCCCCGGCGGATACGCCTGGATTTTTCCCAAGAGCACAACCACGGCCAACGTTGGGCTGGGCTTGACTCCCTCGCTGGCGGATGGCAAAAGCCCCGTGACTCGGTTGGACAAGTTTGTGGCCCGACATTTCGGTTCGGCGGCTGTCCTGGAGAAAACCGCGGGTGGAATCCCGGCCTTTCGGGGACGGAAAATGATGCTGAGAAAGAATGTCCTTTTGGCCGGTGATGCCGCGCGTCTTGTGGATTCTTTGACGGGAGCCGGAATTGCCCACGCTCTTCTCTCCGGCCAGTACGCCGGTCACACCGCCGCTGAATACCTGCGCGAGAAAGAACCGAAGCTTTCCATCCTTAAAGCTTACCCCGACCGCTTTATGAAACACAAGGGGCGGGAGTTACGTTACGCCCTTTACGCCCGCCAGATATTCATGCGCATGACCGACCGGGATTTCGACGACGTAATAGGTTACCTCAAGCCAATTTATGACGGAAAAACATTGTACGATGTTGATAGCACTGCCGTGATCAAGTCCATCCTGCGTGCGCGCCCGAGGCTCCTTGCCCTCGCTCGTCATTTGATCTGGTAAGGCCTCCCTTCCCCACCTGGGCTTTTTAATCGGGCTGTGTTTTCCCGGCAAAAAAAATCCCGCGGCAGACGCGGGATGGATTAGTCTTCTATTTTGGGAAAAGCCTAGTCGACGGCGCCGGCCTTTTTCGCTAGAGCGGCCTTCTTCATCAGCCGTGATTTCAAGCGGGCGGCCCTGTTCTTAGGGATAACGCGCTTGGAAACTGCCCGGTCGAGAACACGCTGGGCATTGGTGGCCAGCTTGGGGATTTGAGCGGGGTCGCTGCTGGCCGCGGCCTGCTTTAGGGCCCCGCGGATGGCAGACTTGACCACCCGATTGCGCCGATTGCGCTTGATGTTTTGCCGGGCTCGTTTTTCTACTGACAGATGCCGTTTCGCCACAAGTACTCCCTTCTACACTTTGTCGACTGAAAAAGGCCTGGATGTAGCGAGCCTTCCAGCCTAATCTAATTTGTTATGATACGAAAAAAGAATGCTGATGTCAACAAAAATAGCCTGGAACATAGCTATCGGGCCACCAGGGTGGTCTCCGCGGGTACCATGGCCTCGCGCGTCCTGGGGGTCGTGCGCGAGCAGGTTATTGCCTACCTCTTTGGGGCATCGGCAATTACCGATGCCTTCATCGCCGCCTTCCGCATTCCCAATCTCCTGCGCGACCTGTTCGCCGAGGGGGCTCTTTCTGCGGCCTTTGTCCCCAGCTTCACCGACCTTTTGAAAAACCGCGGCCCAAAGGCAGCTTTTGATCTCTACCAGCGGGTCTTCTTCTGGATTTGCGCCATCGTCGGCGGGGTGTGCATTCTGGGTATCGTCTTTACTCCTCAAATTGCCACTGCGCTTGCCGCCGGGTTCGGCAAGACACCGGGGAAGATGGAACTCACGGTCAAGCTGGCGCGGACGATGTTTCCCTTCTTGCTTTTTGTATCGCTGGCCGCCCTGGCCATGGGGTCGCTTAATTCACGGGGCCGTTTTGGACCGCCGGCATTCGCCCCACTTTGGTTTAACGTGGCGATCATTGGTTGTGCATTTCTCTTTAGCCGGATGTTCACGCAGCCGGTATACAGCCTGGCCATTGGTGTGGTAATCGGCGGGGTATTCCAGTGGCTTTTTCAGGTTTTGTTTTTGGCGCAGGAAGGATATGGTCTGGGGTGGCGGTTCGCCCTGACCCCGGAAGTAAAGAAGGTTTTCCGGCTGCTTCTGCCGGCGATCGGAGGATTGGCTGCCGTACAGATCAATATTTTTGTCATCACGCGCGTGGCTTCCGGGTTGGGTGATGGTCCGGTGTCGTACCTCAATTTTGCCTTTCGCTTGATTTTCCTACCCCTGGGCGTATTTGCCGTGGCGGCGGCGACGGTTGGCTTGCCGCGCTTCGCGGAGAAAGCCGCCGTCGGCGATACCCCGGGCGCGCTGGCCCGCTGGCGGGAATCGCTGCGCCTGGTTTGGTTTTTGGTTATCCCGACCGCGGTGCTGTTTGTCTTCTTTGGCGAGCATATCTGCCGGGTTCTCTTCGAGCGCGGGGCATTCATTGCTGAACACACCGAAAAAACCGCCGGCGCATTGGCGTTCTATGCGCTGGGCTTGCCCGGCATGGCCACGATCAGGGTGACCGCGCCGCTGTTTTACGCGCACAAAGACACAAAAACCCCCGTCATGCTTTCGTTCTTGGCCGTGGTGGTCAATCTGGCCTTGATTTATATCCTGGTAGGCCAGATGAATTTCCGCGGTCTGGCCTTGTCTATCGCGCTGGCCTCCACGGCACAAGCAGTGGGGCTCATGCTTTTTGTGCGTTTCCGCTATGGTTCGTATCAGATCGCCCGCCTTGGCGGTTACTTTTTATCCGTGAGTGCCATTTCGCTCATCACCGCGTTCGTCTGCCGTTGGCTTCTCCCGCCGGGTGATGACATGGCCTCGGCCTTCGTCGCGCTTGGCGCGATTTTTGTTGCTGTCTTGCTTTACCTGCTTATAACTTGGCAGTTAAAGTTTCGTGAAACGCGCTTTATCTTTGGAGTGTGGAAACGGCCTGAAAAATCCGGCTGAACAAATCTTCCCCTTACCCAGGAGAATCACATGTATCAGCGAATGGCTATCACAATTATTGCCTTAAGCCTTCTCGGTTCCACAGTCTGGGCCGAGTCCGGCAGAAAGCAGGTCGCGGTAATCGGCTCGGCCGTGGTGACCAACCCGGTGGAGGTCTTGCGCCTGACGATGACCGTTATCGCGCAGGGTGAGACCGCGGAGAAAGCGTACCAGCGTGCGGTCCGGCGCTCGGAAGATTTGGTTTCTGCCTTCCGCCGCTTCGGCTTCGGGCCGGATGATTACTCCACCCGGTATGTCGTGGAACGCCGGCCACTGCCCCGCGAAAAGAACAGGCTGGTTTTTCTCGCGGCGGTGGGATTGGCGCTGGTCGTGGATGACTTTTCGGCCGCCACCCAGATGCTGGATGCCGCTACCCAGCTCGGGGTGCGTGATTTTGTAACGTATTTTGACATTACCGACCGCCGTTCGGCCTATGAGAGAGCGCTGCGCCGGGCGCTGGCCGATGCCCGGATTAAGGCCGAGGTTTTGGCTTCCGAGTCGGGGGTGAAGCTGGGGTCGCTCGTCGAATTCGAGGAAATCTCTGAGCCTCCGGACGACTATGTTTACCCCCAGCCGCTTTTGCCGCCGGTCTACGAGGAAACTGATGAGGGACAGGTCCCGCCCGCCGGGGCGGGGAGCGTGCGCATGGCGCCACAGGCTTACGAGATTAAGGCAAAAGTCCGTGCGGCTTTTGCCATCGCCGAATAAGAATCTGCCAGAGGCTTTCCATGAACGAACAGAACAAAAACTGGATCAGCCGCCGCTTTCACTTTGCCGAGACCGGGGCATCATTCCGTAAGGAAATCGCCGGGGGGGCGACAACCTTTCTGGCGATGGCCTATATCATATTCGTGCAACCGGGTATTCTTTCGCAGGCGGGGATGGATTTCAACTCCGTAATGGTGGCCACCTGTCTGTCGGCTGCCCTGGCCACGTTGATCATGGGCTTTGCCGCCAATTATCCGATTGCGCTCGCTTCGGGAATGGGGGAAAACTTCTTCTTCACTTTCAGTGTGGTCCTGGGCGCGGGATTGGCCTGGCCGCAGGCCATGTCGGCGGTTTTCTATGCGGGTATACTCTTCCTTTTGTTGACTGTATGTGGCGCGCGTGAGGCGGTCTTAAACGCGATCCCGGACTCCCTGAAGATGGCGATGGCCGCGGGGATCGGACTTCTCATCATTTTCATCGGGCTGAACAATGCTGGAATTGTTACCAGAAGCGCTGACATGCCCGCGTATTTGGGGGGCGCTGTATCTCAACCCGTCTTGTTGGCCCTCGCCGGCATGATCGTGACGGCGATCTTCGTTGCCTGCCGCGTGCGCCGGGCCATCGTCTGGGGGATTGTAATCACCGCCGCGGGAGCCATGGTGTTGGGTTTGGCGCAATTGGGCGATTATACTTCGCAAATTTTCTGGTTGGCTCTCTGCGGCACGGCGTTAACTGCACTTCTCGTTGTCGGCCGCGTACCTGGTGCCATTCTCCTGGGAATTTTGGCGACGGCCCTCGGCGGCCTGGCGTTGGGGCTTTTGCATGTGACAGGAATTGTCTCGATGCCGCCCTCTATCGCTCCGACCTTCTTCAAATTGAATTTCACACCGCAGATCACCGTCGGATTTCTCTCGGTCGTTTTTGTGTTTTTGTTTATGGATATGTTTGATACGATCGGCACCCTCGTCGGTGTATCCGAACGCGCGGGTTTTCTCAAAGATGGCAAGCTGCCGCGCGCGGGCCGGGCGATGATGGCCGATTCGGTGGGGACGGTTGCCGGCGCGCTCTTGGGGACCTCAACAGTGACTTCCTTTATTGAATCATCGGCCGGCATCAAGCAGGGCGCGCGCACCGGCTTTTCCAATATCATTGTGGCTGCCGCGTTCCTGCTGGCTTTATTTTTCTCGCCGTTGGTCAGTGTCATTGGGAAAGGGGTAGAGGTTGCCGAAGGAGTATTCTTAAATCCGGTGACCGCGCCGGCGTTGATCGTTGTGGGAGCGTTCATGTTGACGGCGGTTGGGCGGATAAAGTGGGACGACCTGACCGAATCGCTCCCTGCGTTCCTGATCATTGTCGGCATCCCGCTGACCTTTATGATCTCCGACGGTTTGGCCTTCGGTTTTATCGCCTATCCGATTCTGAAGATGGCGACCGGCAAGGCCAAGGACGTCCATCCCCTTCTCTATATCATCGCGCTCTTGTGTATTATCCGCTACGTGTTTTTCGCCTAGCCGCCAACTGTAGATCGACTTCCAACGAAGTTGATTTGGCTGGTTTGTCCCCGATAAAGGCTTATACCCATCTTCTACAGTTGTATTTCAATCTCTTTTGGTTATCAATGAGTTACGGGGCGTGGTTTTTGCTGTGGCACTACATTTTTCCTCTTTTCGTTGGGCGTGAGTTGTTGGCGCAGCGTGGGTGGTGGGGCCACCTGTGCCGGACGCAAAACCTCATGGCACATCCAACGGGGACACACCCTTCTTGCTGCAGCTCCCTCGAAGGACAACCAAAACAACACTAAATGTGATTATCAGAGGGAGTCTGAGCATATTCGTCATCGCCTTTCCTTCCTTACCAGGTTTTGGACGATACCCTTACTCCTGGCACGGATCATCACAGAATATATCGTTAGTGTAGTAAACGTATTGCACGTAGAACGTCACGTCCTGCGGGTTGACGCTACCATCGCAGCTCACGTCGCCGGCCTGCAACGGGCAGTTCGGCGGCTGCACACGCATGTCATTCTGATAGTAAACGTATTGTACTATAAACGTCACGTCCTGTGGGTTAATCGCCTCATCGTCGTTCACGTCACCCCACACGCCGCAATCACACGGTGGATAGGGGCACAGGTCACCATTGGTGCCGCCGAAAATCGGCAGGTACATTAAATCATTGATCGCCCAGTTCCCCTCGCCGTAGGGAATGCCACCGGCATCCAGGTCACCGAGGTAGAAAACATGCAGCGTGTCGGTAACCAGATCGGCGCAGGAAGACCGTGCTCGGACAGGCAAGTGTCGCCGACAGTCACGTCACAGCCGGGTGAACGGGTGGGCGTGCCGCCGACCGTGCCGTCAACTGTGGTGAGACATTCTTGCGGCGACTAGGTCAACCCGTAGTCATCAGACATGGAGAGCCAGAGGTTGCCGTTCTGCATTCCCGCGGCCGAGGTATCTTGCTTGTCCAGGGGGTCTTCCGAGCCGAACTGAGTGTACGTGACGTACAGGTAATCCAGGTTTGATTCCAGGGGATCGCCGCAGAGCGTCGATCCGTCACCGAAGCCCAGGCACATCTTGGAGATGTTACGGTTCCAGGCTCCGGGACTCCCGACGCATTCATACATTGCTGAGGCAACAACGTGGAAGTATTGATCTTGCCCCCCGACAAAACCTCCCGGTACACCGCCGGAGACAACTGCACGTTCGTTAGAGCCGGGAGTACCTTCGTGCCAGTGTAAAAGTTCACAGGGGCCGACCGAAACAGTGATTTCACCCTCTACGTCCTCGTAGCCGGGATTGTTGTAGATCAGGTGCAGGCGGCCTTCGGAGTCAAAACCACCGGACAGGTCAACATACACCCGGTGCGGATCGGAATCGACGTAGTCGGTGCAGTTGTAACCGCCGCTGTTCTCCCAGCTTACTGGCGGGCCACCAGCGTTAATCCAATCCTCACCGCCGGTAGTCCGATTCATAGTAGACCAGATCATTGTTGTACTCATTGTGCTCCGGGCCATAATTACGCGGCCTGGCGAAGGTGAAAATGACGCGTTGGCCATCAGCAAGGACCAAGTGGGAATATGTGTATGCTTTTGCCGAGTCGATGCGTACCGGGCCCTGCCATACATAAGAACCCTCGGAATATACGCGGCGCCAATACAACTTCAAGCGTACATCACGCTCATCATCATAGGAATCCCCGCCTACCACGTGGTAGATATCTCCGTTCTCGTCGGTGCTGTGGCCGACCTCCCCGCGCGGGTACATGCTATGTCCCCCGAGGAGATTTGGTAGGGGCCTCGCACTGAACGTGCCCCAACAGGGAATGTCGAAACGGACAACAGTGATCCATTCACAGCAATCAAACACATCACTGTGGTAGAAGACGACCGCGTTGCCAGCTGTGTTGACATCCAGGCATGACCATCCAGCGCATTCAGGCGGTCCGACGTCGGTAATCCTATTTCCACCCCAGGAGTCGTCTCCGAGACACCAGCCGCCGTTTGGTCCGTCTGTCCAGTCGTAGCAATTGTAGTTCACTTGCCGAGTCCGGGAGTACGCTGTGTCCACTTTCAGGCACGTCCAGGTAACATGGGTGTATCTGACCCCGTCATAGGCGCTAATGCCGGTCTCAATCATCCGATGGGAGGCGCCGTAATGCTGGCAGTCATACATGGTGTTGCCGGAAAAAATACCGTTGAACAGACCAGATGGTCCCTGAAGCGCCGACTGGGCAGCCGGTGTGCCGGGAACAAAGCTCGCTTCCGATTGGGCCATCTCGGCGAATTCGGGTCCGTCCCCAACCCTCCGCTCGTATTGTGCCGCCTCTTCCAGCGTCATGTGGGTGGGGAAATGGTGCTTGAATTTTACCGCTGTGTTACTGGGATCCGGCTTTTTGTCCAGTGCGAACACCGGAACGGACATGGCGGAAAACACCAAAGACGCCAAGAGGATTAGCCCCCCGGCCGGAAAACGAATCTTGCCCCGTATCACCACCCCCACACCTTGGGTTTGGAAGTCTGTCAAAATACATATAGCACAATGCGGCAGTTTTGTCAAGCTGAATCGGGCAATCTGAACAATAGATTTTGATCTAACAATGATCTAACAGACATCACAACACGTCGCTCTAAGTTGTTCAACGACAATCAACAGAATTATGCCCGTTTTTGGCAAAGAAAAAGCCCCAAGCCTATGTAAGACTTGGGGGTAACTTTGGTGCGGAAGGCGGGATTTGAACCCGCACAGGCATAGCCCACCACCCCCTCAAGATGGCGTGTCTACCAATTCCACCACTTCCGCATGATTGCCATCGCCTATCAACAGCTTAGTAGGGCAGGACCCTTCAGTGGTCCTGCCGCTCTATTCAAATCTGGCAGAACCGCTTCGGGTTCTGCCCTACATATAGAACTAGAACTACTGTCCTCCGGGTTGGTCCTCATCACTCGGTTGAGGTTCACCTGCGGGCGGCGCGGGTGTCTCTTCGCTGGCGGGAAATTCCCCGGGGGGTAATTCACCCGGCGGAACCGCTCCCGGTTGTTGGATCGGAATCTCGCCGGCGCGTTCCCGAGCCGCCTTCTCGACCGCTGATTCCGCCGCTCTCGTGGCCATTGCCTGCCGCGTTGGCGAGATAAACGTAAGCAGCATGCAGGAGAGGAAAAACGCCACGGCCAGGCCGGTAGTGGCCTTGGCCAAAAACGGTGCCGCCCCGCGGCCGCCAAATACCGTGCCGGTCAACGAAGAGCCGCCAAACGCACCGGCTAAGCCCTCACCTTTGGCCGACTGCATCAAGACTGAAATCATAAGCCCGAAGCAGATTAGCACGTGGATGGTAATGAAAAAACCGTACACCGAAACCTCCCGAGATTGTGTGCGTTTTCAAAGCCAGATCAACTGGCCGCTCTGATAATCCCGTCGAACGCCTCGGCCTGCAAGGACGCGCCGCCCACCAGGGCACCGTCGATATCCGGGTGCGCCAAAAGCTCGGCGGCGTTGTCCGGCTTGACCGAACCACCGTAGAGAATCCTTATCATTCCCGCTGCCTCTGCCCCGAAATTCTACCAAGCCACGACCGGATAAACGCGTGGACTTCTCCGGCTTGCTTGACGGTAGCGACTTTTCCGGTCCCGATGGCCCAGACCGGTTCGTAAGCGATCGTTACCTTCTCGATATCCACACTTTTTACGCCGGACAAACCGTTTTGCAGCTGCCTTTCGACAACCGCGACAGTTCTGCCGGCTTCACGTTCACTCAACGTCTCCCCAACACAGACAATCGGTTGTAAACCCAAGGCCAACGCTTTGCCCAGTTTTTTGTCTACGCCCCCGTCGGTCTCCCCGAACAGCTGCCTGCGTTCCGAATGTCCTAATATAACCCATTTGCACCCCGCAGTCAACAACATCAGCCCGGAGATCTCTCCGGTGTAAGCGCCGTTATCCTGGTCGTGCATGTTCTGGGCGCCCAATTCGATGCGCGTGCCGGACAGCTTTTCGGCCACGGCAGGGAGGGTCACAAATGGCGGACAGATCACTACATCCACGTCCGGCCAACCGACAGATTTGTCCGCCAGCTCCAGGGCGAGCCGCGCTCCCTCGGCCGGGTCCAGGTTCATCTTCCAGTTCCCGGCAATCAGGATTTTGCGCATCGGAAGCCTCCAGCTTTGCTGTTTTCGAGCCTCGTACCCTGGCCCCATTACTTGTCAGTGAGCGCCGCTATCCCGGGCAGAATCTTTCCTTTGACAAACTCCAGTGAGGCGCCGCCGCCCGTCGAGACGTGGGAAATGCGGTCGGCCAGGCCGACGGAGTTGATTGCCGCGACGGAATCGCCACCCCCAACGACCGATACCGCCCCGGCATCGGTGGCCCTAACTATCGCCCGGGCAATGGCGAAGGTACCGCGATCAAATGGCGGGGTTTCAAACACCCCCATCGGACCGTTCCAGAAAATCGTCCGGGCAGTCTTAAGCACCCGGGAGAATTCACTGACCGTCGCCGGGCCGATATCCAGGCCAAGCCGGTCATCGGGAATCGCGTCACTGGCACAGGTTGTGGTGGCGGCATCGGGTTTGATCTCTGCCGCGCACACGCAGTCCGGGGGCAAGACCAACCCCTTGCCCGCCTCTTTGGCCTCCTGGAGAATCAACCCGGCCAGTTCCACCTTGTCCATTTCGACAAGCGACTTGCCGACTGTATACCCTCTGGCCTTGAAGAAGGTGAAGGCCATCCCGCCGCCGATGAGCAGGGCATCGACTTTCTCCAGCAGGTTTTGGATCACGTCGATCTTGCCGGAGATTTTCGCCCCGCCCAGTACGGCAACGAACGGGCGCTCGAATCCATGGAGCAACCGTCCCAAAAACTCGATTTCCTTTTGCATCAGGTAGCCGGCCGCGCAGCTCTTGAAATACCGGGTGATCCCCTCGGTTGAGGCGTGGGCCCGGTGCGCGGTGCCGAACGCATCGTTGATATACACATCTCCCAACTTCGCCAGGGCACGGGCAAACTCGGGATCGTTATCTGTTTCTCCGGGGTGAAAGCGCAGGTTTTCCAGAAGCGCCACGCTGCCGCCCGACAGGCCTCCCACAATCTTTTCTGCCGTCTGGCCGATACAATCCCGCGCGAAGGCCACCCGCTGGCCCAGAAGCTTTGCGAGGTGATCGGCTACCGGCCGCAGGCTCATTTCACCGACTACCTTGCCCTTCGGTCGGCCGAGATGCGACATCAAAATCGCCCGCCCGCCGTCACCGATGATTTTTTTGATCGTGGGCAGGGCGCTTCTGATGCGCGTATCGTCGGTGATCGTGCCACCTTTGAGCGGGACGTTAAAGTCGACGCGCACCAGCACGCGTTTTCCTTTCAAGTCGAGATCATCAATAGTGAGCTTGGTGGTCTTTTGTCGGGTTACCGTTTTGGTCACGGCCGCGTTATCCATCACGCACCCCCGGAAAAGGTTTCAGGCCATTTTCTCCAGCATCTCGATCATGCGGCAGGAGAAGCCCCACTCGTTGTCGTACCAGGAGAGGGTCTTTACCAGGGTCCCGTCGATGACCTTGGTGGAAAGGGTGTCGAAGATCGACGAATGCGGGTTGCCGATAACGTCTACCGAGACAATCGGGTCCTCACAATACTCCAGCACGCCTTTCATCGGGCCGGCAGCCGCCTGTTTCATGGCTTCGTTGATCGATTTAACAGTGGCTGCTCTTTCCACGACGGCGGTCAGATCGACCAGTGATCCATCGGGAGTCGGGATTCGGATGGCAAACCCGTCGAGTTTCCCTCTTAGTTCGGGGATTACCTGCCCAATAGCCGATGCGGCGCCGGTTGAAGTCGGGATTGCCGAGACGGCCGCCGCCCGCGCGCGACGCAGGTCCTTGTGCGGCAAATCCAGAATCCGTTGATCGTTGGTGAAGGCGTGGATGGTGGTCATAAACGCGTGCTTTATCCCGAACACATCATGGAGCACCTTGGCCACCGGCGCCAGGCAGTTAGTCGTACACGAGCCGATCGAGATGATCTCGTGCTTTGTCTTGTCGTACCCGTCGTCATTGACGCCGATCACGAAGACCCCGTCGGCATCGGACGTCGGCGCGGAAATCAGCACGCACCTGGCGCCCGCCATCAGGTGTGTCGAGGCCTGTTCGCGCTTGCGAAACAGCCCGGTTGACTCAACGACCGCGTCTACCCCCAGATCACCCCAGGGCAGCTTGGCCGGGTCGCGTTCGGCCAGCACCCTAAAAGTTCTTTTCCCCACCGTGATCGTGCCGTCCGTGGCCGTGACTGCGTAATCGAGCTTACCGTGCACGGAATCGTATTTCAAAAGGTGGGCCAGTGTTTTGGCATCGGTGATGTCATTGACAGCGACGATGTCGATTTTTTTGTTGCCCATTGCCGCGCGATAGACGAGGCGGCCGATCCGCCCGAAACCGTTGATCCCTACTTTTAAAGCCACGGTCAAACCCTCCCTCAAAGTGATTTATGGCTGTGCCACGCACTCATGGCAGCGCTTTTCGCTTCCTTGCTCAACTGCCCAATCTCTTATCTGGTCCTAATGCCTACTCATACAGGTATGCGGCCCCGATCAAGATCTGCCCCCCGGAGAAATCTTTCACGCCGACCAGCTCCTTGCCGAATTTGGCATGTTGATATTTGCCTAAAAATGTCAGGGCGAAGTTCTCGCCCAATATCAGATCCACCCCCACACCGGCGTACCACCCTAGGGCCTCACGCGATTCGGTAGTATACCCGAGATAAGTGCGCAAGTAGTCATCGGCGACGTGACGGAGCGTCTCGGTGCCAATTACCAGGGAGCCGCCGGCGGAAATGAACGGGTGAACCATCTGATTCTTTTTTGCTGCCAGGGGAAACAATCGCAGGCCGATGCCCAGGGGATATACGCCGGCCGTACCGAAGGCTGTTAGGCCCTTATACTCAATGCTAATGTCGCCACGGGAGACTGCCCCGAGGTTGAAATCCAGATACAGCGGGCCGGTGAGATTGTACGTGTAGAAAAACTCCAGATGAAAGGCCGTTGATGAAGTATTCACGTACACTTCCTCTGTTTCCACCTCCGCGGTCAATCCCTCGGCAAACCACGGCCCTATCCGGCCGCCCAGCATGTTCTTGCCTGCCAGGTCTCCTTGGGCCGATGCGGGACCGAACAGGCAAAAAGTAACAAAGCCGGCAACGATCATGTGTGACGCCAAACGGCAAGACAATAGCATGCGATCCAGCACGTGATCTCCTCCGGATTAAGTACTCGGCTGGCTTGAGGCGGCATATCTGGCTGTCGAGCAAAGAGCAATTCCACTCATAACTCCCAGGTCCATCTTCTGCCTCTACTTCTTGTCCGGTCGAACCATCACTCAATAAGTGGCGGCGAGCCTCGAGCTGTCAAGGCACAAGTCCAGCCCGGACTATTGCACGCTGCACATACTTATGTATCGGTGTCTGAAGCGGGGTTTGACATTTTTATTGTTCCAGCCTTCATCGCATTAGGCTTAAATGGCTGTGCGGTGATTTTTTGTTTTACACGCCTGCTGTTTTTTACTTGTTTAAGTTGGGTCGGTTTTCGCCGGGTGCTTTGCGACCCGGCCGGGCAGTTGTGACTGTTAACTCATTCCGCCCCAGGGGCAGGAAAAAGGGAGGATAATGAAAGTCATCATCCCTGCCGCGGGCATCGGTAGCCGCTTGAGGCCGCACACCCATACCGCCCCGAAAGCCTTGCTGCACGTGGCCGGCAAGCCGATTTTGGGTCACATCCTTGACCGACTTATGGGTTTAGCGGGTCTTGAAGAATTCATCATCGTCACCGGCTTTTTGGGAGACAAGGTAAGGGATTATGTCAACGCGCATTACCAAATACACGCGCGTTTTGTGCATCAGGAAGAACTCAGGGGTCTGGGATATGCCATATACCTGGCATCCAAACACTTGACTGATGAGCCGTTGCTGATTGTCCTGGGGGATACTATCCTGGAGACGGATTTCACTCACTTTCTCCAGCCGGGAAAGGACGTTCTGGGTGTACAGGAAGTCGAGGATCCGCGACGCTTCGGGATCGTGGAGGTCACCGACGGAAAAATCACCCGGCTGGTGGAAAAGCCAAAACAGCCGACATCAAAGTTAGCGGTGGTCGGCACTTACGGTATTACGAACACCCGGCTTCTGAAGTCGTGCCTGGAAGAGGTTGTGTCCGGTGAAACAACTGCCACCGGGGAAATCCAGATGACTAATGCTCTACAACTGATGGTCGATCGCGGCTCGATGATGATCCCCCACATCGTTCGCGGATGGTACGATTGCGGGAAACTGGAAACCCTTCTTTCGACCAACCGGCATCTCCTGGATGGATTCAACGAAGTGCGGGAGCTGGGTGATTCAGTAGTCATTGCGCCCTCCTTTATCTCGCCGACCGCCAGGGTCGTCCGCTCGGTCATCGGCCCCTATGTTTCGGTCGGGGACCGCGCGCGGGTTGTCGAGTCGGTGGTACACAATGCGATCATTGGTGAGGGGGCGGAGGTCCGGCGGTGCCTTCTGGAGAATTCCATGATCGGCAATGCCGCCTCGGTGGTCGGGACATTTAAGCATCTCAACGTCGGAGATTTCTCCGAAATCGGATATGAGTAATCGGTCAAGTAGACACCGGGACTCAGTTGCGGGGGGTATTTCATGGCGGGAGATTTTCTTTTTACTTCCGAGTCGGTGACCGAAGGTCATCCGGACAAGCTGTGCGACCAGATCTCCGATGCGGTTCTCGACTCGGTCTTACGGCAGGATCCGACAGGTCGGGTAGCTTGCGAGACGTTTGTTACCACCGGGTTGGTTATCGTCGGCGGGGAAATCACCACCAGGGGATATGTGGACATCCCCACCCTGGTGCGCAACCTGGTAAGGGAGGTCGGTTATACACGGCCGGAGTACGGTTTCGATTATCAATCGTGCGCCATTCTTAATGCCATTGGCCCGCAGTCCCCGGACATCGCGCAGGGAGTGGACATCGGTGGGGCGGGCGATCAGGGCTTGATGGTCGGCTATGCCACCAATGAAACGCCGGAGCTTATGCCCATGCCCATCTCCCTGGCGCACAAATTGGCCCGCCAGCTGGCCCGCGTGCGCAAGAAGGGAACCCTGGACTACCTCGGGCCGGATGGGAAATCGCAGGTCACCGTTGAGTACCGTGGCGGCAGGCCGGTGCGGGTGGATGCGGTGCTTATCTCCACGCAGCATACCACCGAAATCCTTGATTATGCCGGGAAGCAGATTACCCAGGCCGCCCGCGAAGAAATCATCAACGCGGTGGTCAAGCCCGTTGTGCCCCCCGAGATGCAAGATGATAACACGAGGTATTTGGTCAATCCCACCGGGAAATTCGTTATCGGTGGTCCGCAATCCGATACGGGAATGACCGGGCGTAAAATCATTGTTGACGCCTACGGCGGGATGGCCGCGCATGGTGGCGGGGCGTTTTCCGGAAAAGACCCGACGAAAGTTGACCGTTCCGCCGCCTACATGGCGCGGTATATTGCCAAAAATGTCGTAGCCTCCGGGCTGGCCGATAAGTGCACGATCCAGTTAGCCTATGCCATTGGCGTCGCCGAGCCGATATCGGTGATGCTGTGGTTCGACAGGACGCACAAGGTTCCCGAAAAGCGTATCCGCGAGCTGGTATTGAAGCTCTTTCCGCTGACGCCCCAGGGGATAATTGAAGCACTGGACTTGCGCAAGTGCATCTATGTCAAGACAGCGGCTTACGGGCATTTCGGGCGTGAGGAGGAAGGGTTCACCTGGGAACGCACCGACATGGCCGCCGATCTCCAGCGCGGGGCGTAAGGATCTGTTTTCTCCGACCAGGACGATCTGGACCATCGCGGGGGGAAAAATGAAATACGATATCGCCGATCGTAAGTTGGCCGCACAGGGCCGCGTGCGGGTGGAATGGGCTGAACGGAACATGCCGGTGTTGCGTTCGATTCGGCAGCGCTTCAAAAAGAACAAGCCGTTGCGCGGCCTGCGCGTGGGCTGCTGCCTCCACGTGACGACCGAAACCGCCAATCTGATGACAACGCTTCAGGCAGGCGGGGCCACGCTGGCACTCTGTGCCTCCAATCCTCTCTCCACCCAGGATGACGTGGCGGCAACACTGGTCGCCGATGCGAGGATTTCAGTTTTTGCCGTACGCGGGGAAAACAACAAGAGATACTACCGGCATATCAATGATGTGCTGGGTATTGAGCCGCACATTACCGTTGATGACGGCGCCGATTTGGTCTCCACGCTGCACAAGCGAAAGCAGATACCCGATCATCTGTTGGGTGGTTTGGAGGAGACGACCACCGGCGTGATTCGCCTGCGCGCCATGGAAAAAGACGGTGCACTCTTGTTCCCCATGATCGCGATCAACGATTCCAAAACCAAGCATTTCTTCGATAATCGTTACGGGACGGGCCAATCGACGATCGACGGGATCTTGCGCGCCACCAACATGCTGCTGGCGGGGTCGAACGTCGTGGTGGTGGGTTACGGGTGGTGTGGCCGGGGCGTGGCCATGCGGGCAAGAGGAATGGGCGCGAAAGTCATCGTGACTGAGGTCGATTCGCTGAAGGCCCTGGAGGCGGTGATGGATGGTTTTGCGGTCATGCCGATGTCCGCCGCGGCGCGAGTCGGTGATCTGTTTATCACTCTGACCGGTGATTTGAACGTCCTGCGCGCCGAACACTTCCAACGCATGAAAGACGGAGCGACAATCTGTAACTCCGGGCACTTCGACGCCGAGATTGACCTTCCCGCCCTTGAAAAACTCACTCAGAAGAAACGCAAGATGCGTCGTGAGGTCGTCGAACACACGCTGCGTGGGGGCAAGAGGATTAACCTCCTGGCCGAGGGGCGGCTGGTCAACCTCGCTGCTGCCGAGGGACACCCGGCGATGGTGATGGACATGAGCTTTGCCAACCAGGCGCTGGGTGTGGAGTATCTCCAGAAACGCGGCCGGAAGTTGGCCAACCGTGTTTACCCGATTCCCAGTGAAATCGATGATGAAATCGCGCGATTGAAACTGCGCTCAATGGGGATTAAAATCGACCGGCTGACGCCAGAGCAGAAACAATATCTCTCCGCCTGGGAGATGGGCACCTAGTGTCACGTCTACTTAATAATGATACTTGTGGGCGGAAGATGTGGGGAGGTTGTCTCATGAGCTCCAGATTGAGTAGGTCGAAACCCCTGAGCCCCGAGCAGCAAGCGCGGGGTGTGGTTTCGACAACGGGGTTTGCGCCCAAAGGGTACAATCGTGTAGGTCAGGAGCCCTGTGCTCCTGACACGGGCCGCAGGCCCGACAGTTTTTGGGACAATCTTTCCATATCTGTCCCTCTTGCATGGTATCGTAGCCGGTCTGTATGCGGCTGTTGGGGATAGTAATGCGTTCCTATTTTCTCAAGCGAGCTTTGGACCTGGGTGGGTCGGTGGTCGGGCTTGTTCTGCTTGCCCCGGTGACGGTGGTGATTGCCACTCTGATCCGACTTACCCTCGGATCCCCCATTCTTTTCCGCCAGGTGCGGTCGGGTTTGCGCGGCAAGCCCTTCACGATTTACAAATTCCGCACGATGCGGGACGTGCGGGACGAAAATGGAAATCCGCTTGCTGATGAGGCGCGCCTGACGCGGCTGGGCCGCATTTTGCGTAGTACCAGCCTGGATGAACTTCCCGAGCTGTTGAACGTGTTTAAAGGGGAGATGAGTCTGGTCGGGCCGCGGCCGCTATTGACGGAATACCTGGATCGCTATACCCCCGAGCAGGCCCGGCGGCACGAGGTCAAACCGGGGATTACCGGCTGGGCCCAGGTCAAAGGCCGCAACGCACTCAGTTGGGATGACCGCTTCAAGCTGGATGTCTGGTATGTGGATCATCGCAGCTTCGGGTTGGACCTCAAGACTCTCGCCCTGACGCTGATCAGTGTGCTTAAGTGTGAAGGGATCAGCGCGGCGGACAGTGCCACGATGCCGCCTTTCCAGGGTAAACACGAAAAATCGTATGGCTGAAAAGCGGGAGATTTACCTCATTGGTGCCGGGGGCCACGCCAAGGTGGTCATCAGCACCCTGCGCGCGGCCGGATTCACCCTCAAAGCGATTTTGGACGACGATCCCCACAGACACGGGGATAAGCTGCTCGGAATCCCCATCTCCGGTCCCTTGTCCACTCTTGAAGAACTGGGCGCCGGTCAGGCACTGATTGCCCTCGGCGACAATCGCACACGCCGCGCGGTGGCCGAACGTTTTGCACAAATCGAGTGGATCTGCGCCGTGCATCCCCACGCGATGGTCGATCCCACAGCCAAGCTAGGGCCCGGCACAGTTGTCTTCGCCGGTGCCGTCATCCAACCCGACGCCATAATCGGCAGCCACGTCATCGTCAACACCGGCGCCACAATCGATCACGACTGTCAAATCGGCGATTATGCGCACGTCGCCCCGGGCAGCCATCTGGGCGGAAACGTCACCCTGGGCGCGGGCGCCCTAATGGGCATCGGCAGCGCCGCCGTCCCCGGCACAGACATTGGCCCCTGGACAACTGTCGGCGCCGGCAGCGTAGTAATCCAAAACCTCCCGCCCAACATCACTGCCACCGGCATCCCCGCGAAACCCTTGTAGCAAAACCTCCGTAGGTCGGCGTTCCGGAGTCCCGCCCGAGCGCGGGACGCAGAAACCCGACACAACAAACTACAAAGACAATGCGGTGAGAGGAGTTGTCTCCCATCCCACCAGAAGAAAGCCTGGTACACTACGTCACACTATGGACCACAAGGATCCGGGCAGAACATGTCGTTCTCGAAGTACACGTATTGCACATAGAATGTCACGTCCATCGGCTTGGGCGCGCCACCGCTGCAATCGACGTCACCCACCTCATACGGGCAGTTCGCATACGGCACCCGCATGTCATTGTCGAAGTAGACGTATTGCACCATGAACGTCACGTCCGGCGGCTTGGGTACGCCGCCGCTGCCGTCTACGTCACCCCAGTCCCCGCAATCGCAGGCCTCCCCACCTATACCATACCAGTACCCGATCCCCGCTTGATAATTGTCACTGGTGGCGTACCCGATAACCGATTGACCGATCGAAGATGATATTTGGTAATTGGTCGATTGCAGGTGACCACCGCCGGCATTAATCGACTGCCAGGGGATATTGTAATCGTCGGTGCTGGTCGGTTGTTCAACAACCGAGGATTCGTAGGTCGAAACCCCTGAGTCCCGCTCGAAAGAGCGGGGTGTGGTTTCGACATTGATGGTTTTTCGTTCGACCTTGATTTGCGCCTTGTCCTTGGATACGATACGCTCACCGCTGAGCGTGACAGTTAGAACCAGCAAAAGCAAGATGCCGATCGCGATTATAACAATTGGACGTTTCATATTCGCCTCCAAATTAAGATGGGCCGTTGAACCTTTCATGACAGTGGTAGGGGCAGGTTTCAAACCTGCCCTTGTGTCTTTTACGATCCGGGCGGGTTTGAAATGTACGGTACCATGACATCCGAAACACATTGTACCACGACATCCACTACACCTCAAGGTTGATTTTTGGGCTGAACCAGAGGCATGGTTCTGCCGGTTGCTAAATCGATCTCACGGATCTCCA
>Ga0114920_10000062_pt1 | contig 46974 bp, 77 predicted proteins | sample ChitaG_FD_88683 | JGI IMG/M metagenome (GOLD analysis project Ga0114920, IMG submission 88683) | Deep subsurface microbial communities from South Pacific Ocean to uncover new lineages of life (NeLLi) - Chile_00310 metaG | ecosystem: Environmental > Aquatic > Marine > Oceanic > Sediment ...
CTGATGATGATTGCAACTTAAAGCAGATACCGCTATTGAAGAAGATTTGGAAGTGTCCAGTGGGATACAGTAGCCACAATTCGGGCATTTTGCCCACTTCTCTTGCCGTGGCTCTGGGGGCAGAGGCGATTGAAGTCCACATCACGCTTGATAGAACAAGTTATGGCACAGACCAACCAGCCTCATTTGAAAAGAGGGGGTTGGAATTAGTAGTTAGAGATGCTAGAAATGTAAGGAGGATAATATGCCGTGGGTAAATGCTGACATCACGAATCTTTTTATGGTATTGGATAAAATACTAGCACGATTGGAAAGTATTGATAAGAAGCAAGGTAATGCTAAGCGGACTAAGCGTTCTAAACCTAGAACTGACGAGTAAATGCAACAAACGATGTTGGATGTGTGGGAGACGCAAGATAGAGCGAGACTATCCGCATCTGGCTAACTGGGGGGATATGGATTATGAAATGGCTCAGCGGGTATCTAGTCAGACACCGAGTGGAGTGGTGGTTCAGTTTCACGATAATGGAGAACCTTTGCTCTACCCTCGACTTGGGGAAGCACTTTCTCTATTTAGCAATCAGATTAGGTGCTTGGACACTAACGGTAAATTGCTCATTGACAAGGCAGAAGAAATCATAGGCAATCTTGATACTATCACCATATCCACCTTTGAGGGGGATGGTGAAGCCGATGAGCAATGTGAAACTCTGGTAAGGTTTTTAGAAATAAAGGGCGATAGAAAGCCAAGAGTAATAGTGAGGTGCTTGGGAGAAGTTGAATTGGGCAGATATAGGGAGTTGGATTGTCTTATTGCTACTCGTGTTCTTCATAATCCTATGGGTAGTTTTGGTTATAAAAGGAGGACAACGGTTCCTGAAATAGGTATCTGCCTTGATGCCCTATCTCATTTGGTAATTAAAAGAGATGGCAAAGTATCAATGTGCGTCAGGTTTGACCCTGAAGGGCTGGGTATCATTGGAGACGCAACCACAGCGTCCTTGGGCGAAATCTGGCGTGGTAAACAGCGAAGGCAATGGTTGGGCTATCATATAGAGGGCAGGAGGGATTTAATACCTCTTTGCAGTAGGTGTGAGTTTTGGGGAGTGCCCGTGGGGTGATAATTGATATGGCTAAACTTTTGGTGGAAATAGACTTTGCCAAAAGTATGAGTGAGGCTAAGCGCCTAATAAAACAGGGTGCTGTCGGGATTGATGGGAAAAGAGTGGGGAGATTTGTTTGGTATGAACCTGAAGGAGAAGGCACAAGAATTAAGAAAAACGGTGCTTGAGATGTGCATCAAGGCTGGCACGGGGCATCTTACCTCCTGCTTTTCCTGTGTGGAGATAATGGTTGCGTTATTCTACGAGATTATGAAGCCAGAAGATATATTCATTTTAAGCAAGGGGCACGCCAGCCCTCTATTATACGCCATACTCGCTGATAAGGGATTAATTGACAAGGAGGAGCTATGGAAATTCGCATCAAAGGGTGGGTTGTTGGGTGTTCACTTAGACCACAATATCACCTCGGCAAGGGTGACGGCTGGTTCTTTGGGACATGGATTGGGCATATCAATCGGCCTTGCATTAAGCAAAAGACTAAACAGCGAAAGCGGGATGATTTATTGTTTACTGGGTGATGGCGAATGCTATGAGGGTTCTGTGTGGGAAGCGGCTATGTTTGCAGGGCAAGAGGGGTTGGATAACTTGACAGCTATCGTGGATTATAACGGCTTAATGGTAACTGAGGTGGTGGATTTAGAATCCCTTAACGCTAAGTGGGAAGCATTTAACTGGAGTTGCGAACTTGTAGATGGACACGATTTGGAAGCTCTCACTGAAGCATTGAGTATGAAGTGGCCTCTTCCCTCTGTTTACATAGCTGAAACTGTCAAGGGCAAGGGTATCCCCTTTATGGAATATAAACACTTATGGCACGGAGAAGCACCAAAGGGCGAGGATGCAGAAAGGGCTAGGAGGGAACTTGCGGGAAAGTATTAAAGAGGTAATTAAAACTTGGGGCAGGGAATTAATCATAGTAAATACTGATGAATACTGTGGGAAATTACTTTGTATTGATAAGGGGGGACAAAGCTCATATCACTATCACCGCAGAAAGAAGGAGACATTCTTCGGGTTGAGTGGGCAGACTCGTCTTACTGTGGAGGGTAGAGAGTATATGCTGAATCCGTTTGCCAGACCAAAGACGATTAAGCCAGGTCAATTACATATGTTCACGGGGATAACCGATGCAGTGCTAGTAGAAATCAGCACGCCACACGATGATAGCGATGTGGTGAGGGAAACTGAATCAAGGGAGGGCGATAATGGAATGGTCAAATCAGGCTAGATACAATTCGTTTAACTCATACAAGGGCTTAACCTATTATGAGCATTACCAGAAAGTCGTGGACTGGTTCAATAAGAAGAAAGATTCCAGGCTACCCCCACCAATAGAGTGTTCACTAGACCCCACCGCCAAGTGCAACTATAACTGCTATTACTGCAATTCACAGAGATACCTGCGGCAGGACTTGGGTGCAGTCCCAGCAGGCAGGAAGTTAACCAAGAAGTATATGCGGACACTCATTGACTTTCTGGCAAAGTGGGGAGTGCGTGGTGTCTGCTTGGGTGGTGGTGGTGATTCGCTACTCAGTCAGGATGCGTGGGACTTGCCGTCTTATATCGCCTCTAAGGGAATGGAATCCTCTGTGGTTACTAATGGCTCAATGTTTAACCCCCACATTATCAGGCAACTGCTCTACTGTCGCTGGGTGGGCTTCTCGGTGGATGCTGGTGATGCAGAGACTTTCTATAAGGTTCACGGGGTTGACCTGTTTGATAAGGTAATCACGAATATCAGGGCATTGGTGGAAGCCGACATTAAGGAGGGTGGCAAGCTGGACATAGCCTATAAGGTTCTGGTATTGCCAGAGAACATAGACAGCCTGTATGATGCCTGCAAGTTAGCCAAGAAGATAGGCGTTAAGGATTTCCACATCAGACCTGTGGACTTGGAGAGAAAAGACTACCGAATGGCACAGAAGCTCAACCTGGATATACCCAAGATACAGGAGATATTTGCCAAGTGCCACGAGTTAGAAAACCCATACTTCAGGGTGTTTACTGTGATGCACAAATACGATGAGGAATTCCACGTCAAGCACGATTTTGAACGCTGTTTAGCCTCTCCGTTGGTTATCCAGTGTTGCACTGATGGGTTGTGTTATGTCTGCGTTGACCACAGGATAGAGGAACGCTTCAAGTTAGGACGACACGAATATAAAGTCGGCAGGAAACTAAAGCCTGAAAAGATACTGGATTGGTGGGGTAGTGATGCACACAGGGAACTGCTAAAGAGTATTAAGCCCAGCGAGGAATGCTCCAGATGCACCTGGTCGGAATACAATCGCCAGATAGAGGATACAGTAATGGAAGATGGATTATGTAGGAGTTTCCCTTGATTATCAGTAAGACTCCATTTAGAATTAGCTTCTTCGGTGGTGGCACAGACTATCCCGTGTGGTTTCAGGAACACGGTGGGGCTGTGCTAGGAACAACTATTGATAAATACTGCTACATAATGGCTCGCTACTTACCACCGAATTTCAAGGATAAGTATCGGATTGTTCACGCTGCCGAGGAATTCGTTAATACTCTTGAGGAGATACGGCATCCTGCTATCAGGGCTTGCATTAACTTTATGGAGATTGATAGGGGGTTGGAGATAATTCACTGGGCTGATATGCCCGCTAGAAAGGGAATGGGAACTAGCTCTGCCTTTGTGGTGGGCTTACTGAACGCACTCAAGGGTGGGTATGGTAGTAGTCTAGAACTGGCGCAGAATGCCATTGAGGTAGAACAGCGAATACTCAAGGAGAATGTAGGTTGCCAAGACCAGTATCTCTCTGCCCTCGGTGGCTTCTCACACCTCGTTTTTGAAAGGAACGGTAAAATTCACAACATTTTCAAAGGCACGGATGATAGATGCTTGGCTAAATACCTGATGCTATTTGATACTGGCACTTATAGAATTGCCTCGGAGATAGCCGCCGAGCAAATAAGGGTAACGCCGTGGAAGCAAGATGAATTAATGACAATGCAGAAGATGGTCTATGAGGCACTGGAAATTCTTGAGAGTGGGGATATATTGGATTTCGGGTTATTGTTGGGGGAAAGCTGGAAATTCAAGCGTAGCCTCACCAGTAAAATATCCACCCCAAGAATAGATTCCATTTATAAGATTGGCTGTAAGGCTGGTGCTATTGGGGGTAAATTGCTTGGTGCTGGTGGTGGGGGCTATATGCTTTTCTTTGTAGAACCTGACAAACAGCACAAAGTGAGGTTGGCACTAGCTGATTTACTTTATGTGCCATTCAAGTTTGAGACTCGTGGAAGTGAGATAATATATGGACTTTGTGATAGTTAACCCCAGCTTGCCAAACCCAATGGGTGAATTTGCTGCTATTGAGCCGCCAATCTGGTGTGTTATTAATGCGGGGGTAACACAGCGAGAAGGCAAGTCTGCGGTTATTATTGACGCTGATTTAGAACAACTCACACCCCAGCAGACCGCCCAGAGAATATTAAAACATAAACCCAGAGTAACGCTACTATTGGCTATGGGGGCAAACCCCTCTGCATCATCCACCCCCAAGATGGATGCAATCATAGAGATAAGCCACTTGCTGAAGGGTAAGACAGCGATAGGCATTGGGGGCTTACACGCTGTGGCACTGCCTACTACCACATTAAGGCAGTGTGATGCGGACTTCATTATCACTGCACCGCTTATGCAAAGCCTGATAGATTTACCCTCGGCAAGTTGGGGCTTATTACCGATGAACAAATACAGGGCACACAACTGGCACTGCCTGGATGGTTCGGATAGGGGGCATTATGGTGTGATATATACCAGCTATGGTTGCCCCTTTAATTGCTCTTACTGCAATGTGCATACTATATATGGTGGTAAGGCGATGGTAAAATACCGCAAACCACAAGATGTAGTGGATGAGATAGGGCTTCTGGTGAAGAAGTATAGTGTCAGAAACCTCAAGTTTGCCGATGAGTTATTCACTATTAGAGAAGATAGGATACAGCAGTTGTGCGATTTGCTAATCAAACAAAAGTATAATCTTAATATCTGGGCTTACGCTAGGGCGGAGATGGTCAATCCTTGGATGCTGAAGAAGATGAAGAAGGCAGGGATTAACTGGCTCTGCTACGGCTTTGAGTCTGCCAGTGCCGATGTATTAGAGGGAGTGTCTAAGGGAGACCAATATGGGATGATGAAGCAGGCAGTTCAGATGACACACGATGCAGGGATTAATATTATTGGCAATTTTATCTTCGGCTTGCCAGAGGATAACCTTGATACAATGAGAGACACTCTTTCTATGGCAAAGGAATTTAACTGCGAGTATGTCAATTTCTATGTGGCTATGGCATATCCTGGCTCTAAACTATATATGGACGCACTTCAGAGTGGCGTTAAGCTACCTGAGAAATGGGCGGACTACGGGCAGTTCTCCCCCAATGTCTTACCCCTGCCAACCAAGTATCTCTCGGCAGAAGAGGTATTAAGCTTCAGGGATATGGCCTTTCAGGATTACTTCAACGATAAAGTCTATCAAGATTTAATTGGTAGGAAATTCGGAGATAAGGCAGTTAAGCATATTAAGAAGATGCTGGGGGTAAAGATAAGATGAAAGAATGGCGACCTGACGATTGGGAAGATGCTCACAGTGCTGGTTATGAGTCTAGAAATAGAAAGGAATGTTATGGTGATTGTGCTTTCTGTGCCTATGAAGCTGGTGCTGATACGATGCTGAAGGCACTAAGGGACAAGGGTGTCTTTACTTATGGTAATCATACTCCTGATATAGAGTTGTGCGATGCTCCACAAGTAAGCGGATATTGGTGCTTTATACCAGAGGGGGAATAGCTCTGAATAAGCGAGTGGTATATCTCAACGGTGAGTTCGTTCCTGAAAAAGAAGCCAGAATATCAATTTATGATTCAGCATTGATGTTTGGCGATATGGTGTTTGAGATGACTCGCTCTTTTAATGGAGTGCAATTCAAGTTAAGGGAACATCTTCTGCGATTAAAGGATTCTACGAGAGCATTGCATATTCCGTTACAAATGACTATAGGGGATACAGAGAGCACCATTGAGGAACTCTTGAAACGCAACGGGGGATACTTTGATAAAGATGATGAAATTCGCCTGCTAATCAATGTATCTCGTGGGCCACTATCAATATATGGTGAGGTCTTTGATGGCAAATTAGAACCAACGATAGTTATCTCTGCCTTCCCCTTGAAGTGGGTTCTCGGCCCGTTGGCTCACTTATATCACACAGGGGTTCACGCTATCATACCAAGCCAGCGAGCTATACCAGCACATCTATTAGACCCCAAGATTAAATCCCGCAGTAGACTCCACCTGATGATGGCTAATCTGGAGATAGCACGATACAATGACGACAGGGCGTGGGCTTTACTATTAGACCCAGATGGCTATGTAACAGAGGGAACGGGGGCTAACTTCTTTATAGTTAGAGACGGCAATCTAATCACACCCAAGCCCCACAATATTCTAAGAGGAATAAGCAGGGAATATGTTATGAAAGAGCTTGCACTAGAACCTGTATTTCAAAAGAATATTGAGCCGTATTATATCGCCACAGCAGACGAGGCGTTCTTTACCGCCACACCATTCTGTATAATGCCAGTTACCAAGTTTAACGGGATGGATATAGGGGATGGCAAGGTTGGGTATTTTACGCAATTACTATTAAATGGATGGGGTGAGAAGGTGGGCGTAGATATAGTAGCTCAAGCCGATAATTGGTCTAAAGACATAAAGGGGGCAACGCCATACAGTATAAGGGGGTAAATTATGATTAAACAAGGGGAAATAGACAAACTGGATAAGCAATGGTGGGGAGTTGTTGAACACGGTGGTTTTCTAGGAGCTATGCTCTTGTTGGCTAGGTACCCCTTACCGCCAAAGGTGGTTTTCCACCAAATAGAAATGAATCGGGTAATGAGTGGGTTGGTATATCGTGGTCACCGATGAATAAGACAATAGCTATTCAATATCTTAAAAGCTTGCCACGAAGTTGGTTGCCATCGAGTAGAGAGGGTGGGAAGTGTGGTGAGCCGAGCAATAGCGAGTTAAGAAGATGGTTAAGGAAGGGCTCGATAAGGATTAATGGGGCTAATCCGAAGCCTAACGGTGAAATAACCTTCCCAATTACGGAATTAATATTCTTCTTTAGGGGTAATCAGGTAACAATAATAGAATGAATAAAACAATAGCCATAGTTCAAGCCAGAATGGGGTCGACTAGACTACCCTGCAAGAGCTTGGCATTGGTCTGGAAGAATATGACCTTGTTGGAGATGGTCTTGCGTAGAACGATGCAGGCAAGGACATTAGGCCGTGTGATACTAGCGACTACTATGAGGGCAGAAGACGATTGCCTTGTGCGATTAGCTGATACCTGCGACATTGGTGTGTTCAGGGGCAGTGAGAATAATGTCCTAAAGAGGTTTAATGATGCTCTCTATGCCTTTCCTGCTGATGCGGTAGTGAGGGTTTGTGCTGACAACCCCCTAATAGACCCGCAGATGATTGATAAGCTAGTGGAGTTCTATTGGAAATATCGTTGGGATTATATCACGAGCGTTCCGCCTGCGACAGGTCTCCCCGATGGTGTGGGGGCAGAGATATTCTCGACCACCGCTCTACGGCGGGCAGTAATGAAAACTACGGATAAAGGCTACCTTGAAAATGTAACCACTTATTTCCAGGCAAGCCGTGAATACAGTGTTGCTTATTTGGGGGCGGGAAAGGGATACCATAGACCAAATTACAGACTAGACATTGACTACCCTGAAGACCTGACATTTATTCAGACTCTATTGAAGCACTTGCCCCCAGAGAATGCACCCTACTGGACAACAAAAGAAGTAATAGAGACATTAGATAAAGAGCCAGAATTATTAAAACTAAGGAAGGAAAGATGATTAGCCAACGAGATGCCTTCTTTAATAAACTATATGAACTAGCTCAAAAAGATAAGGACATCATTATCGTTACTGCTGATTGTGGTACACCAAGCCTTGACCAGTGGCGTGATAACCTACCAGACCAGTTTATCAATGTGGGCATCGCTGAACAGAATATGATTTCTATTGCTGCTGGCTTGGCACTGGCGGGGAAGAAACCCTACTGCTATGCTATAATCCCCTTTCTAACCCTGAGATGCCTAGACCAGATTAAGTGTGATATATGCCTTATGAATCTACCAGTAACCCTTGTGGGTATAGGTGCTGGGTTGGGCTATAACGATTCTGGGCCAACCCACCACGCCACAGAAGACATAGCCATTATGAGAGTTTTGCCTAATATGCAGATAGCGAGTCCTTCCAACGCAGATAATGCAGAACTTTTAGCACGCCTGTATAATAAGCCCACTTACATCAGGCTTGATAGACATACACCCGCCAATCCCCCCAGCATTACCGCCGTATATGATGACTCCCACCAGATGTTTTACCCACTCTGGTTAAAACCCTTTACCTTGCCCAAGGAGGTGCTTGATGCCAAACTTCTCATCACCCTAGAGGAACACCTGCTTGCTGGGGGCTTGGGTAGCATAGTGGCTGAATATCTAGTAGACAATAACATTAGAATTCCGTTAAAGCGTATCGGCATTAAAGATGAATACTTCTACAAATATGGTAAGAGAGAGGATATATGGAATGGTGAAGCTGAACTTCAGCGAATACTTGCCGAATACAGAGAAAAGAATAGACTACCTGAAGAATATTATCGGGGGCAGACCAGTAGCGATACTTCTACCAGGCCCAAGCATCGGCGAGCTAGAGCAAAGAATAAATGAACTGGCGAACTGCGATATATGCTATGCCTCCCTCAATGATTTCTGGTTCATTGAAGAACGCATACACAAAGTTCAAATAGTCCAATCCAGTGCTCCGGATAACCTCGTGCCCACCGAGAAGGATATGGAGTTCCTTGCCCGCCCTGACGATAACCTCTTTATCAGTGAAGAGGTATCCTTCCACCATAGCTTGGATACAGTGCTTGAGAACTACAACCAAAAACTCCTGTTCGTTGTTTCGGACAATAGGGGCATATATCCTCGGCAGGTATGGTTTGCACCCACCCCGCAACAACCCCTCCACTTTCTAGCACTATCGTCTTTCTTCACGCTTACTATGGTTTGCTTGATTGGAGGCGCTTCTATGATTGTTCTCTTCGGCTGTGATGGGGGCAAGATAGAAAAACAGCCCTTATACTGGGGTGGCAAAGACAACCCCTCTTGGGGCAGGCTTTTGTATGATACGGCTATTCTAAACCAACTTGCACAACCCATATTAACACAAGTGTATGCCCTGTATGGTATTGAGCCCAAGAGAATTATCAACTGCTCCCTACAAAGTCATCACACCAGCTTTGAAAAACTATCTTATGATGAAACCTTTAAGGTATTAAATGAAAACTAATCTTATATGGGGAAACTCTGGCGATACTGAAACCTCCCTGTGGCATACTGTGGTTGACTTACTGCAAAGCCACGAGAGCCAGAATGGATTATTAAAGATAAAACCAGCCAATAAAAACCAGACTGGCTTACTTGACCCAGAATTCAAACAGGAATTGGCTTGGGCTAATATGGCACTTGAGTGCGACTATTTGAGTTGGAGGCAGGGCAAGGCACTGAGGAAGTTGATGAGACCAAAGGCGTTTATCACACCCGCAGATATAAGGGCATTAATTGCCCTTGCTGTGACAGTGGGGAGAGCGGGAATGTTTATGGCAGATATAGGCACTTGGATGGGTGCGTCAGCACTAGCGTTGGCAACCGTAGCGTTCTTTAATGATGGCAAGGTTTTCTGCGTGGATACGCACAACTGGTGGGGTGATGCCATCTTCACTATGTTTAGACACATAATGAGGCGAAGGGAACTGTGGGCTAATGTCATATCCCCAGTGATGATGAGCAGTGAGTTGGCTATTGATATATTTAAGGATGAGAGTTTGGACTTAGCCTTCATTGATGCTGCCCATTCTTACGAGTATGTCTCTATAGACATACCTGGCTGGCTACCCAAAGTTAGAAAGGGTGGGATACTCTGCGGACACGATGCTGATGAAGAACACCAAGATGTATTGAAAGTGCTTCACGAGACTTTTGGCGATGACTACCTGGTAATACCTGATACCTCAATATGGTATAAGAAACTATGAAAACTGAAAAGATAGAAGATGAGAGAGCGTGGAATGAAACTTGGGGGCGTGGCATTGATGCTAATGATGCCAAGGCACTGATTGATTTGACAGACAAAGTTGCCCGCCAGAATGTGCTGGTTGCCGAGATTGGTAGCTGGAAGGGATTATCCACCCTCTTTCTTGGCTTACAGGTGCGACCATATAGAGGTAAGGTTTTTGTCATTGACCACTGGCGTGGAGACCCTGGCGACCAGGTTATAATAGCCAAGCAACGAGATGTTTTCGGGATATTCAGAAGAAATATGATTATGATGAGTCTTTGGCACACTGAGGTATTCCCCCTGCTAATGGATTCCCTTACAGCCAGCCAGATATTTGCCGACCACATTCTGGATTTAGTCTTCATTGATGCCGACCACCGCTATGATGCTGTGAAAGCTGACATAGATAATTGGTTGCCTAAAGTTAAGGTGGGGGGAATTATAAGCGGACACGATTGCCACTGTAAATATACCAACTGTTCCCAGCGACAGAAAGAAGAGATTGATGCCAATCTAAACACTAGGAATATTAATCTGGAAATAATAGACTGCCATCCTGGTGTAAGCAGGGCATTGTATGATGCCTTCAATGACGAATACTCAATGGCGGATGCCTCTACTGTATGGTATAAGGAACTATGAAAAAAACAGCCCTTGTTACCACTACTATTAGAATACCTGAAATGTTAAAGGGGTTCTGGGATAATGCGAACCTTTATCAGCACGACAATATTGAGGCGATAGTTATCGGGGATAAGAAGACGCCTTGCAAAGCCTCGGAGTTCTGTGCCTCATTACCGCATACCAGATTCCTTACCATAGAAGCACAGGAGAAGGCATTAAAGGATTACCCCGAACTATTGAAAACCATCCCGTATAATTGTGGTGACAGGAAGTTACTGGGTATGCTCATCGCTTATCTGGGGGGCTTTGATACTATTATCGCAATAGATGATGATAACTTTGTTACCACGCAAGACTACTTTAGATTCCACAAGATGGTGGGCGAGTGGGAAATACTGCCCGTGGTTGAGAACGACAGCGGTTGGTTTAACGCAATCCATTTTGCCATAGAGGAGGGGGAATACATACCTTATCATCGGGGATTTCCCCACTCAAAAAGGAAGACCAGTAATTACACCGTGAGGCAGGCTGGAGCAAAAGTGGTTGTTAATGAGGGCTTCTGGCAGGGCGACCCAGACATTGACGCGACAACACGGCTTTGCTTTACTTTATTTGAAGCCCCCCTCAATGACATTAAGCCGTGCCTCAAGTTTGTCCCACACTTTGGGCTTCAGCCAGGAACCTGGTGCACCTTCAATAATCAGAATACCGCCTTTGCCCGTGAGGTTATACCAGCCTACTTCACGCCGCCCTGCGCCAAGCGCTACTCCGACCTCTGGCCTGCTATGGTTGTCTGCTGTATTGCTGGACATCTGAACCATATAATATCCTACGGCTATCCCATAGTTGAACACAGGCGTAATGAACACTCGCTCTGGAAGGATGTGCAGGATGAGAAGGTGGGGGCTAGGGCTACCGAACCTTTGATTGAAATGTTGCGCTCTGCTAAATTCACTGGTGATAATTACCACACTTGCCTTGGTGAATTACTAGAACATTTAGAGACACAATCGGATATTATAGGGCAACTTCCCGATGACCAGGGGGATATGTTATTTGGTTTTATCAGTGGGATGCAAGTATGGCATCGGGTATTTTCGGGTATGATATAATTAAAGGGAAGAGGACTTGCGGGTGAGTGCGTTGTTAGTCCCCTCCAAGGCGCAAGGTCGAGGAGGGGCGACTTGCTTCTAGGCGCCTTAAAATAAAAAACAGGAGGATAGAATGGCACTTCAAATAAAAGCTGCTAAGAAACTAGACCTGCGGGGTAGGGGACAATTTCGAGGCTTTGTCTTTTCGCACAAAACCGACAACTACGATGTTATCGGTAGGGATGATTCGTTCAAGATTTTCACTATGACCCATATCAATGCAGACCACACACTCTACTTTAATCTGGATACTGCTGTTAAGAGCAAGAATGCGTGTTTCACCTTCATCAACAAGACTGAGGGCGCACTAATCATCTCTGCAATAGACAGAGGGCAAGGAGATTCTATCATAGCCAAGGGTGATGTTGCTGCTAATATGATTAACTATGCCTATATTGCAGCCAACCTTGCCTCTACCTGCCAGATTTGGTGTGATGGTGTCAACTACTACCACTACGATTTGGGGCCTAACTACAATACTGGCAATGTTGCACTTGAAACATATCTTGTTACTTAGGAGAGCGAGTTTTGCCTTTATATGAGTTCAAATGCGAGGGATGCGGGCAGACCTTAGAACAGCTTGCCCGCTCCCCCTCGGACAAGTGGAGTGAGTGCCCTGAGTGTGGAGGGAAACTAGGACAGTTATTCTCCCCCTTCGCCATCTTTATGGGTGCTGCCCCTTTGTCTTTCCATCACAAATTCGCTTATCCACATACTGATTCTAAGAAACCATAAAAGGAGGTTTATATGTCTGGGAGAGTGATTGTTTCCAAAGTTCTTGAGTTCTCAGAACATCCGTGGGGCGCAAACTTACTAACCACTGACGGCGTACAGTGGAGTGCTTCTGTCAATATAACCAACTCGCAAGATGAAGCCCTATATACGGCGGTGAATACTGCTGCTTTCAATATGGTGCGCTGGGGCGACCCAGGGGGTGCAGGCGTGCTAAAGGGGGCAGAGGTAAATATGACATTCGCTATAAACTGCGACAATGCTACCGCCATAGCCACCTATATCGTAGAGGGCAGAAACCTTGCCAACGCTACTGGCGATGAAACCGATTGGGTTAATCTGGTAGCTGCAACTGCTATAGCTGCTCCAATGAGTATTGACTTTGCCACCAACACACTAACCTATGCTGGCAGGCTACCGATACAGACCAACTTGAACAAAGTCCCCTTTGAAATCAGGTTGAAGTATAAGGTGAACTGCAATTCAGAGTTAGAAGTTGCCCAAATGAGGATGAGAAACTCAGGTGTCTGCAACTATATGTATCAGATTGCTGCGGGATAATGAGTGAGGTCGTTCTTCGCAAGAAAGACGAAAGATACGAGATACACGACTTGCACTTGGGTGATTTGACCCTGTCGGTAACTTACTTGAACGCAGGACAGAACACGATAGGGCATCTTCACTCACAGGAGGAGGGATACTATATTGCCAGTGGGTTGGGTAGGATGATGGTAAACGACAGGATAACGCAAGTAAGTGGGGGTCAATTTATGGTCGTGCCCCCAAACACTTATCATCGTATCTTTAATGACGGCTTGTTGTCGTTGGTGTTCATATGTGCGTGGGAAAAATAATAGCGGTGGGAGGGGGATTTGACCCCTTGCATATCGGGCACATAAGGCACTTACAAGAAGCCAGAAAGCTAGGAACTTGGTTGGTGGTATTGGTGAGTAATGATGAGGATATGATACGCAAGAAGGGTTACTGCTTTATGCCACTAGAGGAGAGGATGGAGATATTAAGAGAACTAAGGTGTGTGGATGAAGTCTGGGAAACTTGGGACAAGGATGGCACACAAGCTGAAACCTTGCGGGCAATCTGCCCCGATGTATATGCCAAGGGTGGTGATAGGACACCAGACAATATGCCTGTTAATGAAATAGAAGCCTGTGCTGAAATAGGCTGTGAGATAGTTTATGGAGTAGGAGAAAAAATACAGTCCAGTTCTGAATTAGTGAGGAAAATTAAATGACAACTACTGCATTAGTATTAAGCGAACACCTTAGCAAGGCTACTGGAGATTGGCTTCAAGTAGCAGTTACCGCCAATATCGGGGCTAACACACTTATTATATCTTCTAGTCTCAATGAACACGATGGCGGCAGCGATACTTACTTTGAAGGCTGGTGGGTTTATGTAGAAGATTACCTAAATGAAACCATAAGCAGGAAGGTTGAGCATTACTACACTGCCAATTACACGCTAGATGTTTACGGGGCAAACCTTACCGAAGACGCTCTCAATGTTTCCACTATCAGGCTCAGTCGGTATAGCTGGGCGAAAAAGCTGGAAGCAACCAATGATGCTCTAAAGGAAATCTACCCCATCCTGCATAAGAGGGTGGTAGACCAGACCACTATATCCAACAGTGACCTCTATACTTATCCGATGCCCAGTTCTCTGACAGACGGTGCTGTTCATTCTGTTCTGGTGAACGCCTATACCAATCCCGCTGACGCTGCTGCTGAGGATACTTGGCGGGAGGTATGGAATTGGGACATCGTTAATGAGGGCAATTCTATCCGCCTGCCCGTTTTATTTGATGACGGGCATAAGATAAAACTGACTGGGATTGCACCGCTGGAAGCTGTAACCACTGCTGCCAGCGTGGTAAATATAGCGGGTAAGGAACTGGAACTACTCACGGCTTATGCCAAGTATAAGCTCTATTCCCAGATGGCAGACCCCGCTGCCAGTGAAGATGTAGATAGGTATGAAAGGGCAGCATCCAAGGCTTACGGCGAATATGCGATGCTTGTTCCCAAGTTAAGAATGATTAGCCCCAGCAGACCATTAAGAATAAAGGGCATAGAGCAGGGGTGGACACCCCTACTTTATACAACCAGGTAATATGAAGGCTAAGACTTCGGGTAGCATAGTTGTTTCTTGGGGGGCTGAACACGGAAGTAAGGGCAAGTTAATATCAAGGCAGGCAAGCGTTGAAGCTCCAAGCATAAACTGCGTGAGGCTTTCTTGTTTGTGGAAGTTTGCTGTTAAATCTTTAGCCTATGTTCTGGCAATGCTCTACCATAAATACCGAGTTGAATATGCTGAGAAGAATAGAAATAAAGAAATTCCCGTTAAATATAGAACGGGTGAAGAAGCTCCTGAGAGCGTGTTGGGGCTAATATTCCAAATTATTAAACTAAGGAGGTAAGAAAATGGCTCAATCGGAGAAACCAACATATCAGGGTTATATTGAAGTAGCGAAGAGGATGAGTGTTGCTGGCGATGGCACTGGCAGTTGCGTCAACAGTGTAGTTGGCTATATTGATACCTGTAGCGCTGCTGCTGAAGCCTCAACCTATGCTTCCCCCGCGGCAACAATGTGTAATGCGGCGGGCTTTGCTCTAGTTGATGCTGATATTGTCAACACCATAACCACTGCTAACACCGATGACACAACGGGGGTTTTCCATGTGTTCACAGCCACCGCCGCTAACACAATCACGGGCTTTGGTATTTGCAACGATGACGATGATGTGCTATTTGCCGAGTGTTGCTTCGCTGCGGGTGTACCCTGTGAAACCGATGACACCCTGACAGTATCAATGGCGATGCAATTCAAGCTTGGGAGCTAGGCTTGATAGAACAAATAGCCAAAACTACATTCCAGAAGGCTATGCCCTCTGGCGATAGGGTTTTGATTGGCAATATAGACTCTAAAAACTTCAAGCCACATCTTAAACTCAATCGCTGGGGTGGTGAGTGCTTTATTAAGGTAGGCTTGCCTGTAACAGAGAGGTCACTACCAATAATTGAGGGCGATAAGATTACTTGGGAAGGTAGAAACAGGCATATCATAATGTATCCCCTTGCCCCTACTAAGCAGATGGAGTTGGGTGGGTATGAATATGAGGTAGTGCTTGAGAAGAAGCCTAAGACTAACAAGATTATTCTGGATATTCAAAGTCAGGGATTGCGGTTTGACATCCAGCCTCCCTTGACCCAACAGGAAATAGAGGACGGCTACTTTAGGCCAGATAATGTAGTCGGTGCTTATGTGGTCTCCCACATTACGAAAGGTGGGTTAGTCACCTCGAGAGACGCAGCCAGGGGCATAACGACTGGGCACGGCTTTGTGATCTATCGCCCAAAGGTTATAGATGCTAAGGGAAATTGGGCTTGGGCAGAACAGTATATTAGTCAAGGGAAGCAGATAATAACAACCCCTTGGGAGTTTCTTGAGAACGCTTCTTACCCAATACGACACATTGCTGGGGATACCTTTGGTTATAGCACAAAGGGTAGCAGTGCTACAGCTATGCGTGGAAGAATACGGCTCACTCGTGGAGCACCTGCTGGAGGGAACGGCACAGGGGATAGCGTTGGGGCATATATGACTGTTTCAGCTACCTATTTAGGCAGACCCGTTAAGGGTAATATCTACGATGATGGCGATGATGAGGATGATGTTACTACAAACCTACACGCTGATGGAGCAACTGAGGAAAAAACAGTGCCCGATGGTGCTTGGGATGACTTGGAAACATTCAACTTTTCCTCGCCCCCATCATTTACGAACGGGGTATATTATAGGGTAACTGTTTGGGGGGATGATGATGACCGCAACGGCGACCCAGGCGGTTCTCTAAATATCCGCTATAATTCTGTTGGGGGCGAGCATTATTACTATCAGATTCTAGCCTACAATGGATGGCCTGACCCTAATAGCCTCAGCCACTCCACTGGTAACATACAATCTATCTACTGCACCTATACACCAGGAGTGGGAGGAGAAGAAAAGGGGCCGATTGTTTCCAGTGTAATCGTGGGGGTCTTACCTAGTGCCACAAGACTATTAGCCTGCGAAAGGGATAGCTCGGTTATAATCGGGGACTTGGTTAGTGCTACTAGAGCACTCACCTCTATCAGAACAGCTTCGGTGATAAATGGGGTTGTAGCCAGTGCTTCTAGGTTTGTGGCTTCTACTCGAACTGCCAATGTGATTACAGGGATTGTAGCCACAACCACAAGAACCCTAGCTTCCATAAGAACCGCCTCTGTTATAATAGGGGTAGGGGCTATTGCATCACAGGCTAGACACTTTATCGGACACCTTACAGGATTTATAATAGATAGAACTTACAGCCTCGGTAAGGGAGCAGATTATGATATTGTGCCCAGAGATATATACTTTAAGGACAATGAATAAATGGCTGACACAAAACTTAGTGCCCTAACGGAGCTGGCAGCTACACCCGCCAGTGATGATGAGGTATATATTCGTGATGTCTCAGAGGCGGCAGCAACAGAGTCCAAGCGGATTACAATAGCTAATATAGTGGCTGCTGCTGTGGCCGCTGCTGAAGCTGCTGGACTAGCCTTAGCTTCAGGCAAGAATATCAAGGTAATTTCTGCTCTCACTTCTGATGATACTCAGTCTGGTCTTACTGCTCTAATGACTGCAGAGATTGCGATTTATCGTCGTCAGCTTGTTTATGTGGGTGCTGACGGTAAAATGGAGCGAGCAGCAAGAGACAGCGCAGCTACAATACCAGTTATAGCTATAACTACTGAGACTATAGCCGAAGATGCTGTTGGAGAGTTCCTATTACAAGGCTACTTTAGATATGATACCTGGGATGGCTTTACCCCTGGAGCCATTCTTTATTGTGGTCTTGCTGGTAATGTATCCGAAACAAGGCCTTCTGCATCAGGCGACCAAGTGCAGGTTATTGGAGTAGCTATTACATCAAAGATAATATACTTCAATCCGAGCCTTGTGCTAGAGGAGATACCTTAAAGAAGGAATGGGGATTGAATAGTTGTGGCTTTCGTTACGGCACGGCTAGAGTTAGAGGCTGGCACCGATGTTTTGCTACTGGAAACGGGCGATGCCTTACTACTTGAAATCGCTGGGTATGTAGAAACCGCATCAGTAATAATCGGAATTGCCACCTCAGCTTCAAGAACATTAGCTTATGATAGAGATAGTTCAACCATAATTGGTAATTTAGTATCCGCCTCTAGGGCAATCACTATATCAAGGGCAAGCTCTACGATAGTAGGGATTGATGCCTCAGCCTCAAGGGTATTGGCTTTTGATAGAGACGGCTCCACAATAGTGGGGGTATTAACATCTGCCTCAAGGGCGTTAGCCTACACGAGAGCAGCCTCAGTAATAAGTGGGATTGTAGCCAGTGCATCAAGGATTATTACATTTACTCGCACTGCTTCAGTTATTGTAGGGAATCTTGCGTCAGCTACAAAAAGTTGGGGCGGAACGAGAACGGCTTCGGTGATAGTTGGAGTGCTAGCCACCGCATCAAGAACATTGGCTTTTACCCGAATCGCTAGTGTTATAATAGGGATAAGGACTCTTGCATCACGGGCAAGGCACTTTATTGGGATTCTTACTGGATATACAATAGTGCATCAGGGGGACGAGGGCACAGTTAAAATGGCAGGTCATTATACTTCAATCGTGCCTGAATCTGTAGATTTTGAGGATGTAGATTAAATGGCAACATACACTAAAAGCAAATATGATATAGGTCTACTCAGGTCAGATGGCTCAACCAAGGTTGGGTTTATGCTTGCCCAGAGAAATGGTGCCCCCCTCTACAGCGTTTTTGATGATGAATATCTAGCTGCCCAGTTCTTTACTGGTGTGCCAGGTTACGGCTCGCTGCCTGCTGAAAAAGAAATCGCAATGAGGCAGGATGACTGGCGGTCTGGCTTTGGCTTAGAGCACTACGACTCTGCCGACCCCAAGAGATATTACTCCTCTATTGGTATGGATATGCGCCACAGGGGAATGGCTATTGCGGGCTGGGCTACAAATAGCATTGCAGTGCCAATGGGTAGGAACTTGGTGCGTCCGACTGCTACTGCTGACCCCGCTAGTGCTTGGACAGATGATGCGGCTACCTATGATGCCACCCTCTCATCCTTTGCCTTTAATACAGCAGAGGTGGGTTCAACTGGTTGGTCGCCCTACTTCTACTTGAATGCAGGGAGCGTAGCCAATTGTTCGGGTGCCAAAGTTTATGTTGGTAGGTCTGATGCGGTGGTAAATGGAATGCAGGTAGGTTTATATAATGGCAGTGTTTTCCATACCGTGTATGATGGTGACCTTAATGCTTCAGTATTAAATACTTGGGTAAGCGGGATGCTTGATGGTATTAATACCGCTATCTCTAATGCTAGAATTCGCTTCTACCTTGCAGCACCATCACACAATGCCTACATTAATGAGTTCGCCTTTATACAATCCAATATAGCCCCCGCTTCTGTGAATGCCTTTGCCAACTTTGATGATAAGTTCTTTGCAGCAGCAGGCAAGACACTATACAGGCTCAACGCTGCGGGCGATGACCTTGACCTTATTGATGGCTTCCCTGAAATTATAACTGCCCTTGAACCCTTTACTGACAACAGATTATACATCGGGCAAGGGAATACCTGTCCCCTCTGGTATATGTCCACCTCTAATGTTATTGACCAAACCACATTAGCCAATACCTCCTGGCAATTCCTTAAAACAGTTCACACTACAACCCCCACATTATATGGAAATGATAGCCCTTATACCATCCGCTCAAGTGCTGACCCTGTGAATACTGTCCCAGGAGACCCTGTAACAGTGGGTAGCTCATACTTTGATATTACAGACCTAATCAGCCACGCTGGTGCTTTGTATATGATGAAAGAGGATATGCCGTATTACCTTGATAGTTCTGGTAATGTTCAAAATGACTTAGCACCAGAGCTTGCCTCAGAGCAAGCAACTACCAGTGGCAAGAATGCCCATATCTGGCAGAATAAACTTTACATCCCTGCTGGCGACCAAACCCTAATAGAGTATGATGCTGGCGCAATTACCTATCTCAATCCATCAGATTACTCTACGGGCTTGAGTAAGTTTGTTGGTAGAGTGCAAGCACTAGCTTCAGACGGTCACTATCTATTCGCCGTAGTGGATAATGGTATGGGTGAAGTTGAAATACTAGCGGGTAGGTGGGAGGTTGTGGATGGCACAACTAAGTGGGTATGGCATCCAATATCCGAAATCACTCACTGGTCTTTCACTATTAGTGCTCAAGGAGCTTTTGTATCCACGGTTGTTCGAAAGGCGCTTTGGATAGCTCCCATAAGTTCTACCGCTGGCTTGTATTATATGCCTCTCCCAGTAGGATATGGCAATGTAACCAGCGATACCAACCGCAACTTCAAATCTGGGGGTTATATGTGGACACCCTGGCTTCACGGTAACTTCAGGGGAGACGATAAGGCATTCATTAAGGTTATCAGCGAACTGGGACATACCTATAATGATGATGTTTACTTTGATGTGCATTATAGAACATTGGAAAATAAGGCTTGGACACAGGTTGGTTTGGCTAAAGGCACCAGTGCCTCAATGGTAAATACATTATATATACCTGCCGATGGTGCTGGCACAAACCCTGTGTCCACAATGATTCAGCTTAATTACTGCGCAATTACGAATGTTACAACTGCAACCCCCATACTATTGGGTTATGATGTAAGGGGTATCCTGTATCCACCCCGCAGAAGCATCATAGCTTGCACAGTAAGGGGGGTTAATGAACTCACCCTTAAAGACGGCACAAGGGATGTGGGTTCACAGGCAGTTATCAATGCCTCGCTGTATGAAGCCAAGAACGCAACCTGGCCTGTTACATTCTACGATATGGATGGCGATACCAAGTATGTTAAGTTCCTGCCCTTACCCAGCGGCGTGCCAAGGTGGACTTTAGTTAAAGATGAAAAGGGCAGGGTGCAAGAAAAGCACTATAATCTGCTTTTACAAGAAGTGCAACTAAGCTAAAGGAGGATAACCGAAGATGAATTGTCCTCACTGTGCAAAATTGGGGTTTGAAATGCCGATGAAGAAAGATGGGCATCTATGGAGATGTCGCCTTTGTGGATATACAACTGAAGAGGAGAGAGTTAATGAAGGCACTGAACAAGAAAACCCCTCAATGGTTTAAGGACTGGCGCAACAATGAGTTCTGGCATATGGCGGTAGAAGTCAGAGCCACCACAATTATAATCACTATCATATTCGCCATTGAGATTGCGATTGCCATTAAGGTTCTTTGGGGTTAGCAGAGGCTATCACCTAATGCACTGTAGGGCATAGGGAGGACAATGGAATAGGAAGGCAGTATGATGGGGGGTTGGTTTATCCAGCCCATTATTTTTTATTTACTAGACAATTAGTATTAAATGGGGGTGATAATTTTCGTGCCTAGAATAGCCCGCTTTCCGTGCATTTCCTTATTTTGCACATAGTTTCACTTAAATGAATATGCAAGCAAATGTATGTGATTACCCAATGAGCAATTATAATGTGTAAAGAACTGCCCTAAATTGCTGTCAATGCTTGTCAAGAGGCTTGCGTAAAATAACTTTAGGGTGTAGAATTTAACTAGCAACTTGGGGGTATATGATGGCACAGCATAAAGTTGATATTGAGAAGGCATTAGGGCTACTACAGGCTGGTAACACTACTCAAGAAGTAGCAAACAACTTCAATGTAAGCCGTCAAGCAGTAGAAATTCACCGCAGTAGATTTATTAAACAGGGCTTGCTACAACCAGGTAGAGGTGGCAGGCGAACCAAGCAAAGCCCCATACACTTAACACTTGAGCAGGGCATTGACATAATGACAGATGCTTTCCGAAAAGCGAGGGACTATCCCGAACTAGAAGCGGAGCTTGAAAAATATAAGCGGGGCTATAATAATCTCCTAGAGACTATGAAATCCCTTAAACAGGGTGAGAAGAAGCGGTCAGGGCAGGAAGCTGCCTTTGCTTTAGCGGTGCAACAGGGCGAAATAAACCCTCTTAACAAAAAAGACTTGACATATCATATATTATCGTATAGACTAGACCGTAGGCACAATTAGATAACATAACTAAAGCCTGCGGTTTTTTTATGCCTAGTTTAACATAAGTAACGATGATGATTAAGCGAGCAATCAAGGAAACGATAACGGATGCACTGCTAATAGGGATGGCGGCTGACTTGCTGTATCTCTATTTTGCGGGTGCTTGGTATGACCCTTATCTCCCTATTCTAATAATAGAACTTGTGATGCTAGTTGCGATAATTGGATTTGGCATTTATCGAGTTATTATGTTTGCGAAGAATGCGACTAAATAGCTTTTTCATTGACCTTGCTTGCTGGTGTCCATCTAAATAATATATCGGCCTACACTGTGGGGAAGAGAGCCGAGCCAGCAAGCATAAAATAGCGACAGAACAGCATTATAAATTAAATACAGTAGGGGTACAATTAAGGTGAGGCATAAGCAACGCTTCAATATGGCAAGGGAGGTGCGAAATGGGTCAATCGTTAAGCATAAGGTTCAAGGGGCGTGAGGGTGAAGTCCTGCAAAAGCTTGAGATGTTTGGGTGGTCATTCGTCTGTGAGTCGGAGAAGGTCGGTTTTGAGGCATTCCAGAGATGGTATCAAGCGCAACCAGGCAATGAGAGTAGAACTATCCTTAATATGCCTAATCGGTTGGGCGCTACGAGGACTAATAGGGGAGCGATTGAACAGATGGTATCTACGATTCTTAATGCTTGGTATGAAACTCGCAAGGAGAATGAACATTTGAGGGCGGAACTGGAGCAAGAACGCAAACTACGGCAGGTACAGAACAGCTTTGGTGAAGCCTCTGTAGTAGAAACCTTTTCAAATGTTCTGTTGGAGGCAAAAATCAAGCCTTATTAAATGAGTATGAATAGAGAAGAATACAAGAAGCGCAATCAGATTATTCGTGCTAGGGCTAAAACTACCAGTCAGGCACAGATAGGGCGAGAGTATGGCTTTAGCAGACAAAGAGCGTGGCAAATCGTTCACGGGCCAAAGCGCAGTTTGTTTATGCGGTTAATAAAATTCTTAAGGGGGTGAATTATGGCTAAACACAAAGAGTCTATGAGCTTTTATAGCGATGGGAAAGTATTCGCTAAGAAGCGAGAACACGGCAATATATCAGGTGAGTATGAACTGTTAAATGATGCAGTTGAGAACAATGTTAGAACTATAACGCTCAAACTTTGTGATAAGGCAGAGCATCTAACTAGGGTGAAGGAACTAGCAAAATTGATGTGCGAGAAAATGGGGGAACAGGGGAGGGCTTTTAAGCAACTACTTGAGGACACCCTAATTGATTATAAGGATGAAGAAGTCATAAGAATGCTCGGCAAGGTTAAGGATGAAGAACCCGTTAAGGCTCGCAAGGGCTGTTTCCAAGTAATTATAGGCGATGGTCGCAAATTGGATAGCGAGGTCATACAACTTAGGGATTAGGGGCAAGGAATGGCAAATAGACCCCTCTGTTATAAGTGCCACAAAGAAGTAGGGGCTGTATCAAGATTATTAAAGGTTAAAGAGCCTCATAAGAGACCACGAAATGAGGTTTTCTGCAGGAAGTGTGCGAGAGGGATATTAAATTCTAGGGGGGAATAATTATGAAATGCCCACTACTTAATATAGGCGTTAGTTTACATCCAGGTGTATATGATAAAACGGCTACTGACTGTATCAAAAAGAAGTGTGGTTGGTGGGATAAACAGCAGGATTGTTGCGTGATATGCACCATTGCGGGCGAGTTAGATGCTCTTCACTATTTCGCCAAGGGCATAAGAGACAGAATGCCCAAAGACTTAGCACCGAGGTGAGAAATGAACTATTACTTTGACGATAGGTTCTTTGTGGCAAGGGGCGAGGAGTTAGAAGAAATGACAATCAAAGATGGCGATAGGCTCATAGCTCAATTAAGGTCAAGGGCTTTAGTTAATAAGACGGTTAGCCTTGAGATATTCTTAAAGCACACCAATCCTATCTACTGGCATTTTTATCAGAAGGAGAATAAGAACTAATGAACTCATTAAGAGATAACAGCGTGCTTTTGACTGCAATAAGTGGGAATTAAAGGAGGGAATATGGAAATCAAATTAGACTGGGAACAATGGAAGTTATTGAAGGAATTATTGAGAGTCGCCGAAATGCTAGAGATGAAAACAACTACTGGTTCAGCGAGATTGGATGACAAGGATACCGAGATTGATATTCACGAGAACATAACCATCACGCTTCCAGGCTGAAATGAAAATTCTCGTAGGCTACAAGACAAATAATGAGCAGACAAGGGTTTTCAGAATCATAAAGGATAATGGCGATGGCACTTATCAGGCTTGTTCTTTTATGGTAATGGACAGGCTTGATGGCACAAAATACTTATCAGAAGGAATAACAAAGAAGAGAAGCCTTCATTCTATAAGAGAAGAAGACATAGGAGATGTGGGATTATGAGAGAGATAAAGTTTAGGGCTTGGTATGAGCCAACAAAAGAAATGCTCCTTGATGTTTCTGTGGCTTCGGTAGGGTGGATTTACAAGGACGGGCGGTTTGATACACATAATGACTATGTTATGCAATACACAGGACTCAAAGACAAGGACGGAGTTGAGATATATGAGGGAGACATTGTTTACACTGGTGGTTTGAATTGTGTTGCGGAGTGGCTAATTGGCGAAGCTCGCTTTCACTTGAGAAGACAGGGCATTCAATCTATCCCTCAATCTACACACTTGGACAATGTTCATAAGGCACAGTATAAAGTCATCGGTAACATATATGAAAATCCAGAGCTATTAAAAGAAGCGGAGGTGAAGTGATGGCAAAATCTGCATATGTTGAAAAGGTAGATGAACAGAAAAACGATGATGGTAGCTTCAAGAGATTGCTTGTATATTGGCAGGGTAAGAATAGCCCTGATGGTGTTATTGACAAGGATATGATTCAAACCATAAGAACGGCTTTGGCGAATAATCTGCCTTGTGCAAGAGAATACGAAAAGAAGGGTAACTACTTTAATCTAACAAAGGTAGGTATGGAACGCAATCCTGAACACGATACCCTCCCCAGTCCAGAGGCATCAGTAGTAACAAAACCAGAGAAACCACAAGTAGCACCACAAGCAGTCGGTATGATTACTAAGGAAATCGGCGACAACATCAGGGCAGGCACGCTCTCTACCATATTTGGAGCAGAGATTGCTAATAGTCTTTTGGTGTGGTATCGCAGTCAAACACTGGGCATCACCCAGATTAACTTTGATGGAAAAGACCTGCCCAAATTCAAGTAAGGAGGCTTAAATGAGCAAGATAATATCAGATAAAGAGATTAAGGAACTCGCAATACATCCGCCTTATGGGTTTGAAGACTTGAAGTGGATAGCTAAAGCCCAGCGAGACAGTTCAAATAGGGAATGGATAGATGAGGTTGGTAAAATGATAACGCAACTTCTATCTCAAATGTTTATTGACGCTGAATACCACGATTTTGTTAGGGGGCGTTGGCAAGCCCTAAAACAGAAAGTAACAGGAGAATGAATGAAACAAGCACCCAAAGGATACAACCTGACACTAGCTTTCAATGAGATTCTCTATCTTGGAGTAAGACTGAAGTCCTTAGAGGATTTAGTGGATGCCATCTTTGATTTTCAATGTGATTTCCTTTGTGAACAGGAAGAAGCCACTAAAAGAGCATTCGGCTTTGCTTTTAAAAGAACCCTAAAACTTGAAGAGGAACATCGCAAGCTAAAGAAGAAACTTAATTATGCTCACCTTGATAAGAGACTTAAAGAACTCGGAGGGGAAATAGAGGGTTTGCATCTACATTACACCCAAAGCACCCTCCCCACTCTATCAGAATTAAAAGAACTCCAGGATAAGAAGGTTGATAAGCAATACACCATTAAATAATTTATTTATATAAGGGGTAGGTCGGCACTATGTTAACAAGGTTTTGGGGCATAATCGGTAGAATATGGGCCATTTTAGCCTTGATGTTAGTAGTGTTAGTAGTGTTAGTTCTTGTTAGTAATTGTTAGTCTGTTAGGATTGTTAGTATTGTTAGGAGATATGGATGCCTGAGATTACACGCTACGACATAGAGATGTGGATAAAGACAGTGGCTACTGGGGAGTTTCACTATAAGAATGTGTTGGGGCTTGGTGGAGTGCTTACCCCGAAAGAGGATAACAAGCTCAGGGGCATAATCTTTGAATTGTGTAGGGCTAACATTTGTGAGTCAATCGGTAGGAGAGATGGTTTTTATAGGCCTGTGGGGGATGGGGTTCAGCCCTTAGATTTTACAACCTTGAGACCAAGGGATTTCCCCGTGATACTGCCGTTTAATTTAAGGAAGTATGTCTTTATCTACCCAGACACAACCATAATATATGCTGGCTCAAAGAGTTCGGGGAAGACGGGGCTTATCTACGCAACCATAGCACTCAATATAGGCAAAATAAAAATGAAGCTGTTGAGCAATATGGAGGGGGGGAAAGAGCAGATATATGATAGGTTTAAGGCTATGAATATTGACCTGGCAACGCTACCCAAGTTTATCTATCCAGTTAATGCTCATTTCCACGACCACATAAAGGATAAGGATACCCTGTATCTGATTGATTATATAGATGCACCAGAGGGGGATGATTTCTATTTAATAGGCGCTCAAATAAAGAAAATTGACCGCAAACTTCAAGGGCTAAACAGCATTGCCATTATAGCCTTACAGAAACCATCAATGAGGGATACTGCCTTTGGTGGTGAGCAGACATTGAAAGTAGCCTCATTATATATCGCAATGGATAGCCACAAATTAAAAATCGTGGATGCTAAAGTGCCCGCCAACAAGAAAGTCCACCCCAAGAATATGCAGTGGACATTCCAATATGACGATGAAGGCACGAGCTTCACCAATGTAGAGAAGTGCTATGAATAAACCAACTAAAGCACAAAGGAGATAGAGATGGATAAAGAGGCACAGATTTATGATTTATTACTGGAGATTTTGACCACACCTTGTTTGCAGTCAAAGCAAGGTGAGGCATACCGATTGGCGAAGCTCCTTTATGGCGGGGGCTACCGCAAGCTACCCAAAGATAAACCACCCTTGTTGGGCGAGGAAAAGGTTTTTGAGCTTTTAGGCATAACTGAATTGCCGAAAGCAGATGAGGCCATCATTATGCTTCATCAAGATGTTGCATTTGTTGGGAAGATAGCTCAAGCCCAAAGGGAAGCAGATATTAAGCATTATGAAACTGACTAAAGAGCAAATCGCCAAAGCCTCTAAAATAGCCGTTAAGAATGAGAGGGAAGCGGTGAAGGGTTTTGACGGGCAGAAACTTGGCAGGTGGAAGGCGTATTGGGACAGCATAATTTTCACACCCAGTCTAAAAAGAGAAGATAGTAGGGAATGCTTAAAGAGGAGTAAGGGGAAATGAAACCTAAAAATCAAGGCATTAAAGTTACCATTAGTTCTGGTGGGCGTAGCGTTGAAACTACCCCTGAGAAAATGAGACAACTGGCAGAACTGTTAAAGCACAAAAGCCCGCAAGAAGTTAGGGAATACTTAAAGAAACAGAAGGGGGATAAGTGAAAGTAAAGATTGACCCACTTGATACGCTCTTCAGTAAATATATCAAACAAAAGGCGGGTGGCAAGTGTGAGTTCTGTGGGCAAAGTCCTAGTTCTATGGGGTATCACACTCATCACGGGGTAGCTGGAAGGCGATACTTAAACACACGATGGAAAGAGGATAACTGCGTGGCTCTGTGTCTAGCTTGCCATAACCTTTTAGGGGATTTCCCTAGTATAAACCAAGACTTCTTTAGGAAACGGATAGGCACTAAGCGAATGGAAGAACTGGAGGTGGTTGCTCGCACCTACAATAAGATGACCAAAGAGAGAAAGGAAGCCATCACCCTTTACTACAAGGAGAAACTGAATGACAGGCAACCTAAATAGAAAGTGTCCTCGTGGTTGTTGTGATGGTGACTTATTCTTGGAAGCCGACCCATTTGAAAAATTGATTATACACTGCACCCTTTGCACAAGGAGATGGGATGCTGAAACTGGCAAGTTATTAACCTCAGTAGAAGCACCGAGTTTAAGGGGGCTAAATAAACTAATCCATTCTAAGGCATTGGGGATATTAAACGATGGAGGTTAGAGATGGCTAATGAAGATTAACAATAAATGCTGTTGTTGTGGTGGGGTTGTAGAGGCTACTTATGAAAAGGGGGATGAGGTGGCAAGGGCTTTCGCAGAAGTATGTGATGTATGCCCTGAATGTTTTAAGGCAGGTTGCAGGGTTTTAACTGGAGAAAAATGCAAAGTAACGGGTAGAAGGCAGGTTCAATTATCAGATGGTGATAGGGCTGTAAGAGATTAACAGATAGTAGGGCTTTGAGATAATGGAGACTGCTAAAATAATACTAGATTTATGTGGTGGCACGGGGGCTTGGAGTCAGCCCTATGCTGACGCTGGCTATGATGTAAGGCTTATTACTCTACCTGAATATGATGTTAGGGAATATGAACCACCGCTAAATGTTTATGGAATACTTGCTGCTCCACCCTGTAATTGCTTTAGCAGGGTAGGGGCAAGGTGGTGGGCAAGGCAGGACTCACAGGGTAAAACGGCTGAGGCAATGGATGTGTTCAGGGCTTGTTATAGGTTGTGCCAAGAAGCTCAAGTATTTTGGGCTTTAGAGAACCCACCTGGCAGACAGGGGGGGTTAATGCCTGAAATACCGAGACCATCTTGGCAATTCCAACCTTATTATTTTGGCGATGCTTGGGTAAAGCAGACTTATCTGTGGGGGCGTTTCAATATACCATTCCCGACTGAGATGTGTAAACCAGAAGCAACTATTCGGATGCCCTCTGGACACACTGTCGGTAAAATCTCTCGTATGTCTGGGAATACGCACCACAGAGCCATTACACCGCCAGGATTTGCTAGGGCATTTTATGAGGCGAACAAATGACAGATAAAGATTGCAAAACTTGTAACAAGAGAAAGCAGAGGAGGGTTTATGCCATTACCTAAACTTGGCACGCCTCAATGGGCACAAGAGATAAGGTTCTTTCAGCAAGCTGGTTTAGTGGAACGGGCTGAACGGGCTAGAGCGCTGAATATGCAACCGCCCTCTTATGATAGGAGGATGAGAGAACGGGGGATACGCCGAAAGCCTGATATACCCATTGAAACAATCAGAAAGCCCATTATCATAAGGCATTCAGGTGCTAATGTTCCGCTAAAATTACAAACCAAATCTGGCATCAAGACACTTGCTATTCTAGGGGATACACATAATCCGTTTCAGGATAAGCCAATCCTAGCTGTTACGGAGCGGTTTCTCGGTGAATTACAGCCAGATTATCTTATCTATAATGGTGATGTCAGCGACTTCTATCAGGTATCCAAGTTTGATAAGAACCCAGCTAGGTTGGATAAACTCCAAGATGATTTAGACAATACTGGGGATATGTTTGCTAGGCATCGCAAACTGTTGCCCAATGCTGAGATAATTCTAGTTGAGGGCAATCACGAATACCGCTGGCAAAAGTTTTTGTGGTCGTCTGCCCCTGCTGTTGCTTCACTGGATTGCTTGAGTATGGCAGAACTTTATCACCTCAAGGAATATGAAATCCAGCTTATTAGTTATGAGCAAGGCTTAATGATAAACGGCATCTTCCTTGTCTTGCACGGAGATATAGCCAGTATTCACTCTGGATATACCGCTAAGAGAATGTATGAGAAGCACGGGGGCTGTGGTATCTGTGGGCATTGCCATCGTGGCGGTAGTTTCTATAAGAGGGATAGATTTGGCACCTGGGGATGGTGGGAAGGCTTTTGCCTATGCCAACTCAATCCTGATTGGATACAGAACCCTAACTGGGTGCAAGGCTTCTCGCTAGTTCACTTTACTGAAAGGGCAAGATTCTATGTAGAGCAGATTCCCATTCTCGGCAGTGCCTTTATGTATGGTGGCAAGCTGTATGAGGCTGGTGAGTGATGGGATATATAATTGGCTTACTCGGAATGTGGATATTCAGCGATGGTGTATTGAGCATCACGCTCTATTATCACGCCCCAAGTTATGAGGGTAGCAAGAAGCAGACTTGGGGTAGAGACCACTGGGTGAGGGCTATCAGAATGGCCTGTGGTATAATTCTTATGGTTATTGGAGCAAGCATAAATTGAGGAGGTAGAAATGAAGAAGACACCTTTCCCTGGGTTGGGTTGGGGGGATAAATTCGGTATTCCCCCTGATATGTGCTCGTAATGAAAGTCGTAGAGATAACTTGGCTTGATGCTGCTTGCGAGTCGGCTCAATTGGATTTAGAACACGCTAAAAATGTGAAGCCGATGTTGCGCCACAATGTAGGCTATTTGTTAAGCAAAAACAAGGATGGTGTTCGCATTTGCTTTGGAGATATAGGAGAAGGACACCACCAAGTCTATGAGAATACTCTAGTCGTGCCCCTTAAAGATGTTCAGAAAATCAGGGAACTATGATTAACCTTGAACTACTGATAGAGATGCACATCTGTGCGGGTTATTGCATCTTAATTCACTGGCTCTGGGATAAGTGGAGGCATCGCAAGGGTTAATCCTTATTTATTCAATCTTATTAAGGTTCTGGTGGGGGAGCCAGCCACCTACCTCTGTCCTGCCACACACCCGTAGGGCTGGCACTGCTTATTATGGCTGTCCCTCTACTCCCCCGTTTATTTAATCCTTCTTAGGCCAGCGTTCCCCACAATGTCTACAAATATATTCATTAGTTCTAGCCAGGTATTCAATCCTAGACGACCAATTACATCTTGGACACTTGAGTTCTTGAGTCATTATTTATTCTCCTTTATTAAGCCTTTCTTGGTCAGTTTACCTAGGGTTTCTTGAGGTAGTGCCGTAATGTTTTGGAAGTTATCGGTGGTTATATGCTCATACATAATACTTTGTATGGCAGCTAACTCATTCGGGCTATAATCTCGCACCACATTAAAAACCCCGACACCTTTAGTAGTTAATCTAATCATTTCTCACCCCCCTTACTCCTCTTAGCTTTATTCCAATAAGGACTACGGCACTTGGCACAGGTAACAGGTGAAGGAACCCTGGGTATCCATACATAGCCACAGCGTTTACATTCTAGCGTAGGTAATTTAACCATTATAACTCCTTCTTTAATAGTGGCTTGAACTCTCCCTTAATTAAGTTGAGAGAGAAGTCTACCAATTCTTCGGGGGAGCGAAGCATCAAGAAGCACAACTTTCTCCCCACTTGCTCTAGTAGCTTCCTTTTCTCTTCTTGTTTAGTCATTATTTGCCCCCCCCTTTAGGGTAACAAAGATGTTTCATTTTGCGACCATCAAATCTATCTTCTGGTTTTCCATACTTCCGATAGTAATGTAAGTTACCGCACTCTCCACATAGAGTCCTATAAAACCAGTGGAACTGCCTTTGGGGAGAAGCAACGGCATAATTTTTCATCTTACTTAACCCTCCTTACTTTATTTACCTAAACTATAATGGCGCTAAACTTCTAGTAAATCCTCTGTTTTAATTCTAGCCCAATATTTATGCCCATTCTCGCATTCAAATGTTACATCCTGATAATCCTGAAATTCCCGCATTGGGTCTAGTATGGGCTTTAATTCCTGTTTGCACTTTGGGCATTCCATTCCCTTGCCTCCTTTACTTTTTGGTAGCAGTCATCGCAGAAATCTCTAAACCTCTCTACTTCTCTAGTTATAACAGGAACCCTCCAAGCTCGCCTGATTTCCTGCTTGCAACTCCAACACTTCATTTTAACCTCCTTCTCTATTACTGATTAAACTATGATGATGCTTTATTCTCTTCTTCAGAAAGGGCTTCCTCAAGCTGGAGAGCAAGGCGGTTAATCTCTGGTAGCACATCAGCTATATCATTAACCTTGCGGTAGATGCCCTCTATATCATCCCATTCCTCATCTGCATACCCTCGGAGTTGGTTGAGGTGTCCCTCCAATCGGTTAAGTCGGGAATGAATAGCCTTGCGATAATCTTCTGGCTCCATTTCTTACCTCCTTATAATTGATTATCTAAACTATGATGACTAGCTCATACATTTCCAAGTGGCATCAATTAGCCTTGGCAGTGGTAGGTTCATATACTTCTCTTGGTTCTCAGGTTTGAGGTTCTCAAATACTTGAACGATTGCAGATGCCGTGAAAGTGTCAAGCCATACCCAGCCCCTGCTATGCCCTTGAAAAGCGTTGTCCTTGCAGTCGTATTGATTCCCTCTTCTATGCTTGATTTGTTGCACCCCTTCATCTAGTGCCTTCTTTGCTGCCTCATAAACTGTCATTGCTCACCCCCTTCATTTACTGTCTAAACTATAACACACACAAACAGTATTGTCAAGCTTTTATTACCCTACATAACACAGCATCTTGCGCCTAGTATGATTATTTATAGAGAGCATACTTGCATTGTTAAACACCACGCCAAAGCACGCAAGCCCGCTTGAATCAGGCTCCAACTTCGTATAATAGCTATTATGTCTAGTTGTTTGAGCCTAATCTATGGGAAAGGGCTTATTCTCCAGGTCTCTCAATACGAAGGGGCTATTCAAAGTGCCTCACTCGCAAAGGTAAGATTTAACCCCAAGTAACCATTTTCTAATAATAATGACCAGGTTGACATAAGATACTTGCATTAGATAGTTGGGTTATGGTATAATTGAGATATGTTACAAGGTGGGGCAAAGAAGGACTATCAGCCTGGATATATGAGGGATAGGAGGGCTAAATTGAGACTAGAAGGCACTATATTAGACCCTCCGACATCAAATCCTGTGCAACCCAAAACTATTATACCTAGATGGACGCTACATCCCAATCGGCTCGGCAGCCCAGATAGAGGGAATGAGCCCGTATTGGTTTTAGAGATAGACGCTGATGGCAATGCTATTTATGAAGGTTAAAGCCAGCTACCCTTACCACCGCTGTCGTATGACGGCGTGTAACGGAGAGGGCAGGTAAGTAGATGCAGCTTCACTTCGGTGATAATGATGGCTACTAGCTGGCTATTTATGAGGAGGGATGATGGATAATATTTATAGCTCAAATGTTGCGAGTGGGGGGTTTGTCTACTACTTTTATAGCGAGGCACACACCCCTTGGCTTACAAGTGAGTTGCCATAACAATAGTAGTGCAAATGGGCTAGGGTGAACGGTGAGACACTAGTTAACTCAGAGCATCTAGTAGCTCTAGCCCGTATGTTATAATTAAGTATAAGACACAAGGAGGTTAATATGAGTGAACCTGGAAAGAAGAGGACTGGGTGGGAGGACACTACTCCTCACGCACCCGCACCAGTAAAGAAGTCCCCTAACGGTATGGATAAAGAGCACAAGGTTACAAGAACGGTTAAACCTTACCCTACTTTGCAGAAGTGAGGCTGTCTCATATCAGGTTACTATACAGGTTAGTTGAGAAATTAGAGGGTGATGGGCATGAAGTCGTTTTGACGATTAGGGCACACCATCACAAGCAATTAATTGTAGTGGTAAACTTGCATAGTGGGGATATAGAGCAACTTACCGATATTAGGAAGGTAGAGGGAGGATAATGCCTCTAACTAAAAAGGGCAAGAAGATAAAGGCTTCTATGAAGAAGCAATATGGTGCCAAGAAGGGCACGAAGGTTTTCTATGCCAGCCAGAACAAGGGTGTTATTAAGGGAACTCATAGATGATTCCACAAGAGAAGATAGATAACATACGGCTGTGGTTGGGTCTTACCAAGGCACAGCGTGCGAGAAGGGGCTTACCGAAGACCGTTACGGCGATGACCAGGGAGTGGGGGGTTTCTAGGGAGACTATCAGGCGACTTTCTATGAATACGGTTGCCAGGGTGGAATCCGAGGAAGTAACCAAACAGCAAGAGATTGAGGAAGTAATCGCCAATCTCAGGGTATTATCCAAACACAATTCCCAGGCAGCTAAAACGCTACTCCAATTTCACGGCGTGCTTACCGAAAAGCAGGAGGTAACCCACAAACTTGATGGCAGTCTCATTACAAGAGAAATCCTTAGAATTAGACGAGAACTCCAAGATTCAGGAATGGCTACGGTGTTCACTGAGCCCCGAATACTTTCTGAGGAATCATTGCTTCCTCCAGGACAGAGCGAAGAAGGCTACAATCAGGTTTGAACCCTGGCCCCATTTAATTGACCTGATTCACCTGTTTCTGGAAGAGAAGCTCATTATTATCCTGAAAGCTAGGCAACTGGGTATCAGTTATCTGGTGGCTGGCTACTGTCTCTGGATGGCTAAATTTAACGAGAATGTTAAAGTCCTCTTTCTCTCTCAAGGGGAGGAAGAGGCTTTTGATTTACTGGCTAAATGTATCTTTATAGACAACCACCTGCCCGACTATCTTAAAACCACCAGATACCCAGACCAGAAAGGGGTTATCGGGTTTCCTGATAGTGGTGGTGAGATGAAAGCTCTGCCCTCCACTGAGAAGGCAGGTCGTTCTACAGATGCCTCTATTGTGGTCTGTGATGAGTGGGAGTTCCATCCCTATGCCGAGCAGAACTTCGCTGCCCTGAAACCCACCATCGATGCCGTAGGTGCCCAGTTCATAGGATTGTCTACTGCTGACAAGACCAAACTGATAGAGAAATCCTTTTTCAAGCAAAAATACAAAGGGGCTATGGCAGGGGACAGTAATTTCAAGCATCGCTTTCTATCCTGGGAATTGAGACCAGGGCGGACTCAGGAGTGGTTTGCTGACACTGTTAGAGACTTGCGCCCTTGGCAAATAGAGCAGGAATACCCATCATCAGAAGACCAAGCCCTAGCTACCTTGGGCAGTATTAGGTTCTTTGATGCCGATGCAGTAGATAGATTGTATCGAGATGTGGATGAGCCGATGGATATTGATGTTTTCAAGAAGTGGCCTTCGGTGAGAATTTATAAACTGCCTGTGGTCGGGAATAAATACTGCCTCTTTACCGACCCATCAGACGGCAAGGAAGACCCACACGCTACAATCGTGATAGACGGCGTTACCTTTGAGCAGGTAGCTGAATCTCACGGCAAGGTGCCTGCCGATGAAGCGGCTGATATTCACGATGCGCTGGTCAGGTTTTACAATAATGCCTTTAACGACTTTGAGAAAAACGCCTTTGCTGGAGGCAAATTTCAGGAAACAATTGAAAACTTAGGAACTCCCAATAGGCATTATCAGAACAAGAAAAACAAGGAGGGTTGGTGGACTGGTAAACCCCAAAGAAAGTTGATGATTTGGGGATTGGAGGAGGCTATTAGACATAATCTTATCAGGGTGCATTCTAAGGAGTGCATCGTGGAGTTCGGTCAGTTTATGAAACCTGAAGGGGAAGAGCCTCAAGCACCAACAGGGGGACACGATGATTACATCTTTGCCTGGGGTGGAGTTTGGCAAATAAGAAAGGATATGCCAGTTGGCGAGTCCAGGATTATATCAATGAAATACCGTGAAGGCGAAACGGGGGGTAGTTTATGGCCAAGACGATTGATGAGATAAGACGAATTAAGGACTATTATACAGGGGACTTATATGTAGCACTGAGGGCCGAACAGAGCGAAGACCAGTCCTATATAGAAGACTCCTTTGCCGTGCCTGAAGTGAGGGCACCACATAAGGTTATACGCTCTGGTATCGGCTATCAGGTAGTGAGTGCACCAGGGGAGCAAATCATCACCGCTAACCCTCAAGCCTTTGTCTCCGTTGCCCTCAAGACGAATGAGAAGTCTGCCGACAATATGAGCAGGGAAATAAACGAAAACTGGATATATAATCTCAAGAGGCAATTACCTAACATTTTCAAGGAATCCGTGAAGAATAAGTTGGCACGAGGAGAGAGTTACATTAAGGTTGTGCATAACGAGTTGTGGGTGACTGGCAAGCAATTAAGGTATGGAATGCCAGTGATTTTTATGGCACCTGACCCGATGGTTATCTATGGCTCCCCAGAAGAAGATGATTGTGGCTGGACACCCAATATTGGCGTGCCAAACGCAGTTGTGGTGTTTTATGAAAGACAACCCCTAGATGTAGTAGCACGCTATCCCAGTTGGGAAAATCCAGATAAGAAAGAAAAGAAGGATATGGTGCAGTGGTTTGAATACTGGGATAAGGATGTTAGATATTTTGAAGCTAACGGCGTAGCGATGCTGAAGGGTGGGGTACAACCCAATCCCTACGGCTTTGTCCCCTTTGTTAGAAAGTATTCGGGCTTTGGCAAGCGCTCCCCACAGGGTCGCTTACAGGACTTGATAGTGAGTGATATTCGCAGGTCTAGGGACTTAATCAAGCAGGAATGTGCGATTAGAAGCGACATTGCCTCTATAATGCATATGTTTGCCCATAAGCCCATTACAATCGTTATTCCTGATACGGCAACTATTAATGAAGAAGCCCTAAAGAACCTTGATTTTGGCGAATACGCCCTGAATATTCTACCCCTACCAGAAAGCACCATAACCAAGGTGGATTATGGTTTGAACACTATCCTACCCTCCCCCGAAGCCTTCCAGCACTTGAGGGATATACGGAGTGATATTCAGCAAAGGCATCCGTTTATAATGTCAGGCTTCCCCCTTGGCACCAGTGGTAGGCAACAGGATATATCCCAAATGGCTGCTATGAGGCGTTTTGATACTATCGTTGAAAACACGGAAGACGAGTTTGCCACAGCCTTTGAGATGGGAATGAAGATATGCAATAAGATTCCCAGTTTACGGCCAGACAGTTTAAGAAAGGTTGACTTAACGATTGATTATAAGTGTGAGGTCAAGCTCAAGGCTGAAGACCCGATTGAGCAGGATAGATTGGCGACACTGGGTAGCAGACTCTATGGAACAGACCCCACCAATCGCCAGATAGACCTGAAAACTAACTTGGTTCAATATCAGGGATATACGCCAGAGAAGGCAGACGAAATCATAGACGATATGCTGGTGGATATGATTACCTTTGGAAGCCCTGAAGTAGCTGAACTGATGGCACTCAAGGTTGCTGAGAAGGCTGGAATGCGGGAGGAACTGGCATTAATAAAAGAAGCACAGCAACAGGCAGGTGGGGGAACTACACCGACTGAAGCGAGGCGAAGCAGGGGTGAGACAAAGACTGGGACTGGCAGGGAGATGATTGATGAGGCTTTGAGAAACCGTGGGGCAAGGAAACCCCCAGAAAGATATTTTAGGGGGAGCAGATGAGGGAAAACCCATTTGATAGGATAGTTGATAAGACAATGGCTCGTGTGGAGCGGGTTTCCAACAAGATTGGCAGGGACTTCAAGAATATGAAGCCCTTTGATAAAGAACCCGTATCTGACGAGGATATGCTGGCTTCTTACGATATGCTCACACCTGAAGATATGGGTTCTTTAATTCAATATCACGGGGAGGAAGCCCTAAACGAATTTATCGGAGAAATGGAGATGAAAAAGAGGGGAAGTTATTATGGCTGATGGTGAATCCCGACAACTCTTAGAAGAGTATTTAACCAGATTACAGCGTTGGCTTGAACTGAAAGTCGCAAGGGGCGAAATTACTCAGCAAACCTATCAGCAAATGATGATGGATGCTGGGCGTGCTGTTAATGAACCAGGTAGGTGGGGTTGGGGTTATCGTTGGTATGACAAGAATATTGACCAACTACTTGAGCAGGGAGACATTTCACTCCCCTACTTTGATGAGATAATGGTCAAGCGTGGGGATTACTGGCTGTGGGAAGAGGAGATGCGTTCACAGCAAACATCACTTCGGCAAGCAGGGATAAAAACCCAGCAAGCCCAAGCCAAGGCTCAAACCACTAAGGAAGGTTATATTCCCTACCTTGATGCCTATTTAAGAAAGAAGGGTGGAATAAGTCCTGCGGAACGACAGGAAATACTCGCCGATGCTTCTCAACAAATTGAAATGGGTGTTCCCCCACAAAGAAATCGCTATTATACCGATGTGAGAAGCTGGTTAAAAGAGCAAGGTCAGGAATTTGGAGCTTTGGTGGCTATAACACACCAGCAAAACTTATCGGCTCAAAGAAAGTGGTTTGCAGAGATGGAGACAAAGAAACTCCAAGAGCGGGCAGATGTTTATGGACGAGGGCAGATAGCCGAATGGGGTGGTGCTGGTGGTGGCTTAATACAGAAGAGACAGGCTGAATTAGGGGCTTTCAAACAATGGCAGCCGAGGGCATTAGGTCAATTAGAAGAACCAGTAGATTGGATTGAAAGGTGGAGGGTTGAACATATGATGCCACCCTTCTTGCCAGGGCAGGCTGGTGCGTATCTTACCCCTGAAGCTCAGAAGTATTGGGGGGCAACTGGGCCAGAAGCTCCAAGTTGGTTAGCACAATTAGTTCCTGGATTAGAGGCAGGGCAAAGATTACCGAGAGAACCTAGATACCCATTACCCAGTCTCTCTAAAGAAAGCGACCTCCAATATGGGCAACTCACCGCCCCTACACCAAGCTGGCGGTGGTTTGAAGAAACACCCTGGTCAACTAGAGAGAAATACAGGGGTTATGCCCAGTGGGCTGGCAGGTCTTGGCAGGACATAATGGAAGAGGCTACCAAGGGAAGAAGGTCTTATTTGGAAACGCTACCTCAAATGCCGAGAGGTGCAGGTGCGACAAGGTGGCGACCTGCAGGGCAGAGGTAAAATGACATACTGGGTATCCAAGGACTGGAAAACACTCATCCCCTATAGAGAAGAGGAAGAAGAGAAGTCTTGGTGGGAACAATTATTTCCACCAGGGGATGTCGGTGTTTCTGCAAGGATGACTGCTACTACCCCTTATCCTATACAGCCTTTAGGGGAGGAAGAGCAATTAAGGGAGAAGGCAAGGCAAGCTGGGGAATCTCACTATTGGTCTGAAGCAGAAAAGGCGTGGAAGTTGGTAGAGGCACCTGAAGAAGTTCCGTTCTCTCGTATGCCCTTTGCACAACAAATAGACCCCTTGGGGGAAGTTGCTCCATTTAAGCAGATAGGGGAAGCAATGACCTCGCCTGAAGCCGAGACTACCAAGGACATCTTGAGTCTTATTGGTTTGGTGGGGACTCTGGGTGTTGGTGGTTATCAGGTGGTTAGGGCGAGTTGGCTTGCTTTCTTGAGGGCATCCCTTACGAGGGCTTTCCAATCTCGTGCAGCCGAAAGGGGAGTGCAGATTTCAAGAGCCGAAGCAGAGCTTTTAGCCAGACAAGTGGTTCACGGGGAGTTTCGGGCCATACAGAAAGCTGCCCCAGGGGTGACAATAGAAAGGTCTACACGATTTAGAAAGACTTGGTTAACCAAGGAAGCCCTGAGACAGATGTTCAGGTTGACTAAAGATGGATATAAAATGCCTGACCCTACCAAAGCTCAAATAGCAGCCAGAGATGCCTCTGATGTAGCTGATGATATTATTGGGGCACTTATCCCTCGTGGCACTCAAACAGGTGCTATGGCAATGGGGGGTAAACCATCCCCTAAACCCTTTAGTGAACTTACTCAATTACCAGTAGGTATTACAAAAGTTCCTGAAGTTTTAACGCCACTAGAAGGGGGTGTGGCTTATCTGCCTCCAACATTGGATGTGGCTACTAATGCCCAGAAAGTATATGCTCATAAAATAGCCGAGCGGAAACACTTCACGGAAAAGGCACGCAGAAAGTTAGCCAAACTCTATACGGGCAAGCGTTCTATGCTGGATATGACTGAGGAAGAAGCCCAGACCTTTATTGAAGTGCTAGAGGCATTACCTAAAGCCCGTTATGAAATTAGGGCAGGTAAAAAGGTTTTTGTTGCCCCAACTATACCTCGCACTAAAGCAGTCGTGCCTGAGAACTTTTTCAATCTTAAATTCAAAGAACCTACCCCTATCAGGTTTTTCACCTCACAAGAGTATTATACACAGGTATTAGGAATAAAACCCTTGGTGAGACCTCTTGAGTTAGCCAAACAGCGTTTTGATTTAGAGCATCAAGCCTTTGCCAATGCAGTAGAAATGAAAATAGAAAGCCTGAATAAGATTGCTGGTACATCTACGGCAGAAAAGATAGCCAGTAAGGTTAAGAATGTGCCCACTAAGGCTGAAAGGGCAATGAGAGATTTGCTCAATGAGTTTGAAGACCCCCCAGCCTTTCTAAGCGCCGAAGAGAGGGAAATCTTTACCTGGTTTAGAAACCTGAATAAGACAATGCTAAGTGGGCAGAACGAAGTCAGGGCACTGCTCGGTATAGACCCCATCCCATACCGCAGGGCTTATGTGAGGCATATAGCCGAGGGGATGGCATTGGAGATGTTGCAGGGCATACACCCATTCCCAGAAGGATTGAAATACTGGTCAGAAAGACTTGTAGGCAAGAAAGTCTTCAACCCGATGGAATACCAAAGACAGGTAGCTGACGATTTGGAGCAGTATTTCACTAGGGACTTGGCGTTTGCAACTAAATCAATGCTCTGGACAGGATTAAAGGAAATCCACCTATCACGCCCCCTGCTGGCTTTTACAGAGCAACTAACAGCTTTCACTAAAGATTTACCTGCTTATGAAAACTTGTCGGTGGAGGAAATCGCTAGGGTTAGAAAGATGTCTGTTATGCCTGCATCTACTAGAAAGTGGCTTGAGAATTATGTGAATCAAGTCATTAAAGGGCAACCCACTGGGTTGGATATGGAGATTAACAGGATATTTATGGGTGAGGGAATGAGGGGTGTGGTTAATAAGATGCTGGTTCCCTTTGGCAGAAGTGTGGGGCGCCTTCCACTTACGAAGTTGGGACAGATACTGGGTAGAACCATTATGGCGGCTGTGCTGGGGCCATTAAGGGTTAAGCTAATTATAAGAAACAAGCACCAGCTAATGCAGAACCTAGCCCTCTATACTCTCAGAGCTAACATTAAGGGGGTGCTTATGCCCTCTACCGTTCAGATGGAGGAGTTCTTTGCCCAGAGCACCTTTCTGAAAGGTTACACTGGACTTGAGGAGTTGCCTGCTGGATTGATGAATAAAATTGAGAAACTTTGGCACGGAGCATATAGGTGGTCGGCTGTATCCAATGCCCATACTGCTATGAAGGTGGCTTATTGGGATACCCTGGATTTGATTACTAATTCTAAATACAAAACCCTCGGTTGGGCTGACCCACAGCGAACCTATAAAGAACCCAAGGAATTTCTTTATCCTAGCGAAAAACAAAAAATGCTGTATGAAATGGAGTGGGGGGCTGGCGCTACGCAGTATTCCTACATAGCAATGGGAATGCCCGAAATATTCCGACATAAGGTTTTAGTCCCGCTCACAAGGCTACAATCCTGGTGGATGAACTACTTCTTCAGGTTTCATAGGGAGGCTATGACCAGAGCACTCACAGGGAAAACGGGTTATGGTGCTAGATTGCCTTGGAGCAGGCGTTTAGCTTATTTGAAATATCTCATACTTGGTGGAGGGATTCTTACAGCCTTGGGCTATAAGAGGTCGTTCTTATTGGGTGTGGTGCCTGATACTATGTCCCCCGCCATGCAAATGGCAATGGGGCTTTATGGTTATGTAACCGCTGATAGCGATTACGAGCGGAAGAAATCTCTAAAAAACATATATTATTCTTGGAAGGCGTTTGTGCCTGGCTCATTGACCTTCGGTGATTTTTATGATGTTTGGACGGGTAAAAAGCCGTTAGTATCATTGTTCTTCTATAAGGGTGGTTTGCCTTATCCTCAAGAGGAAAAGGGGAAGAAATTCAGACCGCCTACCCTACGACCTAAATAATTTTATTTCTTGAGGCTTAATCGCTCATCAATCCATCCAACTATACAAGCGAAAATCACAAAAAGGGCAAGGGCAAAAACGCTCTGGCAGAGCCAAGCAAAATTATTTGGATGAGGAACAAATAGGGCTAAAAGCAATACGGTGGTGGCTACACTCAACCAGATTAAATATGGTTTCTTCCTCATATAACTATTATACAACGGGTTGTCAAGTCGCTAAAAGGGCGTGTGCTATAATTGATATAGGGTATCATCACTCGGAAGATACACTATAGGAGGTTAACAAAAGAATATGCCACAGGAAGAGAAGAAGACTGAAGAGACTTCTACTCCAGAGGAACAGCTTGCATCTCTACAAACTGAACTCACAGAGACTAAAGAGAAGCTGGCGGAAACCGAGAAGGGTTTATCCACAGCACATCGGACACTCACTGCGAAAGATAAAGAGGGCAAGCAAAGGGCAAGTCTCGAATCCCAGATAGAAAGCATTGGGGACAGAGTAAAGATACTTGCTTCCATTATTGCGCAAGGTGGTGGGCAGACGGAAACTGCATTTGAGGAAACCGTTGCTGCAAACAGACCAGACCTTCTCAAGACCTATGAGGACTTGGAAAGAAAACACGAAGAAAAGCGTAAGCAAACCGACTTTGAGGGTCGGGTTAATGAATATGAGGGTAAAGTATCTGGCTTGGGACTTACACGCAAGGATGACGAATACTGGGATGTTTTTGACTTGGTAAGCAAGGGGCGATTTGATAGGGCTGATATGAAGCTCGAAAGGATTGCTGAAACCAAGGATAAGAAACCCGCAGAATCATCTGAGGCGAGTGAGACTGAACTGGAAAAACGCATAGAAGAGGGGGTGCGCAAGAGGATGGAAGATGAGGGCTTGCTCAAGACTGAAACTGGTGGGCCTTCGGGGTCTGCTGGTGGCAAGACATATACCAAAAAGCAAGTTGGGGATATGTCTCAAAAAGAATATCGAGATGCCTTCCCCAGTGATGACGACTTCTGGACAGCCGTTGCTGAGGGAAGGGTTAAAGAAGAATAAAGGTCGAGTGGAGCGGTGAGCGTGTAAGCTCTAGTTAAACTAAATATAAGGTGATAAAGAAACAATGGCAATAAGTGCGAAACTTATGACCAATGTCAATGTCGCAAACTGGATTCCGACAATTTGGTCAAAACAGGTGCTTGCAGCCGTTGAACATTCGTTAGTTACTGGTGCGCTGGTTGACCGCTCTTATGAGCAGTATGCTAGGGCAGGCGGGAGTAGAATTGTTGTGCCTAATCTGGCAAACCTTACTGCTGCTGCTGTTAATACTGACCAGGATTTAACCCTTTATGGAGCAACCCAGGGTGCTACCAACATTGATGTAAACTACTTCTTCGATGTTGGCGTGGGTCTATCTGACATAGAGGACTTACAGATTAACCCTGACTATATGGAGAAGGTGAAGGGCAAAGTAGCCTATTCATTGGCACAGGTGATTGACTGGAACACTAACGCATTGTTCGCTGGCTTTGATACTGCTGTAGGCACTACTGGTTCGGCTCTTACTGAGGACGACCTGATTGAAGCTTACGAGAACCTGAACGAGGCAGATGCGCCCTTTACTGACAGGGCGTGGGTCTTTGACCCAGAATCCATTACTGACCTACTGAAACAGGACTACTTCATCAGAATGGATTATGTCCCTGGTAGCGTGGTTTCACAGGGTTTCCAAGGCAGGCAAATCTTTGGTTCGCCAGTATACATTTCCACGAACCTGACTGTTTACGGCTCAACCAATGAGCATATGTCGGGATATTTCCAGAGAGAGGCGATTGCGTTGGTGATGCAGATGCAACCCAAGTTTGAGGTTGCCCGTCTACCGCTACAGCATTCTGATGCTATCATCGGTTTGTGTGCGTATGGCTTGATGGAAATGCGGGGCACCTTCGGAGTCCTGATTAACTGTAGAAGCTAGATTATCGGGGGAGGGGGGACTCCCCCTCCCCCTTCACTTGAAAGGAAGTGAGTGTGGGTAAACCTAAATTTGATTTAGCTCTCATTATTGTCTCTCACCGTGTAATTTCCGCAGCTACGGTTCACAGCTTAGAGAATCTACGCAATTCCACCAAGATAAGCTACACTCTCGCCCTCTTTATCGGTGATGCACTTATCAGCAGAGGGCGCAGTCAAGCCTGCTCCAGATTCCTCACGGAAATAGATGCCCCCTATATGATTTTCATTGATGACGACATTACTTTTACCCCTGAAGATATAGGCAAAATCTATCATCATCTCACTCAAGGCTACGATATTATCGGTGGCATTTACCCCGTCAGGGGTGCCTCCCAGTTATCCTCTTACGGCTTTGGCGGGAATCTGATGATTGATGGGCAAATCCGAGAGATAGAGTATCTGGCTACTGGTTTTATGGGCATCTCAAGGCGCATTTTAGAGAAGATGCGTGATGAACTTAAAATGCCGTGGGTTAATCCCAGTGATTGGGCACAGTGCTGGCCGTTCTTTGAGGCTAAGAGATGTCTTACTGACAGGGGATTAACCAGAACAACCAAGGCTTTCACAAAGAAATACGGGGTTTCCCTTCTGGATTTTGGCCAACTGATGAAGCATCTTGGCGTTCTTTCCAGACCAAAGGGCGACCCTATTTATATTTCTGAGGATTGGGACTTCTGCGAAAAGGCTCGCCAGATAGGGTGCAAGATATATGCAGATACCTCCGTGCAATTAGGTCATATGAGAGAACAGGTTTTCACCGCAGTGGATGTGCGCCAGATACAAACCAAGGAAACAATGGAAAAGGAATTTTATGGTGCTATTAACCATCAATCCGACCTTATGCAAAAGGTTGATGAGGACTTGAGTGAATTCCTGCATAGACCGATTGGTAAAATCCGAGAGCAACTCCCTACTGCTACATGGGAGTTGAGGAAGCAATGGCTCGTATATAAGGGCACCACGGAGGATTATTACAAAGACAACCTTTTGTATCTATTAGACCTGGCAGCCTTTAATCTCCGCCCCCTGTATTATCAGAATAGAATCGGGCAGTTGGTAAACATCTCAAAACTTAAAGTTCTGGACATTGGCTGTGGTATTGGCACGACGGTATTTATGATGGCAGAGCAGGGCAACGAAGTAGTGGGTTGGGATATTAATCAAAAGTGTATTGAATTTTGCAATTACAAGAAAAAGAAGTATAATTTAGGTGGGAAGTTTACCACAGAGAAACCCGACTACAGCCAGTTTGATTTGATAGTTGCGGTGGATGTGTTGGAGCATATTGAGGACTTGCAGGGTTTCTTGGTAGATTTGGGCAAGAATATGAAATACGGTGCCAAGTTTTACCACTCAGATTACTTCGGGAAAGATGATAAACCCGATGACAATGTTTGGCCGATGCACTTTACAGAAAACAAAGAGCACTTGCGTAAGTGGCTTGAAAATGCTAAACTAATTTCATGGGATGATTCTTGGGCAATTAAATCAAAGTGAGGGAGAAATGGATACCAGCGAAACTTATATCAAGATGTGTGATTGTGGAGAAATACAAAATATATGGAATCCTGAAGGTTTGGATTTTACACATCGCAGACTAGGCAAGCAGTATAAACACGGAACTATGCTTTGGCTCCCACGCCAAGACCAGTTGCAGGAAATGGTAGGAATAACACGGACTAGACTCATAACTGAGTTTGGCACATTTGCAGTTTGCCACGAGGTCAGGGGTGTTCTAGCACTTAACTATTATCGCTCAATGGAGCAACTCTGGCTTGCCTTTGTGATGAAAGAGAAACACGATAAAGTGTGGGATGGTGAATCGTGGATGAAAAAGAGCAAGTAGATATTATTCTTGGCACACATAACCACATAGAGTTAACGGCACCTTGCGTTGTAGCACTCTATGAATATACCGAGATTCCCTTTCGGTTGACAGTAGTGGATGATTCCACTGATGGCGTAACCCCCATATACTTTGAGAAACTGCAAGAAAAGAAAGGGAATATCAAATATATCAGACCCAGGAAGAAAATCACCAGCACCAATATGGTGATTAATATTGGTCTAAAAAACACCGATAGCGAGTTTGTGGTTTTCCTCGGCAACAGCACCATTGTTGAACCCAAATGGCTTAACGCTGCTTGGGGCGTTATTCATCAGCATCAAGACATAGGCATAATAGGCTTTAAGGAAGTATATCCCCAGGGACACATTGAGCACGCAGGAATACACTTCGAGCCAGGTATGCCACATCACACTAATTTTGGCGTGGGTGAACCTGCTCACAGGTGGACACATATAGCCGATGTGCCACTGGTGGGTGGTTGCCTCGTCTTATTCCGCAGATTAGCTGTCCCAGTAGGGGGCTTTGATGAAGATTACTATATTGGCTTTAGGGGCTATGACGATTTAGATAACTGCTTTCAGATGCACGAGAACGGGTGGCGCGTCGTATATTGCGGTCTAGGAACTGCGATACACAGGGCACAGGCGACACAAAGGGCTGATACTGAATTAGAGCAATACGCCAGAGAATACGATGAGAACCGCTTTCGCTTTTTGGCGAGGTGGGGAGTGCCACCCTTGGGAAAGAAAGATGAATGATATTTTTATAATAGCCGAGATTGGGATAAATCACAATGGCGATATAAAGATAGCCAAGCAACTCATTGATATGGCTAAAGATTGTGGTTGCGATGCTGTAAAGTTTCAGAAGAGGACTATTGATAAGGTTTACACGCAAGAATTCCTTGACTCCCCCAGAGAAAGCCCTTGGGGAACTACGCAGAGAGAGCAGAAAGAGGGTTTGGAGTTCGGGCTAGATGAATATATGGAGATAGACAAATACTGCAAGAAGCGCAAGATAGATTGGTTTGCCTCTGCTTGGGATATAGATAGCCAGTTCTTCTTAAAGCAATTTAATTTGAAGTATAACAAGGTTGCTTCAGCAATGATAGGCGACAAAGAACTCCTGCGTATGATAGCTAGAGAGGGGAAACATACTTTTATCTCACTAGGAAAAGCAACATCTGATGATAAATGCTTTACTACGGGTTTATTTGGTGTCCGTAATTGCCCATTCACTCTAATGCACTGCATACCCAAGTATCCCTGCCCTGATGATGATTGCAACTTAAAGCAGATACCGCTATTGAAGAAGATTTGGAAGTGTCCAGTGGGATACAGTAGCCACAATTCGGGCATTTTGCCCACTTCTCTTGCCGTGGCTCTGGGGGCAG
>Ga0114920_10000064_pt1 | contig 45923 bp, 57 predicted proteins | sample ChitaG_FD_88683 | JGI IMG/M metagenome (GOLD analysis project Ga0114920, IMG submission 88683) | Deep subsurface microbial communities from South Pacific Ocean to uncover new lineages of life (NeLLi) - Chile_00310 metaG | ecosystem: Environmental > Aquatic > Marine > Oceanic > Sediment ...
CTTTTGGTGGTTTCATGTCGTATACTACAAGTGTGAGCTATAACCCCCGGCTTTGCGGGTGCCCCAAGCGTGGGACACATAAGGCCACCGCCGATTCAAGCCGTTGAATCGAGCCGGGTATTATCGGGTAGAGTTGCGGTCAGTCGTCAGTAATGACGGAAAGACTCATGCCCATATTTTCTCGGAGAACGAGATGGTAGACCAGACCCGGTTAGCCAAGATTAAACGAGAGGCTGAAATTCAACTACGAGACGATCTCTTTGCAATTCGTCACCAGCTTACTTCCTCAAAAGAACAGACATGGATGGATAAACTCACCGATTGTGTTTCTCCAAAATTGGCCTACGATGGCTTGAGTAGATTGCCGATAGGTTTATCACACAAGCGGTGTAGAAGTCCTAATAAATTCGGTATCGTCTGTCACGATGTCGGATTGGCGATTATGAAGTATTGGGAACTAATCCGCACAGATGATACGGTAGGTCTGAAACCTCTACTACAGAAGATCAGCGACTACGCCATCTATGGAATTGCACAATGCGAGGTTCTTGGTGGCCCTGATTTTGGGTGGTTCCTGTGGAACCCGGCGGCTATGGAGGATAGTGGATGAAATACTGTCCTGCCGTAGAAAATTTAAGACTAAATTCGGCCCGGCTTGCAAAAGAAAATTATGCAGCAGGTCGAGGGAATTGTTGCCCCCACTGTCAATATGAGGAAATGAATAGTTTTGGATTAGTACGCTGGTATGTACCGATCCGCGAGCAAATTTTCGTGGGGTGGGCAGACCCTCCGTGGTCTGATTTAACGGGTAACGATAAAGCCGCTGGCTTTGAATGCAAAAAGTGTGGGGCTTTATATTGGTTTCACTTGTCGATGTCACAGATTGAGGATTTATGCAAGGTTGTTTCCCGGAAAAAACAACGGAGAGTAGCTAAATGCCGCGTGGTAAAAAGACTTGTCCAAAATGCCAAGCCTCTCTAGGCCCGCGAACTAAAGTATGCACCTGTGGGTATGAGTTTGTGCTTGGGACAAAGAAACCCTCGGCTACTAATTCAGTTCCCGCCCCACCAGTTCACACCCCCCGACACGATGAATCAGACAAGACTGGTCGGTGCCCTACGCATGGGAAGTATGAGGCTAAGGCCATACCTAAAGTAGCGTGTGAGTCTTGCTGGCGAATGTACCTCCGGCAGCATATTGAGTTGTCTGTGCGACCATTGGACGAAGCTCTAACAGTAGTCGCCAATGATGAGGATGAACTGCGGGCATTCATTGGGGCATTGAACGATGCGGCTGATAAGAGCCGGTACAGCGGAGGTGGATATGCGGCATTCTTCCATGCCAAGGATGGTACGATTCTGCAGGTTGACGTTCAATTCCCCTACAAGCTTCCATAATTGGAGATAGCAATGGAAATTCTCAGTACAAAACTAACTTTACATGCATCTGGGACACTACCTTTAAAACCTCTTTGCGATTTAGCAAGTAAGTTGGGGGCTGAGTTCTTATTTATGCCTGCCGGTTATTGGCCCCCATTGGCATGTCTCACAACTACGTTTGCTTCGGGTAATGAAATTCATTCAGAACATCCGATTGGTAAGCTTGTTTTTTGTGCCTCAGATGCAGCACTTACTGATTATGCTGGCTATGTAAAAGAAAAATTGATTCAACAAACCTGTGAGCTAATGGAGAATCAAATTCGAGATCGGCTCAATCCCCCCAAGAATGCCGAGCCCGCATCCAAAGATGCTTGCGAATTCTGTGGGGGCAACAAAGGCGGGACACCGGGTAATGAGAATATCATCGACGAAGTAGTAGTCTGTGACTACTGCACGGCCTTGCTGATGGATATGGACGCAGCCAGGGCGGTAGCCACCCAGCCCGAGCCCGAACCAAAACTATTCGTGGGTACAGATATATGGTTTTGTGGCAGGCAATTGTTCTTTGCCCCATCTGAATCGCCTAAAAGAGATCAAATAGCTGCCAAACAATTTAATTCCTATGTTGATGTACTCTGGGAGCATTGCTTAAACCTATGAAACCCGAATGGTTTAACATCTTAAAGTCGATTGACTGGCCGACCGACATTCTGGTTCTCGACTTTGAGACCTACAGTGATTCAACATACAGCCTCAGTAAGTTATCGACTATTGAATATATCATGGATTCTCGATATGAGGAACATGGTGTAGCCACATTTGATATTCCCGGCAAGGCCCCATTCATAGAGCCGCAAACAGTCTTTTGGCCTGAAATAAAACGCCATCTGCATTGGCTTCAATCCCAACATGGACAGCAATTCGAACGTTGTACGGTTGTTTGTCTGAACGCCCGCTTTGATATCTCAGTATTAGCATTCCGATATGGTATTATACCTCCATACGTTGTGGATATTCTTGATCTGGCAAATTACCTGGATTCACGGACAAAGAACAGTCTCGCGGCTTTATGTCAACGATATAAACTCCCGCCCAAGGGTGATTCGAAACAATTCGAGGGTCTCCATTGGGATGCAGTTACCAGCACCGATGCCGATGGTGTTCCGATTCATATACCGGGCATGACCGATGAACAACAGGTTGCTCTATCGGAATATTCCTGTAATGATGCTGAAAGAGAATGGGATTTGTTTTGTTTACTACTTCCAAAACTTACCCGCCCGGAAGTAGAGCTTCCTCTAGCCCGGCAGACGTTAGGGTTGTTTATTAAGCCATGTATTAAAGTCGATATGGGGTTTGGCGATGATCTTGCAAAGCAGATGGAGGCTGAGGTAGATAAGGCTGTTTCGAAAGCAGATATTACACGTAAAGAAGCCAGCGGTAATATTTCATTTAAATCGTTAATGCAAGAGGTTCTTGGGGATGAACCCGTTCCCACAAAAGTTGGGAAAAAAGGCCCAATCCTCGCTCTCGCTAAGGGTGACCCGGGCCGTGAACGGCTCTTGAAGCATTCGACAGAGCGAGTCCGTTATCTTATGGAAGCTCGGGTCGCTGTAAAGTCCTGGCCTCTCCATATTAAGCGTGTAGGGCGTATCATGTCTCAAGCTGCGGCAAACAACGGTATACTGCCAGTCCCGTTAAAATATTACGGCGGTCATACTGGGCGTTGGGCCGGTACGGAAAAGATTAACCTACAAAATCTAACAAAACGGTCTGAATATGAAGTAATAAATCAGGTGCGAAATCTGCTTGTAGCCCCGTCGGGTTTTTCTTTAGCTATTGCCGATGCTGCTCAGATTGAAGCTCGGATGCTTGCGTGGTTGGCAGGTCAGTCGAACCTCGTAGAAGCATTTACCGCAGGCAAACCAATCTACTGCCAGTTTGCTACCGAAATTCTTGGCGTACCAATTCGTAAAGTTCTCCCCGATGATCCCCCGGAACTTATTAAATATCTTAAATACTCCCGGACATTAGGAAAGGTAGGTGTACTTGGTTGTGGATATGGGATGGGTGCCGATACCCTACAGGTTAAAGCCAAGTCACAATTTGGCATTGAAATCTCCGCCAGTCTCGCAAAGAAAATTGTAACACACTACCGAGATAGTAACCGAAATATTACTCGATTCTGGCAGGATATTGAGAATGCGTTTAAGTTTGTAACTCGATATCCCCATGAAACGTGCGATATAGCTCGCGGCCTACATTTTCGCCGGGAAGATGATGTAACTATTATTCGTCTACCATGTGGCCGAGAACTTCGATATCCTGAAGCAATGGTGACAGGAGTTGGCCATGAAGAACATATTAAAATGCCCGACCATCAGAAGCCCGGAACATATATCTATATGTGGGGCGGTTATCTCACAGAGAACGTTATTCAAGCTGTCTCAAGGGATATCCTCGGTGAAGCTATGTTGGCCTTTGATACTTGGGGGTTTCCCCGGCGATGTAAGGTTGGACTTCATATTCACGATGAGATCATTGCTGTGTCACCGACTGATACCGTTGATAAAGCCCTCGTCAAGTTAATCGAATATTTATCTGTAAGTCCTAAATGGGCTCCCGATGCCCCGCTGGCAGCAGAGGGACGAGCGGTAGAAAGGTATGGATGATGAACCCCACAGACCAGGAAAAACTATTCAAACGTGTCCAGAAACGATTCCCTAAATGGTCGATTAGAATGTGTTCTGGCTATGTCCATGGTATCATAGATGAAGCTCAACGACCTAAACCAGATATCCTTACTATTCGCAATGCTATGAATAGAAGTGGATATGCTATCGGATACTTACGGGGATTTATAGATGCTCGTGGTAACGATATCATGGTGTATACCTGGGCTCAACATGCTTGTGTGAAACTTGTATTTGAATGGTGGAAAAAATGAGGAAACTAACTATATCTCATCGCCAATGGCAACATATACAAGCTGCCCTGTGTTTTTGGAATTCCGTAACAGAACATTCACGGGTGCTGCCTGAAAATCACCCAAAAGTTGCAGCTTTTTTTGAGGCTGGTGCCCCTTTATCAATAGATGAAATAAAACAGTTGTTAAAACATATATCTTTAGTGTCTGAGTGTAGTGAAATCGAAATTGGAGAAGCAATTAAACCTTTTGCTGCGAGTCGCGGACTACCTGCCAGTGGATTTTATAGTTCTGTAAAGAAAATGGGCGTACAACCCATCGGGAAAATTGGCACAACTCATTTGTACCGATGGATTGATCTTGATCGTATAGCTCATATAATAGAAAAGCATATAGCTGAATACGTATGTAGAAATGAAAGAGGATTTCGCCATGACGTTATTCGGTAAACATCGAGCCCGGCGAGCCGCTATTCAACAGAGCGTGATAAAAAAGAAGTGTCGACTCTTTGGACCGATGGCAGAAGGACACCGAGCGGCTCGGGAGCATGATACCGCATGTCGTAAGTCGGTACAATGTCGCCCGGATAATCCGTATGAAAAAGATAGCCGGGAAGCCGGGGCATGGCAATATGGTTGGGAGCTTTTCTATGAAGGATAATTCATTTTTACGAGATATTTTTAGCGGGCCTCTTGAACCTAAGAAGCACCGCAGACGCAAGACCCCCAAAAAAGATAGCGAAGCTGCTGTCCTGCGGGAGTGTTTAATATACCTAAAGAAATGTCTCGATACCGTCTTTACTGAACGTCGAAATACCGGGGCTGTCGCCTTTGAGGGCGGTGGATTTATACGATTCGGCACACCAGGGGCAGCGGATATTTGGTGTTTAATATCACAAGATTTATGTCATGTAGTTAATGATTCATATCCTGCTTTCGATCATCTTGTTCATATTGAAATAGAATGCAAACGACGAGATGGCAAAGGCAAACTCAGCCCGGCCCAGCAAGCGTTTAAACAGTTTTGTGAAAAATCCACAATTCCGTATTTCGTTGTTACGTCTGCTGCGGACCTGGACAAACAGTTGAAAAAAGCTGGTTTTCTATCTTGACAAATCTGTAAAGATCGGGTATACTAGACAATGGACTAATTGGAGACCTGGAAATGACTTCCCACGAAATAACTTCAAAATTATTTGCGACATTTCCCGACGAGTTAGCACTACTTTCACCAATCATACGAGATTTTGTTATCAACACTTTTGAGCAGCGTTGCCCCGATCATTTTTGGAAAATACCTGCTTCGACTTCGGGGAAATATCACCCTGCAATCGCTCACGGTGAGGGTGGTTTAGTTCGTCATGTAAAATTAGCTGTATGGTGGGGACTTGAATTATACCATGTTAATCCAGATGCTTTAGATAAATCTCAAGTAGTCGCGGCTTTACTTTTACACGACCTATGGAAAAATGGTGCATCAACTGTAACCCCATTCCCGGATGGTCGCTGGCCGAAAGGTTCGGCTGATATTACGAAAACACATGGCGGCTTATTGGCCGATAGATTACTGGCAGATGGTTCATTAAGATTTGTAGATATAATATATGCAATCGGGGGACATATGGGGCGATGGACCGCTCCCGAATATAATCATTATACTGTCGGGAATCCAGAGCATCTTTCGTCACAAATATTTTTAATCAACGTAGTTCATTATGCTGATTACTGTGCTTCTCGCCGTCTGTTGGAGGATCAACGATGACCCGGAAATGGGAGCTATCCGCCTCCGCAATTGCCGCCTTTAAGGCTTGTCCGATACGATTTCGTTTGGCTTATCGAGAGGGTTTGCGGTCTGCCGAGAGTACAGAATCACAGCGAGTAGGGACCACTTGGCATTCTTGCCTGGAGATTGCTGAGGCTGATCCCGGAAAACCATGTGTGTGTTTTGCTCGACGATCAGGATTACCGCAATTGGCCGATCCTGAATGTCCAATCTGCGGCGGTACAGGATTTACGCCAGATACATTACCCATCGAACGAGTGACGGCATGGTTAAATCATCGTTATGCCACCATACCACCCAATATCGACAAGGAAACATGGGAAATCGAACGGGTGATTCTTGCTTATTCGATAGCTGGTTGGTTGTGGTATTACCAGAACGATCAGCTTGAAACTCTTGCTACAGAACTCCGATTCCGTTTGCCGCTGCAAAACCCTGCCTTCGGTCGGACTTTGCCGAAAGTTCAAATAGTTGGGAAGATCGACCGTATTGTACGATGGGATGGTAAAAATTTAAATTTAGAAGCAAAATCCACAGGGAAGTCTATAGATTCAGACTCGACATTTTGGCAACGATTGAATTTAGATACGCAGATAAGTACATATGTGCGAGCCAGCCAATGTCTGCAATTAACGGGGGAGCTTGAACAATATGGTATAGCATTAGACGACTCATTGATTTTTGGTACGCTGTATGATGTATGGCATAAGCCAGGAATCAGGCCGAAGAAACTTACACAGGCTGACAGTAAAGCATTCAAGGAAACGGGCGAATACTTCGGTCGGAAGTTTCATGTTGTTTTTCAGTCGGAAGATCGAACAGGTAGTCCGGTTCTTTGTGTTGACGGTAACTATATTGAAGTAGAACCCGGTAAAAAAGAAGATACTTTCTCTTTCCGAGAAACCCCTGAAATGTTTGGGGCTCGTTTACTCGCCGATATTACGGAGCGACCGGAGTTCTACTTTGCTCGCAGAGAAATCGCAAGAACGGCCGATGATCTTGTGGCTTTTGAGTGGGAACTTTACCATATCTATCAGACCATGCGGGCAATGGAAAAGAATAAACATTGGTGGTGTAATGAATCGCAATGTGAAGCAACTTTCCGTTGTCCATATACTCCTATTTGCTACCACAAACAGCAAGTGTGTGACGGTAAAACTACACCGTCTGGATACAAGAGGATATTTGATCTTGAAACCCCTGTAACGGAGACCGACTAATGCCTAAGAAAACACCCCCACTCCCAAGGAAAGCCCCTGGAATACCGCCATCTCCCCCTCCGATCCAACAGCGTAAGCGTAAGACGTTTACTACTAATCCTTGGACGGGTAGCGGTCAAGGTGAAAAGATCGGTATCTACGGCGGCTCAGGTGTAGGAAAGACCTCGTTAGCTGCTATAATGCCAAACCCAATCTTTCTAGGTGTAGATGATGGCGGACGAAAAATCAGACACCCGGTTACAGGTGAACCGCTCCAATACGTTGAGGGAGTGGAGACTTTTGAAGATACACGAGATGCTCTAGCTCAGACTGATTTGTGGCCTGTCGGTAGTTCCTGTGTAATTGATACCTTTACGGTTTTGGAAAACCTAGCTGAACCATATATGTTCAAGCACATTAAGCATGCAAAAGGTCAGTTTGTTTCTAGCCTGGAAGGTTATGGCTATGGTAAAGGATATACACATCTGTTTGAAACCATGCGACTAATCCTGCAAGACTTGGATCAGCTAGTTCGTCGGGGTGTAAACGTCTGTCTGATTTGTCAGAACATGGCCGTTAAGCGGGCTAATCCTGGCGGGATGGATTTTCTAGAGGATGGTCCTAAGCTATCTCATCCTTCATCGGAAAAAAATTCTGTACGGTTGCATATGTGTGAATGGGCCGACCACATTTTCCGTGTGGGCTATTATGAGACGGCTGTTCAGGGTCCAGAGAATGCTCGTGTAGGGAAGATTATAGGGTCTACAACACGGGCTATTTACACTATGCCGGAAGTTCATTTCTTTGCCAAGACACGGACGCTAACTGATCCGGTTGTGTCTTTTGAAACTCCAGAAGATGATTCAATCTGGCGTCTCTTATTCCCAGAGCAATATCCCGATGGGTAAAATATTAGATACTGCTTTATCCTGGGTTGGATCGCTGCTTCTCCATATGTGGTGGGGTAGCCCTAAACTCCGCTACCGTCCAAATACATCGGCAATGCCCTTGACAGATGGACACGGAAAATGGCGAAATAAGCCATGCTTCTGTCGTTCAGGCTTGAAATTCAAACGTTGTCACGGGGCAACAGATCATCAAAAAGATTATTGGAGGAAACAATATCAGGAACATCTTAATGATCTTCGAATAAGAAACTTTGTAAAGTATGGAGGGCTTTATAGTGGGAGATAAACTACCCAAGTTACAACCTCGTGGTGATATGGTTCTTGTGAGATTGCATGGGAATGAGGAACATACTACAGATAGTGGTATTGTAATCCCTGGCAAACTTGCCAACGTAGGATTTCAACGTGCGACGATACTCGATAAAGGTCCAGGTCACTACCTCGAAAATGGGGATAGGGCTACGATTACCGAGGCCGATATTGGTGATGTTGTTCTTGTAATGGCTGCTAAGGCCATTCCGTTAAAGGTGGATGATGCTGAACTATGTTTAGTCCGCGAAGATGATCTCTATGCCCGCATAAGAAAGGGAGATTAAGTAATGGCACGACCGAAAAGAACTATTACAGCAAATCAGAGACGAGCAATTTTGTCTCGTTATCCAAAGGGTTACGGTCTGATAGAGCTTTCAAAGGATTTTGAAATCAGCATTCCTGTTATTCGTCGTGTTCTCGTCGAAGGTGATGTTAAGATTCGTACTCGTGGTCGTCCTGTTGGTGTGGCATAAGGAGACGATAAATGAACCCTATAGATCGTCCAGGTACATTCCGAGGGACACCGCTTGAGTGGGCAGTTACTACCACTAAGAACGGGTTCCCACAATTCGTTGTTCGTTTGCAAGCAACAGAATATTACAATGAGGAAGATAAAGTTTGGCTGCCGTGGTCTGAATATGGTGCGGAGATAACGGCGTATCTTGTTCTGTTCTACGAAAAGAACGGTGAGATGGTCCCATGTTTCCAACATGAAAATTGTCAGCGAGCTTTTGGGTGGGCCGAACCATTTGCGTTCTCATCGTTGAATGACGGTGAATGGGGAAATCTGGTTATTTTATTCCGGGTGGAAAAGAATGATTATCCAGGTGGATTTCCCTTTAAAGTCACGTCAATCGATGCTGCTGATGCTGATCCGATTCGCGGTATTCAAAAGCTTGACCCAAAGAAACTGTCTGCGATGGATGTTGACCCTCGCTTTAAGCTGACAGCAAAGAAAGCTCCGCCAAAGCGAGTAGCTCCCGGTAGCCCAACACCGCCGCCAAAGGCAACTCCGTCAAACCCTATCTCTGCCGTGGGTGCGGACAAAGCACCTGTATCTGCTGCCCCGGCTGCGGAGGCCGAGAAGGGAACCACGCCCCCGGCTGCACCATCGAGCCCCAAGCCGAAAACAACACCGAAGCCCAAGAAGTCAAAAACTCCGTCAGAGCCGGGTAAAATGACGAAGATCGAAGCATGGGGTAAGGTGCATGAGTTTAAGACTAAGAAAGTTACAGATGACGATGTAACTAAAGCATGGTTAACTGCTGTGCAGAAAGTTTGCCCTGATAAGCAAGAGCCGGATATCACGTCTACAGAATGGGCAACGATATGCGGTGAAACGCTCGATCAGATTGATCATATACCGTTCTGATCGTTACAAGTTAATCCCCGGAGGGATTTGATTCGTATACTTTATATCATACGAGAATCATCTCTCCGGGGTGATGTCGTTTATAGGGTAGAAACGCATGACACTACGGCTGATCGAACAGTATGAAGTTTATCGTGGTAATGTGTTACCTGCCATGTTGGAGGTTCTTGCAAAACAACTTGGAGTTACAGTTGATTCATTACAACAATTAGGTGTTGGTTGGCAGGTCAGTAGTAACGCTTGGATTTTCCCGGAACGAGATGCTGAGGGTGAAATTGTTGGTTTACTACGAAGGTTTCATACCGGACAAAAATATTGCATAAAAGAATCGAAACGTGGGTTAATTTTCCCCGTAACTGCGGTAGTCGATGGTTATAGTGCGGCTCGGCAAAAATGGACGCGGGTAACAACTGATTATCCCTGCCCCATTTGTAAAAACCGGATTGGTGCGGGTATGATGCATCAGACCCCCCTAAGTTTGTCCGCTGTATGCGAATATCTGAGGGAGCAAAGCATGAAGATCGAAGCGGTGGATTTATTCACGAATTGGTGTCGGGATCATTTAAACCGCCAAGTAGCTTTAATTCCCCTCTCCCGAAATCCGAAAACCCCATTCTTGTGGTTGAAGGAGCTTCTGATGTCGCAGCAGCTTTGGGACTCGGGTTTGTGGCTGTTGGTCGTCCATCTGCACAAGGAGGATTGGGGCAATTGGTTCGATTGCTGCATGGACAAGACGTTGCAATCATCAGTGAAAATGACGCCGGGGCTGGTGAAGCTGGGGCTGAGAAAACCTTTGCCCTCTTACGACCACAAGTTTCGTCAATTGTTAAGGTCTGTCCCCCAGCTGAGATTAAAGACCTACGAGATTGGATTCGACAGGGCCTCACTTGCGATGGACTGCTCCGTGCTATTGCTGATGGAGACCGGGATAGCACGACCGACATTCTAGAAGATAAAGCTCCGCTCGCTATTGCAAAACTATGGTTACGACAAAAACATTTTTCAGAGGGTATACCTATATTACGAAAATATAAGGGGGAATGGTTTCGATTTAATGGACAAAAATACGAAGCTGTAGATGAAGATGCTGATATTCGTGGAGACCTATATGGATTTCTTGAACCAAAGTCATTTAAAAAGTTTGCAGCAGCAGGAACATTATCTATAGAAAAATACGATCCAACCCGTCATAAGGTGAGTGATATTATTGATGCTTTAAATCTAATGTGTCCTGTAAAGGCTAATCCTCCCTGCTGGTTGGATGATCGATTTATACCCGACCCTAACAACTTAATTTGTTTTCAGAATGGAGTGCTGGATGTAGAGGAATATCTTCGTGGCCCCACTGAATTGCTGCCGTCCAGTCCATTTTTATTTAATTTAACTTCGACACCATATGACTTTGATGCGAATGCAAAATGTCCACAATGGGAGAAGTTTTTATCGGAAGTATTCTTGGATGATTTCGAACGAATTGCTTTGTTGCAGGAATGGTTTGGATATAATATGGTAGTTGATCTCTCGCAAGAGAAACTCATGTTATTTGTTGGTCGCCCAGCGTCCGGCAAGAGTACAACCTTGGATGTTCTCCAGGCGTTACTCGGAAAAGACAAATGCGTAGCAAGTTCGTTTAAACATCTGTGTAGTGATTTCGGATTACGACCGCTACTAAACGCTACCGCCGCTATTCTTCACGATGCCCATGTACCGCGACAGGTTGATGCAACAGTAGCTTTAGAGACAATTAAAAGTATCGTCGGGAGAGATGAGGTATCCGTTAATAGAAAATATCTACCGATCTTACCAAACTGTAAACTTTCTTGTCGATTTACTATCGCTGTAAATGAACTACCGGAGCTACCGGATCATGCCCGAGCTTTAGAGCGGCGACTTTGCCTCCTATATTTCCCAGAAACATTTGAGGGTCGTGAAGATCGTACCCTTAAAGATCGGCTACCAAAAGAAGCCCCTGGTATCGCTCTGTGGGCACTAGAAGGTTTACGACGGCTTCGAAAACAAAATAGATTTACACTACCTACTTCTTCGATTCCTGTTCTAGAGGAATTTAGACGGTTCATTACACCAATAGCTGAGTTTATTTATGAATGCTGTGAGGTAGATGAATCCAATTGGATATCAAAGATGCAGATATACGATGCCTGGGTAAATTGGGCACGAGAACACGGCTTACGTCCCGGTGTACGATCACGCTTTGGGCAGCGATTTCTCGCTCAAATTCCGATGTGTACAGTAGATCGAGTTCGACAAGGTGAAAAACGTTTAGGTATTTATAAGGGTGTGAGTTTAATACCTGAAGCTAAGACTAGATACCTTGGTTTACCGGAGGGAAGCTAATGGCGAATCTAACTGATAGAATGCGGGGATATGAAGCTGTTACAAAACAAAGGCTGCTACGAAAATGTCCGGTTATCGTACGAGTAGACGGCAATTGCTTTCATACATGGACACTAAACCTAAAACGCCCGTTTGATATGAACCTCGCTGTAGAAATGAATTCGGCGGCTATGAACTGTGCTTTTAACATGCAAGGTTTTCTTGCAGCCTACATACAAAGTGATGAAATATCTTTCCTGTTGAGTGATCTCACCCACCATGAGAGTGAACCTTGGTTTGGTTACGTAACACAAAAAGTAGCATCAATTACCGCCGCTATGGCAACTGCATTTTTTAATACTGCTGGTCTCGGCCCTCCAGCATGGTTTGATGGACGGGCATTTAACGTGCCTCGTGAAGATGTTTCAAATTATTTTCTCTGGCGAATGAAAGATTGGGAACGAAATTCTTTGCAGATGTTTGCTCGGGCTTACTTTTCCCATCGAGAATTGTACGGTAAAAAACATGCTGATATGCACGAAATGTTGCATAAAATTGGTAGAAACTGGACAATAGATGTACCACCCATGTTCCGTAACGGACGATGGGTGTTTTCGAATGGTCTTTGTCGTACCGATATATTACCAACATATCCAACAATAGCCGAGATTATAGAACCGCTATTAAAATCGGAGGGAAACTAATGACAAATGGAGCAGGTAAAGGCGACCAACCGCGACCATACAATCGAGAACGATACGAGAAAAACTACACAAGAATATTCCAAACCTCTGATTTAGAGGCATTTGCTGATTTTCAAAGATTCCAAAAGATTCCACGACTCTACCGGGATATAATCATCACGGAAAAAATCGATGGCACAAATGCTCAGATATACATACCCGAGGGTAATGGGCCTATTCTTGCTGGTAGTCGTAAACGTTGGCTACGTACTGATCAAGAAGATAATTTTGGTTTTGGTGCATGGGTAAGAGAACATGCTGACGAATTACAACAACTCGGCCCTGGCCGTCATTTTGGAGAATGGTGGGGACGTGGAATCAATCGTGGTTATGGGTTAGATCATCGGAGATTTAGTTTGTTTAATGTGAGTCGGTGGTATGATAATAGCCATGATCCCGGTGGGGCTGCGTTAAATTGTTTGGGTATAAGAACCCCCGTGCCACCATGTTGTCATGTTGTTCCAATTTTATGGATTGGTCCTTTTTACACACGAGTTATTCAACGTATACTATGTCGTTTACAAGAAACAGGAAGTTATGCTGCCCCCGGTTTTATGAAACCCGAGGGAATTGTGATATACCATACAGCCGGGAACTGCTGTTTTAAAGTGACTATCGAGAACGATAGTAAGCCGAAGGGAAAAGCTAATGACTGAATTACAGGACAAACTCAATAAGGCACAAGCTTTATCAGATGAAATAACAAAAGAATTCGACAAAAACGTTTATGCTTATCCTTGGTATCATGCTCCTAATCAACCTCTTGTAATTGTTTCACATATGTATACGGCGGATTGTGCTGCTATTGATCTTATGGAGGGCATAACAAAGTTCTTAGTCTGTGACCGTTTAATTGACGCTCAACAACGTATGCTCGATTTAGGACAACAGACATTAAAGAAACTTCAACAAATTCAGGAAAAATGTAATGGCTCTTGAATTCTTTCGTCATACGATAGGTAAAGTATTACGCCAGGGAAAAGTTCGCATAAAACTTACCCCGGAGGGACGTGCTAATTTAAAGATAAAACTACAAGCTAAGTATCCTAACCTAACAGATGAAATGCTTGATGCTGCCCTGAAAGACCTTGAAGATGAGATGATAAATCAATTACGTAGGGATTTAGATGCTACTTACGAACGAGCCGAGCGGGAGAATGCCCAGAAATTACAGGAGAAACGAAATGGACGGAATTAAGGAACTCCATGACAGCGGCGAACGACGTGAGTTTGCCAGCGGGGCAGTACGGGATCGCGGCGGAAGAAAGCCCCGCCCTGATTTGATCTCGCCTCATGCTCAGATGCGAGAGGGTATGATTATGACTCTCGGAGCTGAAAAATATGAGACTCGTAATTGGGAAAAAGGTATAGATATAAGTGAATGTCTTGCTTCAGCACAGCGGCATATCGAACAATACAAACGGGGCGACACCGACGAAGATCATATGGCCCAGGCTCGATGGAATCTCGGAGTAATACTTCACTATGAGGAAGAAATCAAAGCCGGTCGTATGGACCCGGCGATTGATGATATGCCGAAGTATGTACAACAGGATACGTTAGGTGTTTTACCGAATGTTTCCGAGGTCGCATCAAAACTTAATCCTGCCTGTCTCCTTCCGGTTATTAACGGTATCAGACTACAAATGTCTGTTTTTCCCCATGAATATATACAACCAATCCCAACATTCTACATCACCGGCCCCATGCGTGGTTTACCGTTCTTTAACTTTCCAGCATTCGATGGGGCACGAGATTTAGGCATATCTCTTGGTTATAATGTAATCAGTCCCGCCGACCTGGATCGAAAAGTGGGTATTGATCCTGTAGCTGATCCAGGTTGTGTAGAGCGAATGAAAAAAGAAAAACCTGATCTTTTACAGGATATCGTTCGTCGAGATATCGAAGTCATTCTCGATCTCGATCCTAAGAATAATGACGGTCTTGCTCTACTTCCTGATTGGCGAAAGAGTATCGGGGCTTCTGCCGAAGTCGCCGTAGCTCTGTTTAAGGGTTTGCGACTGGTCGATGCCCGTGATTTTGTAACCCCTATCGAGGTATAAGATATGGCCCGCATTCATACTAATAGACGCTTCTGGATCGGTTTTGATCGACATACACCAGAACATAATCCTCTTGTAGATCGGATCGTGCGAGAATTCTTACGGGATTTTAATCCGCATATACGAATAGCGGGTGGAGATTGGTAAACAGTCGATCAAGTTAGCCATTTTAATTCTGAATCTAAGGTTCATCTCCGGGAAGAATTCCGTCTAAACCAAGAAGCCCTTCGACGATTTGGTATTACACATTATCTTGAGGGAAATCACGAGGAACGGCTTCGACGAATTGGTGGGGTAGTCGATGAGAGGATTCGTTCTTTGTTAGACCTAGGCGAAAATCTAGAATTAGAAAAACTTGGCATACAACTTCTACCCTATCATCCTCGACAGGGCGTGTTAGAAGTCGGTGAATTAAAAGTCCTGCATGGTTTCTACACAAATGAGTACGTTGCTAAGAAAACGGCGGGGATTTATGGAACTTGTGTATTTGGGCATTGCCATAGATTTCAGACTTTTCAAAGTAAAGAAGCATTTCATAATCGTGTGGGTTTCGCCGTTGGGATGCTCGGCCGACTCGATCAACCCTGGGCAGATGACCGGGCTCCGATGGGATGGGCTCAGGGCTTCGCCTTTGGTTATCTTCATCGGAACGGATGGTTCGATCTCTATCCCGTCCGAATCAATAGCGGACGTGTAACTATAAACGGAAAGGTATACGGGGTGTTTAAATGAATCACCCAATAATAGAATATATAGCCGGATGGATATTGGTACTTATCGGCTATGCAATTGGTTATATCGCAAGGAGTAAAGAATGATACCAGATTGGATTACCTACAGAAAAGAAAAGAGAAGGGAGAACATGATTGTAAAGATTTTCTATCTAACCGGAGCGATATGTTTTATGGTTGGAACAATAATCAGTATGGTACGTAAATAGGGAGATGATAATGGATCGAGTGAAAGTCTACGAACGAATTGACCAAGAACGAGAGTATCAGGAAACTTGTCGAGCAGCTTGTAATTGGCAACCGGCCGAGGGAAAACCACCTGAGAGCTTCGTTGTTTATATGGAGCGGTATCTTGATCGAGCGGCAGAGGCTACTCTATTAGCCGCCAACAAAAATCGACCGGAAGTTCTTGCTAACATCCGAAAGGTCGTTGCCCTTGGCGTAGCTTGTTTGGAAGTTCATGGTTGCCCGCAGCGTGAGCCGAAGGATGTTCATAAAAGACTAGATAATTCAAGGAGAATAGGATGAAGATCGGAATTTCTATTTTGGGACTTTTATTGGTGGGAGCTTTACTTGCGAGTTGTGCTGGATTAGATTTGGGTGATATCGTTCATGTGAAAACTCCCCATACAATCCAGCAACAAACTGGACTACCATCTAAAATTACTCTTAACGAAGCAGAAGTTGAATATCGAATATGGTTTAGGACTATTCAGGATGTCGGAACACAATGGCAGGCTAACATTGAAAAGGGCAATGAAATCCGAGGGCTCTTAGGTCAGTTGACTCTAAATGCACTGGACGATCTGGGGCCGATAATCGCTGGTGTCCCGGTCCTTGGAGCAAGCTTGCCGGTCCTCACAGGTTTGATTGGGATTTTCCTTGGTATTTCCGGTAAAGCCAAGGGTAAGCAAGATTCCTATAATGCCGGAATTAAAAAGGCAAAGGAAATAACTGACGGCTGATCCGAGAGTTTTTACAATAATGGTTCATATACATCACAGATCGGAACTGATTGAATACGCTCGTGACCGGGTATCATCGTATGCCTGTGAGCGGGCGTTCACGACAGGTAAAGTGTGTGTCCTGGGCGGGTTTTCCTCCATCCCGCCTAGGACTACACCGGGTTGGATACTATCGGTTACATCCCGGCATAGAAAAACATGGTTAGTTGCCATAACGTCAAATGAACATTTACACAACTATGATGTATGGTTTATAAATAAAGCTCCCTGGGAATTTTGGGATGGGAAAATAGATCGTGAAGGATATAGTATTTACGATGGGGATAGGCCGATGACAGGTTTATGCCTGAAAATTAGGGCGACAATATAATGGCTAATGGAGACTATAGAAATCTGGTTCATTGGATGTTGTTATCGGAAGTTCCCGCTATTGTCGATAAAGAAATTGGCTATCTACCAACACGACAAACAGTATATAATTGGGTTCGAAGTGGGAAGCTACGGGTTGGGAAATATAAACCCATTCGAACTACTCGACGGTGGATATTAGAATTCCTTGAAAATTATATGCGGAGATCGTAAGATGAGAATAGGTAAAGTTCAGCTTCTCGTTGTCTATTCCGATTTAGATTCCCTCACACTAGATCGTTTTCTTCAACTCGCAAAAAAATCCGGGTATAAACTGCGAGACTGTGTAACTGCTAGTTTGTTGTGGAATTGTCGAGGTCTTTGGGGGTTTGTACCAGCCGCAACAGTGAGTAATACAATTTGTTCTTATTTAGATTATCTCAAGCTCAAAGATGTTAATCGTGATAGACCACCTGAGATATGTTTTTGGTTACAAGATACAATCCCCGTTCCTGATTCGGTAGCCAGACATTTAATTCGTCACTTAAAGTAAAGAGAGTAGTCTTGAAAGTCCGATACCACCGCCGATTCCGCTACCAAATGCGAGCCCGATTATCGGCCATTTAAATCGTTCAAAACGCTTCGTAACGCTGCCATGAGCAGCACAATTATGATCGTGAGCATCGAGAACTGTCTGAATGGATTTGGGAAATACATCTGTTAGATAGAAATCGAAATATTCATGGACGGTTAATTTTGCAATCGTTGTTACTTCCCGTCTTTGATCGTCGCTTAAACCCATCTTATCATCTCCACTTATCGTGTTTTTCCCTCAATCCTGAATTGTCTCGCACGATATTGCACACCAGATATAAACAGTGGTCGCATGTCCGGCCCTAGTTCAGCCATGTAATCATCGATAATTTCTTGTGCATCTTCTTCTCTACCCTGCAACAATGCTTCCGCTGCGGTATCCCGAATTTTTCGCCATTTAGATAATTTTGATTGATGTAGTCCTTGAGCTAATGCTCGCATTTTTAGATTTTTAAGGTGCTTTGGTTTGTAACGTTCATTCCACACATCCCGCAATATCTCAGCTTCCCGCCAATCATTTTCCTCGACCATGTTTTGAATAACTTGTTTTATGTGCTTCTCCACGATATAGGGAGAGTGGATATTTAAACCGATAATCGAACCCACAATTGCATTTGCCACATGCTCATCTCTATCCCCGGTAATAGAACCAATAACACGTTTAGTTCCCCAATAAACAAAAGAGGGATGTGGTAGGGCAGCACGAGCGATAGTTATCCCCCGTGCAACAACCCGATCTTTAAACGACATATCTTCACGAATAAATTCTTTACCTGTAAATCGTTCTTTACCAGAAATTTGTTCGATTGCTGCTGTCGCGGCTGGGCCACTAAATATCCACGGAACCATTAACCCGCCGCGTCTTTCTTCGGGAACTATATCATTTGCTAGGGGCATAATGTATCGAAGATCAAGTGTTTGCGTCCGACCCATCTTATCTCGCCACGGAACTAATGGTTCGAAATACCCCCGTTCCTCATCAATAAGTTCTTTTTCATCGGGGTTTAATCCAACTGCAATCGCGGATATGTAATTCAAAATACCAGGCAGTGAAGCCAATAGAGCTATTCTCAAAGGACGTTCGGCTATACCACGACTAGCGATTCGCACTGATTGATCGACGAAAGAAATAAACGGGGCACCTATAGGACTTTTCCGTAGCCAGCGGGTAACTTTTCCAATTCGCTCATAGTTTGGAAACCATCTATTTACTTCCTCAGCCGCATTCTCCGGGGACATCCCCTCAACAATGTATTTATGATACGCAGCCATTTTAAAGACTTGATCTTCTAAAGCATATGTTTGTCCCAATGTTTTCTGAACTACTTTTACCCCGGCCAGAGCTTGCCCGATTTTTGAATCTTCCGTTTTCTTTAGTATCTGCCCAATACGTTGAATTTCACCACCGTAATACTCGGCCCCCAACGCCCCATTCTCCAATAAAGTTATATACGCTGCGTCTTTTGTTTGGAGACTCTTAATTGCTTGTCGATAATATTTTGCATTACGGGGATTCAAGACTGAACATCGAGCTAAGTAAGAGAAACACAAAACATTTCCATAGATATTACGGGCGTGTGTTGCAGGATTCCAGAGAGTTTTACTGGATTTCCATGCCGATAAATAAGCATTATACGCTCGTTCTACCATGCTAGGTATTCGTGTCATTTCAGTTAGGTCTGTAGCGATTGCTTTTGGTACAAAAATTCCGGTGAGATTATGTAGCTGTCCAGATTGCGGTAATTGAACTAGACCATTCCCTTTCGCCCAATCATTCATCTCCAATTCAGACATACCTTGCGGGGCTTCTTGTCCCCATTGTTGTGCAACTGTATTAAAAAGCTGCACCAACTCAGCATCATGCCGAGCCTCTACCATACTCATAGCTAATAGATATCGAGGATCGTGAACCTCGTACTTTTTCCGCCATTCCGCAGGGATAGGAGCTTCAAGTTTTACACCCCTTGCTGCTTGACGTTTAATATCGTCGATTGACACACCTTCTTCGGCGGCTTTCTTTGTAATAATCTGACCTTTTCGTTTAGCGACTGTTACATCGTAAACTTCTCGTGCCTCTGATTCTTTATCAAATTTCCCCAGGAGTTTTTTACCATCCCAAACTAGCCATTTATCACGTTTAACCTTGCTGAATGCAGCACTCGTTCGTAATCCTAATGCCAATCGAACAGCATTCTTAATCCGACCAACAGTATTAACTTTCGCTAGAGGTATATTCTTTAGATACACACCAACATTATTCTCAAACTCATCGGCTTTTATTTCAAGCCCTGCGGCACGGTGTATATTGGCAGCGTATAAACTCTCTGCATCCATCATAGTCCGAGCAGTTTGTACCCAAGCCTGTACCGCAGGCGGCAAATTTTCTACATCAATTTCACCGCGTAATGCCGTTTCTGCGATTGCTTGAAGTTCAGTTGATTCGGGATCAAGCCCAGCATCTTTCAATTGTTTTGTCCACTGTGCCCCCATTAAATCCGCCATATATCTAGCACTACGTTCCCGACCTTTAGCCTTTCGCCAGCCCTGCACCCATTCAACTGGACGCCCATAAGCATCGGATAATCCACGTCCGATGCTGTCACGAAGTTTTCCAATTGGATTCTCAGGTGAAATTTTATTGATTGCCCGTGCAGGCGTTTTAACTATTGTTCGCCACATTTTTCGCAGACTAGAACGTAACCCTGTCGTTTCTATAACTACCCGATTAAGAGCCTCCGAACTTGTTTGCACACCCTCATCGACTGGAACCGGCGTAACTTTTGACACAACTTTCGGCATTAACCCTTTAGCCTCAGCATAGGCAACAGGCACGATAGCAGAAATTGTAGCTTGTTTAGCCTCGGACGCCGCGAATACTCGATGAATACCATCGGCAACAAAAAGCTCGTCGCCTACCTGACTAGCGACCACGGGCGGGGAAATCTCGCCGACCTCTAATTGTCGTTTAGCCTCCGCAAGTTTTTGTGCATCTACATCTCCGGGCGACCGGAACTTCGGAACCAAATCTTGCACCGGCACATTTACTTGGATATATGGTCCTGTTCCCAGCACACTTCTTATTGTCTCAGCATTTTTCTCCATCGTACTGACATAATTAACAACCTCGTCAACGGTCATTTGTTTAAACTTCGGGTCTGCTTGGGGTAATGAGGGCGGTAGTTCTGCTTTCTCAGCCTCTTTGCTACGTTCTTTTATGACATCTAATTCAGTTTCAATTTTAGCCTGTACTTCTTCCGTACTGAGGGGTTCTATTAAACGATCTACTTGTGGAGTGATTCGTCCTATCGTAGCCGCCCCGGCAACACCGCCAATGATGATACCCGCTGCGGCTTCTCTCATAGCTGTACGTACTGAGTCCCAATTAAACTGCCCCAAATCAATTGTTTCGCCGATCCCAGCTTGTGTAAGGGATTGAAGAAATTCTGTCGATCCTTCAGCCAATGAACCTAACGCCCATGCTGCGACCCGATTTTTCAACCCCGGCAAACGTCTAAATGTTTCAATTGGAATTAACCGTTCCAAGGCTGCCGAGGCTGCACCATAAGCCATTGCTCCAACATAAGCCTGTGAAGTTATCAACTTAGGGTCAAGACCCTGTTGCTCACCGTATTGAATATAATTATTATAGGCGTCTGCTCCCTCTAATGCAAACATACTCCCCATTGCCAAAGCATTACCAGCCAGCTTTGATCCATGCGAAATCAATCCAACCCCAGAGATTGTTGCAAGCATATTGGGAACCTGCTCCCCCATAATCCCGGCAACATCGAAATTATATGGTATATCATCGGGCGATAGAAGCTGTTCCATAGCACCCATGTTAATAGCGAATTCCCTGCGGGCATCACGGAATATATTGCTTCCGGTAACTTCCGCACCCGCTTGATTTCGACTAGTGATATCTGTTACAAGTTCTAAACCAGCATTTAGTAACTCAAGTGGGGATGTGCCCAACCGTCTCCCACCACGAATTACTCCGAGAACAAGACTACGTGCCTCTGACCAAACAGGAGCATAATCAGACTGCAAAACTCGCCCATCTTCTAGACGAAACGGCATTAACTTTTCCAACCCCTTCGGTTGAAAACCATATTGAATTAAGGTACGATACATCTTACTGTATGCTTCTGCATCGGACGCTTCAGGAAATAGCATCTTATGTTGTTTAAATGCTGCCTGAGCAATATTGGCCCGCCGTATTATAAACTCTTTAACTTCTTGTTCCTTCACGGACTCCGCATATTCGCCATTAAATCTTTCGTTAATTTCCGTGATTCGTTCCGAGGGAAAAGTTCGTTGAAACGCTTCGACAAGTTGAGTTGGTTCTGTAATTAACTGGATAGGATCAGATGCGGGACGACTGACTTTATATGTCTGCCCTAAAACTTCCCAACGCTGTAGTCTATATTTATCACGGGCCTTGGGGTCATTTAACATTTCCTGTCGTCTATCATAACGCTTTTTTGCCTGCTCAATTGCGGGCTGTTGGGTTTGATAAAGAGCCAATCGTTCCTGCCATCTTTCCTCAGAAATAGGCATTATCGACCCTCCCGTTCGGTCATAAGTTGTATCGCAGCCTGGACATCGCCCTTAGTCTCTGCAAGATACGCATCCATAAGAGCATTTTCCTGGGCTACTGTCATTTGCGGTTTAGTGGGTGTCGTTCCCAATAACGCCACATCCTCACGAGCATAAGAGGCTTTCAATTCTTTTTCGAGTTTACTAACTTCATTCCTAGCCATTTCAATTCGAAGTTTTTGCTCCGAAGGATCGGCATACGGATCAACTTTTAATTTCCGTTCTTCTCTAGTAATCCGTCGTCTGATATCGTCTTGAGTACGTTTTTCAATCCGTTTAACCGCTGAAACCTCGGGTCTAGCAGATATATCTCGATATAGCGATGGATAGTCGGCCATTGTACCTAGTTTAATTCGTTCTAAATCTGCTTTCGATATTAAACCTTGTTGCTGCATATCCTCAGCTTGACTTATTATTTGCTCTCGCTGCATCCCCCTTTGTTCCACATCAAATCTTTTACGAGCTAACACATGATCGGCAACAGGGGCTCGTAACTCAGCCCGAGCCATAGAAGTACGAGCAATACGAGCCGTAGCTTCTGCTTGCTGCAAGGCAAAAGCACGATCACGAGCTTGGGCTTCTAATCCCATACGAGTGTATTGAACTTGTGCACCCAAGACCATTTGAGTAAAAGCAATATCTCCGGCCTCTGTACGTTGTCGGCGTTCCGCCTCACCAGCGGCTCGGGCTAAACTCAAGAGTGCTGGAACAGGAGTATAATCTATTCGAATAGGCATAATCTACCTCTCTTACCATTTCGGAACTAATGCACTAGCTCGTGAAATTCCAGTCCGGGCTACAATATCCGCCCCACCCCGTAAAATCCATCTTTTATCCGTTTCATTATATTCATATGTAAAACCACGTTTATCTGTTCGTGTTCCACCTGCACCCGGAGCAGTTGGAGTTTCCCCACCTATTCCCTCCATACCAGTCCATTGCTCCATTTGCTGACCTGTTAAACCCATTACTTCTTCTGCTGATATACCTGCACCCTGTTCCGGTCCCGCTGGCTCTGCTTGTGGAATTGGAGCCCCACCAGCTTCTGCAAGACCTCCTGGCTGTACGAGCCCCGTCATTCGCCCTGTTTGAGGGTCGATAAGTCCGCGAGCCGTTCCAGTATCCGGCTGACGTAATGCCCCCCCTGTTGGAGCAGCAGGTCGAGTTGGGGCACCACCAGCGGCACCCATAGATAAGCCACCTAAACCACCGGCAGAAGGGGCACCACCAGCGGCACCCAACCAAGGCGGAAACATACTACCACCGATAATCCTTGCCGTTCGTTTTGTAGCCGTTGTATCAGCGGCCGTAGCAGCTTTTATCAGAGACGCATACAGAGCCATATCAGGACCAACATCAGCCCGACGTTCCATAACCCCGGCTCTCATACCACCGATTTGAAGCTCTGCCCCGGCCCGCTGTGTAAGCAAACCTGCTTTCGATGTCGATACCCGTTCCTCAAGCTCTTGACGGGCTCGCTCTGCATCACGACTAATAGCTCCACGAGCAGCCGTGCGAATTGTCGTACTGGCTAAACCACGAGTCATAAGGTCTTGCTCTGTTGCCGCCTGAGCCTTTGTTGCTTGTTCGGCAATCCGTGTACGTCCAGCCGTACCGAGAGTTTCAAGCTGTTTCATTGCCGTGCCATATGTTCCTTCGACGCCGATTTGCTTTGCAAGACCGTCGAGATGAACGAGTAGTTCACCATATCGCTCGATATTTGCTTTGTTGGCTTTTTCCTGTGCGGCGGTAATTTGCTTTAATAGGGCATCTAAGTTAAATTCCGGCATGATTTATTCCTCTTATGTTACAAGACTATCATCTCTAATAACTTGATCTGTTGCAATCTTAGTTTCATATGCATAAACGGTTTGAATAACCATACGTCGAATTCGTTCTTTCGCCCATGCTCCATCGGAGAATAGGGGCTCACCTGTCGAACTCAAAGGAACCGGCCATATACCTTTTACAGCATCTATAACCCGCTGTTTTTGATCTTCTGAAATATTAAATGTAATTTGCATAATGCCCGCCCTACGTAGCTGCCCCTAATTTATTAGAAGTAGAAGTCAAACACATACCAAAAAGCTCTACCGTATCTCCATTTATTGTATCTGCCGCTAGATCGGCCCGTCTTTTTATTCTCAAATGTAAACAAGCATCGGTCGCACTAGGGACAACCAATGGAAATGTACTTAATGTTAATCCATTAGCAACAGCACTTGAAGTAGAAGCATCTGCATCTGTACTACTGAGTAATGTATCATCAGCAACCGCATCTGTAGCTTCATCCGCAGCCCGCCATAGATATTCTATTTGCCACTCGCAATAACCTTCTGTGGTTGTGGAACTCCATCCTAGTGTTATAGACGGAGCAACACCCCTATCCATTCTGTTGGGTATTCGCATTGTTGCAAGGATAGTATCATCAGTAGCATCGGAAAATTCCCATGCACCACCTATACCATGTTCTACATAAGTTGCCGGTTTTGTAGTAGGCGGGGCTCTAACTCCCTCAGCCCCTATCCACAAGGAATTTACTACTCTCGCCGTACCGTGGAGATTGATTTCTCCATCTGATTTTATCTCTGTGTAATTAGTCGCACCGCCGTCACCAATAGTAGTAGCAGCAGCTAGAGACAATCCCCCGGCCCCGGAAGTAATAACTGCACTTGCTCCATCGTGATAAAACTGAATATAATCTGCGAGCGTCCCAGAAGATGATTGAATCCTAAAAGTGGGATGAGAAACTATCGGATAATTTTCTGCCGGTAAATTTGCTCGATCCGCGAAAACAAGATTACCTGAGTAAGCGGCGTTTCCCACATTTATTTTAAACATCATATAGTCATTATTCGTCGTGGCCCATAGCATTTGAAAACGGGAACCGGAACCAAAAGTCATAAATTGATCGTTAAGGAAGATTAAGGAACCATCTATAAACAGCCTATTATATGCATCTACTGTAGTAGTACCCCGTAGTGTCGGGCCAATTCCATCAGTGTGATCGAAATCTACTTCAAATCCAACAGTCTGCCCACCGTCTCTTGCATCATACCCCTCAAATCTCAGGGTATTTGACGACATATACATATTGGTTTTTGTAGTTACAGGAGTTGTAGTAGTTTCGATCCCTATATTTTTAAATGAGCCCGTACCTGTCGTCAATAAATGACCCGTATTTAAATTCAATGTGTTTTCTGAGGCGTCAATCACAAATGTTTTAGTTACCCCGCCGTCGCTGAATGAAAATGTAATATCATAATTACTGCCGTAGTTAATTATCAATAAACCGGCGTTACTCGCGGCAGTAAAATTAGGCGTTGTTACCGAAGTTACCGCAACTATTGTAGTGCCATTTATCGCAGGTGCAGTAATTGACGTATCAGCCCCGGATAAAACCAAATCCCCCCGAGTTAAATATACTTTATTATCAATTAGATTTAATGTAGTAGCACCGCCCCCCGTTCCGATAGCTATAGTTCCATCAGAATCAGAGATCGCACCATCGGCAACTGTTAGTGTTCCTGCCGTAAAGCTACCGGTAGTTGTCAGATTAAGACTAGCAAAATCAGCCGTCACACCCGTAATAGTCAGTCGAGTTGTAAGACTTTGAAGGCTACTCCCTGAAGCCCCGGCAGTTGCGGTTTTAAACAAAATATCGCCGGGTGCTGCATCACCAGTAGATTTACCGCCCGCAAGGATTAAATCCTTTGCCTCGGTATCTGTACCTGATCCCCCGGTAGGGTTAATCGTTACATCTTGCGGGGAAGCCGCAACTACGCCATCGCCGACATAAACATCAGTAATTCGATAGTTTGCTCCGGCCCCACCGATTACCAGTTGATTACTCGCAGTAAAAGTCGCAGTAGCCCCGATAGCTACAGAACCTTGGAGATTATCCGCAGCCCCACTACTCGCACCCGTAAAATAACCGATACCCGTACAGCGGTCATTACTGATATTATATCGACCCGAATTTGCTCCGATATATGTATTTTCTATACCGTCGGTTAATGCACCAGCGGCCCCATCACCCCCCGCTAAATGTCCAATATAGGTATCTTTTGTACCTGTGGTCATATATTGACAAGCCGAAGGACCAATTGCAGTATTATAAGACTTAGTTGCAACACGACCAGCATAATACCCAATAAAAGTATTTTGATCGCCGATAGTCACATCTCCGGCATCACCGATAAGTGTTTTACCGGCTTCTTTTCCGATCAGTACATTTCTAAAACCGACAGTAAGTGCTACCCCTGCACTCGGACCAATACATATATTATCGTATCCGGTTGTCATTACCTGACCAGCCGACCAACCAAGTAACATATTCCATGTACCAGTTGTTAAAGCTGCACCGGCATTTATTCCAAGACACGTATTTCCACTTCCCCCACCTGCATGAAGTACAACAAAACCTCCGATACTATATGCAGAGTCGTAAATTGCTACATTCATAGTACGGATATCCATATCCAAAAGCTTATCAGCCGCAAGATGCTGAGCATTACGCCGGGCACGAGGATCGGCTCGCGGAGTTTGTCCTGTTCTTTGTGGATTAGGAGACATTATAGCCCCCCATGCCGAGTCTTACCGCTTGGTTCAATTATTCCGGTCATGCTCTCAAACGCCCATGTACGGGCTGTAGATGAACTATTTTCCAGCCTACAAATCATAGCATTACCATTTACTCGATTACGTATAGAAGGATTACGACCGGCTTGAAGCTCACGAGTAAACCTCGGCGTAGTAGATTCGATTGCCTGCTCTGCTGTTTTACCTGCATAAACCTTTAAAGTGACGGGATCGGAATCAGCCGAAAGAATTGGCGTTATCTCAATCAGCCGGAAATTAGCCAAATTACCGGCCGCCATGATAGGCGTAAAATACACATAACTAGCTATAACTGTTCCATCATCGTCCGATGAATCGTCGTCCAGAAAACGAATATACGAATCGAATCCGCCAATTAACGCCGCCCGATCTCCCGGATCATCGGCATCAAATACATGAACAGCAGTAGGACCGTAGGCTACAGGGTATTCATCCCGCCAAAAACTGTTGGTACGTAAATCCCAGAAATAATGCGAGGGAGATGCTGCGGGCTGATTTACCGGCGTGAAATACAGATGAATACCTTTATGGGCATTATCCCACAACAGACGAATTTCGTGTGTTCCGTAGTTAATCGCTCCGAAAGTATTATCTAGTTTATTCCGGCTCAGAGGCTCGGGTGTAGAGACTACCCCTGCGGCCATTCTCCATAACGTCCCCGCCCCAAAGAAATAGAAATTACCGTCCGTATCCCAAGTAAATGCTTCCTGTCCTGCGATCCCTGTTTGATAACTAACATTGTCGATAACGCCCCCGGCTGCGGGATCACCCCGCATAACCCACAGTGTATGATCGCAACCAATAATCAATAAATCATCGCTATACGGGGCAAGGGCTGTAATAACATCCCCTAACTTTCCTGTATCTGCGATATTTCCAGCAACGGCCATTGTCTGTGAATCTGTAGCCGGGAAGTAATCCCAATCGAGGGGATCACCCGAAGCTGACATAAACCAGTTATGGGGATCGCTCTCTAATCCAGCCATTACAATACGGCCACGATAGAGGGTAATTATACGACAACCCTTTAAAGCTACAAGTATATTCCCATCAACCGTGGCATCGGGAATCGTATTGTCCACGGTAATAACTGTTGGCCCACTACCGGCATCCGAAGCAACTGTATATGATCCGTCATTTCCAGTAGAACCACGAACTTCGATATAGTCGCCATCCGACAAAGCAGATAAATCTTCGGCTACTGTGAAAGTTTTAGCCGCAGTATCTACCGCCGTAATCGCATACGTAGTTCCTGTTCCGCCCGCCGGAAGGGCTCCCGCCGTGGCTTCCCAACTTGAGGCGGTATTTGCCACGGGTTCAAGTATGGTATAATCTGCCCCCAAACCGTCACAAAAATAGCATTTATTGAATGCTTCCTGAACTCCGATTGGTTTCCGTGTCGCACTTAAAACATCATCCCCCGAAGTCGCAATCGCTAATCCCTCATTCCGATCCCCCGAAAAGATATCGCCGCCTGAAACTACTACAAGATGGACGGCACGTAAAGTCGGTGGAACGACCCCCTCACTTATTCGCACGTCGTCGATATAGATTGTCGTTCCTGTCGCACTTCCGTCCCCGAGACAAATACCCCAATTAGTTTGTGTATTATTGTTGGTCGATGTATGTGGGCCAACGAGTAATTTACCGTCGATAAACCCCCACATTGTATCACCAGCGACACGAAGCTCTAATGTATGTTCTAACAACCACCAAGCATCAGTATATCCATTTGTAACTGTTAATTGTAGACTTGATGCGGTTTCTGCTCCCGCTCTTAAAACAATGTAATGTTTCTCATTCTCATATTTTTCAACTGATAAACACCCATATGCTTGACCACCAAGACCAGAAGATCGGTCAGTTACTACCCGAAAAAGAATCTGAACTCGTGGGCGGCTATGATTTCCATCCCCATAGTCTGCCGCATTCAACTTAAATTTACATCGAATAACGTAATTAGTACCGGGAGCAATAACAGTCTTATGAATTGCTGCACTGATTAAATGTGCTATCCCCTGTACACCATCTAATTTATTATCCCCAACAACGGGGTAAGTTGTAGACGGTATATCATCGGTATCAAACGGTACGGCATTTGAACCGTGACCACCAGCCCCTATCCCTGTTTCTTCATAGGTATCCCAAACCGCACTAGCCTCAGTACCCAACCAACCATCTGCGTAGGTAAATGTCTCAAATCCAAGAGACGCATCGGCTATAATGAGATCGGAACTTACCGTTGTAGCTTGCGTAATGGCTTGGATAAAATATGTACCATTCACGGCATCATCTAGATATTTCGACAGCCCATCTCTTTGCCCTCCACGAAGTCGGTTATCGATACTATCATAGGGACGTGCGTTTAAAGCATCCGGGGTTGTGCCTTTCGGCTGGCCCCGGTATGCCCAATTCTCATCTATACCCAGAAAAGGGTACGGTATCTCTATAGGTTGCTTTTTGGGCACGATAATGCCCTTTTAATCATTAGTAACGACTTTGTCGATCTCAGAGCGGAAGTTCTGATCGTCTGAGGCCAAGGATGAACGGTAACGCATCGCTATACCGTAAATACAGGCTTCTGCTGTACCCGTTTCCTGGGAATCGATTTCGATTGACAGGATATCGCCCGGTTTCAGACCAAGACCAGATAAATCAAATGTATACTGCTCGACAGTGACCACAACACCCTGAGAGTCACTAACCACAGTCAAAGCAGCCGGTGCCGCCTCACCCGGACGAGTTTGATAGACTACATCCAGATCGAGTGCAATTGCATTAGTATCATTATCACCAGTCGTCAATTCAGCCGTGACTACAATCGCCAGTTCATCCTGACTTTCACTGTAATCCAACGGAAGCTGAAATGGGACAAGGATACTATCATCATCATCTTGAAGTTTTGCGGCCACAGCACCACTAACCGAAGCCACGGCAGTTCCGCCAGCAACAATACAGGATACTAACGGGACTTCGATTTCGCGGATAAAACCATCGCCTGTAATAAGATCAGTTATTCGTTGAAGTAGATTTACTTCGTGCATGATTATCCTCTCTATTTAAGTACTATACGTTACTGTTGGACGCTCTAAAGAACGCCGTATCTCATTCACTGTAGGCCGACGACCTACACCACCTAACCGACGTGGGTAAGATCGTGCATCGGCCCGGTAACTATTCGGCAGGGCAACCTGCCGGTAATACTGCATAAGCCCACCCATCGTATCCTCGGAATCCCGCTCTAGAACTGCATGACAAGCAGCTTTAACTACTTCATCATGGCTGAACCCAGCAGGATGTTTGTCCGTTAGATTGACGAGATTATTGAAATACAATTCATACTGAAACTCTACTGTCCGTTCTGCATTAAGTGTTGGGTAAACCACCAACTCCCACCGACGTTCATTACCCTCCATCGGTTGAACTGCTGCCTTGCGAGGATCACCAGTTTCAACTGTCGAAGATTCTCGTGATCGACGAATATCTGATTCACTGGTCCATATGATACCGGACCCGATATTCGTTCCGGCCTCAAACGTAATTTGACCTGTGTACTGACCACCAAATGTCGCAGGAAGTGTGTAATTTCCATCGGCATCTATAGAGAATGTTTTACTCCCCGTCCAGTGATGATTGCCATCGACGGTAATGACAGTAGACGATGTATAGGTAAGAATTGTTAAATCATCGACATCCGTAATCGTTATCGTCTTACCTTCCATCGATGCATAAAACATTGCTTCGGATGCTGTAATTACCGTTGTTTTTGTCGCGGGGTCGTAGACACCTGTAACAGTAATATCATCATCCGTACTGATAGCGGGCCATAGAATCACAGACGCTACCGGACGTGCCCACCGCCATCCAGTCGGGGGGGCATCAGCAATAAACATACGAATAGCATTATTCGCATGTCGCTCACATATATCGAGATCGTGAGCATTCGTGGGAATTTGAGCCGCTTCATCACCATTCTCACCATAGTGAGCAAAGCCGAGTTTAATGGCGATTTCAAGGATCAAATCCTGAAAGGTCAGGGCTGCGGTAGGTTCACTCATCAGCTAATCCTTCGGGAGCCGAGCCCGATTGCCCGGCTCCCAATATCGTATCTCATCGACTTTTACGGACTGATCTGAAGATAGACAAGCGGCTTTGCTCGGTCCGCTCCATCGCCTCGATCCATAACGAATCCAGCAAGTTGCAATGATTTAGTTGCAACATTAGTGTTAACGAAATGGACCCCACCTTCATAATCGAACCATAATGCTCGTCTACCAGTAGCAACTGCCCATGAACCCTGCGGATTAAGCCAACACGGTCCCCAAGTTTGGAGCCAGAGATATTGGTTAGCCGCAGCCGTAATAACCATCGGTACTCCTGCCACAGAGGAATAATGATCTCCACCAACTCCACCACGAGATACCGCAGCCCGAGAGGCCAGATTGCTATACGGATTTGCATGAACTTCTACGCCATACGTAGTTAGAATAGCACGTTCCAATGGAGCATCCAGATAGATCGTAATATCACCATCGGCGTCCGTTGCAGTATTACCGATAATACCCCGGAACTGATCGTTGTGATCGGTAGTATGAGTATGAACGATCACGTATCCACCACGGAGTTCATCTAAGGTTATATCAGCCGCAGTAATATGAAGTGTTTCGGAACCGGTATCTTCCGCGTCTATATCAGCCCCGGTAACATAATCTACGCCGTTATCACCCATCTTAGACCAAAACTTCAGACCAAATGACGTAGTCGGAACGATATTAGATGATCGACCATATCGAAATGCACGACCATCAGGAAGAACAACCCGATCACCGGCATTATACTCGGCATGTTTCACAATAGAAGATTGATACAAAAACTCCCAATTCGGAACGTCCGACATCAGCACATGCCCGGCCGAACCGAAATACTTAACTGCTGTAAGACCTTTACCCATCATATTTCTCCTCGAATCTCTTTGAATTTTTCAACGTATGCAATAAGCTGTAACAAACGACTTACGCTTTCTTCGACGTGTCCGATTGCAGCATTGCAATGGTGACACAATAACCCACGAACCTCACCAGTCTCATGGTTATGATCTACAGCAAGACGACGGCCCGCAACATTTTGACCGCCACAAGCTGCACACCCGCCATTTTGAGCCGTAAGCATTTGATCGTATTTTTCAACTGTAAGCCCATAGTGACGTTTGAGATTACTATTCCGGCAAATCGTTCGATTTCTTTCGGGGTTTTTCCGACGCCATTTTATACAACGCTTTCGCTCACATTCTTTACAAGCACCACGACGAATTTTCTTTCCAGAACGATTTTTCTCTATATAAAATTCAGAGAGCGAAAGTTCTCGACTACATTTTGTACACGTCTTAGTTTTCATAAGTCCTTACCTATGAACCACTTGGGATAGCCTTGTGAATATTGAACCCCGTAGTTCTCCGGTTCACACAAAGATGATTGTGGCAGCCGTCGAGATAAACCGTATAAGTCGTATGCTGCAAACGGTCGGTCATAGGAGTAGATTCCTCCATCCAATACCCTTCCTGAGTGATAGGTTGCAACTTCGACCAATCCACATAGAAGATAGGATCGTAATTAGCTGCATCACCTGCTTCGTCAAGCTGTGGAATATAAACAATTGGAACACGGTTGAAGTAAGTGACACCCGCCACATCAATCAGAGCCTTTCCGGCCAGATCACGGGGACCGCTATTATCGTCCCGCTTATCCGCGAGGTCCATCAACTCGACAGCAGTATCAGCACCAACATACAATCGACTACCAGCCCCACGCTCATCGTTACCCGGTGAATTAACAAATGCCGGTGGACGGAATCGTGTAAGCAGGAATGCCTTTCGCATTGTACGCAAAAGACCGTTATCGATCTTCACGTAAATATCGGCATAACTACGCCACTTTGGATTCGTAGAAGCCTCAAGGTCCGCACATTTAGTTCCCTTCGAACCATCTTGGTAACGAATCGTCTGACCCACAAAACCACCAGTTGTAGAACCGGCTGTAATATAGTTCAGGTAATACGGAATACCATAGGGATACAAAACATCGCTTGCACTCGTGGGAGTTTTCCAACCACGATCTTCCAGCTTATTTGCCCAACTCCACAGGGCATCCATTCGACGAGTTTCCATCAAGTCGATATATCCCTTGGCGTTATTCTTGTTACGCTTGATTTCCAGCACGTCCCAAGAATAATCAGTACCAAGCTGACACCACGGAACATCAATCTTATTATGAATGTTCTCAACGGTCGGCGTATCCGTATCGTACAATTTACGATAGTGAGCCGCACCAGATTCATCAAGAACAACGTTTCGTTCAATAGACGTTCCGCCATCTACCTTACGCCGCTTTGCCTGATAAATGGCACAAAACTCATATGCCTGATGATCCCACATAACCTCAAACTGCCCTTGCGACAGGTCTTTTAGGGTAGTGGCAATCAGGTCTTTCAAAGCATCATTATTAACACCCATCAGTTCTCTCCCATTCTGCTATAATCGGATCAAGTGAAAACACCGGACATTTTTTCTTCGACTTGTCGTACCAATTCCTGCCGTGTTCGCGGTTTCCCGTCGGTCGGAGTAGTTTTGTGAGATGACGGTTTAACAGAAATCGTATCTGCCCGCTGTTTAACTTTCGTCTTGATATCCGAACGAATTACTTGTTCCTTAAACTCACTTGCTACGCTATCGTGAGCCATGAGTAATGCTTCATTTACGCCCATCGAACGACCTTGCATAGTCGCTCCGGCCACAATAGCATCAGCAATCTCCAATACTTTCCATCTATTTTGCTGCTGTTCCTTTACAATACCACCGTCCGCTTTTGCGTCACCATAAACTTTTGCATAAGGTTTCAATTCCTCACCGGCAAAGAAATCTGTAATTTGCCGCTCCAAAGTTTCTCGGTGACTTTGCTCAATAGCTTTCGCACCCTGTTGTACAAGCGGTCCAAGTTTTTGAATCTGTTCAATAGCTTGATTGATCGGTCCCGCAAGTTCCCGCACCAATTCTTCATTACCGAATTTTTCAGTTACAGCATCGACATCAATCGGTTGCAAACCCTTCGGTAATATATCAACAACAGCTTCGGCGGCCTTTTCGGACAGCGGTGCTTTCGGCGACTGTTCTTTTGCTTTACGTCCAAGTTCAGCAAATCGAGCAATTTCTTCTGCCCGAGACGTGTGAATCCGTTCAAACGTTTTCATAGCAACTTCCGTGTTTGCTTTCACAAATACATCAATTTCCTCGTCAGTCCACTCTCGGGCTTTCGCTGACCGACGCCATGCAGCCGGAAGGGTAGGTTCGGAAGGTGTTTCTCCCTCATCTGCTTTCGGCTCATCTGATGCAACTACTTCATCATCCTTGGATTCATCCTTGACCTCATCTTCCTTAACCTCATCATCCTTGGGTTCATCCTTGGGTTCATCCTTGGGTTTATCTTCATTAACAGAATCATCGGGATTCTCAACCTCGTCGCCGAAAATTGCAGCCAAACCTTTTTCGACTTCGACTTCAAGAACCTCTCGATCAGCCTTTTCTTTAGCCACAAGGGCTATTCGTTCAGCTTCATCTGTCGGTGAAGTTTCGTCCAAGTTGTCACCCTCTGATACAACCACATCAGCACCTTCAATAGTCATGGGATAATTCTCCGTAAGCTGCCTGCGATGCAGGGGTAGGATACGTGGATTTCACCACTATCTATACTATACACGACCGTCGTGTATTTGTCAAGTAAAAAACTCAACTTTTTTCCTCGCAATTACAGACCTTCAAAATAGCTAATTTCTCAGCACGAGTATGAGCTAATGGAACACCTTGTTTTGAAAACTTCGTATCAGGAAGTTTCTTCCGTAAATCCACCATCTCGTCGGGAGTTGAAGGAGCGATAGAAAACATTTCAATCGGTTTATGGTAAGCCGTATTACCGCTAGCACAACTATTACCCGTATTAAAATCTCGCTGCATTTCCTTTCCGCATTGTGGGCAAAACTCTAAATCTCGATATTGAGACATAGATTTAAACACATCAGATGTATGACCACAACTACAAATATAAGGATAACACGGCATTTTTAATCCTTTGGAAAAGCTTTATTCAAACCTTTTTTTGTATTTACAAGAAGTACAGCCCGACGAGCCGCTTCTGCTTGTTTCTCAAGTTCAGCCGCAGCTTTCTTAAATCGTTTGGAATCGGCTTTAATTTCTTCGGCTTCTCGAAGCGTTCGAGCATCACCCTCAACTTCCCACTTTTTATCCTCAGCCGTCATTTTCATTTCAATACCTCTCATTATTCATTAAATTCGATTGACCAGCATTTGCCCCAGTCTGAGCAGTTTTATTTAAGTTCGGTGTTATACCTTGTACCTGAGCTACATTAGCTGGTTGACCATTCTGTTGTATAGCTCCCGGCGAACCTGCATTTCTACCCTCCGATTGTGAACCCTGAAACGCTGGAGCTTTCATCATCATTTCCGCCATCTGCATTTGGAAATCGGGGTCAAAGAAAACCTCATCCATCCATTCGATACCGGCTTCTTTGGCCATACGAATGAGGAATCTCGGGAAACTAAAAGCAATACCCATCTGCATACAAATTTGAGCCGCCGTAGCAGCCGCCGGTACAAGTTTAATCGCAAATTCCATAGCTCGTTGTAACCGCATTTGCGGATCAAGACGACCCATCGACTTCGGTTGAATTTCAAAATGGAAATCGAGGAAATCTCCACGACGCATCTCCGGCGTCAAAATAACCTGTTCTTCCACTATCTCCGCAGGTTCAAAATACGACTGTCCATCTTCCCCCTGAATTGTTTTAGCCGATTTTTGTCGTCGTCTAATTAAAGGTACCTCAATCAGCGGATCGGTATGCAAATACCAAGCTCGTTTACCGGCTTCCTCAGCAACTCCCTCATAAACCAATTCCTTCCAATCCTGGATACCAATCGCCTGATTCATTTGAAGCATCTGAGCCTGTGTAGCTGTTGCTGATTGTTCACGAAATCCACCCAATGCCTCAGTATTACCTGACATCATATTAAACCACATCATCAACTGTTGAAGATGGGCTTCATTTGATCGTTGCTGTCCACCAAAATCAAGCATTTTAGCTTCACCGGGATTATCTAAACCTATATAACTACCATCCTCAGCATCCAAAATCTCCTGAGCATCGTCAGCCGACCCACGTTTGTAGCCAAGAACACTTTTTTGTGACTCGGCCTGAGTTATAATCTTTGTCGCCATTTGATTTGCTCGAACATGAATATCATTCCAAATACCTACTGCGGAAATTGGAACTGGATTTCCGGGCACTGGCGGCGTAAGTTGTAAAAATGTATACGGACCTTCTTTTGGTCCCCTATAATCTGCTATCCGTAGGTAATCATCAAATGACTGATCCGACGCCGGAAGCGTTACTAGGGCATTAGCCCCAGGCACCCAGATTTCCACAATATCCACATAATCATGGATTTCATTGATTTCGTTACCAGGTAGATTTTTAGCTGATAGTTTTTCAGAGCCATCATTAAAATCCGTCCCGGCTATCGCAAGTTGTTCCACAAGATCATTTCGATAGCGACCGGAATCAAGAAGTTGTTGTCGAGGCACTCTAATTTTATCGCCGATCCAAGCTGCTTCTTTCATCGAATTCAAAGTAGATGGATCAAATGTAAAATTATCTAGGTCAACTATTTCGGTATAGATTTCACCTGGATCAATTTCATCTGAATCGTCGAAACAAATTGCTTGACTTGATTCACATAAACCTGTTTTTAAAATACCCATACAAAATAGTGAATCAATGATCCATCGTCGCAAAGTATCTCGAAGCCGCTGATCCTTTGCGTTATAATCGAGAGCCATCCCAAGTAGTTCACCATATTCCCGATAAAGTACAAAACGACTTCTAACGACATGCTGTGGAGGCGACATTACAAGATTCGGTACGAGAATACGAATTGCGTTAAAGATAAGATTCATCGGCTCCGTCCCTACAGAACCACGATACTTATCATAATACTGACCAACAAAATTACGGAGAAACATCAATCGAGCATTACGAAAGTTTTCCATTCGTCGAAAACCAAGCCGAACTGCCTCGTGCATCTTTTTTACGGTCAAATTGACAGGCATCAATAGTCTCCCGTCTTAAAGTTAAATGATTTCTTTAACCGACGATTACGTTTTTCTTGCCTTAGTTTTTTCATCACTTGCTCTCGTCGATAAGCCATAGAACGGTGTGGAGCTTTAGGTTTCTCCAACTTTGCTTTTGGAACTTCTCCCACTGCATATAAACACAACATATGACCAATTACTCGATCACCATGACACTTTCTCGCTTCCGCACTTTCGACCATCAATTCTGCTGGACCGATACCACCACCATCGTAATGGATATATGAAAGAGCTTCTTCCAAACATTGTTCATCATGTGTGAGAATACCACCGTGAGCAAAAGCTCGCCGTAACATTCCAAGAGCTTCACCCTTCTTTTCACGCGAAGAATGCCACCCGTATTTCTTACCCTTCTTTTCTGTAACAACACCTGTAGAATGATCGACAAAATAAAATGGATATTTATAGATATGAACTACTTGTCGCCCGAAATCCCATCCCGGTCCATTTGCTTCCCATATCATAAAAACTCGACCATTTCGCCGAGCCCCACCTACCCACAATGCAGCCGCACAAGCAATCCGGGCCAATTCATACGGAGGCGTATTCGCGTCCACAAACTCAGCAACAATCTCCCGCGTTTCAACACACATTATAGTAATAATTGAGTTTGAAGCTCCCTGCCCTTTACTTATATCTATCCCAAAGATATAATTTTTTGATTGGTCCAACCGTCCATTTACTAGCTTACACCAAATATGCCACGGCCCTTTTGTATTTAATTGAGCTTGTACAAATGACCGTTGTGACTTAGCGAGAATACGTGGTATTGCTCCTGTCGTAACTTCCGGTCGGAAATCGACTGTCCAACGACTCAGAGACGGACGAGCATATAGATGTCGATGTCGTTCAATATTATATGCTTCAAAGAATGTCTCACCAGAACCAATATGGTCCATATCAATATTGATTGCCATCTCCTTTGGTGTACGCTTTTTTTCTTCAACGTGATACCAAGGAGATCGAATTAACCATTCATTAACAACATCTTTCTGCATTACATATCGTTTAAAGCCCTTTTCGGGATGTTCCCACCACGGGAGTACAAATACCTCAATCTGCCCCGATTGCCGCCATTTCGAATACGCTGTTCCCGGTCCAGCAGGAGTTGAGTTCGGCAAACGGCAAGCAGTTACGTCCCGAGTCGAACGCTTAATCCCCTCACCTTCTGCCATTAAAGCCATTTCATCCAACATAATAGCGGTACGTCGATCAGACGATCCCGCCGCTGCATTTGAAGATTCACCATCAATACGACTTTGATTTAAAAGATTTATCAAATGAAGTCGTTTTCGATCATACGGCGGAAGCATCCATTTAGGAAGCCATCTATTTATATAATCGTGTTTCCCAAACAATGTACCCGGATCGGAACTTACTTCCCCTGTTTTTCCAATAGTATCTACACAATCTTCTTTTCGGCTAATCTCTAGAAAACTTCGATCAGACCTAAATAACCACTGATGATGAATAGTTGCGATATGATCCCAAGTTGCCCCCATATCCCTCGATTTATCAGTCAGTAACTCAAACCCTTTCGTTATTGCCTGTTCAATTCTAAGAATATGTTTATTCTGAATATCCCATGTAACAAAAGGTGTATGAGCTTCTTCTGATGTACATTGTCGTGTTACACCGTTAGACCCCGTAAGAAAAAGTCGATATGTGAACATAAAAGTATTGATCCAATACAAGATAGACTGACTACATGCAGTATACAATACCTGTTGTAACTCCGTATCCGTTTCAGCCGCTTGCAAAATATCAGACCGCCATTGAAGATTAAGAATCGGGTCTTTCGGAACTTGTAGACCCGTTATGGGACAGGTCCACAGACTGATCTTCTTTGGAAACGGCAACGATAGTTCGGGCTTGCTTATTAAGTTTTGTTCTGGCAAGGTCACTGATTTTTTCCGCCGCTGTTAATTGCTGTTTCTCATCAATAAGAGCAATTGGAGCTTTACCCTCCATTCGCTCATAAATCATTTGAATTGCCCATGCTTCTGGTTTATAGGTAATTACCTCCCCTGTTTCTTTATTAGTTTCTTTCCACCCTAAAGCTTTCTTCCATAACAACTGAGCGAGAGCTTCACTTTTAGTGATAATAACTCCAGCATCCGTCATAGTTTCAGACTCGACCGCTAACTCCCGTAAATGCTGAGTTAATTGCCGAGTATTAAACTTAAATTTTTTCTTCTTTTGGGCCATTCTATTTTGTAATAAATCCCTGGATCACGCACATCGAACGAGCCGCAGCACCCGATCCACCTGTGAACTTAGGTACAACGCCCTTTGGGCAAACATAAGGTCTACGAAAATTAACTACAATGGGGATACCGATAACCGACTTCGTAAAGATAATATATTTACCGGCTGCCGCAGCATCCGCCACTAACATTACATCTACTGCTTCCTCGTCGATAATCACAACATCGGTAATATTCAGATATTCATTTGATGCCAATTCTCGTTCAACTGCATTACCATCTACATCAAAATCACCCGATTTAAATAATGTTAATGCCGTTGCAGTATTGGCTGCACCATCAATAACTCGTTCACCATGAATAGGTTCGCCTACACTCATCTTATTCTCCAATCATTGCCAATAAAGTTTCTATATCAAAAGACGGAGCGAAAAGCCCCGCTGTTTCAAACGGCAATCCTCGTGCGGCCCCAAATTGCGAACATACTCCAATTACTTGTCCATGTCGATTCAAAAGCGGTCCACCAGACAGACCTGGAAAAATACCCCCATCAAAACTTACAAATCCCCACCAATCCAGTGAAGTGACTCGACCATGATAAACCAAAAATAACGGTTCATCGGGACCATTAACCCACGTATATCCAACAGCTTTTGCAGATTCCTCTTGTCGTGCTGTCGCCAACTTCCATACCTTCCATCGATGTTCAAACTTCTCAACCCGCAAAATAGCTACATCTGTATCAAAATCAATTATTATAATCGGCGATAAAATGCCGTCAACAAATACATGAGATTCATCCCCGACAACATGAGCCGCTGTAACAACTAAATACGTCTCCCCTTCATCCCGTATAACGAATCCTGTACCATCAGTATCCATCCATTCGATAGGTAGAATACCGCTATAAATTGAAGGTGTGCCCTGATCGAGAATAAACCCACCGACCAAACTGCATCCAGACAGCACAAGACACAGCAATAACATACTAATGAGAATTTTATCCTTCATCATCATCCTCATCGTCATACTCCACATCTCCGATTAAATCCCTTTTTAAAGCTGCTGCTGCCGTATCTAAAAGTCCCAAAGCATGTGTTTGCAATCCCCCACAAAAGAAACCAAATCCATGTCCGTCTCCAGTCTTTGCGGGAGCAGTAAACACAAATATCGACGCGGAAAAACGATTTCTCAATTCTCCCCATAGTTCTGCTATCGTAGCTTGTGATAGAGGGTTATTTAAATGTCCCGACGATTTAATTGACCTATCGGGGATGTCGGCAGATATTGGCATTAGTCAACCTCAAATTTAAAGAGAATTCCATCCTCAAGATTCCGACCAATCTCGATGCCGAGATATAATGGATCGTGTGCAGCAAACTTCCTAAGCATATCCAGCCAACCTGGAGGATTAGTAGATTCGATCACGTAATCTCCATTTGCAGACTTAATTTTTACTTCCACTACCTCAGCAGCCATTATATTTTATCCTTAATTGAATAGTACCAAATGAACAGTAGCGTCTCCGGCAGCATCCGCTGCGTTATTCTGAACTGTGATCTGATCGCACTGATCGAAATCGGTTGCCTCTACTAGTACAGCATCGTCAAACCGTGTTGCCGTATCGAATCCAGCAATATCGTCTGACGTAAGGATCAACGGCACGTCTGCTTTCACTTCGATCAAAATAAATTCATCGGTCGCCTGAGTATTCCGCAGTTCCAGAAATACATCCGCATCCGACTTAAACCAAAGCAACTCAAACGTATCTATATTGCCGTTACCGGTTGTCCAAAGCACTTCATCGAGATAGTCGTCGTCGCACTGTGCCCGGACCTCGAAAACGTGCCCGTTCGTAATCGTATACGTCACAGGAGTCGCCAAATCACCATACTCCTTGACGGTCGATCCCACGGTTAGTTTCAAATGGGTTGTAATCTCTACGTCAACACTCATCGTCGTGATCCTTACGTATATAATTCATTACCTTTTCAAACCAATTAGCCCGCAATTCAGTCATTTGTTTTGTAACTTTCTCGATTTCTTTCCGCATTCGATCTATTCGCCGCGATATAATCCTATTCCCCGACGGCCCATAGGATACGAGATTTATCGCATCTACTAACCGGCGAAAAGCTTCCCACAATGGCTGTGGTTTAGGCATATCAGAATCCTCCAAACCAAGTTCTCGTAGAACCTGTTCCCAAGGAATATTCGACTCACCTTCTCGCATACGAATTAAAGCTAAATCTGCTGCATCAGCATCTAAATCAGGACCATCTGTAAGATTACCCTCAGCGGCTTCTTTTAGACCTCGTTTTACAGCCTCTTGCACTCCACGTTCAAGATGTGCCGCCGTTTCCTTATCCATCAGGTCTACAACCTTATCTCAAAAAACACGCTATCTCGATCTTCGGCGTAATCCGGCAAATACGCCCGCCAATCACACTTAATAAATACGTTAATAGACGATGGGTTCCATGCTTTAATATATGTAAATAATCGTTTATACCCTAGATTTCGCATCTGATTCTCAAGAGCCCCGATCATTCGCTCCCCGACGCCCTGTAATCGTTCGTACTGTGCGACACCATACCGAATAATAAAACCACGATCAGTTGCATAGGCAAATCCTACAATTTCCTTGCCTCTGAGAGCAACTATTGTACGAGAAACATTAAATTCAATTGGTAAATCTTCTGGAAATACTTCCCATTGGAGTCGTTTAACTCGTTCCATGTGACCGGGAAGGGCTGTTCGTACTTGAATCGACAGTTTTCGGTGGTGTGAAGCATATTTAATCGCTCGTTTTAAGCCTCTGCGAGTTTTCTGGAAGGCTAAATCAGTCATTATCGTTCTCCGGGGAAACCCACGGTTATCTCCAAGGTCCGAAATACTTGCCAGAGGTCTTTTATTAAACATCAACTTCTGAACCAACTTCGAGCATTTCGGACATTTATAGGACTCGACGCCAATTCTCGACCCGGAGAAAGAACCTACGGCGGAGTCCGCATCCTATAGTATATCCCATCTGAGAGAGGATGTCAAGAGAAATCCAGAAATCCATATTAAAGTTTCAGGGGCAAAACTATAACATGGCGATCCTCAGTGAAGTTTATTTCATTCTGATGCGATATAGCTGTAAAATCTGTATAATTCAGATTTTGGTGATGAAAATGTGCCGATCATATACCTAACAGGAGTCCCGCCTCACCCGCGAAGGGTGGCACCGGCGGGGGGTATCCACATAGAGCCTGCACAAGACCCATAGAGCCCTGCCAGAGCCCCCACAATAAATCTCGACAATCCATTTGACAACTACCTGATCATGGTGTATGCTACTAGTGGAGACAAGACAATGTGCCGAAACAAAATCTTGAAACCCAGCGAACGTGTTATCCGACGCGGTGGAGATCGGCAAGGCAAGTATTCCGTCATCTGTGCGGGACACGATCACTGGCGGTTATGGGATACCGGTCGTCTAACTTACATCGGTCTCTGTGACTGTGAAAAGAGGCAATAACGTCTGTGGAGGACAGCAAAATGTATCAATTCGAGTTGTATGTGCCGGAGATTTCAGGAATGGAAAAGCCTCTGACTGACTTAGAGGCGGAATTGCGGAAAGTCTTTGGCGGATTTACACGATATCACACAATAGGCTCATGGAAAAACCCAATGGGTCAGGATATCGTAAACAAAATCACGGTCTATCGCGTGATCGACGAACAGAGGCTCAAACCAGTAATTGAAACATTAGCAGAGTACGTCAAAGAGCATTGGAATCAGGAAAGCGTACTCTGGACGGTCCAACAGACCGAGATGTTTGTCTGACCGAGGACAGCGAAATCGGGCACGGAAGCCCGCCGCGACACCTTGAATATTTAAACCTCCACCTTAAAGACTTTAACCTCCAATTCGCCCCTGAATATCCTCTTTGACACCGGCCAAATCCAAGTTGATGTCACAATAAACCTAACATACACCGATAATGGGCATAGCGGGTATAGCATTGTGAAATACCTCACGCTATGCGATTCGTCGGTCATATATAGCTTACCATACGTTAATTTACTGGTGGTAATATAGGTAAGCTACAAAACGGTATTCTATAAGAGTTATCTTAAATGCTATACCCATGGACAAATTTATTTAAGTACTGCTGCTTGCAGCGGTTATAATGGGTATATGCCAAAGTGGCACTATACCCGCCGAGCCCTTATATGTCATTAACCTTGTCGCATAAGGGTTTACAATCGTTGTCAATACTGTCAACATTGTCGGCCTATACCCACTTATGGAATTAGCCTCATAACAATAGGTGATGATCCATACACACACTTTAGCAGAAACGTCCAAGTGGGTATAGCGTGGGTATAGCACGGCCATATAGAACAGGTCCAGAACACCACTAAATGGTTTAACGGGCCAGATTTGAGTTGATAGGGTATTATTTGATGATCTTTACAGATTTTCCTCGGATTTGTTTGCATTTGGGGCAAGCATGATGTATGATACCTGTAGAGGGTATCGGACGATACCCATGGAGGATAAGACAATGGGAGCCAGTGACTATCGCAGAACAGGCGGTCCACCCGCAGAGACCGCCCACAAGGCAGAGGACGTGGACAACGAAATTTGTGTGTATTGTGAGGGTTTAGGTCGAGTTCTTGATATGGAGGAACCGATAGATTCAGACGGTGAAATGCCATGTCCCGCTTGTGAGGGAAGTGGATACATAACACCTAAATCGGGGGAGATCAGGCCGCAGAACTACCTGCCGAGCGACAAGGACGTTATCCCCCAGCCGGGCGTGTGTCCCGGTTGCGGCGAAAAGAACCTGACCTACGGGGCAGTCTTATCGGATTCCCATCAACGATTACATCCCGTCGAATGCCCGGATTGCGGCTGGACAGGTTGGGAAGTGCATGAGGTTAGTTTCTCTTGCTTCATTGAGAAAGTGGAGGAATAGTGATGTTAACATTAATGCAAACCTTCAATCAGCCGATATCCGGGTATTGGGATGGGGGGCCAAGACGTGAGTTTTGTTGGCGAATCGACGGAACGCCACGACAAGACACCAAAGGACAGTTTGTTCGTGTTGGATCATGGGCGGCAAATCATTGGTGTCATGTTGCCTGCGGGAAAACAGATAAACAAACTCTGGGGAACCTCCGTCGTCGTCTTTCAATGCGGGCAAAGCGGGCTGGACGTACCTGCACATTTGAATATCGGGAATAGTATTCGTCCCGGCCAGCCTAACCGTTGACCGGGGCAATGGCTGATAGTGGCCGAAATGGAGGATGAGACAATGTTTAGCAGACGACACTACAGAGCAATCGCAGAGGTTCTCCGGGCGAATCAGCCGGAACAGCCTGCTCCGTATCAATTCCGCAGTACTCAGACACTACTGAAAATTCGCGGCGATCATCATCGCTGCATCGTCGATCAGATTGCGAATCTGTTCGCCCGAGACAACCCCCAATTCGATTGGGATAAGTTTGTCGAAGCTGTAACACGGTCAGATTCTTAGCAAAAATAGATTTGCATTCAACGGTTTCATGTCGTATACTGCTAGTGTGAGGATAACGTAAACCAGCACGAAAGGAAACGAAATGCTGAATGTGAAGATCGACGTAAAAGGCAACATCATAACGATGACGGTTGATCTGTCGAAAAATCACGGGCCGAGCAGATCACGTAAAACTACTGTGATCGCCAGCACAAAAGGCAACGTGCCTGTGCCCGGTCATGGCGATTGCCGCATCGGCCTGAACGTCTATCGGTATGCAAACAGCACAGATGCTGAATAGAGTGTTGCCAGTTACACTAGTGCCTTGCCTCCGGGCCGTGTCTGAGGACACTTGGGCACGGCCATTATCGCCGATGAAAGGAAACGCAATGCCTATTACCGATGAACAGCTTAGAGAAGCCGTTACAACCAATCCCCGAAATGGCGAATATGCAACGGATATTTGCCGGAAGTGTGGGAATTTTCGGGCAAGTTCAACGGGCAATGTGAAAACCGCAACTTTTCACGATGGTTGTCCCGATTGTCGCCCTGGAAGGTTTTGGGAAAAAGATGAAGCAGAAGCCGCTCATCATGCATTGACGGGAGAATAACATGAGACGCTGGGCGTGGAAACTCCCACATGAATACTGTTTCGGTCTGTGGTGTGTGCATAGCCGACCACGCGGTAGTGAGGAACGTATCGCAATGGCGGCGTGGTTGCGTAAGTGGAGGAAATGACCGATGGGATACAGTTGTGCAACACTGGCCGGTCTAGCCGAGAAAGCAATGCTAGAGGTATTGCAACAGGCCGGTCAAGATCACAAGGGAACGTCGAATGGATGGCAACATCGCTATAGCTATGAGACGTACTTTTTTGAACGTGGCCGTGAGCAAGACGACGGAGCGGTAACGGGTTCAGTATGGAAAAATTGTATGTTAAATGGAAAAGAATTCGCCCGTCGAGTGGGTTCTGTCAGAATAGAGCCTGACGGTCATATTCGATGGTGGCGTACGTCTACGGCAGTTCAAAGGCGAAGAGCTACGGAGATAGCATATATATGTTTTGCAAAGACGTATGGTGCGGATCGTTTGCGTGAGCAGTTGAAACGATTGGGGAAA
>Ga0114920_10000065_pt1 | contig 45714 bp, 38 predicted proteins | sample ChitaG_FD_88683 | JGI IMG/M metagenome (GOLD analysis project Ga0114920, IMG submission 88683) | Deep subsurface microbial communities from South Pacific Ocean to uncover new lineages of life (NeLLi) - Chile_00310 metaG | ecosystem: Environmental > Aquatic > Marine > Oceanic > Sediment ...
GCCAGTGGATTCAGAAAACACGCAACTTTTGCCCCAGCGAGTCAAAAGCTGCTCGGTTTCAGGCTTCGCTCCCCTCTCCATCTTGGAGAGGAACCATGCCCGCTTTGCCTTCAAACGGTTTTTCTTACCCACTACCCTTCGTTTATGCGTTGAATAGAATGATGAAGGAATGGCGTGAAAAATCTGAATGGAAGCTAATACATTCCCAAATACCCTTGCAAATCCATCACGGAAAAAAAGATGCTTAACCTATTTAAGGGAAGTTTTTAATTTATCGTTGTTCTCTGTTATACTATACATTCATTTTTTTCAGCATTTCTTTAACAGGTTAAAAATGCCAATCTATGAATACAAATGCAAAAAATGTGGCTCAATTCTTGAAATTTTGCAGAAATTAAATGATCCGCCCTTAGAGAAATGCCCGGAATGCGGCGGTCTCTTAAAAAAAGTCATCTCTCCTCCAGCCATTCAATTTAAAGGCAGCGGCTGGTATGTCACTGATTACGCCCGAAAGAAAAAGCCAGAAAAAGAAGTAAAGGCCAAAGAAAAATCTAAAGACAAAAAAAAAGACCCCGTTAGACAAAAAAACAGCAATTCTACGCCTAGTTCTGATTAAAAAAGGGGGACAGGCTACTTTTTACACCTTTACAAAGTAAATCCCTGTATTTTTTGACAAGAAAGCCTTTTGGGAATAAAATTGAGCTTATGAAAATCGTTGTGCGAGCGCCAAACTGGATAGGGGATTCCATCCTTGCTACATCCGCCATAGAGAGCTTAAGTAAAAACTTCCCCCAGGCTCAAATATGGATAGCTGCTAAAGACTGGGTAAAAGATCTTTTTTCCTCATGTGATTTTATTAAAGGGATTATTCCTCTACCAGCAACAAATGGCTTTAAAAGCTTGATAAATTCAGCGCAACAAATAAAAAAGTTGCGCTTTTCTACAGGAGTTCTTTTCACAAATTCTTTCTCTTCAGCCCTTCTTTTCTATCTTGCCAAGATTCCACAAAGATGGGGATATTCGAGGGATGGACGCAGATTCCTTTTGACAAAAGGGATTGTTTCAAAAAGAGAAGAAGGCGGTCCCCACCAGGCAAATTATTACATGAACCTTATTACCGGGCTGGGCTTAAAAGCTTCTCCTCCACACTTGTTTTTTTCCTTATCTCAAGAAGAAAAGACAAGAGCAAAAGAAATGCTTCTCTCTTTAAATGTGGACTTCAACCAACCTCTTATTATCCTCAGCCCAGGCGCCTCTTATGGGCCCTCCAAAAGATGGCCTGCTGAAAAATTCGCAAGGCTCGCTACTCTGCTCCAGAAAAAAAAGAAAGCGAACATCCTTATTGTCGGCTATCAAGATGAAGCCAGGCTGGCTGAATCCATCGCCTCAGAGATGCCAAAGAAACCAATCAGCCTGGTAGGAAAGACGAGCCTCCGCCAGCTTGCAGGTCTTATCAGCCACGCTGATCTTTTCATCACAAACGACTCAGGTCCCATGCACATGGCAAATGCTCTTAAAACACCCGTCGCAGCTGTTTTTGGCCCGACTGACCCGATAATCACAGGTCCCTTCCAAGAGCCATCTGTAATAATTAAAAAAGATGTAATCTGCTGGCCCTGCAGCTACAGAGAATGCCCATATGATCACAGGTGTATGTTAGGGATTGATCCAGAAGAAGTCTTCGAAGCTTGTATAAATTTTCTAAAATGAAAAAAAGGGCTGTTTTCCTCGATAGAGACGGAACAATCAACAAAGACGTGGGCTATCCTGCTACTTTTAGCTCAATAGAAATTTTCCCCTATAGCTTCAAAGCTGTAAGGAAAATTAATGAGGCCGGGCTCTTAGCCATAATCGTAACTAACCAGTCCGGAGTAGGACGTGGACTCATCGTTGAAGAAAATCTTCAAGACATCCACAATAAACTACAACTTTCTTTTTCAAAACATAACGCTCATTTTGACAGAATTTATTACTGCCCCCATTATCTTTTCTCCCCCAAGCCTCAATACAAAAAAGACTGTTTATGCCGCAAGCCCAATCCGGGGATGGGCCTTCAAGCAGCGGAAGAACTCAATATTGATGTTAAGAATTCCTATATGGTAGGAGATAAAGTAGAAGATATTATCTTTGGCTTAAATATTAAAGCTAAGCCAATTCTTTGCCTTACAGGATTTGGTCAAGAGTCCCTTCCAAAGCTTAAGGAAAAAGGCATAGAGCCCGCTTACATAGCGCAAACACTGCTTGATGCTGTAAGCTGGATTCTTCAAAGGGAAAAATATAATAATCCTGATATAAAGTGATCGTTTTCCTTGGAAAGCCGGTAATTTACGATAATGATTAGATTTGATGATATTTTAGAAAAGGTCTCTTCGTCTTTTGACGAAAAAGACATAACTCTTCTTAAAAAAGCTTATATCTTTGCAGCACAGGCTCACAAAGGACAAACAAGGCACTCCGGAGAGCCTTATTTGAGCCATTCCTTGGAAGTTGCCGACATGCTGTCAGATATGAAATTAGACATAACAACTCTAGCAGCCGGTCTCCTCCATGATGTTTTAGAAGACACTGAAATAACGGCGGTTGAGCTTATGGATACTTTTGGCAAAGAAATCACTCACTTGGTTGAGGGGGTTACTAAAATCAGCCGGGTCCAGGAGTCCTCACCAGAAACAAGGCAGGCAGAAAGCATCAGGAAAATAATCATTGCAATGACTGACGATTTAAGAGTCATCTTTATTAAATTAGCTGACAGGATTCATAATTTGAAAACGCTTAAATTTCTGCCCGAAGACAAACAAAAACAGGTTGCGAAGGAAACCCTTGATATTTATGCCCCTATTGCGAACAGGCTCGGCATGGGAAGGATAAAGGTTGAATTGGAAGATCTTTCCTTTCGCTATGTAGATCCAATTGATTACTTCAAGGTAGCCTCTTTGGTTGAACCCCAAAGAAAAAAAGCAGAAAAGGAGCTCAAGAAAACAAAAAGTGGACTGGAAAATTTAATGAAAGAAAATAATATCCCCGCAGAAATCACCTATCGAATAAAACGACTCTATAGTGTCTACAATAAAATGACAGTACAGAATACAGGGTTTGACCAAGTCTATGACTTCATGGCTTTAAGGTTGGTCGTTAATTCTGTGAGAAATTGTTATGCTGCCCTAGGCATAATTCATCAGAAATGGCCTCCTCTTCCTCACCGCTTCCGGGATTTCATCGCTATGCCCAAGCCTAATCTTTATCAATCTCTCCATACAACAATCATTACTGAGAAAAAGCAAACGGTTGAAATTCAAGTCCGAACACATGATATGCATAATCTGGCTGAAAACGGAATTGCCGCCCACTGGAAATACAAGGAAGCGGACACCCGCCACCTCATGAAAGAAGACAAAAGACTACACTGGCTTAGAGAAATGGTCGGTCTGTACAAGGAGCAAAAAAGCCCCCGGGAATTCCTTAAAAGCCTAAAAACAGATCTTATTCCCGAAGAAATTTATGTTTTTACACCTAAGGGAAAGGTTATAACTCTTCCTCTTGGAGCCTCTGCATTGGATTTTGCCTTTAAGATTCATTCCGAGATCGGCTTACATTGCTCTTCCGCAAAAATCAACGGGAGGACCGCACCATTAAAAACAATCTTGAAAACAGGAGATATCGTTGAGATTTTTACCTCTCCTGAAAAAACTCCCGGTAGGGCCTGGTTAAATATCGTTTTCACTTCTTCTGCGCGTCACACTATTAAACGCTGGCTTAATTTACAGGATAAAATTAAAAATACAACCATCGGGAAAAAACTCTGGGAAAAAGAGATTAAGAAATATAAGGTCCCCTCTGAGCGGTTGAAAAAGGGAGCCTTTCTTAAAAGCCTTTCTTCTGTAACAAACTTCCGGATCAAAAAAATGGAAGACTTTTATGCTTTTATAGGCTTTGGAAAAATCATCCTTGATAATAAATTCATGGAAAAACTTTTCCCTTCCGAAAAAATTATAAAGAAAAAAGAAACTTTCCTAAAAAAAGTTGTCACCAAGGTAGCAAAAAAGCCAAAGCCTGTTATTCAAGTCAAAGGAGTAAGGCTGGGCAAATGCTGTTCCCCTATAAGGGGAGAACCCTCTGTAGGATATATAACCTCAGGAAAAGGAGTCACAGTGCATTCCCTGCGGTGCCCTCTAGTCGCAAAGGAAGTTCTTGACAACAATCGCATGGTTGAAGTCTCGTGGGAGGACACTCCGGAAGACAGCTATAAAGGAACTCTTTTGATCAAGGGTGAAGATTCTCCTGGAGTCCTGGCCAAACTTGCCTCTGCTATTGCCCAGCTCAATGGAAATATTACAAAAGCTGAAGTGACGACTTTTACAGACAAGTCAGCACTCTTTAAGCTGGTTGTGATCATTCGAGACATAAAACATCTTGAGGCAATTATGAAAAAATTATTGGTTATAAAAGAAATTAATTCTGTTGAAAGAATTTGAAGAGGATTATATTACTTTTGTCACTTTGCCGGAACGGAGACACCTTGTACAAACCCAAATCCGTTTGACACCTGATTTAGTTTGTGCTCTAACACGCTGCAAATTTGGCTTCCATTTCTTCTTTGAAGCCTTGTGAGAATGACTCACGCTATGTCCAAACAGAGGTCCTTTTCCGCAAATTGCACATACTTTCGGCATTTTTCTTCTCTTTTAAAGTAACAATTTATAACATATCTCCCAAAAAAATCCAAACTATTTCTTTTTTCCCGGGCTTAAGTTTTTTATTAAAGATCCCGTCTTCGCTTGAAGGCTTCCAGAGTATTTTTCATAAGCATTGCAACAGTAAGCAGTCCAATCCCTCCTGGTACCGGAGTTAAATATTCAGCCTTCTCGATAACCTGAGGATGGACATCCCCGATAAGCGTATACCCTTTTTTCTCGAGATCTTCTTGCCTCTTTTTGTCCTTCCCAAATAACTCTTCCACTTTTGACTTGTCAGAAAGAGAATCAATTCCCACGTCTATAACAACAGCTCCTGGTTTTACAAATTCTGGCGTTATAAAGGTTCCACGGCCTATTGCAGCAACAAGAATGTCTGCTTCCGAGGCTACCTGAGGCAGGTTCTTTGTTCTGGTATGACATGTAGTTACTGTTCCGTTTTCATTTGTCATCATTGCGGCCAATGGCTTCCCTACCATAATGCTTCTTCCTATAATGACCACACTTTTTCCTTCAATTGAGATCTCTCGAAATTTTAACAATTCTATTATTCCAAGGGGAGTGCACGGTTTTAGCCCATCCTTTTTCAACAGCAAATTTCCTAAATTAAATGGATGAAAGCCGTCCACATCCTTTTCTGGAGGTATGGAGGTGATAATCTCATGGGAATCGAACGAGGACGGCAAAGGGAGCTGGATCAACATCCCATCCACATCTTCCCTGCTGCTTAATTGCTCAACTTTAGATTTCAATAAAGAAACCTTTATATCTTCAGGGAAATTTAAAATTTCTGAATGGATTCCCAGTATTTCGCACGCCCTCTCTTTGGTCCGCAAATAAACCTTAGATGCCCTGTCTTCTCCTACTTGTATCCCCACTAAACCAGGAACTTGCCCAATGGTTTTCAAATAGCTAGCTACTTCCTCTTTGACTTCTTCTTTTATCTTGTTTGCCAGGGTTTTTCCTTCTAGCCAGCTGCCCATATTTATCTCCTTTTTATAATTCTCAATCTATTATACATGTGTCACCTTTTTATGACAACAAAGTTCTAATTCTCTCCTTTTTTCCCATGTTTAGTTTGGTATGAATTTTGCATGTCCTTAATGTTCTCTTGACGACGTATAAAAAAAGAAGTACTTTAAATTATATAGGTCTAAAATGTATAGAAAATTTATAGGTTATCTTTTTATTCTCTTTTTGATCTCCATCGTTGTAATAAGCTGCAGCCGGCCGGTCTTAGATAATCAAATCCGCTTTGGCATCCAGGCAGCATATAAAGGACTGTGGAATGAAGCGATTTTTCGATGGAAAAAAGTAATCGTTTCCAACCCCGGATCTGCTGCAGCCCACAACAACTTAGCAGTTGCATACGAAAAGAAGGGGCTCCTGGAAGAGGCAAAAAAAGAATATGAAATAGCCTTAAAGCTAAGCCCTAGAAATAATTACATAAAATCCAATTTTGAAAACTTTAAAAAAGTTTATGAACCCCAGGAAAATGAAAAAAAAGATAAAAAACATTAAGTTCTTATTTTTACTTGTTCCTTTTTGTTTTTTTTCCTGCTCCACCAGCAACTACTTAAAAATAAGGGTGGCAATTCCTGAAAAAACAGCTCTTGAAATAGATCAATTTAACAAAATTGTAATCACTAATTTCTTAATAAAAGAAAAAACTAAAAAGTTTGACCTAAACCAGGAGCTTGTTAATTATTTTTCTTCTGTACTCGAGATGGCATTTAAGGGGAAAATATCATCCCAAAACATCTCCCTGGAAAAAGAAGCGCTTTTTAACAATAAAGATTTCTGGAAAAACCTGTCTCCTGATTTAAAAGGAGCTGTTCTTCTCACCGGGAGTGCTAAGTATTCTGAAGAAATACGGAAGGCTATCCTAGAAACAAAAAAAGAACATTCTGAAGACCCGTTCGCGAAGGGAAAAGCTATTGAAGAGCGAAAATTTTACACTCTTAACCTTGACCTCTACCTTATTGATGCCAAAACAGGAGAGACGCTGTATAAGAGAAGTTTCAAAGAATCAAAGGGCTATAAAAATCCGAACCAGACGGCCTCCTTTGCTTTTTTTGAGCTTGTCCAGAGAGTAAAAGCAAAGTTTTTCCGTATCATTCTTAGAGGAAAAAAAATCCAGGATAGATACCTTATCACTCATTAATAAAGGAGCTCCACAATGAAACATTATATAAAATATATCACTTTATTTATTTTCCTTGTACTTTGGGTCCCTCTGAGTTTTGCCCAATCCATGTATTTCCCCTACTACGGGAAAAACAAAGTTCTATATGAAAAATTCGACTGGAACCATTACAGGACTAACCATTTCCAAATATACTACTACGTTGAAGATATGCAAATTTTAAAAAACATAGCAGAAATGGCTGAAAGCGCTTATCAAAAAATAAGCGAAGATCTTAAGCATCCGCTCTCTAATCCGGTTCCCCTTATTTTTTATAAAACACTCACAGATTTCGAGCAGACAAATCTTTTTCAGATCAGTGAAGGAGTAATGGGTGTTGCAGAACCTGTGCTCCACCGTGTCGCCATTCACGGAGATATGAGCCTGGACCGAATGCAAGATCTAATCGAGCATGAATTAACTCATATATTCGAATTCGACCTTCTCTGGGGAAGTCCGGGTGGAGGCCTTTATGCAATAAGTGCGCCTCCTCTTTGGATAATGGAAGGCTATGCCGAGTATAATACCGAAAGCTGGACTTCCTGGTCATCTCTGATTGTCAGAGACGCTGTCCTCAACGACCGGGTACCTGAGCTCTCTAAATCAGGCAATCTCTATTCCCGCTACCCTATGCCCCGCCAACCCGCTTATGACATTGGCCATGCTATGTTTGATTTCATCGAGTCCAAGATGGGAAAAACGGGCATAAGGGAGTTCTGGCACTCCATGAAACGCTCTCCGCTTGTAGGAAGGAGAAATCCTACACAAAGAGCTTTTAACATGACATACAAAGAGTTCAATCATGAATTTAAAAAATATCTCCGCACTCGATTCAAAGACTTTGTATCGAGAGAAAATCCAGAAGATTACAGCATTGCCATTGGCCCCGAATTCCCCCTTAATCCCTATTACTTTTCCCTCTCCCATGCTGTTTCTCCTTCAGGAGATATCGTTGCTGTCCTGACCCAAAGTGTTAAAGACTATGATATCGATATTATCCTTATCTCAACAAGAGACGGCTCTGTAATTAAAAACATAACAAAAGGTTATACTCTTAAGTATGAATACATCCGGTTCGATATTGACCCTTCTCAAGGAAAAAATATTGCCTGGTCCTCTGATGGAGATAGAATAGCTTTTTTTGCAAGATCGGGCCAAAAATACGCCCTTTTTTTCCTTGACCCAATCACCGGGAAAATCCTGAGAAAAATCCCTGTTCCTTTTGATCATCCTTCTTCCCCGTGCTTTGTCCCTGGAGAAGAAGAACTGATCTTTACGGCTTTTCATGGGGGGATCCACGATATTTTCAAGGTCAATCTTTCTACCGAAAATTTTTTGAATTTGACTGAGGACGAGCTCTTCGAGAAAGCGCCTGCCGTCTCACATGATGGAAAACAGCTAGCCTACACAATCCGGCTCGATGCTTTCGATAAGCTCTTTCTTTCCCCAATAAACAACTTAAGGGAAAAAACACAACTGACCTTCGGGAGAGGGAACACAATAGCCCCGTACTTTTCTCATGATTCTAAAGAATTATATTTCTCCGGAGACATGCGGAAAGCATTTAATATCTACTCTCTTAACCTGGAAAACGGGGAACTCAAGCGCTACACAGATGTAAGGACCGGTAATTTCTTCCCTGCCCCCCTTCCCAACGAGCCTAAAAAGATCCTCTTCTCTGCGTTCCATAAGGGAGCCCTTCAGATTTTTAAAAGCGAGCTCGAAGGGGAAGCAGAAAAAACCATTACTTTTGCTGAAAGGTCACAAGACGAGGAATTCAAGAAGTTCGAGCCTGTTGTTTCGCTGGAAATAAATAAAGATAAAATTCAATCTCATGAGGGCATAGGCAAATTATATCTCACGGCAAGGCCTCCTATTGATGCTCTTGTTTCCACTGACGGTTCTATTTACGGTGGCTCTGCCATCAGTTTTTCTGATATCCTGGACGACCACACTTTCTCCTTCGCGGCTTATCAAGTAAGAAGTTTTAGGTCATACCAACTTGCTTTTATCAATCGAAAAAGAAGGCTCCAGTACATGGCAAGTGCTTTTCAATATACCTTATATTATTACAGCTCTGCTTATTATGATCCTTTATACTATGAGTTTGCCCGTTATTCTGATGCCATGGCCACGAGAAAAATCACAGGAGTAAACTTTTTGGCTTATTACCCCTTTAACATGTACTACCGTGCTGAAGCAACTCTTGGTTTTTATAATTACGAAGAGGACTATCTTTATTCAGGCCCCAGCAGTTACGGCGGTTTCTTGAACGGAAACCTCCTTTCAGCAGGTTTTGCCATCGTGGGAGAAACCACTCGCTTCAGATATCCTTTTGGGCCTATATCCGGAAACACCTTTAAGTTTTCTCTTTCTTACGGCCTCCCTGTTCCGGGAAATTTTATTCAGAACACAACAATTGAAGCAAACTTTCGTCAATACCTTCATATCGGTGGAAATTCTCTTTTTGCATTCCGTTTTAACGGATTTGCCAGCAGGGGAAAAAATCCCTTTGTTTTTTATCTGGGAGGAAACAACCAGATCCGCTCTACAAATTATTACAGTATCACTTGCACTGAAGGATGGTATACCAACTTCGAATTCAGGTTCCCCCTGATAAATGCAGCCAATACGATCCTCGGCCAGATAGGCCCTGTTCGCGGAACTTTTTTCTTTGATATAGCACGGGTCAAGCTCCTCGACTACCCCGCTGGATTCGCCTCGGCTATTGGATATAATATCTATGGATTTCCTGTATATCGTTTCGCTGATGCTATTGGGTCTTATGGTTACGGTTTGCAGTTTTTCTTCCTTGGCCTTCCTGTTCATATTGAATTTTCTAAACGGATCGAGTGGGCAGACCTTTCAATTAATAGCATTAGAGACCTAAAAAAACTCTGGAATAAGGATTATGTCTCGTCATACGGTAAGTTTAAGGCAAGATTCTGGATTGGCTTTGATTTCTAAAAATTTAAAACAAACTTCTTGAACTCCAGCTGCAAGAGTGCTACTATACCAAAGCTTTTCCATTCGCAAATCATCCTATAGGATGCATTTTCCACATGTGTGGATAAATCTGTGGAAATCTAAAACACTTAAATGGCACCTGAAGATAAACTTAATCCCTGGCTTCAAATAATGGAAGCCTTGAAAAAAAACATAGATAAAAACAGTTATGAAACCTGGTTTGAGCCAACAGCCTACATTGGACAGGAATCTGGTTCTCTTTATATAAAAGTACCAAATTCATACTTCAAGGACTGGGTTTCTTTTCATTATTCAAGCCTTATTAGTAAATATTCCCAGGAACTTTTTGGCAAAGTTTTAGATGTTAACTTTATCTTTGACGAAGACTCCTCTTCTTTTATGAGGCGTTCTCCTCGAGAGAGAAAAAAGAAGCACGGCACTCTGTTAAGTCCAAACTTAAATCCAAATTATACATTTGAAAACTTCGTAGTTGGATCCTGCAATCAATTCGCTCATGCAGCTGCCTCAGCAGTAACCCAGAATCCAGCTAAATCATACAACCCGCTATATATATACGGAGGTGCTGGTTTAGGAAAAACACATTTGATGAATGCCATAGGACATTTAACTCTTAATCAGAACCGCCGGTTTAAAATATTATACATCACAACAGAAAAATTCATGAATGATCTTATTAATCATCTTCAGTATGGCAAAGTACTAGATTTCCGCCAGAAATACAGAAGTGTTGATGTGCTTTTAATGGACGATATTCATTACCTCTCCGGAAAAGAAAGAACTAAAGAAGAATTTTTTCATACTTTTAATCATCTTTACGACAGCCAGAAACAAATTGTTATTTCAAGTGATTGTGCTCCTAAAGAAATTCCAAATCTTGAAGAGAGGTTTCGCTCTCGTTTTGAATGGGGATTAATCGCTGACCTTAAACCTCCTGATATCGAAACTAGAATTGCCATCCTTAAGAAAAAATCAGAATTAGAGGGAGTGGTTCTACCAGATAGTGTAGCTCTCTTTATTGCAGATAAAGTTCATTCTAATATAAGAGTTTTAGAAGGGTATTTGCGCCGTGTTGTCGCTTACGCATCTTTAAAAGGTGAAAAAATTGATTTGGACATTACAAAAGAAGCATTAAAAAGCTTATTGGATTCTTCTTCAAGTATTGTTACTGTTGAAAAGATTCAAAAGATCGTCTGCCATGAATTTAAGATAAATCTTGCCCAGCTTAAATCTAAAAACAACTCTCCAAAGGTCGCCTTTCCTCGCCAAATTGCTATGTATCTAGCAAAAACTTTAACAAACTCCTCCCTTCCTGAAATTGGAAAGAAATTTGGTGGAAAACATCATACCACAGTCATCCATAGTGTAAGAAAAATAGAAAAAATGCACAACGAAGATCCAGAATTCAACAGAGAAATAAACAATCTTATTAATTATATTTAATATAAGAATCAACACGTTATATAGTTTTTGCACTTTTTATTTGCTTTTATTGTATTTATTATTTAATCTAAATCTATATTTAATTATAAATAATATATCTTATGAAAAGGTGGAAAAATGAAATTCTCAACTAAAAAAGAAGATATTTTTAGTGAACTTCAACTTCTTCAGGGAATTGTAGAAAAGAGAAATACAATGCCTGTTCTTGCTAATATATTAGTGACAGCTTCAGAAAAAGAGATAGAACTTACAGGCACTGACCTTGAAGTTGGTCTAAAAACTCATTTTACAGCTCAGATTGAAAAAGAAGGCTCTATAACAATGTCCGGGAAAAAAGTTTTTGAAATTGTCAAATCACTTCCCGATGGAAAAACGGTAACCTTTAATGAAGGGGATGATCTTATGATGGAAATAACTTCGGGAAAGAGTGAATTTAAAGTACTCTGCCTGCCAAAAGAAGACTATCCTCAGGTTCCTGAGCCAAAATTCGAAAAAAACCTTATTTTTCCTTTAGATAAATTTAAAGAAATGGTTGATAGAGTCTATTATGCCATAACTCAAGAACAAAGATATTATTTAAGTGGAGCGCTACTTTTACTAAAAGATAATTCAATGGAATTGGTAAGTACAGATGGCCACAGACTAGCTTATACTTCAAGCTCCGTAGAAAACATGAAACTCGAAAAGGAAATAAGAGTTATTGTAGCAAAAAAAACACTGAGTGAATTGAGAAAATTTGAGGATGATTCTATAGAATTTGATTTAGATGAAAACAATCTATTTTTTAAAGTAAAAAACAGAACATTGATATCAAGAATCATTGAAGGGAAATTTCCAAATTATGAAGCGGTTATCCCCAAAGACAACCAAAACATTCTATCCATATCCAGAGAAGAAATTACAGATGCAGTCAGAAGGGTATCACTTTTTTCCACAGAAAGGTCAAGAGGAATCAAGTTTTTTATTAAAAAGAAAGAAATAGAACTATTTTCCTCCAATCCGGAGATAGGAGAAGCTCGGGATAAAGTTGATATAAACTATGAAGGGGAAGATTTGGAAATAGGATTTAATTCTCAGTATCTTCTTGATTTCCTTTCTACGATAAGGGCAGAAAACATTACCATAGAAATGAAGGATAATAACAGCTCTATTCTGATGAGACCAGATGTTGAGGAAGAGATTAAGTACATTTATGTGCTAATGCCCATGAAATTATAAAAGTAATTCTCGCCTAGTTAAAAATCCTGGTTTACCTGAACAATCCAAGCTAGCCGATTGATGTGTCTATAGAATGAGAACCCGGGACTTCAAGAAGGAAATGGTTCGGAGCGCAGATGATACGCTCTCCGGCAGAAGAAACAGGAGGAGAAAGAAGACATATTCTGTGGCAACAGGAAGATTCAGAAACCCAGGCTTTCCCGTTTTCCACAACAATAGAGATCTTTCCTCTTTTTGTCCTGAAGGATCTAAAAGAGTTTTTCTTTAAAGAAACGTTCTCAATTTTTTGTCCATCCATGTAAATGAAAACAGAATTTCCAGGGCAAATATTTTCCTGCATACCTTTCAAAGAGACTTGGGTAAGCCAGGTGGATAGACCATGACGGTTATTCATTTCCTTCCATAAAGCATAGAGCCTCTTTGCCCGGATGTCCCAGATTTTTCCGTTTCTAATAAGCGTAAAAGAAGGAGGAGCATTTTTGCGTAAAAGGTTAAAAGAAAGAGCGGCAGCAACCCGGTTTTCTTTTGACATATATCTCCAGCCTTTTTGAACAAGGCTTCTTTTTAAATCCTTTTCTTCGGGATGAGGGTTTAAGAGAGTAAAAGTAAAGCCGCTAACTAATCCATAGTTTTGCAGCTCTTGAAGGATGAGGGGAAGGAATAATTGAGGTGAATCTGCAATAATATATAACTGCAGGCTTCCTTTTGATGATGAAGAACTCAGTAAAAGAGGGGCAAACAAAGGAGCAGAAAGAATTGTTTTGAAAAAACCACGTCTATCCATGGGAATCTCCTTTTTTGATTATATCTATAATTACTGGATAAAGATAATTTTTATTATTTTTCTGGAAATAACGAAAAAGAATAATAACTGCTGCGGTCAGGGCAAAAAGAAAGCCTAGAAGACTGCCTGCGGAAGTGGATAAAAGTAAAAGAGGTGAAAGAAAATACCCGACTCCCATTCCTAATAGAGAGGCAAGAAGAAGGGAACTAAAGAGAAGAATTAAAACTTTATTGTATTTTGAATCTGGAATTTCTATCTCCACTTCATCGCCAGGATTTGCTTTAAGAGGATTTTTAACAGAAAGGATTCCTTTTGACTGGTCTTGTCCTATACACAAACTTCGTGCCGAACACTTATGGCAAGACTCTATAAAACAAAATACTTCTACCTGGGCCAGCTCTTCTTTTGTATTAATAACTAGACCTTTATCCCTCATTTTTGTCCTTATGAATGCGCCCTATTGAATTTGTCGGGCATTTTTCAATTTCAGGAATTTTGTCAGATTCAATTTTTTTATAATCAAGTATTTTTGCCAGGTTATTTTCTATAACGATGGCTTCTGGGCAGGCCCGCGAACAGATTCCGCAGGCAATGCAGGCATTCTTACACATCTTCCTTGAAGAAGCCCCTCTATCTTGAGACCGGCAGAAGACAATAATTTCCTGGGAGACCGGATGAAGCTCAAAGAGGTTTCTCGGGCAAGCATCCACGCATTTGCCGCATGCAGTGCATTTATCCTCTTTGACAACAGGAAGCCCTTCTTCACCCATATAAAGGGCGTCAAAAGGACAGGCTCTGACACAATCTCCAAAGTGTAAACAACCGAAGAAACACTGTTTGTTCCCGCCAATTAAATGAGAGGCGTGACAGGTAGCTATTCCCAGGTAAGACCCCCTGTTTTTTGCCGCTTCATGAGTCCCGCAGCAGTGGAGCCGGGCGATCTTCTTGATAACTTTTTCTGCTGTAACGCCAAGAGCATCAGCAATATACTGGGTGATTTCTTCTCCTCCTACCGGACAGCCACTTGTTGCTGTTTCTCCTTTGACCACAGCCTCTGCAAAAGCCCTGCATCCTGCATATCCGCAGGCTCCGCAGTTTGCTTGAGGCAGGACTTCTGATATTTGTTCAATTTTGGGGTCTTCATATACTTTAAGTTTTTTGTAGGCAAAAACAAGCCCCAGAGAGAAGAGGAAGCTGAGAGCGCCCATGGTAAAAACTGGCCATAAAATGTCCATTATTTTATCATTCCTATAAATCCCATAAAGGCAAGGGCCATGATCCCAGCAACAATAAGAGCGATTCCTGCTCCTTTTAAAGGCTCCGGAACATCTGCAAGGTCGAGCTGTTCTCTTATCCCGGCCATGAGAATGATTGCTAAAGTAAATCCAAGGCCAGAGCCAACACCAAAAACAACAGCCTCCGCAAGGCTATAATTTCTCAATGCAGCAAGAAGAGCTAAAAACATGATGGAACAGTTAGTCGTTATTAGGGGAAGGTAAATTCCGAGTGCTTGATAAAGAGGGGGGCTCATTTTCCGGATAAACATTTCCACCAACTGGACCAGAGATGCAATGACAAGAATAAAAGAAACGATCTGGAGGTAATCAAGCTTATAGGGGATTAAAATCCAGTGGTTAATTGCCCAGGAGACAACAGCAGTAATAGTCATAACAAAAGTTACTGCCAAGCCCATCGAGACAGCAGAGCTGATTTTTTTTGAGACGCCCAGGAAAGGACATATCCCCAGGAAGTAATAGAGGACAAAGTTATTGATCAGGATGGCAGAAACAAAGATTGCTACAAGTTCCACTTTTATTTCCTTGCCTTTGTTTTGCGTTCAATATGCAGGGCTATTCCGAGAAGGATTCCCAGGGTTAGAAAAGCTCCAGGGGGAAGGATCATTATAATCCAGGGCTTAAACCATGTTCCCATAACTTGAAGGCCTAAAAAAGTCCCCACACCCAAGACTTCTCGTATAGAGCTCAGAATCAACAAGGCCAGGACGAATCCTGAGCTCATGCCAAGCGCATCTATAAAAGAACGTCCTACAGAATTTTTTGAGGAAAAAGCTTCCTGGCGTCCCAGGATAATACAGTTCACTACGATTAGAGGAACATAGGGGCCTAAGCTTTTAGAGATAAGAGGGAAAAAAGCAGCCATAAACCGGTCTGCTATGGTTACAAATGTAGCGATGATGACAATATAGCTGGCAATACGGACCTGATTTGGAATGAATTTTTTTATAGATGAAACAACCAGAGAACTGAATATGAGGACAAAGCTTGTTGCCAAACCCATTGCCAGCCCATTAATAACCCATCCTGTTACTGCCAGAGTTGGACACAGGCCCAGAAGCTGGCGAAAGACAGGATTGTCATCCCATAAACCCTTGGTGAATTCCTGTTCAATACTTCTAGTTGACATCTTGTTCCTCGCTGCTGAGTCTCCCTTCTTTTTCAAGTTGTCTCAGTCGATTTAGGGAGCTGTTGACTAGATTAAGAACAGCCTCAGAGGATATGGTGGCTCCTGTAATTGTATTGATTTCTGAATGACCCAGCTCCTCCTGAGTTTTAACCGCAGGCTTGTGTAGGGTGAGAAGATTACTGCAGTCCTTGTTGTCCCAGAACTTAAGAAAAGATTTTCTATCGTTGATCTTTGCTCCTAGCCCGGGCGTTTCCTTCTGGTCAATGATTTTCAGGCTGTTTATCTTTTTAATAGATGGGTTTGTTCCCAGCAAAAGAGTGATTTTACCTTGAAAGCCTATGCCTGAGGCTTGAATGGCAAAACCGACCAGGATTCCCTTTTTGTCTTTTCCTATGTAGACAGTAAGGTCTTTCTCTTCATATAATTTCTGGCTGCTGTGTGTTCCCGGCACGACCTGGAGAATTGCTTCTTCTATTTCCCTTTGCCTGTTTAGTTCGATTCGTTCTTTTGTTAAAAGATTAACAGTTGCCAGGAAGCTTCCTGAGAGAAGTCCCACGAACGTAAGGACTATAATCATTCGAGCACTGAGGCTCATCCTTTTCTCCTTCCCCCTAAAATACGCGGCCGGGTGTAGCGGTTGAGGAGTGGAACAAAGGTATTCATAAAAAGAATAGAATACATAACGCCTTCGGCGAAGCCTCCAAAGAGGCGAATTAAACCTACAATAAGGCCTATCCCCAGAGCATATATCCAGGCGCCTAAAGGAGTTATTGGAGATGTGACCATGTCTGTCGCCATAAAAAAGGCTCCGATCAAAAAGCCTCCAGCGAGAATGTGAAAGAGAGGAGATGTGTATTTTTCAGGATTGGCAAGCCAGAAGATTCCTGTAAAAATTGTAAGAGAGAGAAAAATTCCCAGTGGGATACGCCAGTCTATCACGCGGCGGAAAAGGAGGAAAAGCCCTCCCAGAATAAGAGCAAGAGCAGAAGTCTCTCCCAGGCAGCCACCTGTATTTCCAAAGAAAAGATCCTTAAGAGGAGTAAGGGTCCCCTGTGCTACTGCATTCTCGAATTTCAAATTGCCCAGTGGAGTGGCATAGGTTAGAATATCAACTTTTGTCATTACAGGAGGGATCCAGGTTGTCATGGCTACAGGGAAGGCAGTCTGAAGGAATGCTCTTCCGACTAATGCTGGGTTAAAAATATTATTCCCTAGACCTCCAAAAACCTGTTTTCCTATAGCCATGGCAACAACAGCTCCGATTACAGCCAATTCGAGGGAAAGGGATGGAGGAAGCGTCATTGCCAGGAGCAGCCCTGTTATAATGGCAGAACCATCCAAAAGGGAATGAAGAGGTTTCCTTCTTAGGAAAAGAAATAAAGCTTCTGTTGTTAGGCAGGCTGCAACACAGGAGAGGAGGAGAACTAGAGCCTTAAAACGGAAAAAGTATAGAGAAGTAAAAATAGCAGGGGCTAGGCTGATAATTACGGCATACATAATTTTTGGCACAGAGTCTTTGTCTTTAAAATGAGGAGAAGATTGAAGGATACTAATTTTATCTGTCATCAGGAATTCTTTTTCCGCTTGAGGCTTATAATTTTATCTTTTCCCAGGCGTATCCAGTGGACAAGGGGAATATTTGAGGGACAGATATACTGGCAGCAGCCGCATTCCACACAATCCAGGATGCCCCAGTTCTCTGCCTCTGTTAATTTATTGTATTTGATATATTTAGCAAGCCGGGTTGGCACGAGGACCATAGAGCAGTGTTCTACACAACGGCCACAGTGGATACATGTGTATTCTAATCTAGGCGGGGGAGCTGGCCAGGCCAGTATTCCGGATGTTCCCTTGATTACAGGGATATCCAAAGACCACTGGGCGATTCCCATCATCGGGCCGCCCATTACTAGGATATTGGCATCCTCGCTTAGTCCTCCGCAGAACTCAATTACGCTTTCAAAAGAGGTCCCGATTCGAACTAGAAGGTTGTTAGGTTCCTTAATACTTTGGCCAGAGACGGTGATGACTCTTTCATAAAGAGGTTTTCCATCATGTACCGCATCCCAAATCGCCTTGGCAGTTCCGACATTTTGGACCACAATTCCTACATCAAAGGGGAGTCCGCCTCTCGGGACTTCCCTGCGAAGGAGGGCGTATATAAGATTCTTTTCTGCCCCTTCTGGATATTTTGTCTTGAGAAGGACCGCCTCTCCCGGATAATCCCGGATTTTCTCCTGGAAGATTTCAAAAGCTTTCTTTTTGTTGTCCTCTATTCCTACAATTATTCGCTCTGCCCCAGTAGCGATGCGCGCCAGTTCTGCTCCTTTAAGAATCTCGTCAGAGGCCTCCAGCATTAACCTGTAGTCGGAGGTTAAAAGAGGCTCACATTCACAGCCGTTTATAATGATCGTATCGATGGGTTTGTCATTAGGAGGAGATAGTTTCACAGCAGTTGGAAAGGCAGCTCCTCCTAATCCTACGACTCCTGCTTCCTTGACTTTTTGGCGAATCTTTTCAGGGCTCAAGGAGAAAGGATCTTTAGCTTCTTCTCTTTCTGTGGAGATGCGATCCTGACCATCATTTTTAATCGTTACAGCGGGAACCGGATAACCTGCTGGATGACTGAACATATCGACAGAGAGCACTTTACCCGAAACGCTGGAATGAACAGAAGCAGAAAAAAGTGTCTGCCCCTCGCCAATTTTTTGAGAAAGATAGACTTCGTCTCCCTTCTGGACTAAAGATTCGGCAGGGCTACCAAAATGCTGAAGAAGGGGAATCGTGACTTTGTCCGGAGGAGGCATAGAATGAATAGCTTTTTCTTCTGTTGATTCTTTAAACTCAGGGGGATGAACTCCATGAGGAAAGGTTTTGGCCTTCATTTGTGAAGAAGCTTTTTAGAAAAAATGAGGTTAAAGTTTATTCATTCTCCGGTTGAATTGTCAAGCATTAAAGCTTTTAAAGGGAGCAGTAAATAAGAGGACAGATGTACTAGCTCAATAATTCAGTAATACTTTCTGTAATGATATAGAAGATATAAAAGTCATTACGGGCGACCGAAGGGAGCGTGGTAATCTCATAGGATAAGAGGCTATTCTTATTTATATTATGACTTCATTTCACTATATGAGATTGCATAGCCTGTTGCGAGCGCAGCGTGGCAATCTTCTGCGGACTCGTTATGACATTATAAAAGTATTACCTAATTACTGAGCATAAACAACAGGCTGCTTTTTTTGAAATGTAGAGATTTGATTCATCCAATCCGCAGCATTTAAATAGTTTTTGTAAAGTTTTGGGAGAAATGTCAAATGTTGAGACGCGACCCCTTATTATGTTAAAACTGGCCAGGCCCCGTTTTTTTAATTGATTTTGTTCTTTTGTATAATATAGGATAAAAAGCAGGAGAGCTCAAATAGAAGGGAGAATATTCAGATGGATATAACTATCAGTGAAGTGAAAACCCGCAAGGATTTGAAAACATTCATTTTTCTTCCTGAAAGAATACATAAAAATCATCCAAATTGGGTGCACCCAATTTATATGGATGAATGGAATTATTTCAATCCGAAAAAGAACAAAGCCTTCGCTTATTGTAATGCAATTTTTTTACTCGCTTACCGTGGAGAAAAAGTAGCAGGAAGGATTATGGGCATTATTAACTCCCGCTATAATGAGCACAAGAATGAGAAAACGGCTCGATTTGGCTATTTAGAAACATGGGAAGATGAGGAGGTCATTCGTGCGCTTTTAAATCATGTCGAAGACTGGGCACGAGAGAAGGGGATGACCAAGCTTGTCGGTCCCTATGGATTTTCGGATCAGGATCCCGAGGGATTCCTGATAAAAGGATTTGAGAACCGAGCAACCATCGCCACTTATTATAACTTTGAATGGATGCCTGATATGGTCGAAAAACAAGGCTATACAAAAGATGTAGACTATTTTGTTTATAAACTTGATGTTCCTAAAGAAATTCCAGAGTTTTACCAAAAAATTTTCAAAAGGCACCAGAGGAAAAAAGTATTTGAGATTGTTGAGTTTAGTAAGAGGAAAGAACTAAAACCCTGGATCAAACCGATATTCAGACTCATGAACGAATGTTACCTTGAGGGCAACATATATGGATATGCTCCCTTGGATGAGAAGGAAATGGAGGATTTAGCGAAGCGGTACATGCCTGTTATTGACCCAAGATTTGTTAAAGTCGTTACTAAAAGCAATGAAGTAGTTGGCTTTATCATTGCTATTCCTGATTTCACGGAAGGCATACAAAAAGCCAGGGGCCATATTTTTCCTTTTGGTTTTCTGAAGATCCTGCGGGCAGCAAAGAAGACAAAACAGCTGGACCTGCTCCTTGGTGCTATCAAAGAGAAATATCGAGGCCGGGGGATTGATGTCCTCATGGGTGTAAAGATGCTTTTTTCAGCCAAGGAGGCTGGCATGGAGATTATGGATACTCATCATGAGATGGAAGAAAACGTGAAGGTGAGGAGAGAAATGCAAAAAATGGGGGGAAAGCTTTATAAGCTCTTTCGTGTTTATCAGAAGGGACTCTAGATTGTTTTCTTTATTTTACCTCGGCCCAGTTTATTCCCCAGTTTAGATGAACCTTTAAAGGAACTTTTAGGGGAAAGACATTCTCCATTTTTTTCTCTACGAGAGCTTCCAACTCATCTTTTTCTTTGTCCGGGACTTCAAAAACAAGCTCATCGTGGACCTGAAGAATCATTTTGGATTTGAGATTTCGTCTTTTTATTTCACGCCATATTTCAATCATGGCTTTTTTCATCAAGTCCGCAGCAGAACCCTGGATAGGAGTATTTAGAGCGATACGGCGGCCAGCCTGTTGGGCAAATCTATCTTTATGTTTGAGCTCGGGGACCTGGCGTTTCCTTCCAAAAAGGGTTTCGGAGAAACCTTTTTTCTGAGCATCTTGCACTTTCTGTTCCAGAAATGCGTGCACTTTGGGGTATTTTTCATAGTAGAGATCAATAAATCTCTGTGCCTCCGAGTTTGAAGTTTCCAGTTCTTTTGCAAGAGAAAAAGCTGAAGCTCCATAAATCATGCTGAAGTTGATTATTTTTGCACGTCTTCGTTGCTCTTCTTTGGAAAGGATTGAGGAATCACCAAAAACACGGGATGCTGTTTCTGTGTGAACATCCCGATCCTTAAGAAAAGTTTCAATTAATGTTGTATCTTTTGAGAGATGAGCCAGGACCCGCAGTTCTATCTGGGAATAATCAGCAGAGAGAAATAGATGGCCTTGAGCAGGAATAAATGCCTGCCGGCATCTCAATCCCAGTTCCCCTCTTACAGGTATGTTTTGTAGATTAGGATTGCTGCTTGATAGCCTGCCTGTAGCGGTTACTGTCTGATTGTATGATGTATGAATTCTTCCTGTTTCAGGATTTATAAGAAGGGGAAGAGAATCGGCATATGTCGATTTTAGCTTGAATAACCGCCTGTAATCCAGGGTATGCTGTGCAATGATAAAATCCTGGGCTAGTTCCTGGAGGACAGACATATTTGTTGAATATTTTTTTGTTATTTTAGTTTTCCTGGGAGAGGGAAGTTTCAATATGTCGAAGAGAATGTGCCCGAGTTTTTGCGGAGAGTTTATGTTAAATTCCTCACCACTTATTTCGAAGATCTTTTTTTTAAGGATGCCAAGGTCATCTTCAAGTTCCGAAGATAGATCCTCTAAGGTTTTAGTATCGATTTTTACTCCCCACATTTCCATGTTCGCTAAGACCTCGATTAGTGGAAATTCGAGTTTACGGTAGAGGGTATCAAGCTTGTTGCTCTTGACCTTGGGCCAGAGCAAAGAACTAAGTTGAAGCGCCAGGTCTGCATCCTGGCAGGCGTAAGGGGCAACTTGTTCTATTGGGACAGCATTAATCGTGACCTCGTCTTTCCCCTTTCCGACGATCTCATTATAGAGGATTGTTTTAACCTGGAGATAGTTCAGGGCCAGCTCGTTCAAATTATGTTTTCTCCAGTTTGGCTCTAAAAGATAGGAAAGGACCATTGAGTCCAGATCAATTCCCTGGAGCTGAATTCCTTCTCTTTTAAGAATAATATAGTCATATTTAATGTTCTGTCCGGATTTTTTTATTCCTGAGTCAGCAAGAATTCCTCGGATGAGGCTGAATGCCGCATCTTTTGAAATTTGATGAGGAGCATTCGGATAATCATGGCGAAGAGGAAGGTAAAAAGCTTGGTTGGCTTTTGTGGAGAAGGAAAGGCCGATTAGACGAGCCTGTGTTGGAAACGGACTGTCTGTCTCTGTATCAATGGAGACAACTTTTGCTTTTTTGATTTGTACGATTAGCTTTTGCAGTTCGCTTTCTTTTAAAATAACTCTGTATTGTTTTTTTACGCTTTCCGGTTTTTCCATATATTCGGACAGGAGAGAGGAAAACTCCATTTCCTGCAAGAGCGGAATAAGCTCGTTGTAGTTCGGTTTGGATAAAGCAAGTTCTTTCAGGTTGAATTCTAGCTCAAGGCCTTTTTCGATCGTAACAAGTTGCTGGCTCAATTTTAGTTTATCCAGGTTCTGTTTAATTTTCTCCTGCACCGAGGCTTTCTCAACTTTGGACAGGTTCTTAAGCAGATTCTCCAGCGAGTCAAATTGGTTAATAAGAGCTTTTGAGGTTTTTTCTCCGATTCCAGGAACTCCAGGAATATTATCTGTGGGATCACCCCATAAGGAGAGGACATCTATCACCTGGGAGGGAGAAACGCCGAAGAATTCTTTAACTTTTTTTTCGTCAATATAGATTTCCTTGGCCGGGTTGTAAACAATTGTTAATTTGTCAACAAGTTGAAAGATATCTTTGTCGTTTGTAACAATAACAGAAGGGATGTTCTGAGAGGAAGCATAGTGTGCAAGGCTTCCTAAAACATCATCGGCTTCATAATTTTCATTCTCGAAAAAAGGGATATTTAAGGCTTTTATGATTTTCTTTAAAACTGGGACCTGAACCACAAGGTCCTCAGGCATGGGTTTGCGGTGAGCCTTGTAGTCCTTGAAGGCTTTATGGCGAATTGTAGGTCCTTTAGTGTCAAATGCTATTCCAATGTAACCTGGTTTTTCATTTTCCATTAGCTTCCTGAGCATGCTCAAAAAACCAAAAATAGCATTTGTGGGAAAACCCTTGGAGTTGGAAAGGTGCTTAATTGCATAATAAGAACGGTAGAGAAGAGAATTGCCGTCGATTAAATAGAGTTTTTTTTCAGTCATTAAGATAAAGCATTAAGGAGAAATGTCCCTTTTTTGAAAAGTGAATTTCTCATCCTTCATTATGTTTTATATACTAAACTGAGTTCATAAAGGAGAACTGCCAGCAGGTATTATTATACTCTCTAAGAGGTTTTGTCTCAACATTTGACATTTGCTTTTTTATTTGGGTTTTCTTTTTTTGTTTTTTAGGATTTTTAGTGCTTTGCCCTAGTGTAAGCATCTTATTTCCGTGATGGATTAGTAAGGGTATTTGGGAATGTCTTAGCTTCCGTTCAGATTTTTCACGCCATTCCTTCATCGCTCTTTTCGGCACCTGCGTAACTCGCTGCGCTCAAACATACTCGGTGTCCGGCTTCGCCGGATTTCCTCAAATAGCGATTCAGGAAGGCTAAATCTTCAAAGTTGCTACATCCATCCCCAAATACCCTTATAATGTGATTGATCAATCCTTCATTACGGCAAAAAAGATACTTACTACCCCATGTGGAATTGTTGACAAAGGGAAACAAGATGGTATAATAGGAGGACTTATTTGGAAGAGAAGATGATTATAAATGTTGACAAACTGCCTCAAAAGGGGCTAAAAGTCTCCAGAAATTATGAGTTTTCCAGCGAAGGCCTTGTAGAGGAAAGCGCTGTTTTCCTCCAATCTGTTCAGGCGGAGCTCATAGTTAAAAAGGCGGGAGAAGATATTTTTATAAAAGGAAATATTACCACTCTCATCAGCTTTGTGTGCAGCCGCTGTATTATTCCTTTTGAATTCCCGGTCGATTCCAAGTTTGATCTTGTTTATCTTCCTGGAGAACTTGATGTAATGAAAGATCATCTGGAAGGCGATGATATAAACGAATTGTACTACTATGAAAACAAGATAGATATCAGAGAGGTAATTTTAGAACAGCTGAACCTGTCATTTCCTGCCAAGCCCTTATGTTCAGAAAATTGTGCGGGGATCTGTCCCGTTTGTGGGAAAATCATAAGTAGTAGCAAATGTGCCTGTGTAAAAAGAATTTCTGATCCACGCCTTGATAAATTAAAGATGTTTATTAGAGATAAAAGTTAAATGGCACATCCGAAAAGAAGGCATTCCCATTCACGAAAAAAGAAAAGGAGAGCGCATGACGCTCTTTCCGTTCCTTCTTTAGCTCTATGCCCCAATTGTGGGAATCCTAAACTGCCTCACCGTGCTTGCCCTGAATGCGGTTTTTACAGGGAAAAACAGGTCATTGAAGGGACTGAAGACTGACAAGGGGGGATGAATGAAGGTTGCTATTGATGCAATGGGTGGAGACTATGGTCCCAGAATAGTAGTGGAAGGGGCGATAAAAGCATCCCGGGAGTATAAACTTGAGGTTATTCTTGTTGGCGTTGAGGACCTTATAAAAAAAGAGTTCAAGAGTATTAACCATTCAAACGCAAAAATTACGATTGTTAATGCCGCAGAAGCCATTGGAATGGGAGAGGGACTTCTTTCTTTTCGAAGAAAGAAAAGATCTTCTATCCGTGTCGGGACTCAACTGGTAAAAGAAGGGGAAGCGGAGGCTTTTGTAAGCACTGGAAATACTGCAGCAGTTGTTTATATATCCAAACAAATATTGGGGGCATTAAAAGGTGTAGAAAAGCCTGCGTTATCCCTGCTTGTTCCTACCCGAAATAATCTTACTCTTCTAATAGATGTGGGAGCAAACGTTAACTGCCGACCCAGCCACCTGGAACAGTTTGCAGTGATGGGTCATATTTTTATGGAAAGTATATTAGGCCGGAAGAATCCCAGGATTGGTTTGATGAGTATAGGGGAAGAAGAGTCTAAAGGGAATGAACTAACCAAAGAAACTTATGATAGGCTTCGGGCTTCCTCTTTGAATTTTATTGGTAATGTAGAAGGGAAAGATATATATTCCGGGAAGGCTGACATCATTGTTAGTGACGGATTTACAGGGAATGTCGCTTTAAAAGTCAGCGAAGGAGTAATTGAAACCATCTTTTATATGGCTCGTACAGAAATCATGAAGAATTTTTTTGCGAAGGTCGGATATTTTTTGATGAAAAGAAACTTGAAGAAGATCTATAAAAAAATCGACTATACAGAGTATGGAGGAGCACAACTTTTAGGAATAAACGGAGTTTGTATAGTCGGTCATGGTTGTTCAAATCCTATTGCTGTTAAAAATGCTGTGGGATTAGCCAGGGATTTTGTTACGAGCAAAGTTCAGGAGAAAATTCAAAAAGAGATAGGAAAGCTTTCCCACAATTTTAGCAAAGTTAAAGGTTGAAATGGAGTTTAAAGGTAGAGTATCAATTGTCACAGGGGCTTCTCAAGGGATTGGAGAGGCCATTGCGCTGGAGCTTGCCGGAGCAGGATCTGAGATAGTTCTGGTTGATATTCAGAAAGACAAACTGGAAGAAGTGGCAAAAAAAATTGAGGACAAAAATGGAAAAGCTTCCATATTCTGTGCAGATGTTACTCGTATGGATCAGAGCATCAAAGTTATCGAATCGGTTGTCGAAGACCAAAAAAAAATTGACCACCTGGTAAATAACGCAGGAATAACAAAAGATAATCTATTGATGAGAATGAAAGAGGAAGAATGGGATGCCGTTTTAGATGTGAATTTAAAAGGGGTATTCAATTTTTCTAAAGCGGTCATAAGGAATATGATTGGCAACCGGTATGGTCGGATTGTTAACCTTTCTTCGGTCGTGGGATTGATGGGAAATCCAGGTCAGTGTAACTATTCCGCTTCAAAAGCGGGAGTTATTGGTTTCACGAAATCATTATCCAGAGAAGTTGCAGCACGTGGCATAACTGTAAATGCTGTAGCACCAGGCTTTGTTGTCTCCCCCATGACCGAGAATCTACCTGAGTCTGTTAAAAAAATGTTTGTTGATATGATTCCTGTGAAAAGATTTGGGGTTGTTGAGGAAATCGCGCATGCTGTAAAATTCCTTCTCTCTGATGAAGCAGCTTATATTACAGGTCAGGTCATAAACGTAAATGGTGGAATGTTTTAATAACCATAGAAAAAAAATTCGAAAAAGGAAAATATAATTAAAGAGGAGGAAAACATGGAAAGAGAAGAATTATTGAAGAAAATAAAGGCTATCGTTTCAGACAAGCTAAGTATTAGTGAAGACCAGGTTACCGAAGAAGCGTCCTTCATTGATGATCTTGGTGCAGATTCCTTAGATACAGTAGAGTTGGTCATGGCCTTGGAAGATGAGTTTAATATGGATATTCCTGATGAAGAAGCGGAAAAAATGACCACTGTTGGGAAGACTATAAATTACATTTTAAGTAACGTTTCTAAGTAAGAATACCAAAGTTTCCTGATGGGAATTTCCCCTAAATCTAGAAAAAGTGTTGTTGAAAGGCGGGTAGCCATTACTGGGATTGGTCTGGTTTCTCCTGTTGGAGTTGGAGTTGAGAAGAACTGGGAGAACATCTTACAGGGAAAGAGTGGAATAAGCCTTATCTCCAGGTTTGATATCTCTCAATATACGAGCAAAATCGCAGGCCAGGTAAAAGACTTTGATCCACTTGATTTTATTGAAAAAAAAGAGCTGCATAAGATGGATCTGTTTATCCAGTATGGTTTGGCAGCCGCTCATCTGGCAGTCCAGGATTCCGGGATTGATTCTGCTGATCTGGAATGGGACAGGGTTGGAGTTTATGTGGGATCAGGAATCGGCGGCATTGGTTCTATTGAAGAAACACACAAGAAATTGCTCGAGAAGGGGCCAGGCCGCGTTTCTCCTTTTTTCTTGGTTTCGACCATAATAAACGAAGCATCTGGGCAGATTTCCATAAAATACAAAGCCAGAGGACCGAATTCAGCTGTGGCAACAGCCTGTTCAACAGGCACCCATGCTATTGGTGATGCCTTCCGTGTTATAGCAAGAGGAGATGCTGACATCATGATTGCTGGAGGCGCTGAAGCACCCATAACGCCACTCGGTGTTGCTGGCTTTTGTGCCATGCGTGCCCTTTCTGTTAGAAATGATGAACCAGAAAGAGCCTCCCGCCCCTTTGATGCAGAGAGGGATGGATTTATCGTCGGAGAAGGAGCTGGCATAGTAATTCTTGAGGAGTTAGGGGCAGCTCTTAAAAGGGAAGCTAAAATTTATGCAGAAATCGTGGGATACGGGATGAGTGGGGATGCCTATCATATTACAGCCCCCAGTCTTGATGGAGAGGGGGCTAAACTTACGATGGAAAGAGCTATAGAGGATGCAGGTATTGACCTCAGTGAAATTGACTATATCAATGCTCATGGTACTTCTACTCCTTATAATGACAAAGTCGAAACACTTGCTGTAAAAAAGGTTTTTGGAGACCATGCTTACAAGATTGGCATAAATTCGACAAAATCCATGACAGGTCATCTTCTTGGCGCAGCTGGTGGACTAGAGGCTAGCTTCACGGCCCTCTGTCTGAAAAATCAGGTTATGGCTCCCACAATCAATTATGAGACTCCTGATCCTGAGTGCGACCTTGATTATGTTCCTAACAAGGCGCGGCCCTCTGAAATTCGTTATGCTCTGAGCAATTCTTTTGGATTCGGGGGGACAAACGGCACGCTTCTTCTTAAAAGGTTTGAAGAATAGATTAAGGGTCAAGAGAAGAAATACATTAAAATAAACAGTGAAGTGAGAAAGTTAAAGCAGTAATAATTATTCCCTGTTCAAGTTTAACTAACAGTTCAGCATAGTGTTCAGGTTATTAGAATTTAAGAAGAGAGAAAAGTGCCTTTCTCGCTTACATGGTTCGCCTAGCTTCAACATTTTCTGAAGAAAATAAGGCCGACACAGAAAGGAGGAATAATTGAATATCTTAGTTTTTGTCAAAAGGGTTCCTGATACGGAATCAAAAATAAGGATAAACCGTGAGACAGGAAAAATTGAAGAAGAAGGCTTGAATTTTGTTTTAAACCCTTATGATGAGTATGCCGTGGAGGAGGGCCTTCGCTTAAGAGAAGCTAACAGTGGGAAGGTTACGGTCCTTACAGTTGGTACTGAGGAATCATCAGTAATATTAAAAAAATGTCTGGCAATGGGGGCGGATGAAGCGCTTCTGCTGAAGGATGAGGCTCCTGAAACCTATGACGGACTAAGAATAGCGAAGATAATCGCCCGGGCTGTAGAGAAAAAGTGTTCCGACTACAGTCTCCTTTTGTTTGGAAAACAATCTGTAGGGGCTGACAACGCACAGATTCCTTCCATGGTGGCTGAATTGCTGGGATTGCCCCAGATTAATGTGGTGACAAAACTGGAAATTAAAGGGGACCAAGGTATAGCTCACCGAGAGATCGAAGGGGCAATAGAAAAAGTAGCTTTTTCTTTGCCATCCGTTATTAGCGCTCAGAAAGGATTAAACGAGCCTCGTTATGAGACATTAAAAGGAATAATGGCGGCTAAAAAGAAGGAAATTCCAGTCCTTTCTTTTGAAGACCTAGAGCTGAAAGAGGAAGACATCGCTTCTGGTTTGGAGATAGCCAAAATGGAAACTCCACCTGAAAGACAGGTAGGAAAGATTATAAAAGAAGAACCTGAAGAAGCAGCAAAAAAATTGGTGGAATTTTTACACCTGGAAGCCAAAGTAATCTAAGAGGAGAGATAATAATGATTTTAATTTTTATAGAAGAGAGAGATGGCAAAATGAAAAAATCATCTTTGGAAGCGGTTTCAGAGGGGAAAAGAAGAGCGGAAGACTTAAACACTGAACTTCATGCTGTTCTTGTTGGCCACAATTTGGAGAGTCTTGCTTCAGAAGTCTTTCCTTATGGTGCCTCAAAGGTTTATATTCTGGAAAGTTCTCTCCTCAGCCGTTATTCTACTGCGGGTTTTGCTTTTGTCCTTAATTCTTTGGTGGAGGAGATAAAGCCAGAAATCATCTTTTTCTCTGCGGGCTCTATGGGGAGAGATTTAGCTCCGCGCCTGGCCGCTAAGCTGGGAGTAAGCCTTGCTTCTGACTGTACCGGGACAGCTTGCAGGGGTGGAAAGCTTGAAGTCATCCGGCCGATTTTTGCCGGGAAAGTTTTTATGACGGTTAAATTTAAATTTTCCCCACAGATAGCTACTCTAAGGCCAAATGTTTTCCCTCTTACAGAGCCTGAGTCAAAAGAAGGAGAAGTAGTAAAGAAAGAAGTGGTCATTCCTGAAGACCAAGTCAAGGCTCAAGTGGAGGAGATTTTAAAGGAGGAAGGGGCAGAACTTGATGTGACTGAAGCTGAAATAGTTATCTCAGGAGGAAGAGGAATAAAAGGATCAGAAAATTTTGATTTGATAAGAGAACTTACTTCTCTTCTTCCTCAATCAGCAGTGGGAGCTTCCCGTTCAGCAGTAGATGCAGGTTGGATAGACCATCAACATCAGGTAGGCCAGACCGGCAAAACCGTTTCTCCTAACCTGTATATGGCTTTTGGGATTTCAGGAGCCATTCAGCATTTAGCAGGGATGTCTTCCTCAGAGTACATCGTGGCAGTTAACAAAGATCCTGATGCTTCAATTTTTAAAGTTGCTGATTTTGGTATTGTAGGAGATCTTTTTCAGGTTATCCCCCCACTAAAAGAGGAATTAAAAAAGGTTCTCTCCGAATAATCCAGGTTAGTAAGGGTATTCGGGAATGGTCTAGCTCCCGTTCAGATTTTTCACGCCATCCCTAAATACCCTTATTAATGGGATGGTTTGTACGTTGCTTAAAGAAATCTTTTGTGCTAAAGTGTATTCACATTTAAAACAAAGAATAAACCCTTGGTATTTTATGGGGAAGGAGGGTCATTATGAAAAAAATAATTTCCGTTCTTTTTGTGTTAGCCTTGCTAATGACATTTTCTCTGTACAACGCAGTGGCGATTAAAGCACAGGAGGCTGCAACCATAGAAGTGGAGGTAGGAGTTATCTGCCTGGATGTTGTTGACCGGGAGCCTGTTGATCCCGGGGATACTTTTAATGCTGCAGTAGGCAATCTTTTCTGCTACACAAAGATTGTTGGTGCTCAGGAGTCTATTGAAATAACTCATGTCTGGTATTTCGGAGAAACTGAGAGGGCACGGATAAACCTTTTTATTGAGTCTGCCAGCTGGAGAACCTGGACTACAAAGATAATTCAAGCTCATGAAGTGGGAGACTGGCATGTAGAAGTGATAGGCCCCGATAGTGAGATTCTGGAGACCATCAAATTCCAGATCACTTCATAGTTAGAGCTTAATAGATACCTGAATCTTCCTTGATGAGGTCGAGGAGAAGCTGGTTTTTTTCTGAGCGGCTTTCTCCAACACTCGTCACATAAATCGCAGGTTTATCCACAACAGGACACTTATTTTCACAAATCCCGCAGCCAATACAGAGTTCTGTATCAATGACTGGCGCCACGGGGGTTTTTATTGTTCCGTCGGGGAGCTTAACTTCAATTTTCACCAATTTAATGGCTTTTGGAGAGGTGGGGCAGTGTTCCTCGCAGACAATACAGGGAGTGCCCAAGTCATAAGGGATGCACCTGTTTTTGTCAACCCATGCCAGGCCAATTACAACATTTAATTTTTCTTCAACCGTGAGTTCTTGAATGGCTCCAGTTGGGCAAACTTGGGAGCAGAGTGAGCAGTAATACTCGCAGTAGCCAATTGTTGGGACAAGCATGGGAGTCCAGATCCCTTCCGGCCCAGCTTCAGTTAGAGCTGGCTGAAGGGCATTTGTTGGACAGACCTTCATACATTCACAACATTTAACACATTTTTGAAGAAACTTTTCTTCAGAGATAGCTCCTGGAGGCCGGATCAGTTTTGGGGAAGCACGCGCTGTCGAAGGGGAAAGACGGAAAAAAGGAACAGCAAAGATACCTAGGAGCGAGGTAAAGATAAGCTTTCTTCTGGAGAGGTCAATTTGGGAGAGTTCTTCAGGAGTTGATTTTAAGGGGAAACCTATGGCACTGGTGGGACAGATTGAGCTGCACGTGAAACAATATACGCATTCGGAATTTTTCCACTCCTCTATAGGAAAAGGATCAGCCTGTGTCTGGCAGTGAATAGTACAGAGATGACACTCGATACATTTTTGAGGATCTATCTTAAGCTTGAGTACATTCCATCTTGAGATAAGTCCCAGCATGGCGCCTAAAGGGCAAAGATAGCGGCACCAGAATCTCTCTCTGGAGAGGTTGAGTAACACAGTGCCGGTAAAGAGTGCTCCAATAAAAAAGCCCTGAAGAAAAGTGGAATTAATGGCTAAATTCTCCAGGAATTGAACTAGGCTGCCTCCTAAAGAAGAAATATTTATTTTGTAAAGAAAACTGATAAAGGCAGAAAAACCCAGTTTTACAGCAGGAAGAAGGCTAACTGCAAAAGACCGGTAAAGTAAGGAGAAAGGATCAAAAATTCCCACTAAATCCAGGGAAAAAAGCGTACCTACAAGAATAAACACGAAGAGATAATATTTCCAGGCTGTCCGTTTATCTTCGGGTTTTTTTGGTTTTAGAAGCTTGGATTTTTTAAAGATAAAAGAAAAAAATTGATGAAGGGATCCTAAAGGGCAGACCCAGCCGCAGGCAATCCGACCCAGAATAAAGGTCAGTACAATAGTGATGGCGGCAAAAGCAAAAGAGGCAAAAAAAGCACGGGAAGCGATTAAAGTCGTGAGAGCAAGAAGAGGATTGAAGTGAAAGAAGATCTCAACTCGCCTGATATAATCTTCCCCAGGAAAATGCGTCACCAACAAAAGATAGAAAAAGAGGATAAAGAAGATTGCCTGGCTGAGGATCCGGAGTGCCTGGATAATTCTGTATTTTTTAGAGCGTTCTTTTTTCAATTGTTAACTTCTCGAGGTAAATTTCTCCGTGTCCTTTTTGATGGCTTATTTGGAGGTAAGGTAGCTCTTGAGGCTTTATATCAAAAAAAGTGGCGCCTGCTGCATCAACAGCCACATAATCAACACCTGCAACAAGAGTTTTATGAAGTTTTACATCGGACAGCCGGCCTCCTTGAGGACCGTTCCGAATTAGAATTCGGTAGCCGTCCAAAACAGTAAGACAGGGCTTAAAAAAGGCAGCAAGGTCGATCATAACCTGGTCAAGCTTTTGGTGGAGTTGATTACGGTTTCCTCCCACTGCTCCCAGCCAGTTTTTCATGCCCATGGTTAGTCTTGAGAGACTGTGGGTTTTGGCAATAGGTACGTTTATGATTTTGTCAGCCTCGGTAAAATCCGTATAAACTTTCCATTCCTTAAGCCATTCTCCCTGAAGAGCCATCTTTTTAAGCCGGTATGGATTGGGGAAGAGAACCTTTGCTCCTGCTTCTTTAGCGGCTGCAGCAATACCAGAGCGGGCGTAGGTTCTTTTGGCGGGATTACAGGGATTATCCAAAACCTTGACTTCTTTTGCGCCTGCATCCAGGCATAACTCGACTAGAGTTTTGACGACCTCAGGATTAGTACAGGCTGCCAGCTTTGGAGTTCTGTCCCAGCCGATATTTGGCTTAACCATCACAATATCACCCCTTGAAACAAATCGCTTCATGCCTCCAAGGGTAGAGATAGCTTCTCTTGTTATCAGAGCCGGGGAGTCGCCTTGAATCCAGGCTAAATCCGGCAAATTTTTCTTTTGAGCCAGAAGTGTTGGATGAAGCTTCAGAAGAAGGCCTCCTACAGCCAGATCCTTGATAAAGTCCCTTCTATCCATCATTCAATTCCTTTCTCTAATGAGCTTTTATAGGCAATTATGCCTTCATAGATACCCTGGGCAACACGCTGGAGATATAAAGCGCTATTCAGTCTTGATTCTTCTGTGGGATTGCTCAGGAAAGAGATTTCAACAAGAACAGAAGGCATTTCCCCGCCAATAAGTACCCAAAAAGGACCGGCCTTGACACCCAGGTTTCTTACATTTTTGTATTTTTGTGAGAGACTCTTTACCAGGTTGTTTTGAATAACTTGAGCAAGTTCTTGTGATTCATCAATCTTACTGTTTTGGACGATTTTCTCGATTATCCCTTTCATTTCCCCGATGTTTTTTGCAGAGGTTGCGTTTTCCCGGGCGGCTGTCTCGATGACTGAGGGGTCCTGGCTGAAATTTAGATAAAATGTTTCTACGCCGGAAAGCTTCCTGTTGCGGCTGGCATTGGCATGAATAGAAATAAAAAGATCTGCCTGTTTCTGGTTGGCAATCACGGTTCGGATTTCTGGCTGGAGAAAGATATCTGTTTCTCTGGTCATTATGACTTCGAAGTTTTCTTTCTCCAAAAGTGTTTTTAAACGGTTGCAGACATTGAGAACCACCTTTTTTTCTTGGAGCCCTTTTTTTCCAATACAGCCCGGGTCTTTTCCACCATGGCCAGGATCAAGGACAATTCTTCCTATTCCTAAGCCTAATTGTCGAACCATGCTTAATTTTTGTTTAGCAGGCAAAGAAAGCTTAGGTAGTTTTGACGGATAGACATCGATAATAATCCTGAAAGGATCAGGGAGGTACCAGACTCGATAGTAGGCTTTATTTAGGTCAAGGTCGACCACAAGCCTAACAATGTTTGGAGTCTTTTGGGCAATTCGGATATTACGGAGGTAGTCGTTGTTAATGATGTATGTTTTTCCATGTAAAATGGGGTTCAGCTTAGCCTGGTATATATCGACATAAACCCGGTCCGGAGATTTAAGCTCATTGAGATTGTATTCTCTTAATTTCCCGATTTCAACAACAATCCTGGTAAAAGAGGGATGCGTATGGTAACGAAGGGTGTGGATCTCCACTCTTGAGTCAGGAAAAGCAGTGATAAAGAAGGAAAAGAAGAAGGACAGAAAGATTATCCACAGCCAGACGGTCTTTTTTCTATTCATCAATAAATCTTATTAATTCTATAATATAGATAGACTGCAGTCAACGCCTTAGGAATGCTTCTTCATTTGAGATTAGTCCTTTAATAATACAAATCCTATCTTTCTATCCTTTTTTTGTTTTGGAAAGGACTTTGGAGCAAGTATCTTTACGCTCCAAATTTTTTTAATTTTCCGGCATGGGCTAGCATTAATGACATGGCATACATGGCTTGAAATCGCCCCAGATAGCCATGGCAACATTCCTTTTCGGAGAAGCGAGTAACATTATCAGGAAGAGAAGTTTTTGAGTGCAGGAGGAAAGGATTGGGGTGCCAGGAGTGAGCTTTTAAGAGAGAAGGAGTGGAGTGATCAGAAGATACAACAAGGACATCAGGCTGCAGAGCAACTAAACGAGGAATATAGCTGTCTGCTTCTTCAATAGCGTCTTTTTTTGCCTGAAAATTTCCGTCTTCACCTGCCGAATCTGTTTTTTTTACATGGATATAGAAAAAATCATAGTCTTTGTAGTATTTTTCTGCTGTTTCAAAAATGGCAGATAAGTTTTCGCCGGTCTCCAGGATTTCCATTCCAACAAGCTTGGCCAATCCTTTATACATCGGGTAATTCGCTATGGCTGCAGGCTTTAATTTATAAAGTTCTCTCATAGTGGAGAGAGAAGGGTACTGGGAAAATCCTCTTAAAAGGACGGTATTGGTTTTAGGGGTACTTTTCAAGAGGTCTGTCACCTCATCGAGAAAACGGTTCACGATCAGAGCTGTTTTTGATGCATCCTGGGAAAGGGCCTTGACAGGGACTCTGGGTTTGTTTTCTTTTTGAGGGTCTGCATCGGAAAGTGCCTCCGAAAGCCCTTCTCCAGTGAATTTAGCCACGAAGCGGTGTTCTTTTCCTGGGAAAAGGGCAATTTTTATCCCCTCAATGCTCTTGAGAGAGTTGTTGAGTCTTTGGCACAGTTTTTTATTCTCGCTTGTTGGGATTCTTCCTGCCCTGCGGTCAATTATAAATCCGTCCTTTAAAGTTGCAAAATTTCCTCTGGCCACAAGATCATTTTTCCCGACTTCGACACCAGATCCGAGAGCTTCCAGAATTCCGCGGCCAAGGATATATTTTGTAGGATCGTAACCAAAGAGAGCAAGGTGAGCTGGGCCACTTCCCGGCGTGATGCCCATAAAAACCGGGTCGGTCAGGCCGCAGGCGCTTTTTGCGGCTAGGCGATCAAGATTCGGGGTTTGAGCTGCTTCGAGCTCTGTTTTCCCTTGGACAGGCAGTCCGCCTAATCCATCCAGGACTAGAAGGACAATTTTAGAAGAGGTTTTAAAGCTTACCTCTTGTACAATTCTTTCCCAGTCCATGGTCAAAACAACTATAAGAAATAATTGAGGTGAAGTCAATTTTCAAAAAAGTTGAGGAGCCGCTTTTTTTGCAAGCCTTTCCAAATTTATGATTCTAAGAGGTTTTGGAAAATAGCTCGGCTCCCAATCAGATTTTTAACGCCATTCTCCTTTTGGCCTTCTCGGCTGCTGCGTAACTCGCTACGCTCAAACATACTCGCAGGTCGACTTCCCTAGAAAGCCAAAATCCGAAGGCTAAATCTTCAATGGTCGCTACCGCTATTTCCCAAAACCTTGATCTCAGGTATCACGGTTTTGGAAATGTTTCCTATTTTTATCAAAAAATAGAACCGTCCCCGTTTTTGTGATAAAATCGAAAAATGAATAAAGTCCTTGTTCTTGATTTTGGCTCCCAGTATACGCAGCTCATCGCAAGAAAAATAAGGGAACTAGGGATTTATTCTGAGATTTTCCCTTTTAACACTTCCCCTTCCAGGCTCAAGAAAGAAAAGCCCGGTGCTATTATTCTATCCGGAGGTCCTCAGAGTGTTGATGGAATGACTGCAAATTGGTATCCTGCAGATCCAAAACTTCTATCACTGATATCGAGCCGGATTGTCAACGAGGTAGAAGGAGTTAACCGAGTGGTTTATGATACAACCACTAAGCCTCCGGGCACGATAGAATGGGAGTAATGTAATTATTATTCATAAATAAAAGAAACAAACTATAAAATGGAACTATCGTTTATCCATCTCCACAATCATTCAGAATTCAGCATTCTGGATGGAGCCCTGAAAACATCGTCTCTGGTAGATGCTGCCTTTAAAAATAATATGCCTGCGGTTGCTTTAACCGACCATGGAAATATTTTTGGAGCAGTGAGTTTTTTTAAACAGGCAAAGGAAAAAAAGATAAAGCCGATCCTGGGTTGTGAAGTCTACGTAGCTCCCAAAAGCCGCTTTGATAAGAAGGTTGAGAGAAAACGCCCGGTCCAATTTCATTTGGTTTTACTCGTCAAAAATGAAAAAGGATACAAGAACCTCTGCCAGCTTATCACTAAAAGCTATTTGGAAGGTTTTTATTACAGGCCGCGTGTCGATAAGGAGCTTTTAGCTCAGTATGGTGAGGGATTGATTGGCCTTTCTGCGTGTTTGAAGGGAGAAATAAGCCATTATCTGGGATTTGACCAGGAGGATAAAGCCCAGGATGCTGCCCTTGAATATGCCTCCTTCTTTGCAAGGGAAGATTTTTACATTGAAATACAGGATCATGGCCTGGAACAACAGAAAAAAGTTAATCCTTTATTAATCCGCCTTTCTCAAAAACTTAATCTTCCTTTGGTTGCCACAAATGATGTGCACTATCTCTCGAAAGAAGATGCTGAAGGACATGATATTCTTCTCTGTATCCAGACCAATAAAAAAGTGACAGATCAGGACAGAATCCGCTTCGGGACAAATGATTTCTATTTCAAGTCAGGCGAAGATATGATCAATATTTTTAGGGAAACTCCTGAAGCCATTCAGAACACAGCCAAGATCGCAGCGCAGTGTAATTTTGAATTCCCTACTTCTGGATATTTCCTGCCGCAATTCAAGGCTCCAGAGTCAACATCTTTAGAGGAGTATTTTGATCGAGTGGTCAAGGACGGATTCCAGAATCAGGTGAAAGAAATCACCAGGAAAAAAGGTAAGGAAAAACTGCCGGAACTTCTCGAGAAGTACGAAGAAAGACTGGAGACAGAAGTCAAGCTCGTTAAAAAAATGGGATTTGAGGGATATTTTTTAATCGTCTGGGATCTTATCCAGGAGGCGAAAGCCAATAATATTCCTGTAGGACCTGGCAGGGGTTCGGTAGCAGGGAGCCTGCTTGCTTATAGTTTAGGAATAACAGATGTTGATCCCCTGGAATATAATCTATTATTTGAAAGATTCCTCAACCCGGAGAGAATCAGCCTTCCCGATATTGACATTGATTTCTGTGGAAGACGCAGGGAAGAAGTTCTTGCGTATGTAACAAGTAAATATGGGCAGGAAAATGTCTGTCAGATCATAACTTTTGGGACCATGGCAGCCCGCCAGGTAGTAAGAGATGTAGGGAGGGCTCTTGAAGTTCCCCTCCCCGAAGTGGATAAGATCGCAAAGATGATTCCTCCGTTCGGTCCAGAGGCCACTATAGAGGGGGGGATCAAGAGCATTCCCCAGTTAAAAGAGTTGAGGGATAAGGATACCAAGATCGCGCACTTACTATCCGTGGCTCAAAAATTAGAGGGCCATGTTCGCCATCCGTCCATTCATGCAGCAGGGATTGTTATTACTCCAAAACCGCTGGTGGAATTTATGCCGCTTTATCAGTCTGTCAAGGGTGAGATCACAACTCAGTTTCCGATGCAGGATATTGAAGCCATTGGCATTCTCAAGATGGATTTGCTCGGGCTGCGTAACCTGACTGTAATCAAGGATACAGTAGAACTTGTAAAGAAAGAAACAGGTCAAAAGATTGACCTTAAGAATATTCCCCTGGATGATAAAAAAACTTTTGAAGTTTTTAAATCAGGCAACACAGATGGAGTCTTTCAGTTTGAGAGTTCAGGGATGAAGGATTTACTCAGGAATTTTAAGCCAGAAAACTTTCGCGACTTGATCGCTTTAAATGCTCTCTACCGACCCGGACCGCTTAAAAGTGGGATGACGGATGAATTTATAAAATGCAAAAACCATCCGGATCGGATTAAATATGAATGCCCTGAGCTGGAACCCATTCTGAAAGAAACCCAAGGTCTAATTGTCTATCAGGAACAGGTAATGCAGATAGCGACAGAGCTTGCAGGATTTTCAATGGCTGAAGCTGATATTCTACGGAAAGCCATGGGTAAAAAAGTTACGGGAATGATGAAAGCTCAAAAGCAGAGATTTATCCAGGGAGCGAAGAAAAAAGGCCTGACTCAGGCTAAAGCTAATAAAATCTTTGATCAGATTAATTATTTTGCCGGTTATGGTTTTAACAAGTCCCATAGTGCGGCTTATGCCTATCTGGCCTACCGCACTGCTTATCTAAAAGCCCATTATCCTTTGAATTTTCTGGCAGCTCTGTTAACTTCAGAGGCTGAGAGAGGAGTAACACCTCAAGTCGTCAAGTACATCAAGGAGTGTGAGGAAATGGGAATTAAAGTTCTTCCTCCTGATATAAACGAAAGTGATTTTAATTTTACTGTTTCAAAAAAAGATATCCGCTTTGGCCTCTCTGCTGTAAAAAATGTTGGCGAAGGAGCGGTTCAGGCTCTGGTTCAGGCAAGGAAGAAAAAAGGGAGATTTACTTCTCCTTTTGATATCTGTGAGGAGACTGGTTCCAAGGTTATTAACCGCAAAGTGATTGAAAGCTTGATAAAAGCAGGAGCATTGGATTCCTTAGGGTGGCAAAGATCCCAGTTATTTCACCTCGTTGATAAAATGATTGAGTATTCCCATGTGGTGCATGAGGCTAAATCCTCGAAGCAGAATCTCCTTTTTGGCAGCAGTCAAATTGAGCCTCCCCCCATTCCTCCTGAAATAAAGGAGATGCCGGAGTGGGATAAATCTCTTTCTCTATCTTATGAAAAAGATGCATTAGGATTCTATATTACAGGTCATCCCCTGGCCGAATATGGGAAACAGCTGGAAAGGCTTGTTTCCCAGTCGATAAATCAGCTGGATGAGGAAAAGGATTTTAACAGTGAAATTAAAGTCGCAGGAATTATATCTTCCGTTAAGTCCCTGAAGACTAAAAAAAATGAGAGGATGGCAACTTTTATCCTCGAGGATATGAGCAGCAGGATTGAGGTTGTTGCTTTTCCCGAGAGCTACAAGAAATATTATGATAATTTGAGAGAAGACCTGCTGGTATGGGTCAAGGGGAAATTTTTAGGAGAGGGAGAAAGCCGAAGGATTCATCTCCTTCAGATTATGCCTTTAGCAGAAGCTATACAGAAGCAGGCGAAAAGAGTGGTCTTGAGGATTTTTCTTCCAGGTATCGAGGAGACAGTCTTTGAAGAATTAAAAGCCACGCTGGATCAGAATCGAGGAGAATGCCCTGTATTTTTTGAGCTAGAGACTCCCCATTCTTACAGAGTGGTAGCTCAGGCTGGGGAAATCTCTGGGATCTCTCTTTCGGAAGAGTTAACAAAAAAAATTGAGAGTTTGTTAGGAGAAGACTCCATTTTCATCGAATACTGATGCAGGATTATATGATGAAGAAAGAGAATATTCTTGAAAAAACTTACGATCCGAAACCAGTTGAAGATAAATGGTCCAAATTCTGGATAAATAAAGGCCTGTTTGTGCCCGAAGTTCCTTCTACGAAGAAAAAATTTTCTATGGTCCTTCCTCCTCCAAATGTTACTGGCTCGCTTCATATGGGACATGCCCTTTGTTTTACACTGCCCGACATTATTGTTCGTTGGCGGAGGATGCAGGGTTACAACACTCTCTGGCTGCCTGGAACGGACCACGCAAGCATTGCTGTCCACAATGTGATCGAGCAGAGCCTTGCAGATAAAGGGCAAACCAGGGAGGAAGTCGGGCGGGAAGAGTTCCTGAAGATCGCCTGGGAATGGAAGAATAAATATGGAGGGATTATTATTAACCAGCTGAAAAAGCTCGGGACTTCACTGGACTGGACAAGAGAACGGTTTACTCTGGATGATGGTTTTTCCAAAACTGTAACGCATGTTTTTATCGAGCTTTATAATGAAGGGCTTATCTACAGAGACTATTACCTTGTTAACCGATGCCCGAACTGTGGGACGGTTCTGTCAGATATTGAGATCGAGCACAAGGAACGGCAAGCTAAGCTGTATTACATCAAGTATCCCCTCTTGAATTCTGAAGAAAATATCATTGTGGCCACCACACGTCCTGAGACTATGCTTGGCGATACTGCGGTAGCTGTTCATCCTGATGATAAAAGATACAGGAAGATACAGGGAAAAAAAGTGCTCCTCCCTCTTGTCAACAGGGAGATTCCTGTTATTACAGATGAGAGGGTGGAGATGGAATTCGGAACAGGAGCAGTTAAGGTGACTCCTGCTCATGACCCGGTCGATTTTGAATTAGGAAAACACCATAATCTTGAGCAGGTGATTGTGATAGATGGCTCAGGCAGGATGACAGAGGAAGCAGGAGAAGAATTCAAGGGATTAGACAGATTTGAATGCCGTGAAAAAGTGCTCTCTAAGCTTGAGGAAATTGGACTGCTCGAAAAGACAGAAGACTACAAGCATGCTGTTGGGCACTGCTACCGCTGCCAGACTATCATTGAACCTCATCTTTCCTGGCAGTGGTTTGTTCGCGTGGAGCCTCTGGCTAAAGAAGCTATCCGGGTGGTTGAAGAGAAAAAGATAAAATTTATTCCTCCGAACTGGGCTAAAACCTATTTTGAATGGATGTACAATATCCATGACTGGTGTATTTCGCGTCAGCTCTGGTGGGGGCACAGAATTCCTGCATGGTACTGTCAAAAGTGCGAACATGTGATGGTAGACATGGAAGCCCCCAAGAAATGCGAGAAGTGTCAGAGTGTAAACTTCGTTCAGGATGAGGATGTTCTTGATACATGGTTCAGTTCTGCTCTGTGGCCTTTTGCGACAATGGGTTGGCCTGAAGAGACAGAAGATTTAAAAACCTTCTACCCCACAGATCTTATGTCAACAGGATTTGATATCATTTTTTTCTGGGTTGCCCGCATGATTATGATGGGGCTTAAATTCGCTGGAGATATTCCTTTTCGTTATGTTTATATTAACGGGCTGGTCAGAGATTTTAAACAGCGAAAAATGAGTAAATCCGAGGGAAATATCATTGATCCCCTGGAGATGATCGACAAATATGGCACAGATGCTCTGCGTTTTACAATGGCTGCTCTAGCCATTCCTGGTATGGATATTTCTCTATCCGAAGAGAGAATGGCTGGTTACCGAGCTTTTGCCAACAAAATATGGAATGCCGCTCGCTTTGTTTTGATGAGTATCAAAGGCGACGAATTTCTCCAAAAAGAAGAAGAATTAACTCTGGCTGACAGGTGGATCAGGAGCAGATTGGCCAAGGTTATTGAAGAATTAAATGGTGCTTTAGAGGATTATAAATTTTACGAAGCAGCTGACAAAATCTATCACTTTATCTGGCATGAATTCTGCGATTGGTACATCGAGCTTGTAAAACCAAGTCTTAAGGAAAAAAACAGGACGTCAGAAGCTGTACTGGTTGAGACATTAGATCAGACACTGAGGCTTCTCCATCCTTTTATACCTTTTATTACAGAAGAAATCTGGCAGAATCTTCCATCCTCCGGGGAGTCTTTAGTCACCGCGTCTTTCCCTGAAGCAAGGCAGGATTTAATAAATGAGAACGTGGAGAGTGAAATGGAATTTCTTCAGGATGCCATTATTGGGATCAGAACTATAAGAGCGGAGAATAAGATTCCTCCAAAACAAGAACTGGAGCTCTGGGTAAAGGTGAACAAAGAGAAAGAAAAAAAGATAATTCACAAAAACCAGATCTATATTCAGACGCTGGCCAATGTCCGTCGGATAAAAATCTTAGATCAAATCCCGCAGGAAAAGAAGTTCCTTAAGGGTGTTGCTGGTTCCTGGGAGATAGCGATTCCTATTGAAGAGGGAGTTTTTGATTTGGATCAGGAAAAACAGAGGCTACAGAAAGTGATAGCGAAAATTTTGCTGGATATAGAAAAAATAGAAAGCAGGCTGCAAAACAAAAATTTCTTTAACCGGGCTCCAAAAGAAGTAATCCAGAAGACCAGAGGTAAGCTTCAAGAACTTCAGAATAAAAAAACAAAACTGGAAGAGGGACTCGAGCACATTCTTTCTATTATGAGTTAGATAACAGTTCAAGATTCACAGAGGATTGTGTAGACATAGGGTTTTCAGGATTTTGAAGTATTAAAAGTGAATTAATCATAATTTCGCACTCTGAGCTTTTAACTTAAAACAATGGAGATTGGGGCAAAAATCCGCAGGGTAAAAAGTTGCCCGTCTACCAATGATCTGGCAAAAAAGCTGGCATATAACGGAGAAGAAGAAGGCACAGTTGTTGTCTCCGCTGAGCAGACAAAAGGGAAAGGGACAAAGGGAAGAAGTTGGTTCTCTGCTAGAGAAAAGGGGCTTTACCTATCTGTCATTCTCCATCCTCCCCATTCCGACATTTCTCTTTTACCCCTTATGGCAGGAGTATCGGTTTGTGATGCCATTTTTAAGTCAGTCGGTCTCAGGATCAGATTAAAATGGCCAAATGATGTGATTTGGGGCAAGAAAAAATTAGGAGGTATTCTTTGCGAGAGTGGTTTTTTGGGGAGCCAGATTAACTATGTTATCCTTGGGATTGGATTGAATGTGAGCCACAGGAGGGAAACTTTTCCTGAAGAGATTCGCCATCAAGCCACTTCCCTTAAACTTATAACAAAGGTAGAAGTAGACAAAAAGGCCCTTCTCGGGAACCTCTGGCCTGTTTTGAACTATTGGTACGGGCAGTTTTTGCAGGGTAAGGCGGAAAATATTGTCAGGGCTTTTCAGGAGAATTCTGTCTTGGCTCCAGGAAAAGATATAACTGTGATTACGGAAGGAACGGAGGTTTCTGGAACCTATCAGGGGGTAGATTTGTCAGGAGGCCTTATCCTTGAAACCAGGGGAGAGAGAAGGTCTTTTTTTTCAGCAGAGATACAAACACTAAAAAGTGAAGCCAAGGAGGCGTAAGATGCTTTTAGCCATAGATATCGGCAACACCAACATTGTTTTTGGGATATTCGAGGGAAAGAAATTAATCAGGAGTTGGAAGGTCAAGACAGAAAGAGGTAAAACCTTGGATGAATATGGTGTTACCCTGTTAAACTTGCTTTCATTATCCGGACCAGAAAAGACGGAGATAAAATCCACCATCCTCTCCAGTGTTGTTCCTCCGCTGACTCCGGTCTTTCAGGATTTAAGCCGGAGCCTGTTTGGGATTAAGCCCTTGGTTGTTGGGCCTGGTTTAAAAACTGGGATGGCGATTCTTTATGAAAATCCTCTTGAGGTTGGAGCAGATAGAGTTGTTGGCGCTATTGCAGCCTATGAGAAGCATGGAGGTCCCTGCATTGTGGTAGATTTTGGAACAGCTACAACATTTGATGCCGTTTCTTCTAAGGGAGAGTATTTAGGAGGCTCTATAGCTCCAGGGATTCAGATTTCGGCGGAAGCACTTTATTTAAAAACTGCCAAGTTACCACGTATAGAGATAAAAAAACCGAATGAGGCAATAGGCCGAACAACTGTTGCCAGTATGCAGTCAGGCCTTTATTTTGGTTATATTGGCCTGATTTCCAATATCATCGAAGAGATCAAAAAAGAATTAGGTGTGGAAGCGGTTGTCATCTCAACAGGGGGATTTGCTGCCCAAATAGGTCATGAGGTCAAGTCCATCAATTTTCAGGAGCCTAATCTGACTTTGGATGGACTGAGAATCCTGTATGAAAGAAATAAGAAGTAAAAAATTATTCCTAACCGGAGAGAAATACTGTGGGTAACAAAGAGAACAGTAGAAGCGACTATTTTCAGTCTATTGCACGATATTTTTTTAAGCAGCGGGGAGCTCCTTTTTTCCTCTCCTCAAAAGAGCTAGACCTTGTTGTATTATGGGAAGAGATGGAAATTCCTCTTCCTGTTGTCCTGGAAGGAATAAAGAGTTCTTTAGAAAGTTATAGACAGAAACCTGGAAAAAAGGACAGAATCCAGTCTCTTGCCTTCTGCAACAATCATGTTTTAAGAGCTTTTGAGCAGTATAGGGAAAGGAAGGTTGGTTTTAAGGAATGGCTTGGAGATAGAAAAAAGAAAAAAGAACAGGCAAAGACCGAAATAAAAAAGTTCTTAGAAAAAATCCCGCCCAAGATAACTTACTTAAAAAAAGCCTATTTAAGAGCTCAAACAATTCTTTCTCAAAGTTATTTTAATGAGGAGAAACTTGAGCAAATAGAAGGAGAAGTCGAAGAGCTTCTCTGGCAGAATGCTCCTGATGGAGAGAAAGCAAAGGTTAAGAAGGAAATTCTGGCTGGATATAAATTCAAAGAAGAAGAATTTAAAAGAATTTTCAAGGTTAAACTTGTAAAGGTTTTAAGAGATAAATATAAAATTCCATATATCTCTCTCTATTATTATTAGTAAAAATGTTAGAATGGGGCCAGGCCCCATTTATATTTTATAGGGGTTTGATTTATCAAGCCCTCATATTAAAAGCAGTGAAGGAATTTGATTCATCAAACCCATTTTATGTGAAAAGGTTGTCACGTTGCTAAGCTCCTCGCAGAAATATTGAGTAAAAAATCTTTAAAATAAAGAATAGTAATAAAAACAGAAATGGACAGTAAGATTGTATCTCTTTTGAGGAAGAGAAGAGAAGGTTTGAGCTTCCAGAAGATAGCGCGGGAGCTTCATCTGCCTCCCAGAGAAAAACAGATATTAAGTAAAAGGCTCAAGAAATTGCAGGGGCAGGGAGTTGTGCTAAGGTTGAAGAGACTGTATTATGTGCCCGCAAAATCGAATCTGGTTAAAGGAAAATTTTTCCCATCTCCTAGAGGATACGGTTTTGTCAGCCCGGAGAAAGGATTATCTGACGATATTTTTGTTCATGCCCGTCAATCAGGAGGTGCGCTGAAGGGAGATATTGTAGAAGTCCTCTATCGAGAAAAAGGGAAAAGAGGAAAACCTGAGGGGCGAGTGATCAGGATTGTCAAAAAAGGAGATAAGGAAATGGTTGGCCTCTATTCAGAACGAATGGGACAGGCTTTTTTCCTTCCTTTTGATTCGCCTTCATCAGAAGAAATTCCTATAACCTGTGAAAAACGGGTTTCTCCCCATCAAGGGATGATAGTTGAGGTGGACAGGAGCACTTTGAAGCTGACAGATGTTCTTGGAATGCCCGATGCCCCTGGAGTGGATACCCGCACTATCATCAAGAGATTTAGTTTGGCCTCTTCATTTTCAGAAGAAGTTTTAGCAGAAGCCAGGGGATTCTCCTCAGAAATTAGCGCTGAGGACAGGAAACAGAGAAAGGATTACAGGAACTGGCTGACCGTAACGATAGATGGTGAAAATGCCCGGGATTTTGACGATGCGGTGAGTGTGAGAAAGCTAGAAAACGGACATTTTCTTCTTGGAGTGCATATTGCTGATGTATCCCATTATGTCCAGCAAGGCTCCTCCCTGGATTCTGAGGCTTTTGCGAGAGGAACAAGCGTTTATTTTCCTGACCTGACTCTTCCCATGCTCCCTGAGGAGCTTTCAAACTATATCTGCAGCCTGAGGCCAAAAGAAGAGAAATTAACTTTTTCAGTACTGCTTGAGATAAACAAGGATGGTGCGGTTGTAAAGACAAAATTTTATCCTTCCATAATCAAAACAGCAGAGAGGATGACCTATAAGGATGTTTACAAAATATTCCAAGGAGACGAGAAAGAAAGGCGCAGATATTCCAAACTGGTTCCTCCTCTGCTGCTGATGAAGAAACTGGCGAGAATCTTAAGAAAAAAATGGGAAAAAGAAGGAAGCCTGGATTTTGACCTCCTTGAGC
>Ga0114920_10000067_pt1 | contig 45654 bp, 35 predicted proteins | sample ChitaG_FD_88683 | JGI IMG/M metagenome (GOLD analysis project Ga0114920, IMG submission 88683) | Deep subsurface microbial communities from South Pacific Ocean to uncover new lineages of life (NeLLi) - Chile_00310 metaG | ecosystem: Environmental > Aquatic > Marine > Oceanic > Sediment ...
ACATCGCTTCGCGCCACAGCCAGCATCGAACCGCCCGACTTTGCCGCCATCACCGAGGGAACCGAAGTCGTGGTGTCCGACAGCGTGACCGACCGCAGCGGCATCGAGGTGGTCCACGCCGAGATCACGACGTGGGTGACCCAGGCCGGATGCGCGGAACGGCCCATCGATGGGTGATGTCTACCGAAGACTAGCCCAGAACTGGCAATGATGGGTCTGCTCGAAGTCGGCGATCATGCGACTTCCGTCGGGCTGCAGCGACATCACCAGGTCGGAGGCTCCGACGTCGGACCAGTGGGGCTGGCCGTCGGCCTGCGGGGCGCCCGTAGTCACGAACTGCGACCAGTAGTCGATCATCTGGTTGGACAGCTTTTGTTGGGCAGCATCGAGCGGCGGTGCGCCGCCGACGTCGAACAGATAGCGAAGCTCCAACGAATGGCTCGCCCCGACCGGAAACGGCAAGGTGCGGAGTGGATCGGGCGCCGGCGCGCCGCGGTCGTTGAACTCATAGGAGTAGACCGCATCGTCGTCACGGGCCAGCGCCTCAGCCATGCGGTCGCCGACGCAGGCGAACATCCCGTCGGTGACAGCGGCCGAATACGCCACTGCGACGCCGTTGAAGTCACTCAGCGGATACTGCTCGGCTACGGCGGCAGAGTTATCCCCGAACGTGGCAGCCAACAGGCCCGGGTAATCCGAGGCCGTGTAGGACTTGCCTTTGCGCAAATATTCCAGGGCGACGAACAGCGTGAACTCGTCACGGGTCGTTCCGATCATGATGGGAACTCGCGCGGCCCGGCCTTCGCTGAACCCCTTTACCGGATTGACCGGCAGCGCCACCGTGCCGGTCACCGGCCCGATAAGTTCACTGTCTCCAATAGAGTAGTACCACAACGGTTTCCGCAGTTTTTCCAGAGGTAACGCGCGCAGGCATGCAGCTGCAGAACTCACGTCGGCGCACCCCACCTGGGCTGCAAAGTCGAGGCTGCGGGCCTCGGCGACCGGCAACGCGGCCTGCGCCTCGCATGGCGCGCTCTGGATGATGGCCGCGTCGAACAGCCCTCGCGAACCGGGGGCGAGGAGGTGGTCGCACACTGACATGCCGCCCGCCGACTCGCCGGCGAGCGTCACTTCCCCGGGATCACCGCCGAACTGCGCAATGTTGTCACGCACCCAGCGGAGGGCTGCCTGCTGATCGACTAGGCCATAGTTCCCCACATCGCCTGCTGGCCCCAGCGCAGGATGCGCAAGGAACCCCAGCACGCCGAGCCGGTAGTTGACCGTGACTACGACGATGTCACCGCGGGAGGCGAGGCGGCGCGCGTCATACACGCCGCCGCTGCCGTTGACGAACGAGCCGCCGTGGATCCAGACCATCACCGGTCGCGGCCGCGCCGGCGCTGAATCTGGACCCCCCGCCGGGGTCCAGACGTTGAGCGTCAAGCAATCCTCATCGGTTTCGCGGCCGAGCTCAATATCGCCCTCGAGATCCTGGATGCACCGCGATCCGAGATGGCCGGCATCGCGTACTCCGTCCCACTTCGGCGCCGGCTCAGGATTTCTCCAACGCAGCTCCCCGACAGGCGGTGCCGCGTAGGGGATTCCGGCGAAATAGCGGTGGTCGTTGGCTAGGACACCGCGCACCGCACCCACTGCTGTCTGCACCAGCGCCGGGTCCGTCTCCGCAGGTTCGCGTTCCTGCTGCCCCCCGGTACACCCAGCCGCCATCGCCAGTGCAACCACGATGCACACGGCGCGGCCGGAAACCGATGCGAGCATCACAAGTTCTGAGCCTAATCGCCACAAGGTGCCGCGCGCCTTCCCCCCGGACCGCGGCCATCGCCTACACTCTCAGAATTGACACCCGTCAACTATTCGGGGCCTCAGCGAGGAGACTTCATGAGCCTATCGACAATGGGGGACGCCACGAAGGTCCTGGCCGATCCGATGGCCTACGCCGACGACGCCCGCCTGCACGCAGCGCTTGCCCACCTGCGGGCCAACGAACCCGTCGCTTGGGTGGACAACCCGCCATATCGCCCGTTCTGGGCGATCACCAAACACAGCGACATCATGGCTATCGAGCGCGACAACGAGTTGTTCATCAGTGGTCCGCGGCCGCTTTTGATGCCCGCCGAGGGCGACGACGTGATGAAACAACATCAAGATGCCGGGACCGGTCTTCGGACCCTCATACACATGGACGACCCGCACCACCGCGACGTCCGCAAGATCGGTGCGGACTGGTTCCGGCCGAAGGCGATGCGCGACCTCAAGGTCCGGGTGGACGAACTGGCCAAACGGTATGTCGACCGGATGCGCGACATCGGTCCTGAATGTGATTTCGTCACCGACATCGCGATCAATTACCCACTCTACGTTATACTTTCGCTGCTCGGCTTGCCCGAGGATGACTTCCCGCGGATGCTCACGCTCACCCAGGAGATGTTCGGCGGAGATGATGCCGAACACAAGCGCGGTGCGGGCACCACCGAAGACCTGCTCGCAGTGCTGATGGACTTCTTCGCCTATTTCTCGGCGCTGACCGCCGCACGTCGTGACCATCCCACCGACGATCTGGCTTCCGCGATCGCCAACGGCACGATTGACGGCGAGCCGCTCTCGGACATGGACACCGTCTCCTACTACGTGATTGTTGCCAGCGCGGGCCACGACACCACCAAAGACGCCATCTCGGGGGGATTGCGCGCGCTCATCGACAACCCGGATCAGCTCGCTCGTCTCCGCGGCGATCTGGGCCTGATGGGAACCGCTGTCGAAGAGATGATCCGCTGGACCACGCCGGTGAAAGAGTTCATGCGGACCGCCACCGCCGACACCGAGATCCGCGGGGTACCGATCGCCACGGGCGAGTCGGTGTACTTGGCCTACGTCTCGGCCAACCGAGACGAAGAGATCTTCACCGAACCGTTCCGATTCGACGTGGGCCGGGATCCGAACAAGCATCTGGCCTTCGGATACGGCGTGCATTTCTGCCTCGGCGCCGCCCTGGCACGGATGGAGATGAACAGCCTGTTCAGAGAACTGCTACCTCGACTGGAGTCGATCGAGCTGGCCGGCGAACCCGAACTGTCGGCCACCACGTTCGTCGGCGGTCTCAAGCACCTGCCTGTTCGCTGCTCGCTGAGATAATGAACTCGGCCGCGCGGTGGCCAACCATGACGATCGTCGCGTGCGGCCCGCGACTGGGGATCGCCGGCAGTATCGATCCGTCGACCACCGACAGCCCGTCCACTCCGAAGACCCGGCACCGATTGTCGACCACAGCTGCGGGGTCACCGGCCATGCCCATCTGAGCGCTACCGCATAGATGTTGGGACGTAGCCCATAGCTCCTCGGGTTGCACTGTCGAACAGGCGATTTCGGATGCCAGTTGGGTTCCTGCGCGCAGCAGCTGGATGTCTGCAGCCTCGCTGTCATAGCGATGCTCGATCACCGGGGCGACGTCCGGGTCAGCCGATGCCAGCATGACCCGGCCCCTAGATCGGGGACGCATCAACGCCACCCCGAGATGCGGCTGGTCGGCAAGGCCTTCGCGGCGGCCACCCGTCAGGGCGCTGAAGCCCGCCGTGTACGCCCTAATCTCCAGGCCGTCCCGCGTGGCCAATATGGCCTCTAGTGGTGGACTGCCGTGGGCCGGAGGCCAGCTCACCGGTAGCACCCATTCCGGGTGGTCAACGGTGCTGCTACCGACGGGAAGGGCGACCTCGACGGGTACACCTACAGCCCGCAGCACCTGCTCGGGCCCGACACCGGACAGCATCAACAGCTGCGCTGAGCCGATAGCTCCTGCGCACAGCACGATCTGGTCAGCGGTCAGGACAAACTGTCCGTGCGGCCCACGGCACTCCGCGGCGGCGACCCGTCCCTTCTCCATCTGAATGCGTCCGACCTTGGTGCCGGTCAGCACCGTGAGGTTTCGACGACGCAGCGCTGGCCGCAGGAAGGCTGCCCCGGGGCCGACGCGGTTGCCGCCGTTGATGTTCAAGGGCACCGCACCCACGCCCCACGGAAGCGGCGACTCGGGCGTCGAGCCGTTGAGATCGCTGATCCAGTCGAAGCCCCCTCCCAGGGCGGACGCGACGAACGACTCTGTACAGCCATCGAATTCGGCAACCCGCTGCACGGTGATCGGTCCATCGGATCCGTGTAGCGGGTTGTCGAAGTCGAGGTCGTTCTCAATGGCTTTGAAGTGCGGCAGGACATCGGCCCACTCCCAGCCGTCGACCGCCCAGCCGTCGATATCCGAGGGCAGAGCGCGGCAGAAGTATCCGCCGTTGATCGCACCCGACCCGCCGACCACCGCGCCACGCACGAGCTGCGCGTGCCGTTTCGGCGCGTCGGTCAAGGTGGTCAGGTAGCGGCGTACCACGGAGCTGGCCGACCCGATCGGAAGCTGCAGACCATCGGTGATCTGGCTGAGCACTCGCGGATCGGCAGGCCCGGGCCCCGATTCGACGACGGTCACCTGGCACCGTTCGTCAATGGAAAGCCGCTCTGCAAGTACCGATCCCGCGCTTCCTGCGCCGACGATCAGAACATCATTGTGCACGCGGACAGCGTTCAGGGCTGGAACTGCGGCTTGAGCGCTCCGGCGTGACGCTCACGTATGACCCCGCTCCACAGCCCCAGGCCGTATGCGATGTCGTCCAGCCGTTTGAGCAGAACGTAGGTGAACAGCCCGACACGCTTGACGTCATCGTCGTCGGCATTGCCGTTGCACTTGCCGCTGCGGGTGATCCAGTCGAACACCCCGTCCAGTACGGCGGCCACCAGCACCACGCGGCGACAACGTCGGGACAGCACCGCAGCGATCAGTGCGATCGGCCAGTAGTGCCGACAGATCGCCGACGCCAACAGCGGTGCCGCCGACCATAGCCCCTGAGCGGCAACGACTGCGACCTCCATAGGCTCGGTCGGCACGGTGGACAACGACCTGGCGATCCGGCGCCCGGTGATCGCCGCGACCAGCACCGAGGCCAGGTTACCCAGGCGCGAACCGATGGCCGCTAGGATCCACACCACCAACGTCCACCCCGAAATCACCAATGGGGCTGTCTTGCCAGGATGCCGGATCGCCAGCGGCGCTGCTGATCGACCGTAGAAAGTCTTACGTGCAAACCACTTTCGCAGCTCAGCGCGGTGATCGTGGGCGACCATCGCTATCGGTTCGTAGCGTAGTCGCGCGCCGGCTTCGCTGAGACGCCAGCACAGGTCGACGTCCTCGCCGCATACCAGTGACTCGTCGAAGCCCCCGATCTCGATAAGGGCGCGGCGGCGGCAGATGATCGCGGCGCTGGGCACGTAGGACACCGTCCCCAGGGGGACGACCGGCGCCTCCCGCAATCCTAGGTCAAGCGAAGACCGCACCGCCTCGTAGCGTGCCACCGCGCTGTCAGAGGGGTTCAATGCAACGATCCGTGGTGCCACTAGGGCCACCGCGGGGTCGCAGAAGTGCCCCAGCAGGGCCTCTAGCCATCCGCGACGGGGCACCACATCGGAGTCCAGGAAAGCGACGAGTTCCGTCTCGCAAGCCCGCAGCCCCGCATTGCGGGCAGCTGATGGACCCTTGCTGCGGGAATTTCTCAAAACCCTTATATCGCAGTGCATTCCCTCGAAGTCAGAGTCGAGCACCGGCGCCACCGAGCCATCGTCCACGACGACCACGCGCAGCCCCCGCAAGGAAGAAACCAGCCGCTGAAGCCCGGAAGGGTTGTCCCGCACAGGGATAACAACGGTGACATCCCGGTGTGACGGTCCACTCAGTGGGCGCGGGTGGGCGACCGTGGCGTCCAGCAGGGTGCGGGCCAGCTGGGCGCTGACGGCGTCGCGCACCTCGAGCCTGCCGCCGTTGAGCATGGTCTGTGCGGCAGGCGCCAGTCGAAGCAGACGGGTGGGTGACCCGCCGAGCAGGGCAGCACCCTCTCCGAGGACCCGCACCCGCCGGTCCACCTGAACAGCGAACCCGTCGGGCAGGCGCAGCCCGCTCATCTCAACATCCCCTGGCGATCGGGCGCCCACCGAATGACTCGCTCTAGACACGTGTCAACCATCTCGGCAAAAACTCTGCGGCCTTCGTCGGCAGTTGCCGTGGTGGGATCCCCGAGCACTCCCAGCGAACTGACAGCCGCGACTCCCCCGCCACGCATTTGCGGCATCAGCTCGGACAAGGGAGCCAGGTTTCCCGGGACTCGCTGCTCCTGCCTGACCGCTTCCGGTGAGATGTCCAGCAATACAGATGTTTCTGTATTGCCTGCATGGGCGTCGGCGTTGTTGGCGCTGCACGCGCACCAGCCCGCGTCCCGCCCCTCAGACCGCACAAGGGCCACTGCGCGGCCCAGTGCCTCGACATTCCCGCCGTGACCATTGACGAAGACGAGACGAGAGGCCCACTGGCAGGCGGATCGTACGAATTCCACGAGGACTTCTACCAGCGCCGATGTCCCAATCGAGATGGTCCCGGCGAAGCCTTCGTGCTCACCACTGGCACCGTAGCTGATGGCTGGGGCGACCAGCCAGTTGGATTCAACCCCGGCGCAAAGGCGCAGGGTAAGCGCATGCGCCACTGCAGTCGCGATGCGAGTGTCGGTGTCCAAAGGCAGGTGAGGTCCATGCTGCTCGGTGGCACCTAGGGGGACGACCAGCGCGGGCGACGTGTTGTGCACCTGTCTCGACGTTGAGTTCCCGAGCTCGCTGGGGAAAGCCACGCGACGATGGTAAGCCGAATTCACCTGGCATGCACCAATTGTTTGTGCATGCGTGCCAATTGATTTTCCGTGATCGGCCCCCAGCCATCGATCACGAATCCCGCCAGCCCCCTGCGCCACGCCAGTATCAGGAGACGGCTCGGCAGGGCAGTGCAGGCTGAGGCCGAATCACACCCCTAGGGCGCGGGTGAAGCCGTCGGGGATAAGGACATCCTCGCCAGTCAACTCCTGGATCGAAGATTTGCCGAGGCCCATCAGTGCGGAGTCGATGCCGCCGCGCATTATGTCAAGTACGTTCTCGACTCCAGCCTGGCCGTTGGCGGCCAAACCCCACAGATAGGCCCGGCCGATCATGACCGCCCGAGCGCCCAGCGCGACGGCCTTGACCACATCGCTACCGCGGCGGACCCCGCCATCGAGCAGAACTTCGACCTGTTCGCCCACCGCGTCGGCGATTGCCGGCAGACAACGGATGGCCGCCGGCGTGCCGTCCAGGTTATTGCCGCCGTGGTTAGACACGGTGATCGCCGAAACACCAGCATCGACAGCGCGTTTAGCGTCGTCGACGCGCACCAGACCCTTGAGTAGGAGCGGCCCGCCCCACAGTTCGCGCAGCCAGGCGATATCTTCCCAGGTCGGCGGCGGAGTGCCCATCCACTCTCCGTAAGCCTGGAAGAACGTGGGACCGGCCTCACCGCGTCTGCCCTGGTTGGGCACCCGCAGGTCCGGAGGGCGCAGACCTTTGCCGAAGCTCCACAACCAACGCGGCTTGGTGATCACCTCGGGAGACATCCGCAGCATGGTGGCCAGGTTCATTTGCTCGGGAATCTTGGGGCTGCCCCAGTCGCGGCCGTGCGCAAAGCTCCAGTCGGTGGTGACTATCAAGCCGGCGACTCCAGCTTCTCTGGCGCGCTGCACCCTTTCGGCGATCTGGTCACGGCCGCCCAGCCAGTAGATCTGGAAGAAGATCTTGTCGTTGGCGGCCACGACCTCTTCCATGGGCTTGCTGGCAAACGACGACAAACCCATCGCGGTGCCCCTTGCTGCGGCGGCCCGCGCCACGGCCACTTCGCCGTCGGGGTTGACCGCCTGCACGCCAGTCGGGGAGATGATGACAGGTAGCAAAATATCCTGGCCCATAACCGTTGTCGCCATGTCGCGACTCTCGGTGGCGCCGATGACGTGCGGAGCGAAGCCGAGTTGGGCGAAAGACTCGACGTTGTCTGCGACGGTAACACCCTTCTCGCTGGCCGAGATCAGCGACGAGTACACCGACTTGGGAAGCCGCTTCTTGGCCCGCTGCTGGGCGATGGCGACAGTTTCGAACCAGGTATCGCGGGCCATCAGATCATCTCCGCTTCACACAGGACTTTCGTTGCAGAACTTCTTGGGGGGAACGCTCAGCAATGCGAGCGGGATTGGGCCTGAGGGTGTCTTGCGGCCCGCGGTGCGAGAGTGGTCGACACTGGACTTGGGCTTGTCGCGCTCGCGGGCCAACGCCGGCTCGCCATAGCCTTGGACGCACTCCGGATCTGGGCCTTCCAATGGCAACCCGGTGAAGAACTTCGCCGCCATGCAACCGCCGCGGCAACTGTCGTAATGCCCGCAGCTGCCACACGCCCCGGCCGACTGCGGTTCACGCAGCTCCCGGAACAACTCGGAGTTCTGCCACACATTTCGGAATCCATTATCCGACAAGATATTTCCAGCAAGGAACGTGTCGTGGATCGCAAAGGGGCAGGCGTAGACGTCACCCACTGGATCGATGAGGCAGACCACCCGGCCCGCACCGCAGAGGTTGAGACCTGCCAGCGCTCCCGGCTCGCCCAGCCCCGATAGGTGGAAGAACGAATCACCGGTGAGCACGCGCTCGCCATTGCTAACCAGCCAGTTGTACAGCTGAACTTGCTGGGCGGGTGTGGGGTGCAGTTCATCCCAGACGTCGACGCCGCGGCCCGACGGCCGCAGCCGGGTGATGCGCAGGGTCGCACCGTACCGGTCAGCCAGCTCCTTGAAGTCGTCGAGTTGATCGATATTGTGCCGAGTCACTACGACGGAGATCTTGGCATCCTGGAAGCCGGCGTCCCTCAGGTTTTCCAGCGCGCGGATGGCCATCGCGTAGGAACCGGGACCACGCACGGCGTCATTGACTTGGGCTGTCGCGCCGTCCAGGGAGATCTGCACGTCGACGTAGTCACTGGCGGCCAACTTCGTCGCGACCTCACCGGTGATCCGAACCCCGTTGGTGGAGAACTTGACGCCCACGTGGTGGGCAGTCGCATAATCGACGAGCTCCCAGAAATCCGGCCGCACAGTGGGTTCCCCACCGCCTATGTTCACGTAGAACACCTGCATGCGTTCCAGCTCGTCGATAATGTCCTTGCACTGCAGCGTGGTCAGCTCACGCGGATCCCGCTTGCCCGAAGATGACAGACAGTGCACACACGACAGGTTGCATGCGTAGGTCAGTTCCCAGGTCAGGCAGATCGGCGCGTCCAGGCCATGTTCGAACTGATCGATGAGCCGGGGCACCGGCTGCGCGTGGGCGGTTTCAAGCATTGTCATCGGCCTTCTCCTGCATCGGCTGTCTGTTCCCGCGCCGCGATCAGCATCTTCGACTGGGCGAGCACACCTAGTGCGTGAATGTATGGCGCCTGGCTTTCCTCGTCGATTCCCGCGGCGCGACAGGCGGATCGGACATCGGGATGATCGGCCAGCGAGTTGACCACCCCAACGATCGTCCGGTTCTTCAAGAACGACAGCTTGCGCGTCCCGAAGTGATACAGCAGCGCGCCGAACGGCTCGGGCCGCACCGCCACCTGCGGGTGCAAACGCCAGCGCAGGTCCGGGTCGAACGTCCGGTCCGGCGTCCGGTCCAACTGGGACGCGGCCACGATCAGTAGACCCCGCACATCCCGTCGATCGAGATTTCCTCGACCAGGCTCTCAGTGACCAACTCTTCGGCCTCGGCCTGCCCTGCGTTCTGGCTGTGCTCAGACGGCTCCATCAATCTCGCCTTTCTTCTCGCGGTCCCCCGGCAAGGGGCTCGACAATTGTGATCCCGGCCGCAAGAATATGGCATCGGGTGCCGAAATGGAAGGGTGGATGCCGATGCACGCTTCGAAGGCGCGCCTGGGCCGTCGTCGATCGACGAGTTGGGAGCACATCAGCGACGTCGCGATCGACTTATTCGTGGCCCACGGCTTTGACGATGTCAGCGTCGACGACGTGGCGGTGGCGGCCGGTATTGCTCGACGGACGCTGTTTCGCTACTACCCGTCGAAGAACGCGCTGCCGTGGGGCGACTTCGACGCCCACCTCCTACGCATGCGCACCTTGCTCGCCGACGCCGATCCCGAGGTGCCGATGCGGGAAGCACTGCGCAGCGCACTGCTGGCCTTCAATGACTTCGACGACACCCACCGTCATCGCCAGCGTATGCGGCTGATCCTGGAAACTAATGCCCTGCAAGCCTATTCGATGACCATGTACGCCGGGTGGCGCGGCGCAGTAGCCAGCTTCGTAGCCGACCGTCTGGGCCAGAAATCCAGCGACTTAGTGCCACAGACGGTGGCCTGGACGATGCTCGCGGTGGCGCTGGCCGCTTACGAACGGTGGCTGGCCGACGGATCGGTGCCGTTGGCCGCGACGTTGGGCGATGCATTCGACATGCTGGGGCCGGGCCTGTCAAACCTCGAAGGCTGACTCTTTTCTCGCCCTCTTTTCTCGCCGAAACCCGAGCTAGACCCAGCGGCTGCGCTTGGGAGGCGCCTCGGGCTCCACCCATGCCTTCGCGTAGCGGTGACTACCCTGCCGGTGCGGATCCCGACTCCGATAGACCACGTACGGGCGCACCATATATCCAATCGGCGCGCTGAACGCATGCACCAGCCTTGTGTAGGGCCAACAAGCCAGCAGCGCCAGCACGACCAGGACGTGTAATTGGAACATCCACGGCGCACCCGCCATCAGCTCGGGCGCCGGATGCAGTGAGAAGAGGCTGCGGAACCACGGTGACACCGTTTCGCGATAGTTGTAGACCGCGAACACATTGGTCATCGTGTTCAGCATCCCCGTGGCTAGGGCCCCAACAAGCAGCAGGTACATCAGCTTGTCGTTGCGGGTCGTGGCTCTTCGCACGGCCGGCACGGTGATGCGGCGGTAGAGCAGGATGCCCAGGCCCGCGACGACGGCGAACCCGGCCAGCGAGCCCATCGTGATCGACATCAGGTGATAGGTGTGTTCGCTGATTCCTACCGCAGCCGTCCACGTCTCGGGAATCAGCAGGCCCATTACGTGACCGCCGAACACGCCGAGGAGTCCAAAATGGAACAACGGGCTGCCCATTCGTAGCAGCCGGCTTTCGTGGATTTGCGACGATCGGGTGGTCCAACCGAATTGATCGGTGCGATAGCGCCAGACATGACCAACTATGAACGATGCGAACGCGATGTAGGGAATGGTTATCCACAGCAGGCTGTTCATCGGCGACCTCCGGGACTGAGCGGGTCCATTGCGAACGGTTCCAGGCCAACCTCTTCCTCTGGTGGGCCTTCGGCGGCCAGTTCGGCGATTCGGCGTCGGTCGGCGGTGTTGACCGATGGCAGCGTCGCCAGGATCGCCACTAGTAGGTTGGCGTATGCTGATGCGCTGTCCTGCAAGGAGAGCCGGAGCAACTCGAGCACCGGCACGTTCTCGCCAAGTAGCCGCTGTCCTTGCACGGCGTCCACGGTTGCGGCGAACTCCAGCATCATCGGGAGATAGTCAGGCAGCTCATCGTCGCCGACCTCCACGCCCGCCTGCCGATAGGCGTGTTTGACCCGCAACAGTGCCATCCCCCGCTTACGGGTGTCGCCGTATGCGTAATAGGTCAGGTGCAGACTGGCGCGCCGGCGCATGTCGAAGGTCTCGACGTACTGCGCGGCAAGCGCAAGCGGATCTGTCTCACGAAAATGACTGATGAAGGCCAGCACTGACTCGCTAACTTCACCAGGCAATTCGGTTGCCGCAGAGGCCAGTTGGTCGGTCATTGCGATCGTCTGTTCGCTCGGGTAGTCAAGCAGTAGCGCCGTGATGCGCCACACCAGCCGTCGATCGGATTCAGACAAACTGCTCACCGAAGGCTTCAGGAGTTTTGAGGGCCTAGAGGGCTTGGACCCGCGCGCGCTCAGCTTCATGGCATGCTCATTTTGAAGGAATCATCCCGTCGGATTCTTTCCCGTCCCAATTGAGCAGATTGATACGCGTGGATTTATCTTCGGGCCCAGCCGGGTTGGTGTCGGAGAGGTGGAACTTTTCGACCATCGTGTCCAAGGCCGTCATGCCCGGCCCGCCGTCGTTGTCCAGGCTGCAACCGGTCGCCAACGCGTCGAGCCGGTGGGCATCCGAGCTCGCGGCGCTGGGAATCACATAGCGGTCGGAATACTTGGCGATAGCCAGCAGCCGGTACATCGACTCGATCTCGTCCCCGCTCAAGCGGACCGACTCTGGGATGGTCTCGTCGAACTCCTCGCCGAGGTTGGCTGCCCGCATGTATGCGCGCATCGCCGCAAGCCGTTGCAGGGCAGCGCGAACCGGCCCGACCTCCCCAGCGGTGAACAGCTCGGCCAAATAGTCCAGCGGGATGCGCAGTGCGTCAATCGCACCGAACAAGTTGGACACGTTCTCTCCGTCGTGCCCGGTCTCGCCGAGGATGTCCACGACCGGGGAGAGCGGCGGCACGTACCAGACCATGGGCATCGTCCGGTATTCCGGATGCAGCGGCAGCGCCACTTGGTAGTCGACAATGAGCCGATACACCGGCGAGTTCTGTGCCGCCTCGATCCATTCGGTGGATATGCCGGCACGTTCTGCCTCGGCGACCACCCGCGGGTCGTGCGGGTTGAGAAAGACGCCGAGTTGCGAGGGGTAGAGATCCTTTTCGTCCTGCACCGAAGCGGCGGCTTCCACCGCGTCGGCGTCGTAGAGCACCACGCCTATGTAGCGCAACCTGCCCACGCAGGTCTCCGAGCACACCGTCGGGATGCCGACCTCCACCCGCGGATAGCAGAAAGTGCACTTCTCGGCCTTGCCGGTCTTGTGGTTGAAGTAGATCTTTTTGTACGGACAGCCGGTGACGCACTGCCGCCAACCACGGCAGCGGTCCTGATCGACGAGCACGATGCCGTCTTCGCTGCGCTTGTAGATCGCACCCGAAGGGCACGCGGCCGCACAGGACGGGTTCAGGCAGTGCTCGCAGATGCGCGGCAGGTAGAACATGAAGGTCTCTTCGAACTCGAGCTTGACCTTGTTGGACAGCTTGGCCAACAAAGGATCCTGGCCGATCTGCTCGGGACCGCCGCCCAGATCGTCGTCCCAGTTCGCGCCCCAGGTGACCTTGGTATCCCGGCCTGTGATCAGTGATTTGGGCCGAGCCACGGGTGTGGTGTCCATCGCCGGCGAGGACAGCAGGTTCTCGTAGTCGTAGGTCCACGGGTCGTAGTAGTCCGACACTGTCGGCAGAACCGGGTTGGCAAAGATGTTCAGCAGACGGCGAAACCTACTACCGGACTTGAGCGTGAGCTTGCCGCGCTTGTTAAGCGTCCAGCCGCCCTGCCACCGCTTCTGATCCTCGTATTGGCGCGGGTACCCTTGTCCCGGACGGGTTTCCACGTTGTTAAACCAGACGTATTCCACGCCACTGCGATTGGTCCAGGCCTGCTTGCAGGTGACGCTGCAGGTGTGGCAGCCGATGCACTTGTCCAGGTTCATCACCATCGCCAGCTGTGCCATCACTCGCATATCAGTACTCCACATCCTGGGAGCGGCGACGAATCGTGGTGACTTCGTCACGCTGGTTTCCGGTAGGGCCGTGATAGTTCAGCGCGAAGGACTGCTGCGCATATCCGCCGATAAGGTGCGTCGGCTTGATCATCAGTCGGGTCAGCGAGTTGTGGATGCCGCCGCGTTTTCCGGTCTTCTCAGTGCGGGGCACGTCGACGGCCTTGTCCTGAGCGTGGTACATGAACACCACACCCTCGGGCATTCGGTGGCTGACGATGGCCCGGGCGTTCACGACGCCGTTGCGGTTGGTGCACTCGATCCACTCGTTGTCGACGACGCCGATCTTCGCCGCGTCAATATCGGACATCCAGATCGCCTGCCCTCCACGGGAAAGCGTGAGCATGTACAGGTTGTCCTGATAGGCGGAGTGAATGGACCATTTCGAGTGCGGCGTCAAGTACCGCACCGTGATGGAGTCGCCGGCCGAGTTACCCACCGCGGGCTCTGCGAACAGCGCCGTCATGTCCAGCGGAGGCCGGAAGATGGGCATCTGCTCGCCGAGCTCGCCCATCCAGTCATGGTCGAGGTAGAAGTGCTGGCGGCCGGTCAGCGTGTGCCAAGGCTTGAGTCGTTCGGTGTTGATGGTGAACGGCGCGTAGCGGCGTCCCCCGGTCTCCGATCCGGACCACTCTGGTGAGGTGTAGACCGCGACGGGTCCGGACTGTGTGTCGGCGAAGCTGATTTGCTTGCTCTCGTTCTCCGTGGCGAGGTCGGCCAGCTCAGTACCGGTCCGGCGCTCCAGTGCCTTGAACCCCTCGACGGCCAAGCGTCCGTTGGTTGTTCCAGATAGGGCCAAGATGGTCTCGGCCGCGTGGGTGTCCTTGGCCAGCGACGGCCGTCCTGCCCCTGCTCCGCTGGCTACGGCGCCGTTGAGACCCTTTAGGTACTCGACCTCAGCTTCGGGAAATGTCGTCACGGCCTTCCAGGTCAGTCCGGCCGTCTCCACCATTGGGCCGAGCGCAGCCATCTTGTCGGCAACCGCGGCGAAGTCGCGCTCGACGACCACCAGGTTTGGCATCGTTTGGCCCGGAATCGGCTCGCACTCACCGGCTCGCCAGTCCAGCACCCGACCGCCGGTTTGGGCGGTGGCGCCAACGGTGTCGTGCTGCAGTGGCACGGCCACGACGTCCTTGCGTTTGCCGAGGTGTTTCTCGGCGAGCCAGGAGAACCCGCGGGCGATTCGGTGAAACGCCTCGAAATCTGTCTTGGACTCCCAGGGTGGTGAGATGGCGGGGGAAAATGCGTGCACGAAGGGGTGCATGTCGGTGCTGGAGAGGTCGTGTTTCTCATACCAGGTGGCAGCGGGCAGCACGATGTCGGAGTACAGCGTGGTGCTGGTGTTACGGAAGTCCATGGATAGCAATAGGTCCAGCTTGCCGTTCGGTGCCTCATCACGCCAGATGACTTCCTCCGGACGCACGCCGTCCTCATCACGGGCCGCGACGTTGGAGTCGGTGCCCAGCAGGTGCTTGAGGAAGTACTCGTTGCCCTTTGCAGACGAGCCTAGAAGGTTCGACCGCCAGACCGTCAGGCAGCGGGGGAAGTTCTCCGGTGCGTCTGGATCCTCGCAGGCGAACTGCAGGTGGCCAGACTTCAAGCCATCGACGATGTGCTTCGAAGGGTCTTTTCCAAGGCGGGTCGCTTCGTCGGCGAGGTCCAATGGATTGCGGTTGAACGTAGGGTAGCTGGGCATCCAACCCAGCCGGCTGGCCAGGGCTATGTTGTCTACCGCGGTGCGGCCGGCGAACCGGCCTTCGGCCAGCGGCGATGCCATCACTTCTGAGGTGAATGGGTCATAGCGCCACTGGTCGGTTGCCAGGTACCAGAAAATGGTGCCCTGCATCTGTCGTGGTGGTCGCTGCCAGTCCAGGCCGAAAGCCAGTGTGGCCCAACCGGTTACCGGCCGGCACTTTTCCTGGCCGACGTAGTGCGCCCAGCCGCCGCCGTTGACGCCCTGACAGCCGGTGAGGATGACCAGGGTGAGGAACGAGCGGTAGATCTGGTCGGAATGGAACCAGTGGTTGGTTCCGGCGCCCATCAAAATCATCGATCGGCCACGGGATCGATCTGCGTTGTCGGCGAATTCGCGCGCGATCCTCGCGGCCGCCTCCGCCGGCACCCCGGTGATCTGCTCCTGCCATGCCGGAGTGTAGGGCTGCGATGCGTCGCTGTAGTCCTTCGGCCAGTTGCCGGGCAGGCCATCGCGGTACACACCGTACTGCGCGAGCAAAAGGTCGAACACGGTGGTGACACGTTGTCCGGCAACGATCCGCGTCGGTACCCCACGCGTCAGCACTCCCGGCTGGTCACCATCGAAACGGGGCAGCTTGACGGTGGCTACTTCGCTGTCGGGGCCGTGCAGCGTGAGCAGCGGATCTACCCCCTGCAGGTCGAGGTTCCAGCGGCCCTCACCCGACTCGGTGAACCGGTGTCCCAGTGAACCATTGGGCACCACAGGATTGCCATCTGAGTCGAGCAGTACGGTTTTCGAGGAAGCAGCCTCGACGTCGGCGTGATTTCCGTCGAGATCGGCTGCGGTGAGGAACTTTCCGGGTAAGAATTCACCGTCGCGTTCGGTAAGTGTGATCAGGAATGGCAGATCGGTGTACTTCTTCACGTAGTCGGTGAAGTACGAGGTCTGCTTGTCTACGAAGAACTCCTTGAGTATTACGTGCCCCATTGACATCGCCAAAGCCCCATCGGTTCCCGGCCGTGCCGGCAGCCATTCGTCGGCGAACTTGGTGTTGTCGGCATAGTCGGGCGATACGACGATGACCTTCTGGCCGCGATAGCGCGCCTCTGTCATGTAATGCGCGTCGGGCGTTCGAGTGACGGGGACGTTGGAACCCCACATGATCAGGTAGCTGGCATCGAACCAATCAGCGGACTCGGGCACATCGGTCTGGTCGCCGAACACCTGCGGCGAGGCAACGGGAAGGTCGGCGTACCAGTCGTAGAACGACAACATGGAGCCGCCGATCAACGAGAAGAACCGTGCGCCGACGGCATGACTCACCATGGACATCGCCGGAATAGGGGAGAAGCCGGCGACTCGGTCAGGGCCGTACTTCTTAATCGTGTGCACATGCGCGGCGGCGGCGATCTCGGCGGCCTCCCACCATTCCGCCCGCACGAACCCGCCCTTGCCCCGGGCCTGCTTGTAGCGCTTAGACTTCACCGGGTCGTCGACGATGTCCGCCCACGCCAGTACTGGATCTTTCAACCGCTCTTTGGCCTCGCGGTAGTACTCGAGTAGAACGCCCCTTACGTAGGGATACCGCACACGCGCGGGGGAATACGTGTACCAGGAGAAGGAGGCTCCACGTGGACAGCCTCGCGGCTCGTATTCGGGCTTGTCTGCCCCGACCGACGGGTAGTCCGTCTGCTGCGATTCCCAGGTGATCACGCCATCCTTGACGTAGATCTTCCACGAACACGAGCCGGTGCAGTTGACGCCGTGCGTCGAGCGGACGACCTTGTCGTGCGCCCAGCGGTCCCGGTAGAAGTCATCTGCCGAGCGACCACCGATCTTGTGCAGGGTCCTCTGGTCAGCTGATATTTCGCCACGGTGGAAATACTTGCCCAGTCCTAGGAGGGCGTCGGCGGAAGCCTTGCTATCGGCATGGCTGTCGACCACATTGCCCCCTCTTCGAACTGGACGCCGATCCAATCCGGTATCGGTTGATTCACCGAAGCGTAAGGCTGGCGGCAAAGGGGGCCAAACCGAGCAGCGGTGGCCGCGGTCGCAAATTCACCTCGGTTAACACGCCCGTCATAAGCGGAGCTGCGGGCCCGGGCTGGCGAGTTGATGCCCACCTGCGAAGATCCGCGGGCCTCAGGGGTCGGCGGCGAATTCTGCCGCACTGAACCGCGTCGGCGTCACGGCTTCGGCATTCTAGAATTTTCGCCTCGTTAACACCGATCGAAACCGCTTTACCCGACAGGTCACGACGCAAAGCTGGCCTGCTCTGTCTGAATGTTAGAAAGCTGCCGACACTAGCCCGGTTATCCACCGCGAAAGGGCTAGCTCAGGACGTCGGCGATCGGCGCACCCGCGGCGATCTTCGACCGGGCCTTCATGACCTTGCCCGGCATCCCACCGCCGACGACGCCGACGACCACGCCGTCACGCTCGTAATATGCCAGGAACTTGCGGCCGTCGTCCTCGACGAGGTGCACGGTGTCGGTGGCCTCAGGTTCTCCCAAGCACTGGATTTTGACGTCATACTGGTCGCTCCAGAAGTACGGGACCGACACTGCGGCCAGTGCATCCTGACCCAGCATCGAGGGCGCCATTGCCCGGGCCTGGTCGGCGACGTTACTCCAATGCTCAACCCGCACTTGGCCTCCCACGGTGTCGCGCCAAGATGCCACGTCGCCGATAGCCCAGACGTGCGGCGCGCTCGCCCGGCCCACCTCATCGCACACGACGCCGTTGTCGACCTCGATACCGCTGCCTTCGAGCCACTCGGTGGCCGGGTGGGAGCCAATGCCGACGACCACAAGGTCGGCCTCTAGTTCTGTGCCGTCCCCCAACGTGACGCTCTGCACCCGGTCGTCACCACCGACCTGGGCGACACCGACGGCGCACCGCACGTCCACGCCCTCGGCCCGGTGTAGCCGTGCCACCAGCTCGCCGATCTGCTCACCGAGCACCGAAGCCAACGGCGCCGGCTGGGGCTCCACCAACACCACGTCCACGCCGAGGCCACGCAGACTGGCGGCCACCTCACACCCGATGAAGCCCGCGCCGACCACTACTGCACGGCGGGCCGCGCCGGCCTCCCTGCGCAGCGCAAGGCTCTGATCGTAGGACCGCAGCACGTGGATGCCCGTCACATCCGGGAATGACGAAATCCGCTTGGGCACCAGACCCGTCGCGATGACAAGCTCGTCGTAGGACAGTTGAGTGCCGTCGACCAGCGTGAGGGTCTTGGCAGCGGTATCCACCGAAGAGACACCGTTGCCAAGCAACACTGTGATGTCTTTCTCTTCGTAAAATTCCGCCGGTTTGAGCGTGACGTCATCGGTCTCAGCGCGCAGCACTTGCTTGGACAGCGGCGGCCGGTCGTAGGGCAGGTGGCCCTCATCGCTGACGATCGTGATGGCTCCGTCGTACTCGGAACGACGAAGTTGCTCTGCTGTGCGGGCGGCGGCCAACCCGCCGCCAATAATCACGACGCCCGATGTTGTGGTCACGTGGGTGTTCTACACGATCGCATCTGAGCAACGTCGGTCACCCCGCCGACTGGACTTCGCGGGCTGGGCATCAACCCTGCGCTCGCTCGATGAGGTTCGACAACACCACGATGCTCTCGCTGCGCTCGATATCCGCGCTCGTGCGTATTCGCTCCAGAGCCTCCTCGAGGTGGCTCATGTCGCGGGCGAGTACATGTAGCAGCGCATCTGCGGTACCGGTGACGGTGGCAGCACTGACCACTTCGGGGATGTCCTGCCACGCCGCACGAAGCTCGTCAGGGGCGATGGTGCCGTGGCAGTACACCTGGACGTAGGCCTCGGTGGTCCAGCCCAGCGCGTTGCGGTCGATGACTGTGGTGAACCCCCGGATGACTCCGCTGTCAAGCATCCGGTCGACACGCCGTTTGACCGCCGGTGCCGACAGATTCACCCGCTGGCCGATCTCAGCGAACGTAGCCCGCGCGTGCTCGGTCAGTTCGACAACGATCCGTTCGTCGGTCTCGTCCAGACGGTCCACAACATCCTCCAGGCAATAAATCAATGCTTATGGCCGTCTAGCGCAACATATCGTGTGTAATGACGCAACAGTTGGCGATTGATTGCACGCAACATCGTCCATATCGTGGTTCCCATGACGCTTTCTGATGTCGCCACAGGCTTTGCGGCTCCCGCCGCCGGTGTCACCACCCATCGGTCGGCGCGGCCGCGCCGGTATGTCATGACCGCTCCCCGGTACTTCACCGTCGAGTACGCCATCAACCCCTGGATGGATACCTCGACACCGGTAGACACCCAGCGCGCCGTTGCTCAATGGGAGGCACTGCGCCAGACCTACGCCTGGCTCGGGCACACAGTCGAGCTTGTCGAGCCGGTGAGCGGCCTGCCGGACATGGTGTACGCGGCCAACGGCGGACTGATCGTCAACGGCAAGGCCGTGGTGGCCCGCTTCGCCCACGCTGAACGCGCCGCCGAGTCCATCGCGCATGCCGACTGGATGTACCGAAATGGATACCGGGCTGCTGAGACCAGGCACGTCAACGAGGGCCAGGGCGACTTGCTGGTCGTCGGTTCGACAATTTTGGCCGGCTATGGCTTCCGCACCGACCGTCGCGCCCATCGCGAGGTCGCCGAGTACGTCGGGATGCCGGTCGTCGGCCTGCAACTCATCGATCCCCGCTTCTATCACCTCGATACCGCGCTGGCCGTCCTCGACGACGAGACAATCGCCTACTATCCCCCAGCCTTCGCTGAGCGTTCCCGCGCGAAGCTGGCCGAGCTGTTCCCCGATGCCATTCAGGTGGCCAGCCCCGACGCCTACGCGCTCGGCCTCAACGTCGTCTCTGACGGCCTCAACGTCGTGCTGCCCGCCGCGGCCACCGGCTTCGCCGGACAACTCCGACGGAACGGTTTCCGGCCGGTTCCGGTGGACCTCTCCGAGCTCTTCAAGGGTGGCGGATCCGTCAAATGCTGCACACTGGAGGTACACCCGTGACGATGCTGGACCTCATGGCCGACATCGACGCAGCGATCGAACTCGACCGCCGCCATGTCGCACACAACTACTCGCCGCTACCCGTCGTTGCCGCCAGCGCCGAAGGTGCCTGGATCACCGACATCGAGGGCCGTCGCTACCTGGACTTTCTCGCCGCGTACTCGGCGGTCAACTTCGGCCACCGCAATCCGGAGGTGATCGCGACCGCCCACGCGCAGCTGGACCAAGTGACGCTGGTAAGCCGCGCATTTCACTCCGACCGACTCGGCCCGTTCAGTGCCGCCCTGGCCGCGCTATGCGCCAAAGACATGGTGCTGCCGATGAACAGCGGCGCCGAGGCAGTGGAGAGCGGCATCAAGGTCGCCCGCAAGTGGGGGCACGACGTCAAGGGTGTCCCCGCCGATCAGGGCAATATTGTGGTGGCGCGCAACAACTTCCATGGCCGTACCACCACAATCATCAGCTTCTCTGACGACGACACCGCGCGCCGCGGTTTCGGGCCGTACACCCCGGGCTTCCGCTCGGTACCTTTCGGCCCCGATGACCCGTATGCCGAGGCGATGGCCGAGGCGATCGATCACAACACTGTCGCCGTCCTGATCGAGCCCATCCAGGGTGAGGCCGGGATCATCGTGCCGCCTGCCGACTATCTTCCCCGGGTGCGCGCTCTTTGTAGCGAGCGCAACGTTTTGATGCTCGCCGATGAGATCCAGTCCGGACTTGCTCGCACCGGACGCACCTTCGCGTGCGATCACTGGGGCGTGGTACCCGATGCCTACCTTCTGGGAAAGGCGCTCGGCGGCGGCGTGGTTCCACTGTCCGCGGTCGTCGCTGATGAAGACGTCCTCGGAGTGCTACACCCCGGCGAGCACGGTTCGACATTCGGCGGCAACCCGCTGGCGGCCGCCATCGGCACCACCGTGGTAGACATCCTGAATCGTGGCGAGTTCCAGCACCGCTCAACTGAACTCGGCGTTCATCTGCATACGAGGCTACGGGCGCTCATCGGCCACGGCGTGCTCGCAGTGCGCGGGAAGGGGCTGTGGGCGGGCATCGACGTCGACCCCGTGCACGGTACCGGCAAGCAGATCAGCATCCGGCTCGCCGATCAAGGCGTCCTGGTCAAGGACACCCACGGGTCGACGTTGCGGTTCGCGCCGCCATTGGTCATCACCGCAGCTGAGATCGACTGGGCTGTTGATCGGCTAATTGACGTGCTGAGCGAAACGGGTCAACGCTAGTTCAGAACCCGGCGCCAACGATCAGCCAGCTCTCTATCCACCTGGCCGACTGGGGCAGCTCATCAGTACTTGGCAGTCCCGCGATCAATGGCGATCTGAGAACCGGATATGGTTCCCGACCCGTCACCGGCCAGCCAGGCCACCACGTCGGTAATCTCTTCGGGCGTCATCATTTCCAGCAAGCCCTTCTTGCCTTGGTGATCGACGGGGCGGTAGGGCATCGGCGAGAAGCTATGCAGGAAGGCCGGATATTTTCCGAAGATCTCCATCATGGCTTCTGGCTCGACCATCGGGGTGTCGACTGAGTATGGGTGGATCGAGTTGACGCGAATCCCGAACTCCCCCACCTCGATCGCCAACGAATTGGTGATCGCCACGAGGCCGTGCTTGGAGGCCGCGTAGTGGGCATTGCCGGGGGTGGCCTTCGTGCCCGCCGATGAACTCACGATGATGATCGACCCTCCGTTGCCCGCCTCGATCATCGCGGGCACGGCGGCACGGATAGTACGCCACGTGCCATTGAGGTTGACATCGATGACGCTGTCCCACTGCTCCTCGGACATCTCGAACACCCGGCCCCAACTGAGGATGCCCGCGTTGGCGACGACGATGTCGAGGCGGCCGAATTGTTCGATGCCCTCCGCTATCACCTGCTGCTGGGCGGGCAAGTCACGGATGTCGACCTCGCGCGCGATGATCTTGCGCCCGGTCGCTTCGACCAGCCGCACTGTTTCAGCCAGATCCTCCGGTGTCGGCATCGGATAGGTGACGTCTTGGGCGACCGGCCCGCACACGTCGATCGCGATGATGTCGGCGCCCTCGTTGGCCAGCCGGACGGCGTGTGCGCGACCCTGTCCGCGCGCCGCTCCGGTGATGTAGGCGACGCGACCTTGCAAGCCTGCAACAACTGTCACGACCGCTCCCTTCCCTTCTGCGTGACCGCGCGTGCCTGCGCACAAACACGGGACCCCAGCACTGCAACTTCGCGCACTCGCGAGGGTGGACTATGGCAGCACCAGGTTAACAGCAGAACTAGAACACGTTCTAGAGCGTCGCTGGACGGCCGACCCCTCGACGGCCGTCACTACCATGTTTCGCCAAGTTCGAGATGGGCGTTACCGCGCGCTCGCCGGGAAACGAAAAAGTGGGCGCTCACCCTTCCGGGTGAGCGCCCACTTCCTTGGCTGGAACCTATTTCTTGGCTGGAACCTAGATCACTCGATGATCTTGGTGACCCGGCCCGCGCCGACAGTACGACCGCCCTCGCGAATCGCGAAGCGCAGGCCTTCGTCCATGGCGACCGACTGGATCAGCTTGACAGAAATGTCGGTGTTGTCACCCGGCATAACCATCTCGGTGCCCTCCGGCAGCGTCACCACACCGGTCACGTCGGTGGTGCGGAAGTAGAACTGCGGACGGTAATTGTTGAAGAACGGCGTGTGACGGCCACCTTCATCCTTGGACAAGATGTAGACCTGGCCCTCGAAATCGGTGTGCGGGGTAGTGGTGCCCGGCTTGATCACAACCTGGCCGCGCTCCACGTCCTCGCGCTTGATGCCGCGCAGTAGCAGGCCGACGTTGTCGCCAGCCTGCCCCTGGTCGAGCAGCTTGCGGAACATCTCGACACCAGTCACCGTGGTCTTGGTGCTGGTCGGCTTGATGCCGACGATCTCGACTTCCTCGTTCACATTGACCACACCGCGCTCGACACGCCCGGTGACCACGGTGCCGCGGCCGGTGATCGTGAAGACGTCCTCGACGGGCATCAGGAACGCCCGCTCGGTGTCGCGAACCGGATCCGGAATCGACTCGTCCACAGCCTCCATGAGCTCCTCGACGGACTTGACCCACTTCTCGTCACCTTCGAGCGCCTTGAGCGCCGACACCTGGATGACTGGGGCTTCCTCGTCGAAATCCTGGGCGCCCAGCAGTTCGCGGACCTCCAGCTCGACGAGCTCGATGAGCTCCTCGTCGTCGACCATGTCTGCCTTGTTCAGAGCGACCAGGATGTAGGGCACGCCGACCTGACGGGCCAACAGCACGTGCTCGCGGGTCTGCGGCATCGGGCCGTCGGTCGCCGCGACCACCAGGATTGCGCCGTCCATCTGGGCGGCACCGGTGATCATGTTCTTGATGTAGTCGGCGTGACCGGGGGCGTCGACGTGCGCGTAGTGACGCTTCTCGGTCTGGTACTCCACGTGGGAGATGTTGATCGTGATGCCGCGCTGCCGCTCCTCAGGCGCATTGTCGATCTGGTCGAATGCGCGCGATTCGTTCAACGCGGGGTACTTGTCGTGCAGAACCTTGGTGATTGCTGCAGTCAGCGTGGTCTTGCCGTGGTCAACGTGACCTATGGTCCCGATGTTGACGTGCGGCTTCGTCCGCTCGAACTTCGCCTTCGCCACTTCTGTGTCCTCCTGGACTGTGTCGGTGCTTCTTGTAAAGCAGAGTTGATCTTTGCAGTTGCTAATCGCCGCTGCGGAAACGGGTCAGGTTATTGGCCCGTCGCCTTCGCGATGATCTCCTTCGCCACGTTCGCCGGAACTTCGGCGTACGAGTCGAACACCATGGAGTAGTTCGCCCGGCCCTGAGTCTTCGACCGCAGGTCTCCGACGTAGCCGAACATCTCCGACAGCGGCACAAGCGCCTTCACGACGCGGGCACCGCTGCGCTCTTCCATGGCCTGGATATGACCACGGCGGGAGTTCAAGTCGCCGATCACTTCACCCATGTAGTCCTCGGGTGTGGTGACTTCGACGGCCATGATGGGTTCGAGGATGACAGGCTGCGCTTGCTGCGCGGCCTTCTTCAGTGCCTGTGAACCAGCGACTTTGAACGCCATCTCAGACGAGTCGACTTCGTGGAACGCGCCGTCGAGCAGCGTGAGCTTCAAGTTCACCAGCGGATAACCAGCCAGCACGCCGTACTGCATGGCGTCTTGGGCGCCTGCGTCCACCGACGGGATGTACTCGCGCGGGATGCGGCCACCGGTGACCTTGTTCTCGAACTCGTAGGTGGCACCGTCTTCGCCGGTGAATGGCGCGATGCTGATGATGACCTTCGCGAACTGACCCGAGCCACCAGTCTGCTTCTTGTGTACGAAGTCGACCTTGTCGACGGTGCGCTTGATGGTTTCCTTGTAGGCCACCTGCGGCTTGCCGACGTTGGCCTCAACCTTGAACTCGCGGCGCATCCGGTCCACCAGGATGTCCAGGTGCAGCTCGCCCATACCGCCGATGACGGTCTGGCCGGTCTCCGGATCCAGGTGCACCTTGAAGGTCGGATCCTCCTCGGCCAGCTTCTGGATCGAGAGGCTTAGCTTCTCCTGGTCGCTCTTGGTCTTCGGCTCGATCGCCACCTCGATGACCGGGGCGGGGAATGTCATCGACTCGAGGACGACCTGATCGTTGGAATCCGACAGCGTGTCGCCCGTCGTGGTGTCTTTCAGGCCGATCACCGCGTAGATGTGGCCGGCTGCCGCCGCCCCCACCGGGTTCTCTTTGTTCGAGTGCATCTGGAACAGCTTGCCCAGCCGCTCCTTCTTCCCTTTGGTCGCGTTGACGACCTGCGAACCGGAGTCGACCTTGCCGGAGTACACCCGCACATAAGTCAGCTTCCCGAAGAACGGGTGGGTGGCAACCTTGAACGCCAAGGCCGAGAACGGCTGGTCAGCCGACGGGGCGCGGACAACCTCGACGTCCTCTTTGCCGGGCCGGTGACCAACGGCGGGCGGTACGTCCAGCGGCGAGGGCAGGTAGTCGATCACCGCGTCGAGCATGGGCTGCACACCCTTGTTCTTGAACGCGCTGCCGCACAGCACCAGATAGGCCTCGGAGCTGATGGTGAGCTTACGCAGCGCACCCTTGATTTCCTCGATCGAGAGTTGCTCGCCACCGAAATGCTTCTCCAGCAGCGCTTCATCGGTCTCGGCGACCGCTTCGAGCAGCTTGGTCCGGTACTCGTCGGCCTTATCCTGCAGTTCCGCAGGAATGTCGACGACGTCGTATTTTTCACCGAGTTTGGTCTCACCGCGCCAGACCTTGGCCTTCATGTCGACCAGGTCGATGATGCCCTCGAAGTCGCCCTCGGAGCCGATCGGCAGCTGGATCGGAATGACGTTGGCACCCAACCGGTCTTCCATCGTCTTCACCGAGAAGTAGAAGTCGGCGCCGATCTTGTCCATCTTGTTGACGAAGCAGATGCGCGGGACGTCGTACTTGTCGGCTTGGCGCCAGACCTGCTCGGACTGCGGCTCCACGCCTTCCTTGCCGTCGAACACGGCGACCGCACCATCAAGAACGCGCAGGGACCGCTCGACTTCCACGGTGAAGTCGACGTGTCCGGGGGTGTCGATGATGTTGATCTGGTTGCCATCCCAGAAACAGGTGGTCGCAGCCGAGGTGATCGTGATGCCCCGCTCCTGTTCCTGCTCCATCCAGTCCATCGTCGCGGCACCGTCGTGCACCTCACCGATCTTGTAGCTGATACCGGTGTAGTAGAGGATGCGCTCGGTTGTTGTCGTCTTGCCGGCATCGATGTGCGCCATGATGCCAATATTGCGGACCTTCGTCAGGTCGGTCAGCACGTCCTGTGCCACGGCTAGATTCCCACTCTTTCGCTTGCTAGTACGAGGTTTTCATGCGCCCGCCGGGCACCAGCCCGGCGCGGATTCACCAGCGGTAGTGCGCGAAGGCCCGGTTCGCCTCGGCCATCTTGTGGGTGTCCTCACGCCGCTTGACGGCGGCCCCCAGTCCATTGCTGGCATCGAGGATCTCGTGGGCGAGCCGCTCGACCATCGTCTTCTCACGGCGGGCCTGGGAGAAGCTGACCAACCAGCGCAGTGCCAGCGTGGTCGAGCGCTCCGGGCGTACCTCGACGGGCACCTGGTAGGTGGCACCGCCGACACGGCGGCTTCGGACCTCCAGGGCCGGCTTGACGTTGTCGAGGGCGCGCTTGAGGGTGACCACCGGATCGGTGCCGGTCTTGTCCCGGGCCTGCTCGAGCGCACCATAGACAATGCGTTCGGCCAGCGATTTCTTCCCATCCAGCAGTACTTTGTTGACCAGCTGGGTGACCAGCTGCGACCCGTACACCGGATCGTTGACCAACGGACGCTTAGGTGCGGGACCCTTGCGCGGCATCAGCTCTTCTCCTTCTTGGCGCCGTACTTACTGCGCGCCTGCTTGCGGGACTTGACACCCTGGGTGTCCAGTGAGCCGCGGATAATTTTGTAGCGCACACCGGGGAGGTCCTTCACCCGACCGCCGCGCACCAGCACCATCGAGTGCTCCTGCAGGTTGTGGCCTTCGCCCGGGATGTAGGCGGTGACCTCGACCGCGCTGGTCAACTTGACGCGAGCGACCTTGCGAAGCGCCGAGTTCGGCTTCTTCGGGGTGGTGGTGTACACGCGGGTGCACACGCCACGGCGCTGCGGGCTGCCCTTGAGGGCGGCCGTCTTCACCTTGGCGATCTTGTCGCGGCGACCCTTACGGACCAGCTGGTTGATGGTTGGCATGTACCGGCTTCCTGTGTTGCTCGTCTGGTGTTGCTCGTCATAGTGACGTGTCGCTCTGTCGTGCTTCTGAAGTTCTCGTGTCCTGCAGTTTCGCCCCGCCTCGCTACCCCGGGGCCGGGTGTGTCGCATGCGGCCGCCGAGGAAAGTATCGAGGCGGTGCCTGTATTTCCAAAACATGGCGGACATGCGAAGTTGCCCGGCGTGCAGGCATGCTTGTGAATCGTAAAACACACAAGCGCCTTATCTGCCAGGCACGATCGTCCACGATACCAGGGCAGACCGCGCCGATCCAAACCCGGCGGGGAGCGCCACGAAGCGGCGTTCACGCTGGTCAGCGCGTCGTGCGATCTGTCATCGACTTCGAATGCCGGCGGCCAGCCTCATCACCATGTCGGTGAACACCGCGTCGGTGTCGATCCCGACCATCACTCCGGTCATCTCCAGCAGCACGAACCCGTGCATCGCCGACCAAAACTCCAATGCGGCGAAGAACGCGGCATTGACGTCCAGCCCATAGGCGGCCAGCACTGAGATCACCGGCGCTGCCGCGGCCCTGGTGGCCTCGGTGAATTCGGGGTCATCACCGCCGAGGGGCATCCTGGTGAACGCCGAGTACCGGCCCGGATGGTGGTGCGCATAGCTGCGGTAGGCGCCGGCCATCACCATGACCGCATCGTCGGGAGGCCGGCCCTGCCCGACTGTGTTGAGCATGTCGATGATGTCGCCGACCACCCGCATCCGCACAGTCCGCCGCAGATCATCGAGGCTGTGTACGTGGTTGTACAGCGACGGACCCTTGGTGCCCAATTGATTGGCCAGTGCGTTGATCGTCAGCGCGTCCCAACCTTCACGGTCGAGGAAACTCAGCGCGGCGTTGACGATGGAGTCACGGCTCAGCCTCGCCGAACGCGGAGGCCGAACTGCCATCTCGCCATTCCCCCTCGCGTCAGTCAAACGACCCCGTCGCAGGATAGGCCGGGTCAGCGAAACTGTAACGCCTCGTTGCCGCCGAATCTGTTCGCTGTGAGTTCACTCGCTCCTGGCTGAGCCGCGCGAGCCGCCTCTCGGCGTCGATACACAGGTCACGGTTGGGATGACCACGCAACTGCCCCAACAGCTCAACACACCCGTTCCCGCCGCGGCCGTCGCTGAACAGGCAACGCCGGTGGTGTCGCGGCGGGCCGAGGGCGCGTCGTGGGATTCCCATGCGATGTCAGCCTACGTTCAGACTGCGCCAGTGCAGTCTGAACGTAGGCTGACATCGCGGTCCACGTGGAGTTCGACCAGGAAGGTGGCGACCGAAGATGTCTGCAATTCCCCCGCGACTGATCGGTGGGGTTGGTGTTGCGGCGCTCTTGGCAACACTCGGGCTCACCGCCTGTGGCTCGAACAGCCAGGACACCTCCAACCCGACGATGACGGCCGGCTCATCAGGCGCCCAGATCGAGATCGGCAACACCATCAACTATGGCTCGTTCGGTACCACCGCCGACATCGACTGCGCAGAGGGCAAATCCCTCAATGTCGGCGGATCCAACAACACGCTGACGGTCAAAGGCACCTGCGCCAACGTCAACGTCGGCGGGGCGGACAACAAGCTCACCTTCGAGCGAGTCAACGACGAGCTGTCCGTCGTCGGGCTGAACAACACTGTCACCTACCGCGACGGGAGTCCGAGAATCAACGACACCGGCAGCAACAACACCATCAACAAAGGCTGAGCCGGCTCAACGGATCAGCGCGGGTCACCGGCGCCGTGACGGCCCGCTCCCGCGGCGAATCGCGCGGCGCCCTCCAACGATTCCGCCGCTACCTGCGCCAAGCTGCCGAACTCGAAATCCATGGCGTCGGCCTCCGACAAGCCCCACTGAGTCAACGCCGAGGTGCGGTCGGCGCGCAGGCACTGTTGCGGCAGCCTGGCCAGTTCCGCGGCTAGTTCCTCGGCCCGTTGACGCGCCGCCCCGGCAGGCACCACCCGGTTTGCCAGGCCGATCGCCAAGGCCTCCTCGGCGTCGACACTGCGGCCGGTCAGGATGAGGTCCATCGCGCGGCTGTGGCCGATCAGCCGGGGCAGCCGTACTGTGCCCCCATCGATCAGCGGCACACCCCAGCGACGGCAGAAGACCCCGAGGATCGCGTCTTGCTCGACCACGCGCAGGTCGCACCATAGGGCCAGCTCCAGCCCGCCAGCGACGGCGTGGCCGCTCACCGCGGCGATGACGGGCTTGGACAGCATCATTCGACTCGGACCCATCGGCGCCGGCCCAACCCGCTGCACGGGGTTGGCATCTTGGGTGCCCAGTGCCTTGAGGTCAGCGCCGGCGCAGAAGGTTCCGTTGTCCCCCCACAGCACGGCTACCAACGCCGAATCGTCGCGATCGAACTCCTCGAACGCGTCGAACAACTGTCGCGCGGCAGCACCGTTGACGGCGTTTCGCGCTTGCGGGCGGTTCATGATCACCGTCGTCACCGGGCCGGTGCGCTCCACGCGCACACCACCGCCCGAATCCCCGGTCGCTTCGCTCCTGCCCACTACACCCGATCCCCCGGTCGCTTCGCTCCTGCCCACCGCCCCCGATCCCCCGGTCGCTTCGCTCATGGCACCTCCGCGAGTTCCACACCATCGCGCCGCGCGACCAGCTCGGCGGCGAAGTCTTCGTAGGCGACCCGCAGCGCGCCGCCCGGCCAGCCGTCGGGCAGCAGCTCGTCGGGCAACACCGGGTCGGTCAACAGATGACGCACCATCGAGGCGGCCGCGGCGAACCTGCCGGGAACATCGCCGGCCTCGGCCATCGCGGTCAACATTTCCCGGCCCGTACGCGCCCACTCAGCCAGATCCCACAGCCGCGCAGCCAGCTCGACGGGAGCATCGTCGGTGGCGCGCAGAATCCGCACGCGCTCGGTGACTTCATCGCCGAGCTCGACCGCGATATTGTCCGGCCGCATCCACACACCTTCACGCAACTCGGCGAAGCGCTTGTCCTGCAGGGTGTTCCGCAGCGCTGCCCGGGTTCGGGCCTCGTCGCCGACGCTGGTGATTACCAATGTCGTCCACGTGCCATCCCATGAGTGTCGGCGGGGGTTGATCGCGTCGTCCTGGCGGCGCTGACGTTCTAGCAGACGGTCCGAGAGCCGGTATCCGTCCTCGGAGCGCACCAGGTCGCCCGCGCTGACCATCCGCGTCAACGCAACCCGCACCGTCGACTCTCGAATTCCGAAATCCCTTGTAAGCGAAATTAATTCACCGGCCGTTGCCCAGGCCGGGTGCGCGCCAAGCAGCACGCTCAACACGACTGAGCGTGCCGTCATCCGCGAGACCACTCGGGACACCGCTACACCCCGGACGTTGCGCGGCCGTGGTCGCCGAACGGTTCATCTCGGTGCCGTACGGCGTCGCGAAAGCCGTGCTCACGCGCATCAGCAACGAAGGCGTGGCCCTCGGGGGTGTGGCGTGCAACGCCGTCGAATACCGTCGAGATCATCGCGCTGTTCGCCACGCCCTGCTGGTACAGCGCACTGTTCATTGCCAGCTTGACCATGATCAGCTGATTGATGGGCACCGCGGCGATTCGTTCGAGGAGGCGCTCGACCCGGTCATCCAAGTCCTTGGGTTCGGGTGCCTCCACCGCCAACCCCCATTCGGCGGCCTGGGCGCCGGTGATGCAATCGCCGGTCAGCAGAAGGCGTTTAGCACGTTGGTCTCCGAGGCGGTGCGCCCACAGTCCGGCCGCGGGAACTCCCCATACCCTGGTCGGCGGATAGCCGATCTTGGCGTCGGATGCCGCGATGACCTGATCTGCGTGCAGCGCGATATCGGTGCCGCCGGCCACACAGTAGCCGTGGATCTTGACCACGGTCGGTTTGTCGGCGCGCATCAGGCTGGAGAACCCGCGGACAAACCGGCTCATCATCTGGTAGTCGATCATTGGATCCCACGGCTGGTTTGGCAGATGGTTGACCGCCTGGGTCCGGCCCGACAGCACGGTGTCCTGATACGGGCTGCCAGTCCAGCCATCCGAGCCGGCCGATGACGAACCCTCGGCATAGGCCGATAGGTCGAAACCCGCGCAGAATCCGGCGCCGCGCCCGGACACGAGGATCACATGGACGTTCGGGTCGAGGTCGGCGCGCTCCACCAAAGCCGACAACTCGAGCGGAGTATCGGCGATGATCGCGTTGCCCTTTTCCGGACGGTTGAACGTGATACGCGCAACCCGGTCGGTGACCTCGTAGGTCATTGTCTGCAGATTGTCGAAGTCCACCGGCCTGACTGAGGATGTCATGCGCGATCCCGCTTCGCTTCTCGCTGGAAAATCATGCTTTGATCATCGCCCGCTCGATGATCGGCGCTAGATCCAGACCCGTCGGCAAGGTGCCGAACGCACCGCCCCACGCCCGGCCCAGGCGGCTGGCCAGGAATGCCTCAGTGACGGCGGGGTGCCCATGGCGCACTAACAGCGAGCCCTGCAACGCCAGCGAGATGTCCTCAGCGATCTTGCGAGCGCGGTACTCAACGGTGTCCAGGTCACCCAGCGCCTCCCGCACACCGTCGACATGGGCGTCCAGACGCCGGTCGAGACCGGTTGTGGCGCTCAGTTCGTCGAAGAGCACTTCGAGGCATTCGGGCCGGGTTGCTATGGCGCGCAAGGTGTCCAGGGCGCTGACGTTGCCTGAGCCCTCCCAGATACCCATCAGCGGGGCCTCCCGGTACAGCCTCGGCATCCCCGAGTCCTCGGCATAGCCGTTACCGCCGAGGCACTCCATCGCCTCGGCAGCATGGGGGGTCGCGCGTTTGCATATCCAGTACTTGGCCGCCGCCAGGCCGATCCTGCGCAGCAGGGACTCACGGTCGTCGCCGCGTACCGCCGCGTCGGTGGCGCCAGCCATTCTCATCGCGAGCATGGTTGCGGCCTCCGCCTCGATGGCGAGGTCGGCAAGCACGTTGCGCATGAGGGGCTGATCGATCAGATAGGCGCCGAACGCTTTGCGGTGCTGGGCGTGGTGGGTGGCGCGCATCAATCCGTTGCGCATGCTGGTGGCGCTGCCCAAGGTGCAGTCCAACCGCGTCAGGTTGACCATCTCGATAATCGTCGCTACGCCGCGACCCTCCTCGCCCACCAGCCAGGCCGTGGCGTCGTCGTATTCAACCTCGCTGGAGGCGTTGGCGTGGTTGCCCAGCTTGTCTTTGAGTCGCTGCAGCCCCATCCGGTTACGGCTCCCGTCGGGCAATACCCGGGGCAGGAAGAAACAGCTCAGGCCGCCGGGCGCCTGGGCCAGCACCAGGAAGATGTCGCACATCGGGGCGGAGGTGAACCACTTGTGACCGGTCAGCCGGTAGCTGCCGTCACTGTTGGGCGTGGCCGCCGTGGTGCCGGCCCGCACGTCGGAGCCGCCCTGTTTCTCGGTCATCGACATCCCCGCGGTGAGCCCGGCTTTGGTCGTGGGCACGGCGAGTTCGGGGTCGTAGCTCCGACTGGTCAGTAGCGGCTCGTAGATCGCGGCGAGGTCGGGGTTGTGGCGTAGTGCGGGCACCACGGCGTAGGTCATCGATATCGGGCACATGTGGCCCGGTTCCGGCGTCCACACCGATGTTTTGGCTGCCCGCACGACGTGGGCTCCCGGTCGGTCATCAGCCCACGGTGCGGCATGCAACCCGTGGCCCACCGCCACGGTCATCAGCTCGTGGTAGGCCGGGTCGTATTCGACTTCGTCTATCCGGTGACCATGACGGTCGTGGGTGCGCAGAATCGGCCGGTTGCGATCGGCCAGCTCAGCCCACCGCTGGGCACGCCGGCTGCCTGCGAGCGCCCCCAGTTCGGTCACCTCGTCGACGCCCCATTGCCCGCCCTCCCGGACTAGCGCCTCGGCGAGCATCGGTGAGGCGGCCGAGTTGTAATCCTCTAGCGGAGGGACCTGGTTGGTGACGACATGGGTGTCCGGCATGGACACAATATTACATTATGTACACAATCGCACAAGATCTGTAATACAGGCTATCGGGTGCACAACTCGGCAAGCTTGTCTCGGGTTTTCTCGGCATCGCGTAGCCGTGCATCCTGGGCAGGATCGGCGTTGGGCACCCCGGCGAGCAAGTTGATCCCGATAACACGCAGCGTGGTGCCGAAGGAGCGGGCGGCCTCGGCCAGATCCGCTGGGGTACCGTCTTCGATCTGACTCACCAGGTAGTCGCCGCCGCCGAGCATCGCCAGCCGAGCGTTGGCTGCCACTGCCTCCACTGCTGCCGGATCGGACCCGGGGGCGGTATTGGTCTGCAGTTGCACGGCCACTGCGACGACCTGGGCGGCATCGCAGACCCGTTGCTTGAAGCGTTATCTGCCCTACGCGGTCGGCGACGGCGAGGCCCACACCCTCAACATTTGCCGCGCCTCCGGTATGACGAGTCTGTTCGAGCCGGACCCCGACGTGCTGACCTTGTTCGAGGCCCTTGAACCGCTGGGCGAAGTCATCGAGCGGGTTGCACTATCCACTCACAAGCTCGACGACATCTCCGAGATCGAACATCTCGACTTCCTCAAAATCGACATCCAGGGCGGCGAGCTCGCGGCGTTCAGGTCAGGCCGCAGAAAACTGGCCGACGCGGTCGCGATCCAAACCGAGGTCTCATTCGTCACGCTGTACAAAAATCAGCCGAGCTTAGGCGACGTCGACCTGGAGCTACGCAGCCAGGGATTCATCCCGCACTGCTTCGCCGCGGGCAAGCAATGGCCAATAGCGCCCCTTGTCGTCGACCACGACCCTCGCCTTGCCCTGAATCAACTTCTCGAGGCCGATATGGTCTACGTTCGCGACTTCGCCCACCCGGAATCGTTGAGCGATGAACAGCTCAAACACCTCGCCCTGATAGCCCACCACTGCTACAACTCGTTCGACCTTGCGCTGCGCTGCGTCATGCTGCTCGAGCAACGCCAAGCGCTGCAACCCGGTGCCCAACAACGGTATCTGCAGATTCAACCGAGTCTGAAGCCGCTCACCGCCTCACAACAGCCCTCAGACGTCTCCACAAACCACGGCCGTCCAACCACGCGATAACGCTGATCACCACCGCGGCCAGTGCCCACCCGAGCAACAGGTCGACCACGTAATGCTCGGCGCTGTACACCAGCGTGAACGCCATCGCCAACGGATAGGCCACCAGCAGTGGCCGCCACGCGCGGTGCACGCGGCGCCACAGAAACACCGCCAGCGCGGCCGACATCCCGGCGTGCAGCGACGGGATCGCCGCAACCAGGTTGACGCTGGCCTGCCCCTGATCGAGCAGCGCAGTGGCCGAGTGCAGGTTCAGATTGCCCCAGCCGCGACCGACAATCCGCTCGATCCAGCCGTGAGCGCCGTCCTGGCTGGTCTGCATGGCACCCAGCACGCTGCCGTCAGATACCCGGCGCGCAGACTTGAACATGCAACGCGGGCCGGACGGCCCCCCCGCGACGTCGGTCGCCGTACACCGCGCCGCGGCCCACGGTGGTGCGGCGGGCAGCAGCACATAGACGACCAGCGCGGCGAGATTCAAGCTGACGAACAACTTGACGAACGCTTTCCACTCATCGCGGTCGCGTAGCCACAGAATGCCGGCGATGACGTAGGGCAAGATGAAGAAGGACATGTAGACGCTGCTGATCACCACCTCCCACCAGGGCGGATGCCGCATCTTCAAATGTTCCTGCAGCCAGACCGTCGGCATGGTTCCAAAGAACATCAACCGGTCCATATCGGCCTGCCAGTGCCACAACGTGGGCCGTCCAACGAGGGTGGCCGCCCCCCGACTCAGGTCGTAGGCGATCAGGACAAGCGCGAACGGCAGCCAGTCGCGGATGACATAAAGCACCCGGCGGCCCTGACCGATGCTGGCCGCGGCCAAACCGGTGCAGATGTAGAGCAGCACCAGCTCACGGTTGAACGCGAAGCCCTCGGTGACCGTACGCCAGATCACCACGCTCGCCCAGACCACCACAGCCGCCCACCGCGTGACGCGCAGCCACTCGACGCGCCTGGCACGCTGTTCCGGCAGCGGGGCGTCCTCGACGTGCGTCAGCGCAATCGACGACTGGTCAAGTGCGGACACATCGGCCTTTCCACCCGGGCGGACGAGGAACATCCCGCGACAGCCTAATTAACCTCCGGGCAACGCGTCGTTCAAGGTCAGTTCGGCTACTAAAGTGTTACCCAACTGCGGGTCAGCCGATGTGCTCGCGCAGGAAGGCGATGTCGTCTTTGCGTCCCGCCTCGGCAGTCTCGCAGATGACCGGCGCATCAGCGGCCCTGACCACAGCGGCCAGTAGCTGCGGATCGATCTGACCGGCCCCGAAGTTGGCGTGGCGGTCTGCCCCGGAACCGGCGGCATCGCGTGAGTCGTTGCAATGCACCAAGTCGATGTGGCCGGTGATCGCAATGATCCGCTCAACAGCGTCGACCAGCGCCTCACCTGCTGCCCAGGCGTGGCAGGTATCCAAACAAAACCCGATGCCCATGTCGCCGACGTGGTCCCACAGCCGAGCGATGGTGTCGAAGTGCCGGGCCATCGCATGATCGCCGCCAGCTGTGTTCTCGAGGTAGACCGGCATGTCGGTCTTGAGGCTGGCCAGTGCCTTGACCCAGCGCTGAAACCCGGCGTCCATGTCGTTATCGTCGGCGTGGCCACCGTGCACGATGACGGCGGTGGCATCGATCGCCGACGCCGCGTCACAGGTGTCCTGCAGAATCTTGCGGGACGGAATCCGGACCCGGTTGTTGGCCGATGCGACATTGATCAGATACGGCGCGTGCACATAGATCGGCACACCGGAGGACTTCAATGTCTCGGCGTCTTCCCGCGGCGGCGGTTTCTTCCAACTCTGCGGGTTGCCGAGGAAGAATTGCACCACGTCGGCGCCGTCAGCCTGGGCCGCCGCAAGCGGATCATCACCATTGACATGGGAACCGATGAGCACGGCGTCGATTCTAGGCGCGCGGCCCGGCGGCCTCGTTGGGCACGCCCACCCACCGGCCCACCGGCCGTCGCGCCACCCACCGGCCCCCACCGTCGCGAGCGTGAAGATGCCCACACACCCGAGCCCGAACGTGAAGGTGCCAGCACGCCCGGCGACTACCGAGCCCCACCGTCCCGAGCGTGAAGGTGTCAGCACGCCCGGCGGCCAGCACACGCCCGAGCGCAAGCACGAAAAAGCCCCCGCCCTGCGGGCGGAGGCTCCTTCGTTGATCGAAACTGCAGGTCTGGCCTACCGGTAATCCGAATAGCCGTAGTCGTCCAACGGCACAGCGGCTCCGGTGGCCTGTCCGAAGTCCGGGCTGTAGTACTGATCCTCGTACGCCGGGATCGTATAAGCGGCTGCGCGCGCCTCCTCCGTCGGCTGCACCTGGATGTTGCGGTAGCGGTTGATGCCGGTACCGGCCGGAATCAACTTGCCGATGATCACGTTCTCCTTCAGACCGTTCAGCCTGTCGCTGCGGCAGTTGATCGCCGCGTCGGTCAGCACGCGAGTCGTCTCCTGGAACGAAGCCGCCGACAACCACGAGTCGGTAGCCAGCGACGCCTTGGTGATACCCATCAGAACCGGGCGTCCCGCCGCAGGCTCAGTGCCCTCGGCGACAACCCGACGGTTCTCGGCCTCGAACTCGCCGCGCTCGGTCAGCGACCCGGGCAGGAACTCCGTCGCACCCGAATCGATGATCGTGACGCGCCGCAGCATCTGCCGGACGATCACCTCGATGTGCTTGTCGTGGATGGACACACCCTGGGCGCGGTAAACCTCCTGGACCTCCTTGACGAGGTGGATCTGCACCTCGCGGGGGCCCTGCACGCGCAGCACCTCGTGCGGGTCGGCCGAGCCCTCCATCAACTGCTGGCCCACCTCGACATGGTCGCCGTCGGTCAGCAGACGCTCGGAGCCGTCTTCGTGCTTGAACACCTTGAGCCGCTGGCGACGAGTGAGTTTCTCGTACACGACCTCTTCGCCCCCGTCGTCGGGAACGATGGTGATCTTGTAGAACTTGTCGCTCTCCTCCAGGCGGATCCGCCCCGAGACGTCGGCAATCGGGGCCCGGTTTTTCGGAACGCGAGCCTCGAACAGTTCCTGCACACGGGGCAGACCGCCCACGATGTCCTGGCCGCCGGTCACACCGCCCTGGTGGAAGGTACGCATCGTCAGCTGCGTACCGGGCTCACCGATGGACTGCGCGGCGACGATGCCGACGGCCTCGCCGATGTCGACCAGCTTGCCGGTCGCCATAGAGCGGCCGTAACACATTGCACACACACCGGTGCCGGTCGCGCACGTCAGCACCGAGCGGACCTTCACCTCGGTGATGCCGGCAGCCAGCAACGCGTCGATCGCCGGATCGCCGAGGTCATGGCCCCGCTCTACGACGACATTGTCCTTGCCATCCACCGCGTCGGTGGCCAACGTCCGCGCGTAAGCGGAGGTCTCGATGTGCTGATCGCGAACCATGGAGCCGTCGGCCTGCAGTTCGGCCAGCGTGACGTTGACACCCCGCTCGGTCTCGCAATCGGTCTCGCGGACGATCACGTCTTGGCTCACATCGACCAGACGTCGGGTCAGGTAACCCGAGTCAGCGGTGCGAAGCGCGGTATCCGCCAGACCCTTACGGGCGCCGTGGGTGTTGATGAAGTACTCCAACACCGTCAAGCCCTCGCGGAACGAGGACTTGATCGGGCGCGGGATGAACTCACCCTTCGGGTTGGTCACCAAGCCCTTCATGCCGGCCAGCGTGCGGGTCTGGGTGAGGTTGCCCGTCGCGCCGGACTTCACGATCGTGATGATCGGGTTGTCCTCGGGGTAGTACTCCTCCAGAGCCTTACCGACTTCTTCGGTGGCGTCCTGCCAGATCTTGACGAGCGCCTCGTTACGTTCCACTTTATTCAGGGCGCCGCGCTGATACTTCTTCTCAATCGCGTCAGCTTCCGCCTCGTAGCGGTCCAGGATCTCCTGCTTATGCGGTGGCACCAACACGTCAGCCATCGACACGGTCACACCCGAACGAGTGGCCCAGTAGAAGCCGGCGTCCTTGAGCTTGTCGACCGTCTGCGCGACCACGATTATCGGGTAGCGCTCGGCTAGATCGTTGATGATCGCGGCCTGCACCTTCTTGTGCTGCTGCTTGTTGACGAACGCATAGCCCCTCGGCAGCAGCTCGTTGAACAGCACACGGCCCAGCGTGGTATCGGCGATCCACGGGTCGCCCAGTTTCCAGCCCTCGGGGAACTGCTCGGCCTCGACCTCGGCGGGCGGGCGCTGTTGCGTCAGCCGCACTCGGATCTTGGCCCGCACCGACAGCAGGCCACGGTCCATCGCCATGGTGGCTTCCGCCGGCGAGCTGTACACGCCCGACTCCGGCTGATCCTTGGCGCCAGGCACGTATTCGCCGATGTCACCATCGATCTCGGCGGTCAGGAAGTACAAACCGGTCACCATGTCCAAACGCGGCATGGCCAGCGGGCGACCCGACGCAGGCGAGAGGATGTTGTTGGACGACAGCATCAGGATGCGGGCCTCAGCCTGCGCCTCGGCCGACAGCGGCAGGTGGACTGCCATCTGGTCGCCGTCGAAGTCGGCGTTGAACGCCTCACAAACCAGCGGGTGCAGGTGAATGGCTTTGCCCTCGACCAGCTGAGGCTCGAATGCCTGGATACCGAGGCGGTGCAGCGTCGGTGCGCGGTTCAGCAGCACCGGATGCTCGGAGATGACCTCTTCGAGGACATCCCACACCTGCGGACGCTGACGCTCGACCATGCGCTTGGCGCTCTTGATGTTCTGCGCGTGGTTGAGGTCAACCAGCCGCTTCATCACGAACGGCTTGAACAGCTCGAGTGCCATCAGCTTGGGCAGGCCGCACTGGTGCAGCTTGAGCTGCGGGCCGACCACGATGACCGAGCGACCGGAGTAGTCAACCCGCTTGCCCAGGAGGTTCTGGCGGAACCGGCCCTGCTTGCCCTTGAGGAGATCCGACAGCGATTTCAGCGGACGGTTACCCGGCCCGGTGACAGGCCGGCCGCGACGGCCGTTGTCGAACAGCGCGTCAACAGACTCCTGCAGCATGCGCTTCTCGTTGTTCACGATGATCTCGGGCGCGCCCAGATCGATCAGCCGCTTCAACCGGTTATTGCGGTTGATCACGCGGCGGTACAGGTCGTTCAGGTCGGAGGTCGCGAACCGGCCACCGTCGAGCTGCACCATCGGTCGCAGCTCGGGCGGGATCACCGGGACAGCGTCAAGCACCATGCCCATCGGCGAATTCCGGTTGCTCTGGAACGCCGCCACCACCTTGAGCCGCTTGAGAGCGCGCAACTTCTTCTGGCCCTTGCCGTTGCGGATCGTGTCGCGAAGGCTGTCAGCCTCGGCATCGATGTCGAAGGTCTCGATGAGCTTCTTGATCGACTCCGCGCCCATAGCGCCCTCGAAGTACTCGCCGTAGCGGTCTTGCAGCTCGCGGTAGAGCAATTCATCGACAATGAGTTGTTTGGGGGCCAGCTTGGAGAACGTCGTCCAGATCTCCTCGAGCCGGTCCAGCTCGCGCTGGGTCCGATCCCGGAGTTGGCGCATCTCGCGCTCGCCACCGTCGCGCACCTTGCGGCGCACGTCGGACTTGGCGCCCTCGGCCTCGAGCTCCTTCAGATCGGCCTCGAGCTTCTGCGCGCGGGTCTCCAGATCGGCGTCCCGCTGATCCTCGACGGCTTTACGCTCGACGGCCATCTCAGCTTCCAGCGTGGACAGCTCGTTGTGCCGCATCTCGTCGTCGACAGCGGTGATCACGTAAGCGGCGAAGTAGATGATCTTCTCGAGATCCTTCGGCGCCAGGTCCAACAGGTAGCCCAAGCGCGACGGAACACCCTTGAAGTACCAGATGTGGGTCACCGGGGCGGCGAGTTCGATGTGCCCCATCCGCTCACGACGCACCTTGGCGCGGGTCACCTCCACGCCGCAGCGCTCACAGATGATGCCCTTGAACCGGACGCGCTTGTACTTACCGCAGTAGCACTCCCAGTCGCGAGTAGGTCCGAAGATCTTCTCGCAGAACAGGCCGTCTTTCTCCGGCTTGAGCGTGCGGTAGTTGATGGTCTCGGGCTTTTTGACCTCGCCGAAAGACCAGTTGCGGATGTCGTCGGCAGTGGCAAGACCGATACGGAGTTCATCGAAGAAGTTGACGTCGAGCACGTAACTTCCTTTCCCCTCGCGGGTTTAGTGAAACTGGACTAACTGCTCTGCGCGCAAGCGCTCAGAGACTTAGGCGAAATCTTCGACAGACGCGGATTCGTTGCGGGAGAGGTTGATTCCCAGGTTCGCGGCAGCGCGTTCCAGGTCCTCGTCATCACCGTCACGCATCTCGATCGCGGCACCATCAGAAGACAGCACCTCGACGTTGAGGCACAGCGACTGCAGCTCCTTGAGGAGCACCTTGAACGACTCCGGAATACCGGGCTCCGGAATGTTCTCGCCCTTGACTATCGCCTCGTACACCTTCACTCGGCCGATGGTGTCGTCGGACTTGATGGTCAACAGCTCCTGCAGCGTGTAGGCGGCGCCGTAGGCCTGCATGGCCCAGCACTCCATCTCGCCGAAACGCTGACCGCCGAACTGCGCCTTACCGCCCAGCGGCTGCTGGGTGATCATCGAGTACGGGCCGGTCGAGCGTGCGTGGATCTTGTCGTCCACCAAGTGGTGCAGCTTCAGGATGTACATGTAGCCGACCGTCACCGGATACGGGAACGGTTCACCACTGCGGCCGTCGAACAACGTGGCCTTGCCGTCGGAGTTGACGAGCGTGTCACCGTCACGGTTAGGTAGCGTCGAGCTGAGCAGGCCCTGCAACTCCGCCTCGCGGGCACCGTCGAACACCGGGGTGGCCACAATGCTGTCGGCCGGGACCGAGAGCAGGCTCTCGGGCAGGTTGTCCGCCCACGCTGGAATTTCAGCCGTACCGTCCACACCTTGGATGTTCCAGCCCGCCTTAACGACCCAGCCCAGGTGCGTCTCGAGGATCTGGCCGATGTTCATCCGTCGCGGCACACCGTGGGTGTTCAGGATGATGTCGACCGGGGTGCCGTCGGGAAGGAACGGCATGTCCTCGACCGCGAGGATCCTGCCGATGACGCCTTTGTTGCCGTGGCGTCCGGCGAGCTTGTCACCCTCGGAGATCTTGCGCTTCTGGGCCACGTACACGCGAACCAGTTCGTTGACACCGGCAGGCAGCTCGTCATCGTCCTCGCGAGAGAACACCCGGATGCCGATCACCTTGCCGGACTCGCCGTGCGGAACCTTCAGCGATGTGTCGCGGACCTCGCGCGCCTTCTCGCCGAAGATGGCACGCAACAGACGCTCCTCTGGGGTGAGCTCCGTCTCGCCCTTCGGCGTGACCTTGCCGACCAGGACGTCGCCGTCACGGACCTCGGCACCGATGCGCACGATGCCGCGGTCATCCAGATCGGCCAGCACCTCGTCCGAGACGTTCGGGATGTCGCGGGTGATCTCCTCGGCGCCCAACTTGGTGTCGCGGGCATCGATCTCGTGCTCCTCGATGTGAATCGAGGTGAGCACGTCCTCTTCGACCAAACGGCTGGAGAGGATGATCGCGTCCTCGTAGTTGTGCCCCTCCCACGGCATGATCGCCACGAGCAGGTTCTTGCCCAGCGCCATCTCACCGTTCTCGGTGCATGGCCCGTCGGCGATGACCTGACCCGCCTCCACACGCTGCCCGGCGTCCACGATGGGACGCTGGTTGGCGCAGGTGCCGTGGTTGGACCGGGCGAACTTGCGCATCCGGTAGGTGTGCCGGGTGCCGTCGTCGGCCATGACGGTGGCGTAGTCGGCCGAGACCTCCTCGATGACTCCGGCTTTGTCTGCCACGACAACGTCACCCGCGTCGATGGCAGCACGCAACTCCATACCGGTGCCGACCAACGGTGCCTCACTGCGGACCAGCGGAACTGCCTGGCGCTGCATGTTGGCACCCATCAGGGCACGGTTGGCGTCGTCGTGCTCGAGGAACGGAATCATGGCGGTCGCGACCGACACCATCTGGCGCGGCGAGACGTCCATGTAATCGACTTCGGAGCTGGACACGTTCTCGACCTCGCCGCCCTTACGGCGAACCAGGATGCGGTCCTCGACGAACCTTCCGTCCTGATCGATCGGCGAGTTGGCCTGCGCCACGACGTGACGGTCCTCTTCATCGGCCGTCAGGTATTCGATGTCGTCGGTGACCACATCGCCGACCACCTTGCGGTACGGCGTCTCGATGAAGCCGAACGGGTTCACCCGCGCATACACCGACAACGAACCGATGAGACCAATGTTCGGCCCCTCCGGGGTCTCGATCGGGCACATGCGGCCGTAGTGGCTGGAGTGCACGTCTCGAACTTCCAGGCCCGCGCGCTCACGGGACAGACCACCGGGGCCGAGCGCCGACAGACGGCGCTTGTGGGTCAGACCCGACAACGGATTGTTTTGATCCATGAACTGCGACAGCTGGCTGGTACCGAAGAACTCCTTGATCGCCGCCACCACGGGACGGATATTGATCAGGGTCTGCGGAGTGATCGCCTCGACGTCCTGGGTCGTCATCCGCTCGCGGACGACTCGCTCCATGCGCGACAGTCCGACCCGGATCTGATTCTGGATCAGTTCACCGACCGTGCGCAGACGACGGTTGCCGAAGTGGTCGATGTCGTCGGTCTCCACCGGGACCTCGACGCCACCGGGCACCGTCATGGCCTTGTCGCCCTGCTGCAACCGCACCAGGTATTCGATGGTCGCCACGACGTCTTCTTCGGTCAGCGTCGAGCTAGTGATCGGCTGCCCGGTGTTGAGCCCAAGCTTCTTGTTGACCTTGTAGCGGCCCACCCGGGCCAGGTCGTAACGCTTCTCCTTGAAGAACAGGTTCTCCAGCAGGGTCTGCGCGGACTCCTTGGTCGGCGGCTCGCCCGGGCGTAGCTTGCGGTAGATATCCAGCAGCGCCTCGTCGGTGCCTGCGGTGTTGTCCTTCTCCAGCGTGCCCATCATGATCTCGGAGAAGCCGAAGCGCTCCACGATCTGCTCGGTGGTCCAACCCAGCGCCTTGAGTAGCACCGTGACCGGCTGACGGCGCTTGCGGTCGATACGCACGCCGACGGTGTCGCGCTTGTCGACGTCGAACTCCAGCCACGCGCCGCGGCCCGGGATGACCTTGACGCTGTGCAGCGTCTTTTCGGTGGACTTGTCGATCGACTCGTCGAAGTACACGCCGGGCGAACGGACGAGCTGCGACACGACGACGCGCTCGGTGCCGTTGATGATGAAGGTGCCCTTCTCGGTCATCATCGGGAAGTCGCCCATGAAGACTGTCTGGCTCTTGATCTCGCCGGTGTTGTTGTTGATGAACTCGGCCGTGACGAACAGCGGAGCCGCGTACGTCATGTCCTTGTCTTTGCACTCGTCGACCGGGGCTTTGACCTCGTCGAAACGCGGATCGGAGAACGACAGCGACATCGAGCCCGAGAAGTCCTCGATCGGCGACAGCTCAGTGAGCACGTCTTCGAGGCCGCCTACGCGACTGCCCTCACCACGGCCGGCAGCCTTGGCACGCCAACGCTCAGAGCCGATCAACCACTCGAACGAATCAGTTTGCACGTCGAGTAGCCCCGGAACCTCAAGAGGCTCGCGAAGCTTGGCGAACGAAATTCGATTGGGTGCTCCGGGAACGGAGTTGTTGGTGGTAGCTACTTCAGACTTGATCTGGCGCGACCCTGCCAAGATGTATCCTTCCAGCACCTAATGCGACATTACAGGTGCCCGGAGACCAAGTCGGTGACCGGACCATTGCCGCGATATCTGCTTCGGTTCGGCTGGCCGATCAGGCCCGGCGACTCTAATACGCACGGCACGCGACTAGATCACTGAGCACGAAAGGGCTCAGGCGTAGTCCACGTGTGGTGTGCGGCTAGGAGAGGACGTGTGGGCAGGATGCAGCCAGCGCAACGTCCAACAGTACCGCAGGACCGCATATTCCTCAAATCAGCAACGCACAGCACGCCGCAAACGGCTGGGGCGCTGGCTGGCGTCCTCAATCCCGCGTAAACATGCTGGCCAATAGACTGGCCCGGTTTTGTCCTGCCGTCAAGAGATAACGCCGTGTTTGGTGTCAGCAATTCGATTACGTCGTTCGACTGGCGGTCTCCGGCAGCCCCCGCCTGCTATCCGGACAGTGCTGCCGGCGGCACCGCGCAGGTGACAAAGTCGAGGCTGAAAACGATGTTCGCGACGAACTGGAACGCCTGTGCACGCCGTCGACCGGCGATCGGCCCGATAATCACCGGGCGCGCGCGGTTACCGCTCGAACAGGGTCAGTGCTCGCCAGCGACCGGGATGCGACCGGTGGGAGCATCGTCGGGGAACTCTTCTACGGGGTGCGCCGAGGTCCGTTCGAGGTCCTCGCGGATGACCTCCTGCGCCTCCGGCGGCAGGGTGTGCAAAATCTCACGGACCCGCGCCTGACGGCGGGCGACGCCCTTGCGCTCAGGCATACCCGGCGAGATGACGATCTGCGGTGGCACACCCTCGATTTCCCCCACACCGCCGTCGGCGTGGCCAGCTTCCGCCGCCGCCGCCTCGGCGGCCGCGGTGGCCTCGTCCTTCTCCTCGGACATACCGATCGGGCCGATGCGCCGTCCGTTGAGGAACTGCTTGACAGCCGGCTCCTCGCTGGTGAGCAGCACCTCGCGCGGACCGAACATAACCAGATGCTTGCGGTAGAGCATTCCGATGTTGTCCGGCACGGTACGCACGATGTTGATGTTGTGCGTCACGATGAGGATGGTGGCGTCGATCACTGCGTTGATGTCGATCAGCAGCTGGCTGAGGTAGGCGGTACGCACCGGGTCCAAGCCGGAGTCCGGCTCGTCGACGAGGATGATCTGTGGGTCGAGTACCAGCGCGCGGGCTAGGCCGGCACGCTTTTTCATACCGCCGGAGATCTCACCGGGGAACTTTTGCTCCGCGCCCATCAAGCCCACCATCTCGAGCTTTTCCAAGACGATGTTGCGGATCTCGCTTTCCTTTTTCTTGGTGTGCTCGCGCAGCGGGAAAGCGACGTTATCGAAGATGTTCATGGAGCCGAACAAGGCGCCGTCCTGGAACATGACGCCGAACAGCGTGCGGATCTCGTAAAGTTCCTTGGCCGAACACTCAAGGATGTCGGTGCCGTCGATGATGATCTTGCCGCGCTCCGGGCGCAGTAGGCCGATCAGCGACTTCAGGAACACCGACTTGCCAGTGCCCGAAGGGCCCAGGATGACGCTGACCTCGCCCTCCGGAATGGTAAGGGTCACATCATCCCAGATTTTTTGAGATCCGAACGACTTGGTCAGGTTCTCAACGTCGATCCTGGCACCCACTGGCAATCCTTCCGGCCAAACGATTCGTCGCATGAATCGCCACCTGTAATTTGAGTCACCTTAGCTTATGCCGATGACCCACAACACTTAACTGCTGTCACACTTCATGTCGGCTGCGAACCGGTTGGATCCCGAGAAACACCGATGGGGCCAGCCCGTGATCGGGCCGGCCCCAGCCGAGGTTCGTGCGAACTACTTGACGGTGACCGACGCGCCGGCAGCCTCGAGCTTGCCCTTGGCCTCCTCGGCGGCTTCCT